>OUWB010000363.1_pt3 | contig 13824 bp, 14 predicted proteins | sample 1779821 | NCBI WGS metagenome assembly OUWB01 (sample SAMEA3914806, study PRJEB12502) | metagenome | biome: forest; material: soil | place: Canada | collected 2011-08-03 | depth 0.1 m
CGGTGGACAAATTGCGATGGTGCGAAAGCGCGGCAGCCCGGTGGGCGCCGCGTTTTTGCTTTTTTGTGGCTCAGGCGCCGCGAGGCTCCTCGCACGAGCTCGGGCGGCCAGTCGGCCTTGCCGAATTGCATGCAATTCGGAGGTCTCTCTTTCCCCCCATGCAAGCATAGCGCAGTGGGCGCGGGCCGGCGAGGCGAGGTGGCGCGGTGCTCGTGCGAAGCCCGCGACGGAGGGGGCTTTTACCAGCGCAACGCTTCCGCCACGTATTTCGCCTCCGCCGCCTCGGCATCGAGCAGTTTTTTCAACAACAACGGATCGAGCGTGCCGGTGTCGTCCATCGCCTCGACGGCGTGGATGCCGGCGGCGACGAAGACGAGGTCCAGTCCCTGGCCGTTGGCGCCCAAAACGTCGGTCGGCAGGCCGTCGCCGATGGCCAGGATGCGCCGCTTGTCGCGCGGCTTGCCCGTCAGCCGCTCGAGCGCGGCATAGCACAGCTCGTAGATCGGCGCGTAGGGCTTGCCCGCCATGATCACCTCGCCGCCCAGCGAGACATAGAGATCGCCCAGGGATCCGGCGCACATGATGATCTTGTCGCCGCGCTGCACCACCTTGTCGGGATTGGCGCAGATCATCACCAGCCTGCGCCGCGCGGCGATGGCGAAATCGGCCTCGTAGCGGTCGAGTCGGTCGTTCTCATCGTCATAAGGCGAGGTGCACGAAATGAAGGCGGCCGTTTCCGGCGTGCCCGACAGATCGAGATCGATCCCCTCATACAGCGTCTGCTCGCGCGGATCGCCGATGCGCCAGGCCGGGCCCATCGGGGCGAATTGCTTGAGATATTCGCGCGTGGCGTCGCCCGACGAAACCACGGCGGAAAAGCCGTCCTCCATTACGCCCAGGCTGGCCAGTTGCTCGGTCAGGCTGTCGTTCGGCCGCGGCGAGTTGGAGATCAATATGACCGGCCCGCGTTCGGCCTTGAAGCGCTTCAACGCCTCATAGGCGGGCGGGTAGTGCTGACGGCCGTTGTGAATGACGCCCCAGATGTCGCAGAACAGGGCGTCATAGTCGCCGGCAATGGCCGACAGGCCGGGCAGCAATAGGGGATGGGGCATGAGTCACGTCGTTGCGGGTTGGATACGCGACGTCCTTAGCGGCAAGGCGAGATTTAATCCAGCGGCGGCAGCACGAAGCCGTCCCTATTTCGGCTGATCGGGCGCGTCCATAGGATCGCCTGATGCGTCAGCGGTGCGAACAGGTGAGGGAAGTCCTCCCCGCGTGACGGGGCGTGCTCGAATGCCAGATGGGCGGCGACCGCCGTCGACTCGACGGCGAGGAGCAGCAGGTCGTCCTGGCCCGTATAGTAGAGCCGCAAGGTCTCTGCCAATTGCGGCGCCGTGGAGAAATGCAGAAAGCCGTCGGCTTGGTCATGAGCTGAGCCCGGATATGGGTCGGGCGCCGCTTCCCAGTCGCGACGCGGGACGATCTTGAAAATCAACATGAGGCCTCTAACCGAGCTTGAAACGGATGGCCCGCGTCGGCGCTACGCTCGCCGTCTGGCCTGCGGCATGTGGGCGCGCATAAAGCCCGCCGGCGGTGCCGTTTCCTGCAGCACCTGCTCCTTGATGGCGCGCGGTTCGCCGAACAGATGGCCCTGGCCGTAGCCGATCTCGATATCGAGCACGTCGACGACCTGGCGTTCGTTCTCGATCTTTTCGGCAATGACTTCAATGCCGTAGCGCGCCAGAAGGGCGACATAATCGCCGGCGTGAATGTCCTTCATGAACTTCAATGCCGGTTTTCCGGAAATGTTGAGCAATTGCTCGAGCAGCAGTCCGGCGCCGATCTTGACGAAGCGCACATCCGACCGGTGCAGGTCCTGCAGGTCGAAATCGATGCTCGCCACCTTGTCGATCGAGAAGCGGAAGCCGAGGTCGGCCAGCTTCGCCATGTTGCGCGCCTCGACCGAGCCTCGGTTGGCGAAGGCGTCCTGGCCCAGCTCGAAGATCAGGGCGCCGGCCAGATCGCGGTTCTCGCTGAGGAATTCGAGGAACTGCGGGAAGAAGGTCTCGTCGCGCAGGCTGGTCAGCGAGACATTGCAGAAGATGCCGATACGCCGGTCCTGCTTGGCCAGGCGGCGGACGATCTGCACGCAGCGGAACAGCAGCAGATTGTCGATCGACGGCACCAGACCCTCGGCGTCGGCCGCCGACAGATATTCCGCCGGCATCAGCACGCGACCGGTCGAGTCGCGCAGGCGCGAGAAGCTTTCGTAGAAGATGGTCTTGCGCTGCGGCAGGCTGACGACGGGCTGCAGGTAAAGGTCGACGCGGCCCTCGGTCAGCGACTGGCGGATGGTTTCGATCAGCGCCAGCGCCTGGGCTTCCTTGGCGTTGCGCGGCGCCGGTCCGCCATGGATCGACACGACGGGGCCGGCCTTCCATTCGTTCAGCCGGTCCTCGATGCTTTCGCCGAGCTTCTTGACCAAGTCCTCCAGCATGCGCACCTCGGAGGTCAGTTCCTCCGAACGCGACGTGCGGTTCTCCTGCACGCGGTCGGCCAGCTCGATCATGTCCTTTTGCGTGGAATCGACCGCCTCGACCATCAGCCGATGCGCCTGGCGAATCTGATCCATGTCGCGCACCGTCCGGCGCTCGGTCAGGGTCTGGGCCACCATGACGTGGAAACCGATGCAGACGCCGAGAACGCCGAACAGCGCCGCCACGCAGGCGCCGGTTTCGGCCGCGTTGTTGTACAACATCGCCGCGACGCTGGCGCTCAGCGCAATATAGGTCAGCATCAACAGGACGGTCGTGAACTTGCGCATTCGCTTTCCCGGTCCGGCCCGCCAAAATGTGGGCGCGGAGAATCACTTTAATACTATGAGATGATTTTATCGGCCGCGCCTAGCCCCCGTTAAGCTTTATTAACAGGGATTCAATAGGTGCCCAGCCGGACGTCGAGCGTGCGCGGAACCGCTGATAAATTAAGGCCATAGTCGGTCTGATCGCCGTTCCAGACGTGGTGCGTCATCCAATGGTCGCCACCGTCCATCGTGCCTTCGCTGACGCTCAGGAACTGCATGTGCTGTCCCGGCGCCTTCGGCATGAATTCGACGCGGACCATGCGCCCGGTGACGATGAATTCGTCGGGGCCCTGGCGCGCGATCAGCACGCCGCCATCGGCCCCCAGCGGGTTGACCGGGCGCGGCTTGATCTGCGCCCAGTCGGACGCCCCGAAGGGCGGCCGGTCATAGCGTACCGTCACGATCCAGTCGCCGAAATCGATGATGTCGGGCGTGCGCGCATCGCTCTCGGCCGTCCCGCGGATCCGTCCTTCGAAGGAGGCTTTGGCCCAATAGCGCATCATCGGGCCGATCAGGTGATAGTCGTCGGCGAACGGCTGCAGCTTGTCGAAGTCCGCGGCGGGGATGGCCTCGGCGGTTGTGGCGTCCGCCGTGAAGTCCATGCCGAAGGGCGAAAAGCCGATGCCGCCGCGGCCCAGCACCGCGAACATATAGCGCGCCGTGGCGTAGCTGCGCGCGGTTTCCGGTACGAACAAAGGTTCGCCGTCGTGGCTATAGTGGTCGACCGCCGCCATGTAGTGGGCATAGTCCGGCTGATAGATGTCCGGCCCGATCACGCCGATATGCGGCGCGGCGGCGTGCCAGACGTCGAGCACATTGTCGGTTGGCCCGCCCGATTCATAGCTGTCCGGCCCCTTGGGCGCGATCGGATCGCGCAGCGCGACATTGACCGACATCGGCAGATTCACCTGTGCCTGGCCGGCGGCCGCCACGGCGTCGACATAGCGCGCCACGCTCCAGGCGTGGAAGACCTCGTCGGCATCGGTGCCGAACACCTCGCGCCAGGTCCCCGGCTTCAACGCGCGCGCCTTGAGCAGTAGTTGCGGCACCGGCCCGTCGAAGGCCGTCTGCGCCAGGGGGGAATAGTCGCGTACGCTGCCCCAGGTGCCGGTCTCGTTTTCGACCTGGACCATGATCACCGTATGCTGGGGATCGGCGGCCTTCAGATACTTCATCAGGGCGGCGAAGGCCTTGGCATCGGCGGCCAGGGTCGCCGATCCCAGCGGCGACAGCGAATCGACGGCTTCGCCCTTGGCATTGATGACGCGCGGAAAGCGTTTGGCATCGGTCTTTACCCACTGCGGCGTATAGTGCGGACTGCCGTTCTTCCAGGTGGCGAACCACAGCAGCGCCAGGCGCACATGATGCTGGCGCGCCTGATCGAGCAGGGTATCGACCCAGGCGAAATCGAACTGGCCTTCGCTGGGCTCGATTTGCTCCCAGGCGACCGGCATTTCCAACGTATTGGCGCCCAGACGGTCGATCGCCGCCCAGACCATCGGCAACTGCGCCGGGTAGTTGCTGGAATTATTGGCCTGCGCGCCCAGGATCAGGAACGGCGCGCCATCGACGATCAAGGCGTTGCGGCCGTCGTGGCTCACGAGACGCGGCAGGTCGTTTGTCTGGGCCTGGGCGCCGGCGGCAAGAAGCAGGGCGGCGGCGGAAAGGCTGGTATGGAGGCGGCGGATCACGGGGCGTTTCCCTGAAAAGGCTTTTGCCCATGAAAACACGTTTCTTGCCGCCTGAACAGGACTCAGAACATGCCGTCGGTATTGCGCCGGAACGGGCCGGGATAACTCTTGTCGGCGATGCGGCGGCGGTCGGGGCCGAAATAGGTCTTGCAACGGATGAAGGGCCTGGGCCGCATGATCACCGAATCGAGCCGCGACAGCAGGGCGCGCGCCGTCAGCGGCTTGACGACGAATTCATTGACCCCGGCGTCGCGCGCCTCGATCACCCGCGAGCGCTCCGAATGACCGGTGATCATGACGATCGGCAGATAGGGATTGGAGCTGTCGGGCGCGTTGCGCAGCATCTTGGTGAACTCGACGCCGTCGATCGGCGACATGTTGAAGTCGACCAGGGCGATGTCGGCCGGAAATTGACGCAGCATGTCGAGCGCTTCGGCGCCGTCGCGGGATTCGCGCACGTTGCGGATTCCCGATCCCTTGAGGATAGCGGAGACGATAGAGCGCATGTGCTGGTTGTCTTCGACCAGCATGATTTTCAAACTGCTGTAGTCAGCCATGGAGCGTGTAAGGGGAATTCCGCGAAGTTAAGCCATCAAGTAAAGCCATGATATAAACGCTGTTATGATTAATCCCCGAAGCTTTTCAAGCGAATAATTCAACCTCCAGGGAAAAGCGCCGGCATATACCGGTAACACGCGCCCGGAACCTATACGCGCACTAGGACCGCACGGATTCACAATCTAAAATTGTAAATCCGTGAAGAAACCTGACCGAACACGCGAGTCGCCTACGCGCTGGCGGGAACCATAAGGCTGGGATCCATGTGGCGATCGGTCCATTTCAGGCGCCAGCACAGGTGCGGGCCGGTGGCGCGCCCCTTGGCGCCGACCTCGCCGATCACCTGGCCGGGCACGACCAGATCGCCCTTCTTCGCCACCACCTTGGACTGATGCAGATACATTGAGATAAGGCCCTGGCCATGGTCGATGAGCAGCAGTCCGCCTTCGTAGAACAGGTCGGTTTCCGACAACACCACAAGCCCCTTTTGCGGCGCATGGATCGGCGTGCCCGTCGGCGCCGCCATGTCGAAACCCATATGCGGCGAGGCCGGCGTGCCGTTGAGAACGCGTTGGTTGCCGAAATGGCCGGAGACGATGAAGTGCTCCAGCGGCCACTGGAAGCCGCCGCGGAAATAGTCGGCGTCGAGCCGGCTGGCGAAGGCTTCGTTCTTAAGCGCCGCCTCGCGCTTGATGCGCTCCAGAAGCTCGGGCGCGGTGGGCGTCACCGTGTCCTGCGGCAAGCCGTCGACACGCTGAATGTCGTAGGTCGTCGGGGCAATGGCGAGCGTCGTCTTTACGACCTCGTCGCCCAGGCGGGTTTCGATGGCGCTGCTGACGGGCGCATCGCGGTCGAAACCGACATAGAAACTGCCGTCCTTGTCCACGGGACCACGCAGGGTACCGTCGACCCATAGGTCGCTGCCCGGTGCCGTCTTGCCGACGGCAAAGCCGCTTTGCACGAATCGGCCCTTGAGACCGAACGGATCGGTTTGCGCGCGCGCCGGAAGTGCCACAATGGCCGCGCCGACGGCGGCGAAACCGAGAATGGCCCGGCGATTCGGGATCACGCCTTGTCGTTCAGGCTTTTCCATCTCTGCATCGCTTCCTCTGGCCCGGCGAACGCTTCCTGCGTCCGCGGGTTCCAGTATTTCAGGGCTTCGAGCGGGATCTGCCGGCCCGAAACGGCGCAGATGACGAACGTGCCCGGGCGCATGATGGTAAATTCGCCGTCCCCGTATTGCAGGACGGCCTGGCCGGGAAGGGCGGGCGTGGAATGCATGTTCATGGCGCGAACATAGGCCCATGCCGGTGTTCGATCAAGGCTGAGCCGGCAAAACTCTCACACCTCCCCGGCTATGCCGGGGAGGTGGACCGCGAGCCGGAACGATTGGCTGCACCAGTAAGAATGGCTCGTGGTGGAGGGGTTTCTTGCTTTTCTTAGAACAGACTGCCTTGATCAGGCGTGGCCGGCTTTTTAGTCGCCGCGGCCGGACGCGATGACGCGGCGGCCTGACCGACGGTGACATCCAGCGTCTTGCTGCCCTTGAAGGTCAGTTCCAGCGCGTCGCCGGTCGCGACCATGTCGGGTGTCGTGACCAATCCACCGTCTTTTCGGTTGACCCGCGCAAAGCCGAGATCGAGCGGCCGGTCGGGATTGAGGCTGATCCGCAGCTTGTCGAGCGCGCTCAGCCGGTCGGCCTTTTGCTTCAGGCCGCGGGCCATGGCCTCAGTCATCCGCCTATACAGGTCCGGCAGGCGTTCGCCGGCGCGTGACGCCTGGCGTTTCAAGGCGTCGTCGAGGCGCGCGCCCAGTTCGGGCAGGCGGGCATGCTGCCGCGTCAGGTGCAGCTTGCGCTCGGCGCCGCGCGTCAGGCGCTGCGACAATTGTGCCAATTGGTCGGACTTGAGCTCGCGCGGCCGCTCGAGCAGGCCCGGGCGAAAGCGCCCGGCGACGCGGGCGAATGCCGTATCGTGCGCGTTAAGATTGGTCGCCAAGCCGCCGCTCAGGCGATGTGCCGCATAGTCGAGCCGCTGTTGCGCCCCGCCGATCAGGTCCTGGGGCTTGGGAAGGGCGCGCGACAACAGGGTAACGCGCTCGCGCAAGGTCTCCAGTTTTCTGGAAATGATCGACTGCCGGCGGCGTTCCAGGTCCAGGGTCATGGCGCGCAGCTCGCCGATGACCGGCGTCGCCATTTCGGCCGCGCCGGTCGGCGTCGGCGCCCGGCGGTCGCTGACATAGTCGATCAAGGTGGTGTCGGTCTCGTGCCCGACGGCCGAGATGACGGGGATGCGGCATTGAGCGACGGCCCGCGCCAGGTCCTCGGAATTGAACGGCCACAGGTCCTCGACCGAGCCGCCGCCGCGTGCCACGATGATCACATCGGGGCGCGGCACATTGGGATCGTTTTCGAAGCCTTTCAAGGCGTTGATCACCTGTGCGGCGGCGGTGTCGCCCTGGACGACGACCGGCCATACAATCACGCGGCACGGCCAGCGGTCGCGAATGCGGTGCAGGATGTCGCGAATGACGGCGCCGGTCGGCGAGGTAATGACACCGATGGTTTTCGGCGCGAAGGGCAGGGGCCGTTTGCGCGCCGTTTCGAACAGGCCTTCTGCGTGCAATTTCTGCTTCAGCCGTTCGAGCTGCGCCAAAAGCGCGCCGACGCCGGCGACCTCCATCTGCTCGATGACGATCTGATACTTCGAAGATGCCGGAAAGGTGGTGATCCGTCCGGTGACGATGACCTCGAGCCCGGTGTCCGGTTGGGTCTGCAAGCCGCGCACCTGGCCCTTCCAGATGACGCCGTCGATATTGGCCTTGTCGTCCTTCAGCGTCAGATAGACGTGGCCCGACGCATGGCGGGTGACCTTGGAGATCTCGCCGCGCAGGCGCACATGGTCATAGGCCTGTTCCAGCGTACGCTTCAGCGCGCCGGCCAGCTCCGAGACCGAATAGGCCTGAACATTGGACGCCGAATCGGCGGGGGTAAGCAGATCGTCCATAGCCGGAACATAGGGGCGACAGATTACTTTCCAAAATGGAAAATTATAACTTGCCGATTTGGAAAGTCATGATAAGTTTCCATCATGGAAAGTGAGGCATGCGCCATGACCGACGACCAATCCGCCGAAAACGCCCTGAAATCGATCCGGACCGTCCAGGCGACGGCCGGGGATCGGTTTTCCCGCGACACATGGTCCTACGATCTGCCCTATTCGCTGTTCGCGGCGGCATTGGTCGGCGGCCTTGGCCTGCCCGGACCTTTCGGCCTCCTCGTCCCGGTCCTGGCCGGTGGTGCACTGGGCGGCCTCGCCTGGGGATGGGCGCGAAAGCATGGCATGTGGATCAGCGGCACGACGCCGCGGCGTGCGCGCTGGGTGGCCGCCGGACTGGGCGTCGTCGTCGCTCTGCTGGCCATGGCGGCGATATTCGCCCGCATCGAAGGCGGTGGCGTCGTTTTCAGCCTGGCAGCGGCAGTCGCGGCCTTTGTCGCGGCCCTGGTCGGTTCGCGCTGGTGGCGGGCGGTATATCGCCGCGAAATGGGATTGTCGGCGTGATCCAGGTTCCGGTTTTCGATCCGGTCATCCATGCGCCGGGCCGCCTGCAGATCTGCGCCCTGCTGGCCGCGGTCGACCAGGCGGAGTTCGCCACGGTGCGCGACGCCATCGCCGTGTCGGATTCGGTGATGTCCAAGCATCTGAAACTGCTCGAAGATGCCGGCTACGTCGTCTTGCGCAAAAGCCCGTTCAACGGCCGTTCGCGCACCTGGTTGGCCTTGACGGCGGAGGGGCGTAAGGCCTTCGCCGCCCATGTCGCCGAACTGAACCGCCTGTCGTCGTCGAGTCTTTCCCAATAGATGGTGGATTTTTCGCCCGCAATTGGGTAGGGCGGGGCCATGAACATCCTGCTGATCGGTTCGGGCGGCCGCGAACACGCCCTGGCGTGGAAGATCAAACAATCGCCGCTGTGCGATAAGCTGGTCATGGCGCCCGGCAATCCCGGCATGGCCGCGCTAGGCGAGTGCCGTAAGATTTTGGCGACCGACGTCGCCGGCCAGGTCGCCCTGGCCAAGGAAATCGGCGCCGGCCTCGTTGTCGTCGGCCCGGAAAGCGCGCTGGCCGAAGGTATAGCCGACGCCCTGGCCGCCGCCGGCATTCCCTGCTTCGGCCCCTTGCAACAGCCCGCACAGCTCGAATCGTCCAAGGCCTTCACCAAGGCGTTCTGTGTGCGCCACAATATTCCGACGGCGCAGTCGGAGACCTTCGACAATATCAGTGACATCCGCGCCTTCTTGAAGACCTACGCGCCCCCTTACGTCATCAAGGCCGACGGCCTGGCGGCCGGCAAGGGCGTGGCCATTTCCGCCGACTACGCCGATGCCGTGGCCGAGGCTGAGGCCATGCTCGACGGCCGCTATGGCGCATCGGGCGCCACCGTGGTCATCGAGGAATTCATGACCGGCGAGGAGGCCTCGATCTTCGCCCTGTGCGACGGCGAAACAGCGCTTCTGTTCGGCTGGGCCCAGGACCACAAGCGCGCCTTCGACGGCGACACCGGCCCCAATACCGGCGGCATGGGCACCTATAGCCCGGCGCCGATCGTCACGCCCGACCTGTTAAAGATCACCCAGACCGAAATCCTCGACCCGACGCTTAACGGCATGAAGGCCGAGGGCACGCCCTATAAGGGCGTGCTTTATGCCGGCCTGATGATCGAGGACGGCAAACCGCGTCTGGTCGAATACAATGCGCGTTTCGGCGATCCGGAATGCCAGGTGCTGATGCTGCGCCTGAAAAGCGATCTGGTGCCGTACCTTCTCGCTGCGGCCAAGGGCGGACTGCGTGATTTGCCGGCGCCGCAGTGGCACGACCAGGCAGCCGTCTGCGTCGTCTTCGCCGCCAAAGGCTATCCGGACAGTCCGCTGTCGGGCTCGATCATCCGCGGCGCCGGCCAGGATTTCGGCCCGGACGTGACGGTGTTCCACGCCGGCACCGTGCGCGCCGAGGACGGCAGTCTGCGCGCCGCCGGCGGCCGGGTGCTCAATGTCTGCGCGCGCGGGGCGACGATCCAGGAAGCGCGTGACAAGGCCTATGCCGCGATCGCCCAGATCGACTGGCCAGGCGGGTTCTATCGCTCCGACATCGGCTGGCGCGCGCTTTAAGCGCGTAGCGCTTTCCAAAAATCATGTGATTGGTTGCGGAGGCTGGCCCCCACTCAGGCCATTTGCGTTCATCTGCGTTGATTTGCGTCCATTTGCGTTTCAATTCCACTGGTCAGCGCGTGCACGAATTCGGCCTCGTTTTCAAAACGCGCGGCGATCGGCAGATAGCCGACGCGCGTGCGCCATTCGGTATCGAGGCGGACCCAGTCCTTTTGCGTGGTGATGACCTCGGACAGTTGCCGTTCAGCCTCGGCCGCCATGGCGTCGAGTTCAGCGGGTGACGGCGATACATGGTCCGCAAAGGGGCGAAATTCGACAACCTCATAGCCCAGCCGTCGCAGGGTTGCCTCGAACTGCCACGGCTTGGCGATGCCGGCAAAGCCCAGCACGTGCGCCATCGTCTTCGGTCTCTCCGCCGTCAGGCGGGCGATGAAGATCGGCTTGGCGTTAAGCATGGCCAGCAGTTCGGGATCGGGCGCAGAGGCCTCGTCCGGCATCCAGACGACGCAAAGATCGGCGCGCGCCAGGGCATCATTCAGCGGTTCGCGCATCGGGCCGTAAGGACAGACGCCGCCATCGCCGAACGGCCAGGCGCCATTGTTTGTATTGCCGTCGACGACAAGGATATGCAGGTCCTTGGCGATCTTGACGTTCTGATGGGCGTCGTCGAGCACCACCACGCGCGCGGAGGTTGCTTCGATGGCGCGCAGACCGTCGGCGCGATCGTGGGCGATCCAGAAATCGGCGTCCTGCGCCAGCATCAGGGGCTCGTCGCCGACCTCCGCGGCCGTATGGCGCTCGGGATCAACCTTGATCGGGCCCTCGATCGTGCCGCCATAACCGCGCGACAGGCCGGCGGCCGCAATGTCCGCCTGCCGCAACAGACGCAGGATTTCGCCGGCAATCGGCGTCTTGCCCGATCCGCCAAGCGTGGCATTGCCGACGCTGACAACGAAATCGGTCGAACGGTATGGACATGCGTTATGACGTTTGAGGTTATTGATGATTTTCCACAATAACGACAACGGCCATAGTGTAAAGCGCCACCATGGCGCCCCTTCGGCATGACGTCTGTACCACCATTGCGGCGTTCTCACGAGGTTCGCTCCGGCAACAGGGGCGACAGCGCCGCCCAGACGCGGTCCAGGGTTCCGGCTTCACCCTGGCTGACCTCGAATGCGGCGCGGTCGGCGACGGCGATCGCCTCGGGCTTGGATCGCAACTCGCCCACCAGGAAGCTCAGATCCGACGCGCTGTCGACCTTGAAGGCGCCGCCGGCCGCGATTAGCGAGTCGAAAACGCCCTGCCAGTTGAAGACATCGGGGCCGGTGATCACACTCTTGCCGAGCCGCGCCGGCTCCAGCGGATTGTGACCGCCGACGCCGCTCTGGAACGATCCGCCCATGACGATGAGATCGGCCAGGCTGAAAAACAGGCCGAGTTCACCGAGCGTATCGGCGAGATAGACCTGAGTGCCGCCGGTCACGGGCTCTTTCAGCGCGCGTTGCGCCACGTGCAGGCCCAGCGCCTCTATATCGACGCGGATATCCTGGGCTTTCAGCGGATGGCGCGGCACGAGGATCAGCAGATCGCCGTCGCGAATATAGGGCTCCAGCGCATGGGCGATAAGGGCGTCCTCGCCGTAATGTGTGCTGGCCGCCAGCAGGACGCGGCGCTCGCCGATCAAGGCATCGAGCGCCGAAAGCGCCGCCTCATCAACATTGAGCGCGGCGCCGACGGTCTTGAGATTGGCGAGCGGGGCCGTCACAACGCCCATGGCCATAAGGCGTTGTTCGCTGTCGCGGTCCTGAGCCATGACCAGGCTGTAGCCCGACAACACCTGGCGCATGGCGCCGCGCCACGCCTGCCAGCCATTGTAGGTTTTTTCGGTGATGCGCGCGCTCAGGAGGGCATAGGGCACGCCGCGCTGGGCCAGGCCCGCCAGCAGGTTGGGCCAGATATCGCTTTCGATGAACACGGCCAGGCCCGGCTGCCAGTGATCGAGGAAGGCGCGGGCGGCCTGCGGCGTATCGATCGGCGCGAACTGATGGACGACGCCAGCGGGCATCCGCTTCGCCAGGATCTCCGCCGAGGTCGTCGTCGCCGTGGTGATGAGGATGGCGATGTCCGGCCGATCATTGCGCAGCCGTTCGATGACGGGCAGGGCCGACAGGCTTTCGCCGACGCTGACGCCATGAAACCAGACGACGGGACCTCGCGGCCGATGTGTTACGGTTTCGCCCATGCGCTCACGCCACCGCGCCGGATCTTCCTTGCCCTTGCGTGCACGGCTTTGCAGCAGGCCAGGCGTGACGCCGTGGAGCATTCGCGTCAGGCCGGCATAGACCTTTAACCCGGCTGTCATTTTAGGGCGGCGGCGGCAATATCCGCCTGGTCGCACAGCTCGCTCAGGCTGTCTTCGGCGGCCTTGCGCATTGCCTCGAAGCCCGCCTCGTCGAGGTCCTTGGGGATGTTGCCGAAAGAACGCCACATGACGACACCCTTGTTGAACGGAAACGGCACGATCTGCTTGTCCCAGCTTTTCAGGCGCGTCTGGTTCTTCATGGCGGCCGTGAAGAAGATCAGGGGCACGCCCCCGGCCTGGGCCAGTTTCAGTGTACCCTCGGTCATGACGCGCGCCGGTCCGCGCGGGCCGTCGGGCGTAACCGCGATATGGCCGCCCTTTTTCAGCCAGCGCATCATTTCGAGAAACGCCGCCGCGCCGCCCTTGTTGACCTTCGGATCGGACTTCTTGGCCGACGAGCCGCGGATGGCGTGGCTGCCGAAATGGGAATTGATCATCACGCTGATATTGCCGGACTTGGAGTTCGACGACAGGATGGCCGTCGGCGATACCGGATAGGTCTTCGGCCACACGGCGTGGCCGACCTGCACGCGCTCGTGCCAGAAGGCGGCGATCGCCGACTTTGTCCAGGTCTCGGCCATCTCCTCCTGGCCGTAATAGGTCCAGCGCGTCGTGGCGTAGCAGAACTTGAGATAGGTGGCGATAATCCAGGCGATCGTCGCCTGGACGGCCGGATTTTCCAGCAGTTTCTTCATGCGCTGCGGGCCTCCGCGATCGTTTCGAATTGTTTTTCCGCCAGCCGGGCATAGAGCCCGCCATGACGTATCAAGGTGTCGTGGGTACCGCGCTCGACGATCTCGCCGCCATCGAGCACCAGGATCTGGTCCGCGCCGCGCACGGTCGACAGGCGATGGGCGACAACGAAGGTGGTGCGGCCCTTCATCAGCCGCTCCAACGCCGTCTGGACCTGGATCTCCGACTGGGTGTCGAGCGCCGAGGTCGCTTCGTCGAGCAACAGCAAAGGCGCGTTCTTGAGAAAGGCGCGAGCGATGGCGATGCGCTGCTTCTGGCCGCCCGACAGGCGCGATCCGGCCTCGCCGGCGCGGGTGTCGAAGCCCTGGGGCAGGGCGGTGATGAAGTCGAAGGCGGCGGCGTCACGCGCCGCCTGTTCGATCTCGGCCTGGCTCGCGCGCTCATTGCCGTAGGCGATATTGGCGCGGATGGTGTCGTCGAACAGGAACGG
>OUWB010001209.1_pt3 | contig 13822 bp, 14 predicted proteins | sample 1779821 | NCBI WGS metagenome assembly OUWB01 (sample SAMEA3914806, study PRJEB12502) | metagenome | biome: forest; material: soil | place: Canada | collected 2011-08-03 | depth 0.1 m
CACGACTTCAACAACCTGCTGGCGCCCATCGTCACCAGCCTCGACCTGCTGCAGCGCAAGGGCGCCGGCGGGGAGCGCGAGCAGCGCCTGATCGCCGCCGCCATCCAGTCCGCAGAGCGGGCCCGCATCCTGGTCCAGCGACTGCTGGCCTTCGCCCGGCGCCAGCCCCTGCAGCCGGGCGCCGTCGACGTGGGCGGCCTGGTCGGCGGCATGGCCGAGCTGATCGCCAGCACGACGGGGCCGCGGATCAGGCTGGATGTGCAGATCGCCGAAGACCTGCCGCCGGCGCACGCCGATCCCAACCAGCTGGAGATGGCGCTGCTGAATCTGGGGGTCAATGCGCGGGACGCCATGCCGGACGGGGGCGTGCTGCGCATCTGCGCGACGACGGAGGCCGTCGAGCCGAACCATGCGACCGGCCTGCCCGCCGGCCGCTTCGTGCGCCTGTCGGTGGCCGACACCGGCGCGGGCATGGACGAGGCCACCCTGGCCCGGGCGATCGAGCCCTTCTTCTCCACCAAGGGCGTCGGCAAGGGCACCGGACTTGGCCTGTCGATGGTCGACGGCCTGATGCGCCAGTTGGGCGGCGCCTTGACCCTGCACAGCCGGCTGGGAGCGGGCGCCCAGGCCGACCTCTGGCTGCCGGTGAGCCAGGCGCCGGCGGAGACGGCCGCCCAGATCAGGGTGGGCGACGGCCCTGGAGACATCCATCACACGGGGGTGGCGCTGCTGGTGGACGACGAGGATCTGGTGCGCCTGAGCACCGCGGCGATGCTCGCCGACCTCGGCTATGTGGTGATCGAGACCGCGTCCGCCGAGGAGGCCCTGCAGCGCGTGCGCGCCGGCCTTTGCCCCGACCTGGTGGTCACGGACCACATCATGCCCGGCGCCACCGGCGCCGATCTCGCCCAGGCCCTGGCGACCGAACGCCCGAATATCCCGGTGCTGATCGTCTCCGGCTATGCCGAGACCAATGGCCTGGCTCCAGAATATGCGCGGCTGACCAAGCCTTTCCGACGCGCGGAATTGAGCGCGAGCCTGGCGGCCCTGCAGCGCTGATCCGGCGCCCAGGAACCCTGGGAATCCCCGGGCGTTAGGCCTGTACGGCTGAGCTGCCGACCGGCCTGAACCATAGGGGCGCGCGCCTTGATCCTCATCCTGCTCATCATCGTCGTGCTCGTGCTCCTCGGCGGAGGCGGCGGCTACTACGCCCACAGAAGCTATGGCGCGCCAGGGCTGGGCGGCATCCTGGGATTGATCCTGGTCGTGATCGTCCTGCTGTGGCTGTTCGGCGGCCTGCATCTTGGCCGCATCTGACGGCGTGACGGACCCAGACCTACCCTCGCCGACCGCGATCGACGAGGTCGACGCCAAGACGATCGATCATCCCGAGGACATCAAGCAGCCCGAGTGGCCCAAGCTGCTGCAGATCCTGGGGCCCGGCCTGATCACCGGCGCGTCGGACGACGATCCCAGCGGCATCGCCACCTATTCCCAGGCCGGCGCCCAGTTCGGCTTCGGGCTGGGCTGGGTGCTGCTGCTGTGCTGGCCGCTGATGTGCGCCATCCAGGAGATCAGCGCCCGGATCGGCCGGGTGACCGGCCGCGGCATAGCCGGCGTCATCCGCCAGCACTATCCGGCGCCGGTGCTCTACGCCCTGATCCTGGCCCTGGCGACAGCCAACACCATCAACCTGGGCGCCGACCTGGGCGCCATGGGCGCGGCGCTCACCCTGCTGATCGGCGGCCCTACCCTGGCCTATATCGCCGCCTTCGGCGCTGTCTCGCTGCTGCTGCAGGTGTTCGTGCGCTATTCGCGCTACGTCTCGTGGCTGAAATGGCTGACCCTGTCGCTGTTCGCCTATGTGGGAACGGCCTTCGTGGTCCACATGCCCTGGGCCACGGTGGCCTATCACCTGGTCACCCCCGACATCAGCCTCAAGGCCAGCTACCTGACCGTGGTGGTCGCCATCCTCGGCACCACCATCAGCCCCTACCTGTTCTTCTGGCAGGCCGAGGAAGAGGTCGAGGAGGTGCGCGAGCGCAGCGAGGCCAAGCCGCTGGTGCGGGCGCCCAGCCAGTCGAAGGAAGAGTTCCGCCGCATCCGCATCGACACCTATCTGGGCATGTTCCTGTCCAATGCGGTGGCGATCTTCATCGTCATCACCACGGCGGCGACCCTGAACGCCCACGGGGTCACCGACATCCAGAGTTCGGCCCAGGCGGCGCAGGCGCTGAAGCCGATCGCCGGGCCGTTCGTGTTCCTGATCTTCGCCCTGGGCATCATCGGCACCGGCCTGCTGGCGGTGCCCGTGCTGGCCGGCTCGGCCGCCTATGCGGTGGGCGAGGCGCTGGGATGGCACGTGGGCATGGCCCGCAAGCTGACGCGCGCGCCGCGCTACTACGGGGTCATCGCCGCCGGCTTCGTGATCGGCGTCGGGCTCAACTTCACCCGGATCGACCCGATCAAGGCGCTGTTCTGGAGCGCGGTGATCAACGGCGTGGTGGCCGTGCCGGTCATGGTGATGATGATGCTGCTGTCCAGCCGGCGCACGGTCATGGGCCGGTTCGTCCTGCCCTGGCCTTTGAAGGCGGTCGGCTGGCTGGCCACCGCGGTGATGGGCGTCGCCGCGGTCGGCATGTTCGCCACCTGGGGCTCGTGAGCGAGATCACATCGCATGCGGTGACGGCGAATACTGAGTCGATCTCGCGCCCGCTAGCTTGAGGACCGGCCGCTGAGCGCCGCGCCCGCATCCTCGGCGAAGCGCATGTTCCAGATCGTCGCCGCCGCCGAGACCGCGGTCACCACCCAGAAGGCCAGGGTGAAGTCGCCGAGGCCCGGCGCCGCGCGATGGGCGCCCATCATGCCGATGCGCAGCGAGACCGCGCCGACGCAGATGCCCAGGGACAGCATCAGCTGCTGGAAGGTGGCGTAGAAGCTGGTGGCCGCGCTCATCCGCTCGGGCGGGATCTCGTCATAGGCGATGGTGTTGTAGGCGGTGAACTGGAACGACATGAAGAAGCCGCAGCTCATCAGCACCGCGAAGATCGCCGCCACCGGCCAGCCCGGCCGGAACAGGCCGCAGATCGCATAGCCGCCGCTGGCGATCAGGCCGTTGACGATCAGGCTTCGCCGGAACCCGAACCGCTTCAGCGCCCGCGGCGCCAGCCATTTCATGCCCAGCGAGCCGATGGCCCCGGCGATGGTGATCGAGCCGCTGGCCGCCGCGCTCATGCCAAAGCCCAGCTGGAACATCATCGGCAGCAGGAACGGCTGGGCGCCCTGGGTGATGCGGGTCAGCGAACCGCCGATCACCGACAGGCGGAATGTGGGCACGCGCATCAGGGTCAGGTCGAGTATGGGCGCCTCGGTCCGCCGCGCATGGCGCAGGTAGAGCGCCCCCGCCACCAGGCCCATCAGGATCAGGGCCATCGCCGCGCGCAGCTCGCCCGAGCGGCTGGTCATCTCGAAGCCGAACAAGAGGCCGCCCAGGGACAGGCCCGACAGGATGAAGCCGACGAAGTCCGGCCGTGGCGGCGCCTCGCCGCGCACCTGGCCGATGAACTTGGTGACCAGCACCACGCCCAGCACGCCGACGGGCAGATTCAGGTAGAAAATCCAGCGCCAGTTGAGATAGGTGACGATGAAGCCGCCCAGGGGCGGGCCGATGATCGGGCCGACCAGGGCCGGCATGATCAGCCACGACATGGCCTGGACCATGTCCTCCTTGGCCACGCTGCGCAGCAGCACCAGCCGGCCGATGGGGATCATCATCGCTCCGCCGATCCCCTGAAGGAACCGCGCGCCGATCAGGAACGGCAGGCTGCGCGCCTGGCCGCACAGGATCGAGCCAGCCAGGAACAGGAGGATGGCGGCGCGGAACACGGTCTTGGAGCCGAACCGGTCGGCCAGGCGTCCGCTGGCGGGGATGAACACGGCCAGCGCCAGCAGATAGGCGGTCAGGGCCGAGCTGAGGTCGGTGGCCGGCACGCCGAAGTCGCGGGCCATGGTCGGCAGGGCCGTGGCCAGGATGGTGGCGTCCATCTGCTCCATGAACAGGGCGCAGGCGATGATCAGCGCCACGGTGCGGAAGTTGCGCGGGACCCCGCCGGCCGGAGGCGTCGGCGGGCTGGGGGTCAGGGCCACGCCGTGGGCGGCGGGGACGATGCCGTCGCGGATCTCCGAATTGATCGAGGCCAGGCCGCGCCGCCGCGGCCTCAGCACGCCGCGTTTCCAGGAAGGCGTCTATCCAAGGGAGAGGCTGGTCGGGAACCCATCACGACGGTGCTCATAGCCGACGCGCGCCGGCGCGTCAGCCGCTGATCAGCGGCGCGATGGGCTCAGCGGCGCGATGTGCAGGGTGATGCCTGCGTCGGCCGCCTCGATGTCAGAAGCCAGGCGCCCCACCGTCGAGGCTCGCGCCCTGACCCCGCCGTCAGGCTTGAGGTGGATCAACGAAACGGGGTGGTCAGGCGGATAAAGCCCGGCCAGGACGGCGGCCAGGGCGTCCAGCCGGTCGCGCTTCATCAGCCCCGATCGGGTGTTGACCACCTGGGCGGCGAAGACCGAGACGTTGAACAGCAGCAGCGGCGCGCGGGGATCGATGCGGACCGCGCCCGCGGCGACCGAAGCGCAATGATAGAGCTGCAGGTCATTGAGGCTGTGCGCCAGGCCCAGATGGGTGGTCAGGCATTCCAGCGACGAGACGCCGGGCAGGATCCGCGCCTCCAGCCCCTCGGCCCGGGCCCGGCGCGTCAACTCCAGGGCGGTATAGGTCTGGAAGGCGGGGCTGCCCTGCTGGACATAGGCCGCCTGGCCGCGGCGCGCCTCGGCCAGGACGAAGTCCATGATGTCGGCGTAGACGTCCTCGCAGGCCACGCCGTCGATATAGTGGGTCCGGTTCAAGTCGATGATGTTGGCGTTGAACTGGGTGAGGAACTGCAGATGCTCCTCGTTCAGGGCGTAGAGGATGGCCACCCGCGCCGCCTGCAGGTGGCGCACGGCGTCCAGGGTGATGTTGAAGAAGCCCGACAGGCTGGAGCCCATGCAGGCCAGGTCGAACGGCGGCGGCGGCTCAGGCCTCATGATGGCGTCCCTGCAGGCCCGGCCACCTGCGCCGGCGCCATCAGCTCGGTCAGGTAGCGCAGCACGGTGATCGGCCGGACGAGCGCGATCTCCAGCGGCTCGCCCAGGCCCAGGGCGACAGACAGCTCGACCATGTCCACACCCGCCAGGGCGCTGGCGATGGAGCTGCCGCCCAGCCGGGCGTTGACCTCCTGCACGAACAGCCGCCCGTCCCAATCGCGGCGGAACTGCAGGCAGGACGCCCCCTTCAGGCCCAGAAAGGCCGCGAGGCGCAGGGCCATGGCCTCGATCTCGGGATCCTGGATCACCGCGATCTTGGTCGAGACGCCTTCCCAGGCCGCGATCCGGACCCTTACCACCGCCGCCAGGGGCGCCGCCTTGAAGTCGCTGAACAGGTCGACCGAATATTCCCGGCCCGGAATATAGGCCTCGACGATGCGCTCTTCGGGGAAGCGCGCAATGTGGGCGCGCCAGTCGGCCGGGGACCGGCACAGGGCCGCGCCCTGGCCGCCGGAGCCGCGCCGCGGCTTGACGAAGCATGGATAGGCGGCCGGCCCCTCGGCGCCGACCGAGACCTCGGCCGCCACCGGAAAGGCCGCGCCGATCCTGGCCTTCAGGGCCGCCTTGTCGTCGCACAGCTCGACGATTTCGGCGTCCGAGCCGACGAACAGCAGGCCCCTGCTCCGCAACAGCCCGGCCTGGGCGGCGTAGGCGCTGCTGTCGGAGCGGCAGGTGGGCAGGATCAGCCGCACCCCTTCGCGCTCGAGCCGTTCCAAGGTGTCGGCGAAGGCCTGGGGCTCGGACAGGTGACGGGTGACGAAATGGGCGTCGGCCAGGGCGAAGCCCGCCGCCAGCGCGCCCCGATCGGTGGCCACGATCCGCGCCTGCGGGCGGGTCAGGCGCAGGCGCTTGATGGCGTCTATGCCGGTCGATCCCCCCGCGCCGGGGACCAGTATGGTCAGGGAGCCGGCCGCACGCTCATCCATGGCTAGGCGCCATGCAGCGCCAGGCCCGGATTGCGATTGCGCCAGCCCCGCATGTGCTGGATCACGCGGTCGGGGGCGTCGGCGATGGCCGCCAGGCGCGCCACCTGCTCCACATCGCCCAGGATGGCCTCGCCTGCGGGCAGGATCCGGTCGCGGGGGATCTGCCTGAGGCCGATCTCCAACTGCCAGCGCAACCGGTCGCATTCCGCCTCGATCTCGGGGCGCATGTCGCTGAATTCCGGACGCGCCTGGGCCAGCCGCATGAAGGCCCACACATTGGCGAAGACATAGAGGGCGTGGAACAGGCCGGTCAGCGGCCGCGGATCCTCCCGCCAGGGCGAGTAGTAGATCGCCCCGTCCACATCCTCGAACAGGGTCTCGCCGGCCATCAGCGAGAACAGCTGGTTGTGGTGGTATTCGTGGACCATGGCCTCGGCCAGCCGCAGGCTGCTGTAGGCGTCCGACAGGAAGATCACCCCCAGCAGGGTCGAGGCGGTGAACGAGTTGTGCACCTTGAAATCGTCGGACCCGATCGGCACGTACCACTGGACCAGGCCGTTCATGCGCGCCGCCAGGCCCGGCGACAGGGTCTGGATCAGATCCAGGGCCTGGCCGATCAGGCTCGCCAGTTCCTGCGCCTTGCCGGTGTCGGCGACGATCTTGAAGCGATAATCGTCGTGGAACAGGACCGGATCGTTGCTGAGCAGCAGGTCGACCCCGTCATGCCCCGGGATCGGCAGGACGATCGGCGCGCCCTCGGCCTCCGCCCCGGCGCCGGTCACGATGATGCGTCCCTCGCCCTGGTGGACCAGCTCGGCCTCTTCGCAAAGCTGGAATCGGCGCCCGATCCGCGGGAAGGCGTAGCCCTCGGCCCGCGCCGGCAGGCCGAGGCGCAGCCGCGTGCCGGGAGGGCTGAACGGCAGCAGGCTGTCGGCGGCGGTGACCGCCAGACCCGCCACGGCGACGTCCCCCGCCGCGCCCTCGGCCAGGCCCTCGCACCGCAGGGCGTTGAACCAGAAGAAGGGCGTGGCCAGCTGGCAGACCTCGACGGCGGGGAACTGTCCGATCAGGTCGAACACCGGCTGCAGGGCCGCCGCCCGGCTGGAGCCGACGGCCTCGCGCTTCAGCATCGCCAGCCGGATGAACAGGGCCTTGTGGACCAGGTCGCGCACGCCCTCGTCCAGCAGGGCCTCCACGCGCGAGGCCTCGAAGTCGATCATCCCGCCAGGGCCCTTTCCTGAGGGACCGGTATGGCGGCGCTCATGTCGGCGCCGATGTGGTTGATCAGCCGCGTCAGGTCCCGGCAATAGATCGACGGATTGTCGAAGGTGCGCGCGGCGGAATAGCGGTGCGGGATGTAGCCGCCGCCGCAGATCTCGACGATCTCGCAGGCGCGGCAGGTGTCGCACAGGGACAGGGCCCCCGACTGGCGGGCCAGGACGCCGGCGTGGCGCGCCACCTCGTCGAAGGCGTGGTCGTGGATGTTGAAGCCCAGCCTGGTCGCGCCGCGGAACGCCGCCTTGAGCGAATCCACCGCCTCGACCTCGCCATTGGTCTCGATCACGATCAGGTCGACCGGCAGCAGGCCGATGGACTCCACGAAGGTGGGCAGGCCCAGCCACATGTTCATGATCGACTGGAACAGGCGCACGCCGGCCCGCACGTCCTGCTTGATCCAGGAGTCGTAGACCCGCACCAGCCAGTCGCCATAGGGCGCGGGCGAGGCCGCATATTGAGCCGGCGGCGGCGGGTTGTCGTGATTGTTCAGCGGGAACAGGAAATCGATCGACGGCGGATCATAGGTCAGCAGGTAGTCCAGCACAGCCTCGGGCGGCGAGGTCGGATCGATCACGCACAAGAGGCCGCCGAAGATGTCGGTGTAATCCTCCGCCAGGCGGCGCAGGCGCGGCTCCAGGCGCGCGGTGGTGGGGCGATTGCGATGATCGACCCGCTGGCGGTCGTTGATCTCGGGCGGCCCGTCCAGGCTGACGCCCAGGCTGATATGGTGACGGCGACAGAAATCGCCGATCTCCTTGGTGAACAGCATCCCGTTCGACTGGATACCCATGATCACCTCCAGGCCCTGGTCGACCAGGCCCCGCAGCAGGGTCTCGACGATCATCTCCAGGTGCCGGGCCCCGCCCATCAGCGGCTCGCCGCCATGCAGGACAATGCTGCAGTCGGTCTTGTCGTTGGCCCGCAGGTGTTCGCGGATGCGGACCACCGCCTGCTCGACGGTCTGCTGGCTCATCAGCTTGGGCTGGGATTTCCAGCCGTCGTCCGCCTGATTGTACACGTAGCAATAGCCGCAGTTGATGTTGCAGCGGCTGGCGGTCTTCAGCAGGAAGGTATGAAACGGGATCGTCGATGCGTTCACGCCGCCATCTCCTGGAGTCCTTCCCCGTGGGGTCGGAGCGATCGGCCAGCAACGCCTCCGGAGTGCGATGAGATCAGGACGGCGCGCCTAACCTCATCGTCCTCCAGGGCGCCGCTGCGGGGCTAGAACATCCTGGCGAGGCGCGCAGATCGAAGTCGCCCCAAGCCCCCCGGAGCCGTCGATCGACCTCAGCGTTTCAGGAGCAGTTCCTCACGCTCGATCGGCCGCTGATTGTGGGTGTCGCCGTGAGACGTATGGTTCTGGTGGGCGACAGTCTCGGTGCTCCAGCGTTTGACGCTTTTCAGCACCCGAACCATTTGCGGGTCCAGGTTATCGACCGAGTCGAGATCGAGGGTCGAAAGATCAACCCCAGACAAGGATTTACGAAGCGAACTGGTCACGGTCCCTCTCCTTGTTCAATTGTTCAAAATTTATTGATACACGCCAAGCTTGCATGGTCGCCACAGCCGGGGATGTCAATCCGCAAAGGCTCACGTTCCGGTGATCCTTCAGCGCCTCTCGGCGGATCTGGTCTCGCCGGGGCGGAGCATGACTTGAAACCAGGCTCTGTTGACCATTTACACGCCACCGCCCCAAGTCGAGACCGGCAGCGGGCTTCCCAGACCTCACCACAACCTATCCAGGCGGATTGATCATCTGGCCAATTTTCGCCGCCAGTTCGTCCAGCGAGAAGGGCTTGGTGACCATGGACATGTTGGCGCCCAGGAAGCCCGAACGGATGGCGGCGTTCTCGGCATAGCCGGTGATGAACAGGATCGGCAGATCGGGCCGGTGGGCGCGGGCGGTCTCGGCCAGTTCACGGCCGTTCATGCCCGGCAGGCCCACATCGGAGATCATCAGGTCGATGCGCTCGCCTGAGGCCAGGTAGGGCACGGCGGCCAGGGGATCGGCGAACTCCACCGCCTGGTAGCGGAGAGCCTCCAGCACCTCGCGCACCAGCATGCGCACCGCCGGCTCGTCCTCGATGACCAGCACGCGTTCGCCGTCGCCGTGCGGGACCGGCGGCGCCGACGCGGCCGCCGACGCCGGCCGCGCCTCGGTGGTCGGCAGGTACAGCTTCACAGAGGTGCCCAGGCCGATCTGGCTGTGGATACGCACCTGGCCGCCGCTCTGCCGCACGAACCCATAGACCATGGACAGGCCCAGGCCCGTGCCCTGACCCAGGGGCTTGGTGGTGAAGAAGGGGTCGAACACCTTGTCGATCAGGTCGGGCGCGATGCCGACGCCGGTGTCGGAGACCGCGACCATCAGGTACCGGCCCGGCGCCAGACCCGGCCGCGTGGCTACCTGAGCCTGATCCAGGTCGACCAGGCTGGTCTCGACGGTCAGCACGCCGCCCTCAGGCATGGCGTCGCGCGCGTTGAGCGCCAGGTTGAGGATGGCGTTCTCCAGCTGGTTGGGATCGACGATCCCGGCCGGCAGATCAGGGGTCAGCACGACCTTGAGCTCGACCGTCTCATCGATCGCCCGTTCGATCAGGTCCGACATGGAGCGGATCAGGTCGTTAACCTCCACGGGCCTGGGGTCAAGCGATTGCCGCCGCGAGAAGGCCAGCAGGCGCTGGGTCAGGGCCGCGGCCCGGCTGGCCGAGGCGGAGGCCGCGTCCATGAAGCGGTCGATATTGTCGAGCTGGCCCGAGGCCATCCCACGCCGCATCAGGTCGAGCGAGCCCATGATGCCGGTCAGCATGTTGTTGAAGTCGTGGGCGATGCCGCCGGTCAGCTGACCCACCGCCTCCATCTTCTGGCTCTGGCGCAGCGAGGCCTCGGCCCGCTCGCGCTCGGCCGTCTCGGCCTGCAGCCGGGCCAGGGCGTCCTCCAGCTCGGCGGTGCGCTCGCGCACCTGGGCTTCGAGCTGGTTGGCCGCGTCGGCCAAGGCCCGGGTGCTGGCCTCCAGGGCGTCGCGCTGGGTCTGGATCTGGCGGCGCTGCTGGTGCAGGTCGAAGAACACATTGGCCTTGCCGCGCAAGATGTCCGGCTCGATCGGCTTCTGGATGAAATCCACCGCCCCCGCCTCATAGCCGCGGAACCGGCGCTGGTTGTCCGTGGTGCCGGCGGTGAGGAAGATGATCGGGATATGCCGCGCGCGCTCTGAGCCGCGCATGAACTCGGCCAGCTGAAAGCCGTCCATGCCGGGCATCTGCACGTCGAGCAGGGCCAGGGCGACATCGTGCTTGAGCAGGATCTCCAGCGCCTGGTCGCCCGAGCGCGCCTTGAGGAACGCCAGGCCCGGCCGCTGGAGCAAGGCTTCCAGCGACAGGAGGTTCTCCTCCAGGTCATCGACGATCAGGAAATTGACCGGGTCCGCCATGCCGCTCATCAAATCCCCAAGCCCACGAGGCGGGCTGCGATAGCGTCCAGCGACAGAGACCGCGCTCCGGCGCACCGCGCCAGCGCCGCGCTCGGCATGGCCGTGGCGAAGGCCTGCGCAGGATCCTCCACCAAGCCGGCGCCGCCGGCGGCGCACACCGCCCGCAGGCCGTCGGCGCCGTCCTCGTTGGCGCCAGTCAGGATCACGCCGACCAGGCCCGCACCATAGGCGTCCGCGGCGCTTTCAAACAGCACGTCTATGGAGGGGCGCGAATAAAGCACCGGCTCGTCCGTCGAGAGCGACAGGGTTCGATCCGTCTCCACCAGCAGGTGATAGTCGGACGGGCCGAAATAGACAAAGCCGGGCTGTATGGGCTCCTTGTCCTCGGCCTCCTTCACCTTGAGCCGGCAGCGAGCCTGGAACAGCGGCGCCAGCAGGTCGGCGCGGTCGGCCGGGACGTGGACTACCACCAGCACGGGGATGGGATAGCCCTCCGGCAAGGCGGGCAGGATGCGCGACAGGGCCTGGATGGCTCCGGCCGAGGCGCCGATGACGATGGCTTCAACCTCCGGCCCGCTCATGGATCCCGCCGCTGGTAGATCTTCTCCTCGCGCACGAAGTCGGAGAAGGCGCCGGCCTGGTCGGAGAAGCGCAGGCTCTCCTTCGAGCCCAGGCCCAAGAAGCCCTTGCGCGCCAGAGAGCCGGCGAACAGACCCAGCGCCCGGTCCTGCAGGGCGCGGTCGAAATAGATCAGCACGTTGCGGCACGAGATCAGCTGGACCTCGGCGAAGACCGCGTCGGTGACCAGGCTGTGGTCGGAGAACACCACCCGGCTGCGCAGCGCCTTGTCGAACACGGCCCGCCCATAGGCGGCGGTGTAATAGTCCGACAGGGACGACTTGCCGCCCGACTTCTGGTGGTTCTCGGTGAAGGCCTTGATCCGCTCCAGGGCGTAGACGCCGTTGGCGGCGGCCTCCAGAGCGGTGGGGTTGATGTCGGTGGCGTAGAACAGCGTGCGCTCCAGCAGCCCCTCCTCGCCGAACAGGATCGCGAACGAATGCAGCTCCTCGCCGCTGCTGCAGCCGGCGATCCACACCTTGAGCGAGGGATAGGTGCGCAGGTGCGGCGCCACCTTCTCGCGGATGGCGCGGAAATAGCTGGGGTCGCGGAACATCTCGCTGACCTGGACGGTCAGATAGTCGAGCAGGCGCGGGGCCATGGCCGGATCGTGCAGCACGGCGTCCTGCAGGGCCGAGAAGCTGCGGAAGCCGAGCTGCTGGCGCGCCTGCCTCAGCCGCCGCTTGATCGACGCCTGGGCGTATTGGCGGAAGTCGTAGTGGTAGCGCCGGTACAGCGCCTCCAGCAGGAGATGGATCTCGATATCTTCGACGCCTTCGTCCCCCATCGGTCGCTAACGCGGCATCCACACGCGCACGAGCGAGAGCAGCTTGTCCACGTCGAGCGGCTTGGCCATGTAGTCATTAGCGCCCGCCGACAGGCATCGTTCCTGATCGTCCGGCATGGCCTTGGCGGTCAGCATGATGATCGGCAGCTTGGCCCAGCGGCCCTCCAGGCGGATGCGCTTGGTGGCCTCCAGCCCGTCCATGACCGGCATCATCACGTCCATCAAGACCAGCTCGATGGGGCTGGCGGCGCCGTCGGCCTGCTTGCCGAGGGCGTTGAGCGCCTCCTGGCCGTTGCGGGCGATCTCCACCACCGCGCCACGGGGCTCGAGGATATTGGCCAGGGAGTAGACGTTGCGCACGTCGTCCTCGACGATCAGGATGCGCCGGCCCTCGAGCACGGCGTCGCGGTTGCGCGCCTCGTGGATCATCTTCTGCTGCTCGGCGGGCAGCTCGGCGACCACCTGGTGCAGGAACAGCGAGACCTCGTCCAGCAGCCGCTCGGGCGACTTGGCGCCCTTGATGATGATCGAGCTGGAATAGCGACGCAGCTTCTGCTCGTCCTCGGCCGACAGGTCGTGGCCGGTATAGACGATCACCGGCGGGAAGGCGTAGTCGCCCTCGGCGCTCAGGGTCTCCAGCAGCGAATAGCCTGAGGCGTCGGGCAGCGACAGGTCCAGCACCATGCAGTCGAAAGTCTGCTCCTTCAGCCGCTGCAGGCATTCGGCCGCGGTGCCGGCGCCGACGGTCTCCACGTCGCTAGAGCCCAGCAGCTTGCGGACCGCTTCACGCTGCAGCGGGTCGTCCTCCACGATCAGCACCCGGCGCACGGTGCGGGTCAGCTGGGCTTCCAGCGCCTCCAGCGCCTGGGCCAGGTCCTCGCGCTTCACCGGCTTGACCAGATAGCCTACGGCCCCCAGCGACAGGGCCGTCTGGGCATGGTCGGAGGCCGAGACAACATGGATCGGAATGTGGCGCGTGGCGTCGTCGCGCTTCAGCCGGTCCAGCACCGCCAGGCCCGACTGGTCCGGCAGGCCGATGTCGAGCACGATCGCGCTGGGCTTGGAGCGCTTGGCCAGGTCCATGGCCTCCTGGGCGCTGCCGGCCACCAGGCACTGGAAGCCGACCTCGCGCGACAGGTCGCGGACGATGCCGGCGAAGGTCTGATCGTCCTCCACCACCAGCAGGATGCGGCGCGCCTCTTCCAGGCTGTCGCGGTCGTCGTCGACGGCGAAAACCTGAGGCGCCGGCCGCAGGATGGGCGCCGCCGTCGCAGGCGCGGCGGCGGACAGCGCCGCCGGCTCGAGCCCGGGCTCAACCAGGGCCGGGTCATAGGCGACCGGAATGGTGAGGGTGAAGGTGCTGCCCTTGCCGGGCTCGCTCTGCAGGGTGATGGCGCCGCCCAGCAGCCGCGCCAGCTCGCGCGAGATCGACAGGCCCAGCCCCGTGCCGCCATATTTGCGGTTGATGGCGCCGTCGGCCTGGCGGAAGGCCTCGAAGATGCTGCGCTGCTGCTCCTCGGCGACGCCGATGCCGGTGTCGGTCACGGCGAGGCTCAGGCCGTCGACGCCGGCGCGCGCGATGCGCAGGTCCACCTGGCCCGCCTCGGTGAACTTGAAGGCGTTGGACAGCAGGTTCTT
>OUWB010000769.1_pt1 | contig 13796 bp, 12 predicted proteins | sample 1779821 | NCBI WGS metagenome assembly OUWB01 (sample SAMEA3914806, study PRJEB12502) | metagenome | biome: forest; material: soil | place: Canada | collected 2011-08-03 | depth 0.1 m
GCGCTGAACATGATCGACGTGATCGACCGCAATCTCTACGAACGCTCCTGCGACGTACGCTGGTGGGCCACCGACTCGGCCATCGTCGAATGCCTCGCCGACGGCTCGGACGAAGCGCGCGCGCACGCGGCCAAACGGCTAGCGGTAATACTCGACAGCTACACCGTCTATCTCGATCTATGGGTGCTGGATCGGCAGGGGCGCGTGGTGGCCAACGGGCGCTCCGGCAAGTTCGCCGCGCAAGGGCTGGATATGTCCCAGCAGGCGTGGTTCACTGCCGGCATGGCAACGCGCTCCGGCGCCGACTACGGCGCCTTCGAACCGCAGCAATACGATGCCTTGAATGGCGCGAGCGCGGCCGTCTATTCGACCGCGATCCGCGAAGGCGGCGCCGAGAACGGTCGGCCGCTGGGCGTACTCGCCGTGCTGTTCGACTGGACCCCGCAGGCGCGCACCGTGACGCAAAGCGTGCGCTTGTCGGAAGCAGATTGGGCGCGCACACGCTGCCTGCTGGTCGATTCGAAATTCAAGGTGATCGCCAGCTCCGACGACGAAGGCGTATTCGAGCGCAGGATCCCGCTAAACGTGCAGCCGGGCGAGACCACGGGCACCTTCGCCACCGACGATGCGATCTATGCATACGCCCGCACGCCGGGGTATGAAACGTATGAGGGCTTGGGCTGGTATGGCGTAATCGAGCGTAAGCGGGGGTGACCCCCCCGCTTACGCCGCCTCTTCGCAGCCGCGCGCGACGGTCTCGAGTTGCGGTTGCGCCGTATGCCGCAGCAGCTTCGTCACCATCGCGACGACCGTCAACGCGAGTATCAAGAAAAATACCGCAAGCGGCGTCAGGATCTGCACCGACACGAAGCCGGCGAGCCCCATCATGGCCGCCGACACGAGCAGCAGCGCACATCCGAGGATCGCGCTCGTCAGACCGGCAATGTGCGGAAACAGCGAATTGCCCTTGGCCATCAGAGTGGGATACACCGCGCCGGCGCAGAATCCCATCACGAGCACGGGCGTGGCGAGCGTCCAGATCCGCAGGCCTACCGTCAGCGCGAGTACCAGCATCGCGATAGCCGCAACCGTCATCAAGCGCGTACCGAGGATCAGCCGCTGTTCCGCGTTCGGCAAATGCCGGCCGTGGACGCGATTCGACAGGCCGCCCAGGAAGTACATCACGCCGATGCCGAGCGCGAGATAGCCGAAATACGTCGGCGGCTTGTGCAGCGTGTTCTGCACCATGAACGGTCCGACGATGTTGAACACGAGCAGGATGGCGTAGCAGAGGCCTTGCGCGAGGAAGCAGCTCTGGAACACCGGGCTGCCAAGCACCTTGCCGGCGTTCGTGATCAGCGTGCGCACCTCCAGGCGCACCGGCCGCGGCAAAGTCTCACGGTAGCGCCACAGCAGCCCCCACATGACGGGCGAATAGACGAGCAGGAAGATGAGGCAGGACCGCCAGCCGAACCATGTTTGCAGGTGAGCGCCGATCACCGGCGCGAGGATAGGCGCGAGTCCCCATGCGATCGACATGTAGGTGAACCCGTGCACCAGCGCAGTTCCTGTGAACGAATCGGTGATGATTGCCTTCGCGATCAGGTTGGTCGACGCGATACCGAAGCCCTGCAGGCAGCGCGCCAGAATGAAGGTCTCCAGATTTGGCGCCGCGAGCGACAGCACGCAGCCGATGGTGTAGACGGCGAGTCCGGTAGCCAGCACGGGCTTGCGTCCGTAGGCATCGGAGACGGGTCCGAAGACGAGCTGGCCGAATGCGTAGGCTGCCATGTAGCCGGAAACGCTGGATTGGATCGCCTGCGGCGATGTCGAGAAGTAACGCGCCATCGCGGGGAGTGCAGGCACGTAGATGTCGATAGCCAACTGCCCGGCGGTGGCTAAGAAACAAATCAGGAACAGCAGGAAGCGCGGCGAATTCAGTACGCGCGCCGCCGTCGCGGCGCGATCGGGAATAGTAGGGATCATGACAGCATAGAAGGAGCGGATTCCGGCGGCGCGGCATTGCGGTTCGAAGTCGAACACGGCATATGGACAGCGCCACCGCCCTGCATTGTGCCTGTTGTCTCGAAATTGTGCTTGCCGATGCACCGGGCAGGTCCATGCCGAGCGCTTGCGATGAGCGGGCGTCCCTTATGTCCTTGCCTGTTCACGCTCGCCACTGGATCGCAGCCAGTCGAGGAAATCCCTCAGGTGGACAGGCTTGTCCGCATCCAGCGGCACCAATGCGTAATACGTGGAACCCCTGGACTGCAAAGCGGGGAATGGCTGGTGCAGCCGACCGGCCGCGCAATCGGCGTCGAGCGTGGGAAACGGCCCGATACCGAAGCCCAGGCCGTCCACCACATTCTGTAAAGTCACGAAGAAATGATCGAAGCGCAAGATCCGGCCGGCTCGAAGCGCGGGCTGGCCGGCGGCTTCGAGCCAGGCTTCCCATGCACCAGGGCGGGTTTCCGTTGTCAGCCAGGTCTCGGCGGCGAGTTGTTCGACATCGGTGATGCCGGATTGCGCCATCAGCAGCGGACTTGCAATCACCGTGTTGTGCTCATGGAACAGTGGCCAACTCTGAAATTGCCCACCGACCGGCACGTAGCTGCAAATCGCCAGATCGAAACTTCCTCTGAGCGCGGGCTCGGTGGACATCACGGTGGATACGCGCACGTCCACGTCCGGGCAAATCTCGGCGAAACGGCGCAGACGCGGGATCAGCCAGCGCATGGCCATGGTGGTCGGCGCGCTCACCCGGATCACCTTAATGTGCCGACTCTTGCCATAGCGCTCGGCCGCGTCGGCGATGTGATCGAATGCCTCGCTGATCTCGCGGGCCAAGGCCCGTGCGTGCGGCGATGCCGTCATGCTCTTGCCGTCTCGCACAAACAACGGCTGACCGAGCCAGTCCTCGAGAATATCGATCTGACGGCTGACGGCACCGTGCGTCAAGTGCAGCTCGCGTGCCGCCGCGGAATAACTCGACGAGCGCGCGGCGACTTCGAATACCCGCAAGGCGTTAAGCGGTGGAAGCCTGTTTCTCATTGATACGACTCGTATTTGACCAAATACTGTGAATTTTCCTGACAGATACTGCAATATTATTTCGATAGTGTGCGCGCGTCACTCACATTATGCTGGTGACCATCCAAACGGAATGGTGTCGCCATGACCAAACAACTGATCGTCAATTCTCGAACCTATAAAGTACCGTCCGCCCCGACCATCGTGATCTGCGTCGACGGTTGCGAGCAGGAATATATCAATCAGGCGATCCTGGCGGGCAAGGCGCCGTTTTTCGCGAAACTGGCGGAAATCGGTACCGTGCTGTCCGGCGACTGCGTGGTTCCGTCATTCACGAACCCGAACAATCTGTCTATCGTCACCGGCGCGCCGCCGTCGGTACATGGCATTTCCGGCAACTTCTTCTTCGATGAGGAAACGCAGTCGGAGGTACTGATGAACGACCCGAAATACCTGCGCGCACCGACCATACTCGCGGAAATGGCACGTGCGGGCCAGCGCGTTGCGGTCGTCACAGCGAAGGACAAGCTGCGCGCCATGCTCGGGCACCAATTGCAAGGGATCTGCTTTTCCGCCGAAAAGGCCGACCAGGTCAACCTGGAAGCCCATGGCATAGACAACCTTCTCGAGCGCGTCGGTATGCCTGTGCCGTCCGTGTACAGCGCGGAACTGTCGGAGTTCGTGTTCGCGGCCGGCCTCTTCCTGCTGCGCAACCAGCGGCCCGATCTGATGTATCTGTCCACCACCGATTACATCCAGCACAAGCACGCGCCGGGTACGCCGGAGGCCAATGCTTTCTACGCGATGATGGACGGCTACCTGCAACAGTTTCACGACGAAGGCGCGGTGCTGGCGCTCACCGCCGATCACGGCATGAACGCGAAAACCGACGCGGTCGGCCGGCCCAATATCGTGTTCCTGCAAGACCGGCTCGATGCGCAATACGGTGCTCAGGCCACGCGTGTCCTCCTGCCCATCACCGATCCCTATGTCGTGCATCATGGCGCGCTCGGCTCGTACGCCACGGTTTACTTGCGCGATCAAAACGCAGCGCAGCGCGACGTGATCGCGTTTCTCTCGGCGATCAATGGCGTGGAGGCGGTACTGACCCGTGCCCAGGCAAGTGAGCGATTCGAGCTGCCGGCGGACCGGATCGGCGATCTTGTGGTGCTGGGCGAACGGCTGACCGTGCTGGGCAGCGCCGCCGCACAACATGATCTATCCGGCCTGACCGTGCCGCTGCGCTCTCACGGCGGTGTGTCCGAGCAGAAAGTGCCGCTGATCTTCAGCCGCAAGCTGACAGGCGTCGACGATACGCGACGCTTGCGCAACTTCGATGCGTTGGATCTGGTGCTTAATCACCTGGCCTGAGGCAAAGAATGGGGCGGCGCAAGGCTTCTCACTTAGGCTCGAGTGGCGTGGCTGTGCGGATGAACAGCCAGCTCGACACGCTGGAGACCATCGCGACGACCGCTCCGACCGCGAGTGCCGCGCCGAAGCCATGTGCCACGCTAGTGTCCACCGCGTGTCCGATGGCAGCGCGAGCCTGCGGGGACAGGACAGACAAGCCTCCGCTCGCATCACCGCCCATGATCCTCAGGCTCAAGGCATGCCAGTCGATGCCGCGCCCAGGGACTTGCGCGGGTCCGAGGCGACGCAAGCTGCGTTCGGCGACGGCGGCAAGCACGGCGCCGAGCCCGGCGATTCCCACGATGATGCCCACGAAGCGCGTGGCGCCCGCGATGCCGGATGCCATCCCGGCCCGCTCAGGCGGCATGGCACTGATCTGAGCTTTCGTCGTTTCCCCGTTCAGAAGGCCGGCGCCCATGCCAGTGATGGCCATACCTGTCGCGGCCCCCCAATATCCGAAGCCGGCCAAGACCGCCGCAGCGATGAAGGCATCGCCCAGTGCGACCACGCCCAGCCCGAAGCTGAGAATCGCCCGACTCGACATATGTGTCGCAAGCCTTCCACCAATACTTGGGCCGATCAGCAGCGGCAAGGCAAACGGGATCATCGCCAGACCCGCCATTGCTGGTGCGTAGTGGAATGCATCCTGCAAATAAAGCGGGAGAAGAGTCATCATGACCTGCGCCGCCGCCGCGTAGCCCAACATGGCGATTGCCGTGCCGACGACGGTCCGATCACGAAAAATCGATAGATCGATCATCGGCCGCGGATGACACCTCTCCGCGAATACAAAGGCTAGCAGCAGCAGGCTGCCGACGCCAAGCTTGACGAAGGTCGACGTGCTGTCCCAGCCGACGCTGTTCGCCGAGATCAGGGCCCACACGATGCTGAACAGTCCGGTCCCGAAGAGAAAGATGCCCGGAAAGTCCAGTCGCTCCGCGTTTTGATCCCGAGATTCATCGACGGAGAAAAGGATCAGCCAGATCAGGCCCACGCCAACCGGAAGATTGAGGAGAAAGGCCCACCGCCATCCAAAATATGAGGTGACCAGGCCGCCGACAAGTGGCCCAAGAGAAGGGGCGATACCCAACACCGTGCCTAAGATGGCATATACGCGCGTCCTTTCATGGGACTGGAAACCGTGTGTGATCACAGCGAGCGACGCGCTAAGCTGAAACGCTGCGCCTACGGCCTGCAGCGCACGCGCTCCGTTCAACACGACAAGATCAGGTGCCAGACCGCAAAGCAGTGAGGCGAGGGTGAAGATCGACAAGCCCAGCAGCAGCATGCGTCGGCGTCCCACGCGGTCGGCCAGGGCGCCGGCTGGTATCAGTAGCGCGGCGAACGGGAGGATATAAGCGCTGACGACCCACTCGACATCCGTGAACTCGCCGTGTAAGTCTCGAGCGATCGAGGGAAGCGACACCGCAACGATGTTCGTGTCCAGCATGATAAGAAAAGGGGCGCCAGCACAGCACAGCAACATCTGAAGCTTGCGACCGGATGGCCATCGGTGCGCCGTCCGCGGCCCCGCGCTCCCCGTTGATGCCAGTTGCGTCGCGCCAACCGCGGTGGCGCAGTGGCCGCAGCCTCCCTGCCCTGCGTATGTATTTGCCATATTGAATGTCGAAGCCTCGCTTCCATTGCTCTCGCGTGCCTCGGCAGAGACGCAGGTATCAGGCAAGAGAAGTGATACAGCGACGATGTCATCCAACGACGGCGGATTTCGATGATAGCCGGCGTCTGTGCCCGCAGGATTTATCTGCCAGCAAATAGGACCAATGGAAGAATCCCTCGCCGGCAAGCTCGCGCACCGGAGCCAAAAGCGCCCCTCTTGGTGACTGGAAAGCCTTCCCTTCCTTCTCCAGGAGGCTATGATGAAGAAGGACGCTAGAAGATATCGCTAGCCAAGCAGCCGACCAAGAAGGTGGGCAAGGAAGCGTAGTGCAAGGCCAAGGGAGGACGCCATGCCACTAAGGCGCGGGACATCGCAGAAGACTATCTCCTCGAACATCTCCGAGTTCCATAAGGGCAAGATGTTCGCCCACACGGCGAAGAAGTTCGGCCAGGCCACTGCCAATAAACAGGCTGTAGCAGTAGCACTCTCAACCGCCCGAAAGAGCAAGGGGAGAGGGAAATGAAGGGCAAGCACGCAAATCGAGTACATCGTCGTTGGAACGGGTAGACGAACGTGAAAAACTGCCTATTTCCCGATACAAAACCGACTAAAAATCACCCCCAGCAAATCATCCGAACTGAACTCCCCGGTGATCGCATTGAAGTCGTTCTGCGCCAGCCGCAGTTCCTCGGCGAACAGATCCAGCGCCTGCGCGTTCTGGTCGGCCAGCGCCGCGGCAGTCTCAAGGTGAACGCTGGCTGAACGCAGCGCGACCAGATGGCGCTCGCGCGCAAGGTACAGGCTTTCGGTACCCGCCTGCCAGCCGGCCAGGCGCAAGAGCTCCGCGCGCAGCAGCGCGATGCCGGCACCCGATTTGGCCGACAGCCGGACCTCGGTGGCGCCGTCGGAGGCTTCGCTCACACTCGGTTCCGCCCGCAGCAGATCGGTCTTGTTGAGTATGCGCACGACCGGCACGCCGGGCGCGAAGCGTTTGGCGATTTCGCGGTCGGCGTCGGTCTGCCCGACCTGGGCGTCGAGCAGATGCAGCACCACGTCGGCCCGCTCGATCTCCTGCCAGGTGCGGGCAATGCCGATGCGCTCGACTTCGTCCTCGGTCTCGCGCAGGCCCGCGGTGTCGATGATGTGCAGCGGGATGCCTTCGATCTGGATGGTCTGCGCGACCTTGTCGCGCGTGGTGCCGGCGATCGGCGTGACGATGGCCAGCTCAGCCCCGGCCAGCGCATTCAGCAGCGACGATTTGCCGACATTGGGCTGGCCGGCCAGCACCACCGACAGCCCTTCGCGCAGCAGCGCGCCGTGGCGGGCCTCGCTTTGCACCCGCGCGAGTTCGGCGCGGATCGCGGCAAGCTTGCCGCGCGCGTCGGCGGCTTCGAGAAAATCGATTTCTTCTTCGGGAAAATCCAGCGTTGCCTCGACCAGCATGCGCAGCGTGACCACAGCCTCCACCAGCGCATGGATGTCGCGGGAAAACGCTCCGTCGAGCGAGCGCCCGGCCGAACGCGCAGCCGCTTCGGTGCTGGCTTCGATCAAATCGGCCACGGCCTCGGCCTGGGCCAGATCGAGCTTGTCGTTGAGAAATGCGCGGCGCGTGAATTCGCCGGGTTCGGCCAGGCGCAGGCCGAACGTGCTGCCGGCAGCGAGGCAACTTTGCAGCACCAGCTGCAACACCACGGGCCCGCCATGCCCCTGCAATTCAAGCACGTGTTCGCCGGTATAGGAATGCGGGGCCGGAAAGTACAGCGCGATGCCGCGGTCGAGCACGGTGCCGCGCGCATCGAGAAAGGGCGTATAGACCGCATGGCGCGGCGCCAGCGGGCGCGCGCACAGCGTTTGCATCAGGCTGTCGGCCGCCGCGGCCCCCGCCGCACCGAACGACACGCGCACCACACCGATGCCGCCGCGCCCGGGGGCGGTGGCAATCGCGACGATGGAATCTCGGTCTGCGGGTGCGGTCATGGTCAAAAAAAAGACGCCGCCCAAGGGGGGATCGGCGGCGTGAATTGTAGCTCATTCCAGCAGCTACAGGCAGTTCGGCGCTTGGACGGTCACCTTGCCGAAGGCTCAAGCGGCAGAGTGACCCGAGTCGGCGCTCTCGCTATCCCAAATTATTAGGACTGCTATATAATTGGGATGGTTTTCAAGATTTTTCTTAAGCTCCTTTCGCCGTTTGGCGAGGTCGATTGCAATAAAACCCGCGCGCTATCGCGGGCACGCTTTGCGGTTGACGTCCCCCGGGGATGGGAGAGGCTCGCCAAGCCACCGTACGACTGTACGACCGTGCTTTTCTTCAAAGCACGTCACGATACTAGTCCATCGCTCGCCGAATGTAAACCATTCAAGATATACATATCCTGCACAGGTGTAAGGGACGGATCGGAGTCATTGCAGAATCGGGCCATGCCTACCGAACGAGAAAAATCTGCTTTTTCAGAGCGCCTGCGCGCCGCGCTCAACGACAGCCCCGAAATCGTCAAAGGGGCGACCGATCTGGCGCGCCACTTCAACCTCCGGCATCGCGGTACCGCCCCAGTATCGACGCAAACCGCCCACAAATGGTTAAGCGGCCGCACGATTCCGACTGCCGACAAGATCGACACGCTGGCGGCCTGGCTGCAGGTGACGCCGCATTGGCTGCACTACGGCCCGGAGCCCGCGCTGCCGGCAGTCAAGACGCGCAAGGACGGGCAGCGCCGTGACATAAAGTACCCGGTTTCCGTCGAGTCGCTCACGCTGGCCGAAAAAATCCGCGCTTTGTCGCCGCGCAAGCGCTTTCTGATCGAGGAACTGGTGACACAGCTGTATCGCGAATCCGACGAATCAGAAAAGTCTTAGGCAACAAAAAACCGCCTCGTAAGGCGGTTTTTCGTTGCGCAAACGCGCAGGCCGGTATGAGAACAGCATCAAGCCGTCTTCGTACCTCGCCCCTTGTCGCTGCGCGAGCCCATCATGCGCTGAATATAGTACTGCTGCGTCATCGACAACACGTTGTTGACCACGTAGTACAGCACCAGACCGGCCGGGAAGAAGAAGAACATGGCCGAGAATGCGAGCGGCATGATCATCATCATGCGGGCCTGCACCGGATCCGGCGGCGTCGGGTTCATGCGCGTCTGCAGGAACATCGAGCCGGCCATCAACACCGGCAGGATGTAGAACGGATCCGGCGACGACAGGTCGTGAATCCAGAGGGCCCACGGCGCGCCGCGCATTTCCACCGACGACGACAGCACCCAATACAGCGAGATGAACACCGGCATCTGGATCACGATGGGCAGGCAGCCGCCGAACGGGTTGACCTTCTCGGTCTTGTACAGCTCCATCAGCGCTGCGTTCATCTTCTGCGGGTCGCCCTTGTGGCGTTCGCGCAGCGCCGTCATGCGCGGCGTGATCGCCTTCATGCGCGCCATCGAGCGGTAGCTCGCGGCCGACAGCGGGAAGAACACCAGCTTGATCAGGACGGTCACGGCGATGATGGTCCAGCCCCAGTTGCCCAGAACCTTGTGAATTTGCTCCAGCACCCAGAAGAGCGGCCTGGCGACGATGGTGACCCAGCCATAGTCCTTCACCAGATCCAGGCCCGGGGCGATCGCCGCGAGCATGCTTTCTTCCTCGGGGCCGGCGAACAGCTTGGCCGACACGTCTTCGGTCTGGCCCGGGGCCAGCGTCGGCAGCGCCTGCTTCACGCCCACGCGGTACAGGCCCGCGATCGGGCTGTCGGCGTAGATGTCGCGCGATGCGCCTTGCTGCGGCACCCAGGCGGTCGCGAAGTAATGCTGGATCACGGCAATCCAGCCGTTGCCGGCCTTATTGACGTAGTCCGCCTTGTTCTTGTCGATGTCCTCGAAGGTGAACTTCTGGAAGTGGTGCTCGTTGCTGTACACCGCCATGCCCAGGAAGCTGCGCATGAAGCGCGGCGTCGGCACCGGCGTGCCGTCGCGCACGAGTTCCATGTAGACCACCGGCGACACCGGCGCGGTACCGACGTTGGTGAGCGCGTTCGAGACGTTGATCACATAGCTGCCGCGCGTGAAGGTATAGGTCTTCTCGACCTTCACGCCGCCTATCGGGGCCGAGTCGAACTTCACCTGCAGCGTGTTTTGGTCCGGCGCCATCGTGGTGGGGCCTGGCACCAGCTGGAACATGTCGGTGTGGTTCGGGAACTGGCCGCCGATCACGCCAGTGCGCGCCAGATAGGTGTGCTGCGGGGTTTCGTCGAACAGCGTGACGGCGCCACCGTCCTTCGCGCTCTTGCTGTCGGCGGTTTTCACCAGCGTCAGCTTGCTGAGGGTCGCGCCCAGGGTGTCGACATCGACATCGAATTCATCGGTGACGATATGCACCTTCTGGTTCTCGGCCGCATTCACCGGATTGGCGCTGGGCAGAGCTGCCGCGGCAGCTTGCGCGGCCTCGGGCGAATCGGCCTTGGGCGGCTCACTGTTAGCGGTCTGCAGTCCCGGCGGATTGGGCAGGAACATCGACGGGCGGCCGTGATCGCGCTGCCAGTTGTCGTACAGCAGAACCAGCGAAACCGCGAAAATGACCCACAAGATGGTGCGTTTGATATCCATGCGTTGTCTCGATATCGAGGGAGGGCTTGCGTCTTAGCGCTTGTCGTGACTAAAGGACTTAAGGGGCTTAAGAGGGCTGAACCCCGGCCTAAACCACTTGAGAGGACTGATCGACGCCACGAAGGACGTCACGGACTTGAACGGGTCCGCTTCCGGCACTAGGTCGACGCCACCCGCGCTGAGCGGATGGCAGCGGCATACCCGCTTGGCCGCGAGATACGCGCCGCGCGCGGCGCCATGATACTGGATAGCATCGCGAGCGTAATCGGAGCAGGAGGGATAGAAACGGCAACGCTGGCCGAGCAGCGGGCTGATCGCCAGTTTGTAGCCGCGCAAGAGCGCGAGCAGGAGGGTACGCATCAGCATGAGCAGCGAATCCAACCTATGCGATCGGCGCAGAACCCACCGAACCGATTCCAAATTACCGCAACCCGATGTCGCAACGCCTGCGCGACCAGGTTGCATCCGCGGGGACGGAACATGCCGCACCCGTCCAGCATCCATATAGAAGAAAGCTTCTAATCAACCGAATCGAAATTGAGGGACATGTCACATGCGAGGTCAGGCCATCTCCCCCCATCATCCCTGCGCCTCGATTCCGTAGAGGCGTTTCCGTACTACTGTACTACTACCTGCCGACATCAAACCGGCGCGTCGGCCGCCGGTGCCACCGTGGCGGCCGGCGCTTCAGCCGCCCGCCGCGACGCATTATGCACCGCGCGCGTGACCAACTGTGCGATTTCGCTGCGGCAGACCTGCTTCAGCGCCGGCGATGCGCCGCTGGGCCAGGTTTTACGGTCGAAGCGCGTGTGCAGGCGCAACAGAATGTCGAAGCCGTCCAGTTCGCGCTGGTGGGTCCGAAACGCCTCTCGCGCGAGACGCCGCACCAGATTGCGGGTGGCCGCGCGCGGTGCGAATTTCTTCCCGATCACGAGGCCCAGGCGCGCGGACTTGCCCGTCGGGCGGCCATAGACCACGAAGTGCGCGCTGCGCGACCACGGCCGCAAACGAAAAACGGATGAGAATTCATCCGTTTTCAGTAGCCGTGCGGCTTTCGGGAAGCGGGCCGGATCGGCTTGCATGCCTGAAAAGTACGCGTGCACAGGTCCGAACCGCTTGCCGCTGGCAGGGCCACGCCCCGACCGGCGGCAACGCCGGCTTTAGACCACTGCCAGGCGCTTACGGCCCTTGGCGCGGCGTGCGTTGATGACCTTGCGGCCGCCGGCGGTCTTCATGCGGATGCGGAAGCCATGGGTGCGCTTGCGGCGCGTCACGGAAGGTTGAAATGTACGTTTCATGTTGCTCTCACTCGCGGTTAGAGCCGATCAGCTGGCCGGCTCGACGTTCTTAGCGTCTGTCTGTAAAAAACGCTGCCGCGCCAGGTGCCGCGAGGGCGCCGCCAAGGGTCTCCACAGGGTGTTTCTGGGTGCTTCGTGGAGACTTGACGAGCCCTGCATCGACCCTTCGTCGGCTTCTGCGCCAGCGTTTTCGGTATAGGGTAAAGCAGAACCCGCTATTTAAGCCCCTTTCCCGTTTAGTGTCAAGAATTTACCGGACAATTTGCATCATCCAACCGGAAGTGGATGGCCTGGGCTCCGCCTCCCCGCCTGTGGATAACTCGCCCTAGACGCGGGTTTGGCGGTAAAATCGTGGATAACTCGAATTTCCCCCAACACCGTCCGGACGCGCGCATGCCTGTCGCGCCCGGCGTGGCGACTTTACCGTACGCTCCCGGCAGCCAGGCTGCCCAGGTACGAGCGTTTCGCGCGTCGCCGCGCCGCCCAGGCCTGGTACGCCGTCTCACGACGGTCGGCATGACATAAAAAGACCTCAATGAACGATTTTTGGGCACATTGTTCCGCGTTCCTCGAACGCGAACTGACGCCGCAACAGTTTCAGACATGGATCAAACCGCTGGCGCCGCTCGCCTTCGATGAAGATGCGAACACGCTGCGCATTGCCGCGCCGAACCGCTTCAAGCTGGACTGGGTGAAAAACCAGTTCTCCGGCCGCATCTCCGACCTGGCACGCGATTTCTGGCGCTCCCCGGTGGAAGTGCAGTTCGTGCTCGACCCCAAGGCCGGCGCCGGCGTGCGCGGCCCGGGCGCGGGTTCTCACGGCGCGAGCGGCGCAAGCGGCCCGAACGGTTCAGGCGCGGCCCTCGGCGGCAACGGCGCCGATCCCGCCTACGCCGCCAGCGCCCTGATCACCAACAGCGCAGCCAGCGCCGCCCCCGCCGATATCGACCGGCCCAGCCTGGATCCCAACGAGACCGCGGCCGGCCAGCGCACCTGGCGCCCGGGCAACGGCTCGCGCGCCGGCGCCCAGGGCGATTCGGCCTATGAACGCTCCAAGCTCAACCCGGTGCTGACCTTCGACAATTTCGTCACGGGTAAGGCCAATCAGCTCGCGCGCGCCGCCGCGATCCAGGTGGCCGGCAATCCGGGCGTGTCATACAACCCGCTGTTCCTGTACGGCGGTGTCGGCCTGGGCAAGACCCACCTGATCCACGCGATCGGCAACCAGCTGCTGAACGAAAAGACCGATGCCCGCATCCGCTACATCCACGCCGAGCAATACGTCTCCGACGTGGTCAAGGCATATCAGCGCAAGGCCTTCGACGAGTTCAAGCGCTATTACCACTCGCTCGACCTCCTGCTGATCGACGATATCCAGTTTTTCTCGGGCAAGTCGCGGACTCAGGAAGAGTTCTTCTACGCATTCGAGGCGCTGGTTGCCAACAAGGCGCAGGTGATCATCACGAGCGACACCTATCCGAAGGAAATCACCGGCATCGACGACCGGCTGATCTCGCGCTTCGATTCCGGCCTGACGGTGGCGATCGAGCCGCCCGAGCTGGAAATGCGCGTCGCGATCCTGATGAAGAAAGCCCAATCCGAAGGCGTGATGGTGTCGGAGGATGTGTCCTTCTTCGTCGCCAAGCACCTGCGCTCGAACGTGCGCGAACTGGAAGGCGCGCTACGCAAGATCCTCGCGTACTCGAAGTTCCACGGCCGCGAGATCACCATCGAGCTGACCAAGGAAGCGCTAAAAGACCTGCTGACGGTGCAAAACCGGCAGATTTCAGTGGAAAACATCCAGAAAACCGCGGCCGACTTCTACAACATCAAGGTCGCCGACATGTATTC
>OUWB011203639.1_pt1 | contig 13796 bp, 11 predicted proteins | sample 1779821 | NCBI WGS metagenome assembly OUWB01 (sample SAMEA3914806, study PRJEB12502) | metagenome | biome: forest; material: soil | place: Canada | collected 2011-08-03 | depth 0.1 m
TGGGGCTGGCAGGCGCATCACCTGGGCCTGTACCAGAGCGGCGAGCTCATCGCCGCCGCGCCGCTTTACCTCAAGGGCAATTCGCACGGCGAGTTCGTGTTCGACTGGAGTTGGGCCAGCGCATGGGAACGCGCCGGCGGCGACTACTATCCCAAGCTGCTCAATGCGGTGCCCTACTCGCCCATCACCGGACCGCGTTTGCTGGCGGGCATCGGGCCGGCTGCGGCGGAACGACAGCATGCGCTGGTTTCCGCCATGCATGCGTTTGCCAAGCGCATGAACCTCTCCTCAGTGCATGCCAATTTCCTGCGCGAGGAGGAACTGGATGCTTTCGACCATGCGTGGCTGGCGCGCTCGGACGTCCAGTTCCACTGGCATAACCAGGGCTACGCCGACTTTGCCGGCTTTCTGGACGCACTCAATCACAAGAAGCGGAAAAACATTCGGCAGGAACGCTCGCACGTCGCCAGCGCCGGCCTCAGCATTGAAATGCGTGGCGGCAGCGAACTGAGCCGGGACGAGTGGCGTCGCATCCATGCGCTCTACGAGTCCACGTTCGATGCCAAGGGCAACCATGCCGCGCTGACCCGGGCGATGTTCCTGGCGCTGGGTGAGACCTTGGGCGACGCGGTGCAACTTGCGCTCGCCCGCCAGCACGGCACGATCATGGCCATGGCGCTGTTCCTGCGGAGCAGCGACACCCTGTACGGACGTTACTGGGGTGCCCAGGTGGATATTCCGGGTCTGCACTTCGAGCTGTGCTACTATCAGGGCATCGAATACGCCATCCGCCACGGCCTGCAGCGCTTCGAGCCGGGCGCGCAAGGTGAGCACAAACTGGCCCGTGGCTTCCTGCCCGTTCGCACCCATTCACGCCACTACCTGGTCAACGAAAGCTTCCGTCGCGCCGTACGCGAGGCGCTTTCACGTGAAGCGGAAGCGGTGACCGAGTACGCGGAAGAGCTGCAGGCGCATAGCCCTTTTGCCAGGCGCTGAGCGCTGGCGAATAGCCGGCCAAACGCGACCTTCGCGCTCCTGCGATAGTCACAAGCCACGGCAGCGATCGGTCGATCGCCTGCGTCGTGCTTTCGATATATGCGCGTTGATTTTTCACACCATATTGATGCGCAATATCGATAAGTGTGCGTCGAAGAAAGCGTCTGTCCCGAAGCATTGGTTGACACATTCCGGCGAGTGGATGTGGCCGCATGATCCGGACCAGGGGACCGATCATCGTGGTTTCCAGCGAGCCTGCGAGTGGGTGGGCAGGGGGAGGGGCCAGCCCGGCAGCCGCTTGTGGGGACTGGCCGATGCTTTCAAGACGGGGAGCGCGGGGACCTGAAGATGACTACGAAACGACTGGGCCTGTGGCTTGGCTTTCTGGCGGCATCGGTATGCGCTTTGGCGCTCATCATGGTTTTCGTCGGCGGCAAGTACGCCTTGCACCGCTATGCCTGTTTCGGCGACGCGTCCATGGTGACTGAAGCCGGAGCGCCTTATGACGTCGAAGTGCGCGGCGAATCCTGCAACGAATCGGGCGCGCTGAACTTCGTCCACGTCAGCCTCAAGGGCGCCGGCCCGCGGGGCACGGACGCGACGGTTTTCGTCTATGAACCCATCGATGACGGTAACGACGATGACGACAGCAACGCGCCGCCCATGGTTCGCTGGATAGCTCCCAACCACCTGGAAATAGCGGTGGACACCGTCGCGCAGATCGACCGGAAACAAGCCTCCGCACACGGCATCGAGATCAGCTACAAGGTGACACACGACCGCTCGGTACCTGGCCTGCAGGACCTTGCTGCCGCCGACGTCATGAAACATCGGACGCGCCTGGCCAAGCTTTAGCTGGCGATCAGCCGAACGAAAGCGCGGTGACCTTGCCGCTGTCGTCCACACCGATGCCATATTTGAGCATGCTGCCCGGCCCGAACCGGATCGTGTAGTCGTACCACTTCACCGCGCCGTCCACGCGCTGCCCCTTGAAGATAAGCGCGGTTGGGGCGCCGTAGGGCTTGAACTCCTTGGCCAATCGCGCGGACAGGCCTGCCTTTAGCTTGCCCTTGAGCTTGGCGCTGAACTGCGAAGCGTCGGCCTTGCCTGTCTGCAGCGCGACAAATACGTCGCGTGCGGTAGACGTAATGGCCGCTTGCTCACCCACCGCAGGGGTCTTGGCGGCAGTGGCAATCGCCGGGTAAAGGTCTTCGAAGATGGCGGTGGTCACCATCTCGCCGGCCTCGGGATCGTCGCCGTTATTGGTAAACGCGATGATGCGAACATCCTGCCTGGGGAAATACTCGTTGGCGGTGGTGAAACCGAACGAACCGCCGGTGTGGCCCACGCGCGGTTGATCTTCCACGGAATCCACGAACAGGCCAAAGCCGTAGTCGGCACTGCCCTTCTCGGTGGTCATCACCGACGTGCTCATCAATGCGTAGTCCGCTGCGCTGATGATTTTTCCACTGGTCAAGGCCTGGTTCCATTTCTCCACGTCGCTGGTGGTAGATACCAGGTCTCCTGCTGCCCGGCCCACCGTGGCGTGGATGGTCGGCGCGCGTTCCAGTTTTCCATCCGTATGCCGGTAACCCACTGCCATCGGGTTGAGCTGCGCTTCGTCGGTCACCGTGTAGGTGTGCGCCATGCCCGCCACGTCGAGCAGATGGGTCTTGATGTAGTGATCATAGGTCTCGTGGGAAAGCAGCTCGATCACGCGACCCAGCAGCACATAACCGGTGTTGGAATACGACCAGCGACTGCCCGGCGCGAAGTCGAGCGGCTTGCCCTGGATGCGTGCGAGCAATTGTTCCAGCGTGGCCGGCCTGACCGCCATTTGTTCGACGTCGGGGCCGTCCAGATATTCGGGCAGTCCGCTGGTATGCGACAACATCTGACGCAGGGTGATTTCCTTCGCATGCGGCGCATCCGGCAGATAAGTGGCCAGCGTGTCGTCGATATGCAGCTTGCCGGCCTCCTGCAATTGCAGGATGGCCGCTGCGGTGAACTGCTTGGTGATGGATCCGATTTCGAACCAGGTGTCTTGCGTGACCGGAAGCCGCTGCTGCTGGTCGCGCAGGCCGTACGCATGCCGGTAGACCAGCTGCCCGGCCTTGATGATGGCGATGGTTGCCCCTGGGGTGTCCGTATGTTGCAACACGGCCTGCACGTCCGTGTCGATATGTTTGGCCAGTGCCGGATCGAGCGACGCGGCGGCCTGTGCCCCTGAAGCCGCCGACAACAAGGGCACCACCAAAGCAATGCGACGCATGATTTTCCTGGACGTGACTGGAATCGGATCATGCTAATCACATCCGCATGCGGTTAGCATCTGCCGGACGACTCTCGCTTACCCTTCCGTATCCCACGGCGCCCCACGATGATCCGACTGCCATTGCTCGACTCGGCCAAGCCGGAGCACTTTCCCGATCCGCGCAAGGCGCTGGGTGAGCCAAACGGCCTGCTCGCCTTTGGCGGCGATCTGTCTCCACGGCGACTGTTGGCGGCCTACGCGCAGGGCATCTTTCCCTGGTTCAACGAAGACGAACCACTGCTGTGGTGGTCGCCCGATCCGCGTTGCGTATTCCACACCGCGGCCTTGAGGGTTAATCGCAGCCTGCGCCGGCGACTCGCCGAGGTGTCCTGGCGCGTCACCGTGGACCATGCCTTCCGCGACGTAGTGGAAGCCTGCGCCGCGCCACGGCCGGGCCAGGCCGGCACCTGGATCGTGCCCGCCATGGTCGATGCGTATGCGAACCTCCATACCCTGGGCCACGCGCATAGCGTCGAGGTGTGGGACGGCAAACGTCTGGTGGGTGGCATCTACGGTATTGCGGTGGGTCGGCTGTTTTGCGGCGAATCCATGTTCAGCCGCCAAAGCGGCGGTTCGCACGCAGCGCTCGTCGCACTGGCCCAATTGCTGCGACGCTGGGATTTCCCGCTGATCGACGCGCAGGTGACCAATCCCCATCTGCTGCAATTGGGCGCGGCGGAATATCCGCGCGCGCAGTTTCTACGCATGGTGGCGCAACTGACTCATCTGCCCGGACAGCCAGGCAGCTGGGCCGAGTTCACTTCGCTGGCGCAACTTCCAACCTAGGCAACGACGAGGTCCCAAGCCTGCAGCACGGCTCGATCAATCGGCCGTGCGCTCGTCCAGGGCGATGGCTTTGAGCGCGTCGTAATGTTCCAGAAACAATGCCACGACCTGCGGATCAAGCTGGGTACCCGCGGCATTGCGCAGGTAGTCAATCACTTCGGATTCTGCCCATGCCGACTTGTACACGCGCGGAAAGCTGAGCGCATCCCATATGTCGACCACGCTGAAGATGCGCGCGGCAAATGGGATCTCCTCACCGCGTAAGCCGCGTGGGTAGCCGGTGCCGTCCCAACGCTCGTGGTGCGCATAAGGAATGTCGATGGCCGGGCGCAAAAATGCGGTGCGCATCAGCAGGTCCCGGCCCAGGGTCGGGTGGGTGCGCATGACGGCCATTTCCTCCGCATCCAGCGGACCGGGCTTGATCAGGATGGCGTCAGGCAAGGCGAGCTTGCCGATGTCATGCAGCAAGGCGCCGAACCGCACGTGGCGCAACGCGTCGCCGTCGAGTCCCGCCAGTCGTGCCAACGCCACGGTCATGCGCATCACGCGCTCGGAGTGATCGCGCGTTTCCTTGTGGCGAATATCCATGGCCGATACCAGCGCACGCAACGACTGCTCGTTGCCGGTCAGCAGCATGTGGTTGAGGCGATCCAGGCGTTTCATGTCGCGCCCGATCAACCAGTACAGCAGGCCGCCCGTGCAAAGCACATAGAAACTGCCCTTGGCAGTGTGCAACAGGCTCAGGGTGCGCTCGTCGTAGCCTAGCGAAAACAGCAGGCGATCGGAAAAGAACACCCACGCCCAGGCGAGGACCACGTAGATCAGCACGATCCGGAGTTGTGGCTTGATCCTCACCGAGTTTTCCTGCCATCCAGGCGCGCCCGAGCGACCCCAGCATAACCGGGGCAGATTGCCGCGAACTGTGAACGACATGCGCCTATGAAGACCCTCAAGCGTCTTCGGGCTCGATCAGTACGTCGACCCATTGTCCGACGTCCAAGCCTGCCGCCGTCGTCAGCGACTCCTCGAGCAGCAACCAGAAGGCTCCGGCCCGCTCGACCACGGCGCCATGGAAATCCTGCCCGTTGAGACTGCCACGCACCCGATGACCGTGACCGCATTTCCATAAGGGCCGTGCCGGCGTGGACCACTGGCTGACCGGGTCGAATGGCAGTGCCACGGCCCATTGCTTGTTACCACCCTGAACTGCGGCGCGAAACGCCACGGCGCGATGCCTGTTCATCCCCCGTCCCCTAGCTTGCCCCCAGCAAGAAGATAACGGACGCGGGCCGTCCCGTGTGAGGGTGCAACGGCTCGACCACTTGAATAAGTTGCAGGCCGGCTGCCCGGAACGCCTCAAGCCAACGGCCAAGGGTGCGGAAATACCAGGGCGCCGGCTGACTGAAGCCCTCGCCGCAGCCCACCCACGAGCCTTCTCGCCAGCCGTCCCGATAGGGCTCGGTCGGCGCCGCGACCAGGGGATGGAGGGTCTGCACCAACAGCACGCCACCCGGCTCGAGCAGGCCGGGCATGGCGGCAAGCAGGTGGTCGACCGAGGATTCGCCCAGCAGGGAAAAATTACACACCACCACATCGGCGCGTTCACGCAGGGCACCGGCGGCGATCTCGGCGTACGACATCACCTGGAACGAGCCACCACCCTGCGACCGAGCCGCTTCGACCAGGGCGGGCACCACGTCCACCCCGATAACCTCGATGCCCTCGCTGGCCAGTCGTCGCGCCAGCCAACCCTCGCCACAGCCCACATCGATCACCCGGCGTGGCGCACGCGCAAGGATTGCCTCAACGATGGCCCGATCGGTGATCAACTTGCGGCTTTCGATGCTGCCGTCGCGAACGGCACGTTCCCAAGCATCCGCGTTGGCCTGCCAGGCGTCGAGAATCAGCAACTCACTCGACGAGGTCGTCATATTGGCGCGTCACCCCGCGCGACTGACGTACTTGGTGGCGACGTAGTTGTCGAGAATGCCGATGAACTCGTTGGCGATATTGTCGCCGCGCAGAGTCATGGCCTTCTCGCCATCGATGAACACCGGCGCCGATGGCGCCTCGCCATTACCCGGCAACGAAATGCCGATGTTGGCGTGCTTGGACTCACCCGGCCCGTTGACCACGCAGCCCATCACCGCCAGCGTGAGGTTCTCTACGCCGTCGTATTGCACGCGCCACAGCGGCATCTGCTCGCGCACATGCGACTGCACCGTGCGCGCCAGTTCCTGGAAGAATTCGCTGGTGGTGCGACCGCAGCCCGGACAGGCCGTGACTAGCGGCGTAAACGCACGCAGCCCCATGGTCTGCAACAGTTCCTGCGCTACGATGACTTCACCGGTACGCGAGGCGCCCGGCTCCGGCGTCAGCGATATACGGATGGTGTCGCCCACGCCTTCCTGCAACAGCACGGCCAACGCCGCGGACGATGCGGTGATGCCCTTGGAACCCATGCCGGCCTCGGTAAGCCCCAGGTGCAACGCGTAGTCGCAGCGGCCGGCAATATCGCGATACACCGCGATCAGCTCCTGCACGCCCGAAACCTTGCACGACAGAATGATGCGATCGCGCGGCAGGCCTATCTCCTCGGCACGCAGGGCCGAATCCAATGCGGAGCGAATCAACGCCTCGCGGGCTACATGCGAGGCATCCCACGGCGCCGCACGCTTGTGGTTTTCATCCATCAGCATGGCGACCATGCTTTGGTCCAGCGAGCCCCAGTTGGCGCCAATGCGCACGGGTTTGTCGTAGCGCAGCGCCATCTCGATGATCGAGGCGAACTGGCTGTCCTTCTTCTTGCCGAAGCCGACATTACCGGGATTGATGCGGTACTTGGCCAGCGCTTCGGCGCAAGCGGGCTCGGCCTCAAGCAGCTGGTGACCGTTGTAGTGGAAGTCGCCAATGATCGGCACGTCCACGCCCATCATCTCCAGTCGCTCGCGGATCCGCGGCACTGCCGCCGCCGCGGCTGGCGTGTTCACCGTGATACGAACCAGCTCCGACCCCGCGCGCGCCAGTTCGGCAATCTGCTTGGCCGTGCTGGCCGGGTTCTCGGTGTCGGTGTTGGTCATCGACTGCACCACCACCGGGGCGCCACCGCCCACGGTGATTTTTCCGATCCTGACGGCCACGCTGGGCCGACGCAGGGCGGGCTGGGCGAGGCGTGGAGAAGAAGTCTGATCGCTCATGTGTGGCATCGGTCGGGCGTTGACGCCGCAGGCAGGCGCGGCAATGGGAAAAGCATAACCGAACCGCTGTGTTCGCCCCTAGAAAACGGAAACTTATGCGGCAAAACCGCGCAGCACAGCCATTCCTGGCCCGCTGGTAGGATCATTGGCGCATGGGAAACGAGCACGGCTCAGGAGGCCAAAGCCCATGCTTCACACACAACATCGCCAGGACGGCGTCACGCGTATGTCCCCTTCCCCCAGCTGTGCTGGTTGCGGCCACGCCCCGGTATGCCAGGCGAGCGGCTACGACCGCCCGGAGCTCTCCGGGTTGCGTCATATCGCCGAGCGCATCGGGCCATTGCGCACGGGTGAGTACCTGTATCGCCCGCTATCACCCTTCCGCGCAATCTATGCGGTCCAGTCCGGCATGGCCAAAACGGTGTCGGTGGACATTTCCGGTCGCGAACAAGTGCTGGCATTTCACCTGCCGGGTGAATTGATTGGCTTGGATGCACTCGACTGCGAACTGCACGACAACGCGGTGGTCGCCCTGGGCAAAACGCAGTTCTGCCGTTTTCCGTTCCCCGCGTTGCGACAGGTGGCGTGCGAGCAGCCGAACGTTCCCTGGCATCTTGTGCAGGCGGCCAGCCAGCGCATCGCGCGACTGCAGTTGAGTGGCGGCAACTATCTGGCCGAAGAGCGTTTCGCCGCCTTCTTGGTCGACATGCGCGACCGTCGCGCCACGCTGGGGCTGCCCGCCGATCACTTGCCGTTGCCGATGTCGCGTTCGGATATCGGCAACCATCTGCGACTGACCACCGAAACGGTGAGCCGCCTGCTGGGACGTTTCCGTCAGCGGGACCTTGTCGTCCTGGATCGGCACGGGCTGACCATTCTGGATTTGCCTGCACTGCGCGAGCTTGGGCAGTCGCTGCTGACGCACTGAGCTGCAACAACTCTTCTGTAGGAGCGCACCCTGTGCGCGACAGCCCGACGGCGCGCTGGGCCCTAAATCCGCAGTCGCGCACAGGGTGCGCTCCTACATAGGTAGATTGCGTGCGGCGAAACTCAGGCCTTGCGCAACGCGGCCCTGAGGATGCGCCCCTGCACGCGCTCGCCGATGCTGGAGGGGCGCTCAAGTCCCATGCGGGCGATCGCCTCATGCTCACCTTCGACCGGCGCACCCGGCCCCAGCGCAGCCCGCAATAGGGCAAGTTTTCCGCGCCAAGTACTGCTATGGGTCTTCAGCCAGTTGAGCGCCGGCAACAGTCGCTGCTCGACCTCGGTGAAATCGCTGCCAAATGGAAACGCGGGAAGCAGGCCTTTGTTCTGCCAGGGATCGAGGGCAGCGCGCAGATTCTCGGGGCGGTTGCTGCGCCAACGCTCGGGCACCTGGAAATCCGCCGCAAGCTTGCCGTGGGATTTGGCTTCAGCGCACAGCGCATCTATAAAACGCGCATCGCTGATGGCAAGCATGGCCTCGATGCATTCGCTGTCGGACTTGCCGCGCAGGTCCGCCACGCCGTACTCGGTCACGAACATATCGCGCAGATGCCGTGGAATGGTGGTATGCCCGTAGTTCCAGCGGATATTGGTTTCTACGCCGCTGCGGCCATGGCGCGTGGAGCGCAACATCAGCACCGAACGCCCTTCGGGCAGCTCGTGGGCCATCGCCACAAAGTTGTACTGGCCGCCGACGCCGCTCACCACTTCACCGTTTTCGAGGCTGTCCGATACCGCGCTTCCCAACAGCGTCGCCATCATGCAGATATTGAAGAAGCGCGCACCACGGCGCTGCAACGTCGCCAGTGCCTGGTGATCGCCATAGAGCTGGTTGACGTTGGACACACGGCACATGTCGAGCGCATCGGGGTCCTCGGCTTCCAGCGTCGCAAGCCATCCGTACAGCTCACGCGATCCGAGGAAGAATGCGCCGCGCAGGTAATGTCCGCCCGGTGTCTCCGGGGGCAGCCGGCCGCTGGCGGCGGCGCGTTCCATATCGAGGTTATCCCAGGCGCGTCGCTTGAGAATGCCGGCACGCTGCAGATGCATGAAGCCGTCCATCACCATTTCGCTCGCGGCGTACAGCCCGGTGCGGAAAGGCGCCAGCCCCCCCATGCGTGCAGCCAAGGCATGCGTGCCGCCCCGTGGATCGAGCGCCACCAGCGCGCGGCGCCACTGCATGTTGTCCTGCTGCCGCCAGCGCAACGCGTAAACCAGCGCGTCGGACAACGTGCCGATGCCAATTTGCAGGCAACCGGCGTCGCGCACGAGCGCGCTGGCATGCATGCCCAGTGCGTACTCGACGACATCGACGGGTTGCCGTGGCAGGGCAAACAGCGGCGGTGACGTTTCAGGGCGCAGCTCCAGGTCAAAGTAATCCTGGGTGACTTCCGCGTGACCGCTGATATAGGGCAGATCCGGATGAACCACCGCCACGCACAGCGGCCGCGGTTTACCGATCTGCACCATGCGATCGATGAAATCGAGCGTCAGGTCGGGATTGCACGACAGGCTGTAGCGGACGCCTTCGGCCGTCTCGCGCCGCGCCACCAGTTGCACCAGCACGTTGATGTCCTGCACCGCCAGATCGCGGGCGACATGGGTGTAGTTCTGGCTGATGTAATTGCGCTGCGCGCTGGACGAATGCAGCAGCGCACCCGATTGCATGTAGAACTCATGCACGGCCACGTTGGACGGCAATGCATTGCGCGCCTGGTCGACTGCATAGGCGGGATCTTCCGCGTCTGCGCCGAAATGCCGGGCAAGGAAAGGCTCGAGGAAACGTGCTTCAAGTCCCGGCGCCGGATGTGGCCTCGTCAACGAAAGTGCGGTGTAGAGCGTGAGCGAGCGCGAGGTGTCCGCCGTGGTCAATCGATACAGCGCGTTGAGCAAGCCATGTGGTTTGCCCAGCCCCAGCGGGGCGGCAATACGCAGATCGGGACCGAGGCGTTCGGCGATGTGCTGCGCGCAATCCTCGGTGTCGGTGTGGCATTGCTCAGGCGACATGGGGCGATCATGGCAGAAGGTCATGGAGACAGCACGATCCAGATCCAGCAGCGGTGCGTATTGGTTGCATGCAGGGGGTGAACGCGGCTTGAAGACGGGAGCTGTTCATGCCCTACACTCGCCCCATGACCTCGACACCACCGCTCGCATCAGCGCCCATCAGACAGCTCGCCGAACAGGCCTTGAGTCGCGCCGCCGGTGCGCCCCTGCTGGGCGGCAACTCGGCAAGCCTGCTGATCGATGCTGCCGCTCATTTCGATGCGTGGCTGGCAGCCATTCGCGGCGCGCAGCGAAGCGTGCTGCTGGAGAACTACATCGTTCGAGACGACGAGGTAGGCCAGGCGTTTCGTGATGCGCTGGTGGAGTGCGCGCAACGCGGCGTGTTTGTGGCGGTGGTCTATGACTGGTTGGGCTGCAAGGGACAATCGCGGGCCCGTTTCTGGACGCCGCTGCGCACGGCGGGCGGCCACGTCCGCGTATTCAACCCGCCGCAGTTCGGCCAACCATTTGGCTGGATCAGCCGCGATCACCGCAAGCTGCTGGTGGTCGATGGCGTGCACGGTTTTCTCTCGGGTGTATGTATCAGCCAGAAGTGGCTGGGCGACCCTGCCCGGGACGTGGCACCGTGGCGTGATACCGGTGTGGCCCTGCATGGGCCTGCGGTTGCCGAGCTGACGCTGGCGTTTGCCGAAAGTTGGGCCAGCATCGGCACGCCCCTTCCCGATCTTGCCCTCACGCCGGATGAGCAAGTGCCGGCCGGAACGGTCGCCTTGCGCGTCATCGCCACGTTGCCGACAACGGCCGGCATGTTTCGCCTCGATCATCTGATCACTGCCATGGCACGCAAGACGCTATGGCTCACCGATGCGTATTTCATCGGCATGGCGCCCTATGTGCAGGCACTGGCCGCTGCGGCACGCGATGGCGTGGACGTGCGCCTGTTGGTACCCGGCAGCAGCGATATCCCGATTGTTGCGGGCATGTCCCGCTCGGGCTATCGGCCCCTGCTCAAGGCCGGTGTCCGAGTGTTCGAGTGGAACGGCTCGATGCTGCATGCCAAGACGGCCGTGGCCGACGGCCAGTGGGCGCGCGTGGGCTCGTCCAATCTCAATATCGCCAGTTGGCTGAGCAATCGCGAGATCGACGTGGCCGTGGAAGACGTCGGCTTCGCCCGCCAGCTGGCCGAGCAATACGAACACGATCTGGGCAATGCCACCGAAATCGTGCTCGCTCCGCGCCGTTGGCGCCGGCATGCCGAACACGTGCGAAGCCAGGCGACCCATACGGCACGGCCTCACCACGTGGGTGGCAGCTCCAGTCGTGCTGCCGCCGGCGCATTGCGTATCGCCAACACCGTCGGCGCGGCGCTGACCGACCGGCGCGTGCTGGGTGATACCGCCACCAGCCCGCTGCTGATCGGCGCGCTCGTGCTGGCCGTGCTCGCCGTGGTGGCGATTGCCTGGCCAGCCGTGGTGGGTTGGCCAATCGGTGTGTTGGCGGCCTGGTTTGCCATCAACTTCGCCATCCGTGCCTGGCACCTGCGCCAACGCTCCCGCCGCCGCGCGGCGGAGCTTGATGATGTGACCTGATATAGCAAGGTATTTATTTTCAATGATTTGCATGACTTGCCTCACGGCCTCGCCACGCATATCGGCCAAGCGAATGTAATCGCAGCGATCACGGCCGGTTTGTCGTGCTAGGCTCGCCCCTCCATGCACGCGCCCGACGATCACTCCAGCGATCGCGGTGGCTCTCCGCCGCGCCATATCCTGACGCCCAGCTCGCTCAACCGGCTGGTGCGCGATCTGCTGGAAGACGCGCTGCCGCTGGTCTGGATCGAGGGCGAGCTGTCCAATGTCGCCCGGCCCGCGTCTGGGCACCTGTACTTCACGCTCAAGGATGCCGGCGCCCAGGTGCGCTGTGCGATGTTTCGTCCAAAAAGCGGCTGGCTGAAGTTCAAGCCCGCCGACGGCATGCACGTGCTGGTGCGCGCCCGGGTCGGCTTGTACGAGCCGCGTGGCGAATTCCAGCTGGTGGCCGAGCACATGGAGCCGGCCGGCGAAGGCGCGCTGCAACGCGAGTTCGAACAGCTCAAGGCACGACTGGATGCCGAAGGCCTGTTCGATGCCGCCCGCAAGCGCCCCCTGCCCCGCTACGCCCGCCGCATCGGCGTGATCACCTCCGCCACCGGCGCCGCGGTCCGCGACGTACTGAGTGTCATGTCGCGACGCTGGCCCTTGGCCGATGTGGACGTGCTGCCCGTTCCCGTGCAGGGGCGCGAGGCGCCACCGGCCATCGTCCATATGCTGCGCAAGGCGTCGGCCAGCGGACGCTACGACGTGCTGCTGCTCACCCGCGGTGGTGGTTCGCTGGAAGATCTCTGGGCCTTCAACGACGAACAAGTGGCGCGCGCGATTCATGCCAGCGCGGTGCCGGTGGTATCGGCCGTGGGTCATGAAGTCGATTTCAGCATCGCCGATTTCGTGGCCGACCTGCGCGCACCGACGCCGTCGGCTGCGGCCGAATTGCTGGTGCCCGATGCATCGACGTTGCGCCACCACCTGCGGCAACTGCAGCAGCGGCTGACCGTGCTGGAGCAGCGTCGACTGCAATCGCGCATTCAGCGTGTTGATCACCTGCTCGCACGTCTGCAAGCGCAGCGCCCACAAGCGCGCCTGATGCGTGATCGCGAACGCCTGCTGCATCTTCATCGTCGCCTCCTGGGTATCCAGCGCGAACAGTCGCAACGACGTCAGGCCCGGTTGGAACGTGTGCAAGCGCGACTGGTAGCCCAGCATCCGCGGCTGCGGCTGTTGCTATGGCGTCGCCGGTTGGCCGAGCTGTCGCGGCAGTTGCGCGAATCGATGGAACGTCGCCTCGAACGCGAGCGGCTTACGCTGCAGCAAACCGCGCGCGCGCTGCATACGGTCAGTCCGCTGGCCACCCTGGACCGCGGCTACGCCATTTTGTTTGATGCCGACGGCAAGGTGCTGCGTTCTGCAAAGCACGTGGCCGAAGGGACGCCGCTGCGTGCGCGCCTTGCCGATGGAGAACTCTCGCTTTCCGTGGGGGAGCACCCTATGAGCGATAAACCTACGGAGCGGTAGCCGCGTTGCGTTGCGGTCGCGCACAGGTGCGCTCCTACGAGTGCAATGTGGCATCGTCGCTGACCGATGGTCTCCCGCCGCTTTTTGTAGGAGCGCACCCTGTGCGCGACAAGCCTACGAAGCGGGTAATACCGTTGCGCTGCGGTCGCGCACAAGGTGCGCTCCTACAGGTGAGGCGTGGGCCGGAACGCCTCACGCGGCGTGAACGATTCGTGTCGCATGCTTGTGGCTTCTACTCGGGGAGCGCGGCATGAAGGCAGCAGCACTGTTCGTGAAAGCGCTTGAAGCGGAAGGTGTGCATAGCATCTTCGGCGTGCCCGGCGAAGAGAATCTGGACTTGGTCGAGGCGTTGCGCGAATCGTCGATACGCCTGATCGTGACCCGCCATGAACAGGCTGCCGGCTT
>OUWB011168137.1_pt1 | contig 13793 bp, 16 predicted proteins | sample 1779821 | NCBI WGS metagenome assembly OUWB01 (sample SAMEA3914806, study PRJEB12502) | metagenome | biome: forest; material: soil | place: Canada | collected 2011-08-03 | depth 0.1 m
CGGGCCACTCTCGCACCACCCACCAACGCAAGGATCAACGCCATGTCGCTTGAAACCATCCAGCAGGACATCCTGGGCGCCTATCAGGCGGCCGTCGCGGGCATCCACGCCCAGTTCGCCAACACGCTGGCCCAGGCTGGCCACAACGTGAGCGAAGCCAACACCGCCAGTGAGCTGATCAACTCGGCCGGCGCCGTCGCGCAGACCGCGGGCAAGTCCGCTGCGGCTAACGTCGCGCCGAACTACGCTGATTTCGCCTTGCACGCCTTCATGGTGTCGATGGAACGCGCGGCCATCACCTTCGCCGCCGCCCACCTGCCGGATAAGTACAAGCCGGTCTTTGGTGCGCTCAGCGCTGACGTGCAAGACGCTATCGGCGGTGAGCACGTGAGCGTGGCCACGGTCGTCGAAGACGCTACCGCTGCAGCGGGCGCCGCTGTCGAGATGGCCGAGCCCGCACTCGCGCCAGTGATTGAATTGGCCGAACCGATTGTCCAGCATGAAGAATTGACGCTGCTGTCTGACGCCGCACCCGTTGTTGTGGCCGACGAAGCAGATCCCGCGACCGCCACCGGCGCGACTGAACAGGCGAGCGCAGTCCCTGCCGTAGCGGCGGTGCAGGACGCCGCACCGGTCGACAAGGCTGGCTTGCTCGACGATACGCATTAAGCAGCACACCGCTGACGAATCACAGAAAGGGCGCCACGTTGCGCCCTTTCTTACAAGGAGCCGACATGCAAGCAAACAAGTATGAGGCGCTCGGCAAAGCGCTCGTGATCTTCAATAGCTGCCAGACGATGGACCAGGTCAAAGTCGCCGAGCGCTATGCTCGCCAAGTGCGGACGTTGTTTGTACGTGAGCACACCAAGCACGCGCGTGCCGAGCTGTCGCGCGTGATAGGCCACCTGTACGACTGGCAACGCGCAGCGACCTTCCGGGCCATCAAAGCGGAGCTAGCGGCATGATCTACACAAACGACCCTCTCAAGCTTGGCGCGGCGGGGCGCGCCGTGACGTTCCTGCAGGCGCGCCTGGGCATTTCGATGCACGGTGTGTTCGATGCCGTGACGGATGACGTCCTGAAACGGGCGCAGAGCGCCGCGAAGCTTACCCCTGACGGTATCTATGGCCCCGCCACGAACGCAGCGCTGACGGTCGCGCACCCCGCCACGTTGGCTGCTGTGGCCGAAGGCATCGCCGTCGAACCCAAAGCCCTGCAGGCGCTGGTGACCGTCGAGACGATAGGACGCGGGTTCTACGGCACCGGCATGCCGAAGATCCTGCTTGAGCGCCACTATGTCTACCGGCAGGCCACGGCGGCGCAGCGCCAGCAGCTGCAGGCGGACGTCTGCAACCCGACGCCTGGTGGTTACGTGGGCGGACTGGCCGAATGGGGGCGCTTCGACCGTGTCGCCGCCGTGGACGTCAATCTGGCGATCGAGTCGTGCTCGTGGGGTATCGCGCAGATCATGGGCATCCAGTGCCAGCGCTTTAACCTGTCGCCAGCCACGTTCATGCTCCTGCAGGCCACGGACGAAGACTCGCAGCTAATGTTTCTCGGCCGGTTTGTCCAGGCAAACGCGGCACTGCACGATGCGCTACGGACCAAGAACTGGCCCGAGGTGGCGCGCCTATACAACGGTGCTGGTTACGCGGCCAATCACTACGACACGAAGCTTGCCACCGCCTATGCGGCGATTCAGTAAGGCTCACGCGCTGGCGGTGGTGACCCCGACGTCAGCGTGTAGACACATGCCGTGTGCATGTTGAGGCATAGTTGATTGACCACCGCATTGAGGTTCTGCACCTCGCTCTCGATCTGTGCGTGCCGCTCGCGCGCCTCGTTGAGATAGTGCAGTACCGCCCATGTCTGGTAGACATTGACGGCGGTCAACAGGAACAGAATCACCAGACCATTGCGCAATACTTTGGGGTTCATGGCTCGCCTCGCTTTCGGCGTTCGTCTTCAAACGAACGCACGTTGTCGGCCGCCCCTGTCTCGCCCGATGGTTTCTCGATATTAAAGCGCTTGATGAGAAAGCGCTCTAGATAGGTAATCGTGCGTTCAGCCCCCAGCCACCCGCTTACGCCTACGCACACGAACGTGAAGTCGTCCGACAGGCCTACTGCATGGCACCCGTGCGCCACCAGCAGGCCCACGAAGCCCGCGCCGACTGCACCCAGCAGCATGTGTGGCCAGCCGCCAGGCTCGTCGCGCATCAAGATGCCGATCAGGCCGCCCGTCGCCGCCAGCACGGTCTGGACCACATACTGATCGAGTACGTCGACGAGTTTGGTCATCAGGCGTACTCGTAGATATACAGAATACCGATCGTGCCTGCACCGCCTGCACTGCCCGCCTGGCTGGGCGTTTGCGAGCACCCCCCGCCGCCGGCGCCGTTGCCTATGCCGGGGCTGCCGGGGGCACCTTGCACAGGTCGGCCGCCTACACCGAAGGGGCTGTCACCACCGGTGCCGCTCAAGATCGAGGTTAGCGACAGCACGATATTCCCCGTGCCGGACGAACCGCGCGCGGAGCCGAGTAGCACGCCGCCCGCAACTGTCGGCGCGCTGGGGTTGGTGACGGACGCGAAGATACTAACGGTAGCCGCGCTGGCGGTGCCGCCGGCACCTCCTATGCCGCCCTGGATGGTAAGCATCGTGCCGCCCGACCCAAACGACGTCGTGCCGCCCGCGCCGCCCGCGTTAGAGCCTGTCGCACCGGCTGAACCGCCCGCGCCGATGGCGACTGCGGCACCGGCAAAGCCCGACGTGAAACGAGCCCGCGCCCAGTTGCCGCCCACGCCACCACCCGCCGTGGCCTGCTGCGTCGCGGTCGTCGCCGGGCACCCGCCGCCGCCGCCGCCGCCGCCTGCACCTTCCACAATAATGGAGTTGGTGCCGAGCGTTGGTGTGTATATTCCACCTGCGACGAATACTTGCGTGCCGATCAGCGTCCCGGGTGCACGGTCCAGATTGATGTTCGTGCCGTCGCCGCGCATACGTGACGTGGCGCCTTGCGGCGCTATAGCGCCCAGGCCGCCCGACGTGGTGAGCGTGAGCGTAAACGCGCCGCTGCACTGGTTGACGACCGTCCATTCGTACACCCAGGCAGGCAGTGTCACGACAACGTTTCCCGTCAGCGTGCCGGTAAACACCAGGATCTTCTTCATCGCCTGCAGCGGCGTGAACGTCACGTTAGCGTTTGTAAGCGCTGTCGCCGTCGAACCGTAGCTCGAGGCTGGCACCCAACCCGTGCCCGTCGTGTCGGGGTTAATCTGGTTGTTGTCCGTCGTGTTGAGCCACTGCCCGAGATAGTCGCTCGATGCAACCTGGGCGCCTTGCGCGTAACCGCTGATCGCGCTGTTGGTCGCGAACGTCGCGTCGAACACGAACGGTCCACCGTACATCAACCACCACGTGATGCGCGCGACTTGATACAAGCCCGCGTTAAAGTCGATGCCTTGCGGCGGTACGCCGCCCGAGTCCGGTGGCAGCATCGTCTCAGGCGGAAAGCCCAAGCTTTGGCTGGCGCGGGTTGGGTCCGTTGTCGTCGCCGGCAACTCGAAAATATTGGTGCTCTGCTGGGCCCAGGGGATCAGCCATTTTAGGGGTGCGTTGGTGGCTTGCATGGTCGGCTCCTTAAGTCGTGGTCGTGCGTCGAGCTAGCTTAATGTCAGTACACCCAAACATGCTCATTGGAGAAGTAACCCGTCCCCGTGAACGCGTTGCAGAAATCCTGATAGCGCATACTTGCGGTGCCGGGAGGCGCTACAGCAGAGATAAATGCCGTCTGGAAACCTGATGTGGCGGTCGCGAATTGTTGGGAACTGATGATTGTCTGAATCACCGTGACACCATCGGGCGCCAAAAAGTCGAGTCGAATGTAAAGCGATCCGGCGGTGACGGTCGTGGCGTTGATGTACGCCTTGGCGAACACGTTGTTGCCGCCGCGACATGGCAACGTTTGCTGAAATGAAGACGTGTTGCCTGCTGTGCCTACGATCTTCCGCGAGCCAACATCGGGGGCGAATACGGTCGTCGTATCAAAGGACAACGTTGCGCCACCGCCAGTGTTTTGCGTCCAGCCTGTAAGAGCGGTCGTCGAGACATACAGCTCATTCATGGCGTAGCTATGCGGACATTGTGCACCACCGTCGTACGTTGGCCGCACGTCGTAACACTGGTAGCTACCGCCCGTGCCGATATTGGAAATCTCGGTGACGTTTTCAGCCGAACGAAAAACGCTGCACTGCGTGCGATCTATCACTACGTTGGTGCCGCCCACTGTCGACACGACGTAGGCCGGGCGCCCGTTAGTGCTTTCGACGGGAATACCCGTCCACGAATTGGTGCCCGAACCGCCGATCATCAAACCGCCCCGCATGATGAGCGTGGGGTGCGGCTTGGAGGCGGTGAATATCAGCTGGATGTGCGGGTTGTTGTTGTTGTTTTCGAGATGGCACGAGTTCAGCTCAAGCTTACCCTGGTTAATCGTCGCGGAAATATCACAGTAATCGATGCTGACGCTGTGAAAGTTCCACTCCCAACCCGTGCAGCCCGGGTCGGTGTAGACGCCTGTCCCATTGAAGCTAGTGTTATTGCCGTTGTAGATGGCGCCGCCATGGAAGTTGATGTTCTCGCCCGAATTGCTCGATGCATAAGCCGCCAAGCCGCGGCGCCAGAAATTGCAGCTTTGGATGTTAGAGAAGTACAGAATGAACGTGCCTGGGCCGTTCCATGCGATGTTGTCGCGGAACCCTACGACGGTAAGATCGTAGATACCCATATTCGACGCCTGACCACCATTGGCATCGAAACTGACACCGTCGACATTGGACGACGTGTTGGCGTGACCACTGGTCAATGCGCGCACAACCCGCAGGCCTTTGATAATACCGGGGTAGGTGCCGGTGCTTACAGAAAGTGGGCCGCCTATCGACACCGAATACCCCGATGTGATCAGCGGATCGGCTACGATCGTCGAACCCGTGAAGTCAACATTGGCGACGCACGGAATCGTGAGCTTAGCGGTGAGGCGGTGAGTCAGACCCGTGGAGCGCAACTTCAGATTGCTAGCCGCTGCGATAGTGATTGCGTTTTGTAAGCCAGTAGTATCGTCGTTGACACCATCGCCCACAACGCCCGTGAAATCCAAAACACTAACCGTGTCGTTGCTTTTGGACTGCAGCGTGCGCAATGCGGCGCCGATGGCGTTTCGCAGGTAGGGTGACGCCAATACAATGTTCGTCCCGTCGCCGCGAATCGATGTCACGCCAGTGGCCGCTACGATGCCCGTACCGCCGGCGGTGATCACTGTCAGCGTGAATGCGCCCGTCGTCTGGTTGTAGACCGTCCAATCGTAGACCCAGGCCGGCAGCGTCACGATGACGTTTGCCGTGAGCGTACCGGTGAAGACCAATGTGGTCTTGGCCGCCTGCAGCGGCGTCAGCGTCACATTGGCACCCGCGAGTGCCACTGTCGTCGCGCCATAGACGTAGCCGGGCACCCAGCCCGTACCCGTCGTGTCGGGGTTGATCTGATTGTTGTCGGTCGTGTTGAGCCATGCACCGAAATAGTCGCTCGATGCAATCTGCGCGCCTTGCGCGTAACCACTGATCGCGCTGTTTGTCGCGAACGTTGCGTCATAGGCAAAGGGCGCGCCGTACATGAGCCACCACGTGATGCGCGCGACCTGGTATAGACCCGCATTGAAGTCGATGCCCTGCGGCGGCACACCGCCCGATTCGGGCGGCAGCATCGTGTTGGCCGGGAAGCCGAGTCGCTGGCTGGCGCGATTGGGATCGGACGTTGTCTCGGGCAGCTCGATGATGCTGGTATTCTGCTGCGCCCAGGGGATCAGCCATTTGAGTGGAGCATTAGCGACTTGCATGGTTGAATCCTCGGTTACAGGGCGTTGGAAGGCATGTAGAACGGCGACCCGGGCACGCTCCACCCATTCACGAAATCAGGATTGCCGCCGCTGTTGGCGGGCGTAAAGCCGAACGGTATGTAAGGCAGTGTCGCATAGACGTAGGTGACGTTTGTCCCTGCCGGCACCGGAAACAGACCGGATTGAATGATCGCCAGCTCGACCGGTGTAGGGAAGAATTCGAAGTGGTAGGCGATGTTCATGGGGTTTGCCGGGTCGTATCCCACATAGCTCGCGCCGCGATTGCCGAACAGCGCGCGCATCAGCGCATTGATGCTCGGGCAGTCGCAGGTTGCGATGTTGGCTGCGGCCTTCACCAGCAGCAGCTGGCGGTAGTACTGATCAGGCAACGCGTATGCCACGGTGCCCGTGGTGCCGCTGTAGAACGGCCCTTGTCCCCACGGTAGCCAGTTGGTGCCCGTCTGCGTGTAGGTGCCTACCCAGGCGACGACAGCACCCGGCGCAGGTGCTGTGGCGAACGTGACGTTTGTGCCCGTCTGCGACAACGGCGTCGTTGACACGCCATTGATGGTGAAGACCGCACCAGGCAGAGGGATCACGGGCAAGCCGTTGACGCCCAGCACTGAAAACGTCACCGTCGTGCCGTCGCCCGTGCCGATCACGTTATCGGCTGCGGTGGGGTTGGTGTTGAAACCGAAGTATTGCCCCGCTAGCGGTGCGGCGACTTGCAGATAGCGACTGACGCCCAGGATGCGCCCCCAGATGTCGAGCCCGAAGCCGACCGCTGTGTCGATGTTCCACACGTCGGCAAGGAACGAAGCGCCGAACTGCGCGGGGTCAATCCACTGGTCGGAGCACGCCAGCAGATACAGCAGCGTCGTGCTATTGCTGTATTCCTTCTGTACGGTCTGGGCAAGATAATCCGACATCGTCAGATGCTGACCGCATTGACGGTGACGTTGGCCGCCAGCAGTTGGGGCTGCTGATCGATGCCCATCGTGACCGATGTGCCGCTCGTGGGGGCTGCGGTCGTGCCGATGAAGATTGAAACGGGCGTGATGCTACCTAGCGCTAGAATCGTGGCGGCGTACTCGCTCGCGACGATCTGACCGCCGATGCGGGCGCGCGGCACACTGATCGTGCCATCCTGCGACACCCAGCCATTAGCGAACGCACTGGCGACGGCCTGCTGCACCAGCGCCGCATAGTCCGCCGGAAGCGTCGACAGGTTCGCCACGTTGACCGTCATGTAGAGCGGCGTGGGCGGCTGGTTGAACATGAAGATGATCGGATAGGTCGGGTACGGCGGCGCGTAATTGACCGTATCCTGTACGTTGACCGTGACGCAGCTCTGCGATGAAAAGCCGCAGCCGCAATCGAGCTTCGAGTGGATCGCCGCGGCGATGACGGCCGAACTCACGTCCGGCGCAGTGACATTGATCGCGACCGAGTGTGCCGGGATCGGGTAGGCCGTCGCACCGTAGTTGATGGCGCTATTACTGCCGTTGTTGTAGACGAACGCATCCGTAACGCCGGGCGTGTTGAGAATGGCCGCCTGCACATTGGCCGCCTGCCCGATACCGCCGATCTGCACGGACGCGGCGCGGCGCGTCTCGAAGCTCTGACGGCTTTCGACCGGTGTGCCGGGCGTGCTGCTGGCGGTGTTGGCGATGCCCGTCCAGCTGGGCACCTGCTGGTAAATCGCCAATGTGTTCGGCGCGACGGTCGGACCGGGCCCAGCGACGGTTGCTTGAAACGTCACCGGGGCCTGGCTCAGCGAGTTGTATATGGCCGCTGCCTGCGTGGTCCAGATCGAACCGTCGACGCTGCTCTGCGCTTGCGATCCCGCAGGTAGCGTCGCGCCAGGCGTGCCGTAGACGGTCGCGGGCACAGTCGCGTACGTGGCCGCTTGGCGTGTGATGAAGTAGATCAGGCCAAGCGCGTCCTGAAACGCGCCTTGCGCCGTCGCTGGATCCACTTGCGACAGAAAATAAGCCATGGCCGCCTGGAAGTTGGCCACCATGTAGGACTGCGCCGACGCTAGCTGCCCCTGCGGCGTGGTGAGCGCGTTCGTAAGCGTCTTACCGGTCGCCGCGAACGCCTGGACGTAGTCCTGCAGCATTCCGGTCAGAATGGACTGCTCGCTATTGATCTGCAGGCCCGTAGGCGTGAAGACAGGCAGCGGAACGTTGGTCGTGGGCGTCGTCATGGCGTGAGCATACCGTTGGTGTTATCACCTGCCTACGGGTGTGACAACGTCTTAAATGATTGTCACGCGATGTTAAGCGTTATCCCTGCATACCGCCCGAATTGCCCGTGCCTGGCTGCACCAGATTGTGGAAGTGATTCAAGACGCTCTTACCGCCCGCGCCGCCGACGATCACATCGGGGCACGTGATGTTGCCGGTGGTGACCAGCGTGCTATTGATCTGCACCGGCGCGTCGATAACCACCTCGTTGGCGGTGATTGTCACGTTGCCGGTCGCTTCGATCGTCAGTGGGCCAGGGGTCTTGATGTCGATGCCGCCGGCGCCGGGCAGGAACTTGACCCATTGGGTGGGCGCCCCGTTCAGCACGCCGCCGATGTAGAGCGCGTCCGCGCTGGAATGCACCCGGTCCGTGGCCGCGGCGCCCGCTAAGCTGCTAGCGGCCTGGATCGCGCGCGCCTTGACACCAGTGATGTCTTTCTCGGCGAAGATGCACAACCCGATGTCTCCCTCTACCGGGTCCATGATCACGGCGGACGGCCCCGACTGATAGCGCAGGAACGGCACGTTGTAGATCGGCGCCTGGGCTAGCACGTAACCGTTCGTGTCCTGGTCGAGCACCACGGGCTGGACGGTGAGAAAGCCGACACTGGCCGTGCCGACCGTGACGGCCAACACCTGCACCAGATCGGCTGTGTGCACGCCGCGGATAATTTTGCGAACGACATAATCGAGCGCTTGCTCTTTGCTGAACTGCGCCTCGAACGGTGCGGCGTATTTAGGTGCTGGCGGTGTTGCCATCGTTGTTCCCCTTGGCGCCGAAGCTGTTGGCCGCGACAAATGTCGTCCATTGGCCGTTAGGCATGTTCGCGTCGAGCTGGTGCTCGAGCACGCTGGCCACCCACACCGTGCGATTGACGAAGTCGAACACCGTTTCCACGTCCAGCGTCGCGCCGGGCTTGATCTGCGGGTTGAACAGCGTTGCGATCTGCAAGCCGCTGGTGGAGTAAACCGGCGACTGCTGCATGCCCGTATCGACCGCGATGCGGATGGCGTCCGAATCGATTGGGGCGAGTGCTGCGCGCACCAGCAACTGCTGCAAGTTGATCGTCCACGTCAGATCAGGGAAATGCCGCATAAGCGCGCCGATCTGGTCCAACGGCGAACCGGTCAAGCGTACGTCGGTCAGCTGATATTGCGGCGCGCTGGCGGCGTAGTTGACGGTGTACTGCGCAAGGCCCGCGATCGAGGTCAGTGCCGCCTGCAACGTCACCGGGCCTGCGTTGGCATAGGGGGGTGCGGTGGTGTTGCCCAGGGCAAACGAAGCGTTGGCCTCGATGACCAGCTTCACGTGCGGCATACCTGATGCATCGGCGGCCGACCACGTGATCACGCCCTGAAACAGCGGCGTGAAGGTCTGGCCATTCCACACGCTGATGGTCACGGTATCGGTGTTCTGCGGCGTGAGGGTTTCCAGCCACAGGCGTGCGATGTTGTTCATGTCCGCCAGCGGCACGCCGAAGATTTCGACGCGCGCGTTACCGAACTGCGCGCCGCCTTGCCGCACGGTGACGCGCATGCGATTTTGCTGCCACACGTAGGTGCTGGTCTGTTGCGCGCTATCGGCGCCCGCGGCATTGGGGCGCGTGACGGATACCGTCACCTGCAGAATGCGATCCGGGAAGGCGACGGCGCTCATCAGCGCACGGCACCGTTATAACTCTGCACCTGCGCGATGCGCTGAATCCCGCCGATGAAGTCGCTCGGATTGTCCGCCTGCACCGTAATGGGCCCGTTGAGGTTGATCGTGGCGCCGTTGTCCGTGCCGGCGCCATTGGCGGCGCTCGGCGCGATAGGGTTTCGGGCGAGCTGCGCGGCGAGCTGCCCGCGCTTGATGTCTTCGGCCACGTTGCCGTGTGCTTCGAACACTTCGGAGAAGCGCTGTCCCAACGCTTGCGCGCTGCCCCCTGACGCGAATGCTTGTTGCGTGCGGGCAATCTCGGTCGGATTGGTGAATAGGAAATCCAGCTGCGTGTCCAGCGGTGCCTGGTTGGGATCCACACCGTACTGCGAGCGGAAGGCGCTCTTGCGATCACCCAGCCACTGGAAGACGCCCGAGGCACCGCTCGCGTTAAGCGCGGACGGATCGACAGTGCCGAGTGCACTACCCGGCGCCTCACGCAACGCGTTAGCGGTGGCGGCCATCGCCTGGGCCGGTGTCATGCCGCGCTGCGTCAGTTTCTGCATCAAGTCTTGCGCCGAGACGGTACTCGAACCACCTGTGCTGGCGCTCGGCGTGTCGCCGAAGGCCTTGGACCAATCCTGATCGAGGTTGTTGTCGGCCTTGTCGTCGATGTTCAGATCGGGGTTGTTGCCGATACCGATCGAATGCAGCATGCGGCGCAGGTACAAGCCCGGTGGCGTGCCGTGATAATCGTTGTTGGTGTCTTCGGCCTGGAAATCCTTGGCGCCCTTGTGCAGCCACGACTGGGCGTCGCGCGAGGCCTGAGCGATCGGGTGGGCGATGGCCTGGACGACCGTCCACGCCTCTTTCATGCCGTGCGCTGTGGCGACCGTGATGTCGCGCAGGGTGCTCAGCGCCGTACCTGTCTTAGCCAGCCAGTCGTCGACGCGATGCGGGTCAGCGGCGAGGTTGTGCACCCAGTCGCCGAATTCCTTGATGTACGGGGTAGCGGCGACCGCCAGCACGTTGCCCAGTTCGAGCGCGGCTTGCTTGACCGACGTGAACGCATCGTTCAAGTCGGCCATCGCCTTTTTGTTTTCCTCGACCGAATCGGCGACCGAACGCGTGTAGGCTTCGCGCGCGTCAGTTTCCGACTTGATCATCACGATCAGGTCGTCGCTGACGCCCTGCGCCGACAGCTGGGCTTCCATCTGCTGTTGCTGCGCCGGGTTGCTGCGCCGGTAGATTTGCTGCGCCTGCTCGAGCAAATCCTCGGGCTTGGCGCCCGGCGTGACGTTGACGCCAAGGCGCGCCAGTGCCTGCATCGTCGGGCCTTGCCCGGTAATGTTGAACTGTTTCTGTTCCCGCGCCAGCGCGGCGATCGCCGAAGCGCCTGCATCGGCATCGGCGCCCAGGCGCTTGGCCGTGGCGCCCCATGCCTGCATTTCGCGGTTGGATAGCCCGGTCGACACCGCGGCACGGCGCAGGTTGGTTTCGAAACCGGTCAGGTTGGTAATGGCGTTGACGATGCCACCCACGCCTGCACCGATACCGAACACGGCCGCAGTGGTGAGCGCAAAGGCTTTCAGCGTTGAGCCTAGCGATTTGACGGCGCGCTCGGTCTGCCCCAGGCGTTTCTGGCGGTCGCTTTCCTGCCGCTTCTCGACGGTTTCGTCTTTCTTGCGCGCATCCTGCCGGCGGCGACGCTGCTGATCGGCCGTGCGTTCTTTCTTCTCGATCGCGTCGACGCGCTTGTTCTTTTCCTTGTCCGCCTTGTCGTACTGCGACGCGTCGAGCGTAAGTTTTACGACCAGCTCGTCAACGACTTGTTCGTTGGCCATCGCTCACTCCTCAGCCGGCAAAGATGCTGCCGGCGTTGATTAGCGCAGTTTGCGCAGTCGTTGCTGCCTGCGTGAACACGCGCCCGATCTGTGAGACGGGCGAACTTTTCGGCGCGAGCGTGTTGTTGAACGCGCCATCGGTGGTGATGATCTGCGGAATCTGCGTGAACTCGATGTCCAAGTACATCATGTTCGACCCGCGCTCTTTGCGCGTGGTGTACGCCATGCCCGCGATCACATAGTCGGTGAAGATGCCGTTGGGTGACACCAGCGTGTAGAGCTGCGTGGGGTTGCCCGATTCCTGCTGCTGGATCGCCAGAAACCAGGACAGGCGCGACAGATCCGAGCCGGTCTTAATCAGCGTCGCCGTCACTGCGATGGGGCGCACGACCTTGTTGTACGGCTGGAACGCACCCTGTTCCTGCGGGTAGTCCGAGAGCGCCGTTTCGTAGCGAAACGAGAACTCGCCCCAGGAGTCGGGAAGCGTCAGCGGAATGAACGTGTCGCTGGCGACAATGGCGTAGATCGGCGTCGGCGGGTTGACCTGCGGCAACGCTGCGGCCACCAGCGACAGCGCGTTGAGCGCGACGACGGTGGGCAGCGTTGGCAGGTTCAGCTGGTCGCCGGGCACGGACACGGTGTCAGCCTTCGCCGCCGAAGTGAATCTGCGACAACGTCATGAGGATAAGACCCAGCGTCTTGATTTCCTCGATTTCGTTGCCCTGCATCGCCCGATTGACGTTAGGGAACTTCGGGTCGGGCGAAATCAGCACATGGCCTAGAACGTCTTTGATCAGCGCATGGATGGCCTGCGGGTCGGAGCCCTGCAACACGTGCATGATCGTGTCGATCGGCGCCTCTTTGGCCTCGACGCTGGTCTGAATCTCCGCTAGCAACCCTTCGTAGGAATCCACCCGTAACGCCGACACCAGGCGCAGCACGTAGCCGGCGGCGGTCAGCGCGTCGATGCGCGGAAGACGGTAGGTCTTGCCGCTATCGCGGCCTACCCCATAAACGTCGATCAGGTCGGGCGTGTTCATGCGTGGCGGTGGTCCTGTGTGTCACGGTTTGGGCGTCTCGGCGCTCATGATCGACCGCAGCGCCTGGATGTTCAGCAGCTCGACGATGTTAAACACATCTTCAGTCGAAAGTACGGTTTCCAGTTCGCGGTATGAGGCTTTGCCCGAGAGTAGCACGGCGGCAATTTGCGAGGAACAGAACGAGGCTTGCGGGGTGTCAAGGCCACGCGTGAGCATGGCCGCCTGGATCCGCACGGGGATGTCGAGCGCAGGACGCCCGGCCAGAAAACCTACGTGGAGCATCAGCGCCGCGTTCTGCAGCGTGCGCACGCTGCGCCAGTCCTTGAGCGGGATGTCCTGGGCGTCGCCCAGGAAGGGCTGCAGCAGTTCGATGCCGCGATGGCCTAGCTTGCGCACGGCCTCAAGGTGAACGAGCGCCAGGTCAACCAGGCCGCCGTCCGGCTCGACGCCAATAGCGGCCAAGGCGATGCGCGCGGTGCGGTCGGCGACCAGCGCGGGCAGCTCGATCAGTGTGATGACAGTACCAGCATCGGCGCCGGTCAGCGGAACAGTAATGGACTTGAGCACGCACCAAGCCCTCTAGGCGGGCGCGTAAGGCGCGCGGGCGGTCATGCGGTGGTGTTGCCGCCATTGGCGCTCGGTTCGCCGTAGACGAGCACGTAGCGCGAATTGAAGCCGGTCCAGACCGGGTCCGACGTCCCTTGCGTGTCGGCGAAGAACAGCGCCTGGGGCATGCCGTTGTATCGGTTCGGGTTGAGATCCACGCGATCGAGGCACAAACGCCCGCTGATCACCGGCACGCCTGCGTAAGCCACGTCGGCGAACAGGCCGTAGTCCGTGGTCGTGAGATTGACGTCGGCGTTCTGCCCGTCCAGCACCACCGAAAACGACTGGTTGGCGGTCACCGACAGCTGAACGATCTGGTAGGTCATGCGGCGACCACGCCACCGTTGCCGGCAATGTCGGTGACGACCATTGGTCCCGCCACCTTGCGCTGGCGTCCGGCGGTGTAGACGAAGTTGGCCAGGGCTTGTGCGCAGCCAGGCACCTTCACGGCCTGCGCCTGGAACGCGCTATTGACCAGCGCCATGTTTGGCGGCCCGCCCAGGATGTTGCCGTAAGCGATGCC
>OUWB011209475.1_pt1 | contig 13778 bp, 12 predicted proteins | sample 1779821 | NCBI WGS metagenome assembly OUWB01 (sample SAMEA3914806, study PRJEB12502) | metagenome | biome: forest; material: soil | place: Canada | collected 2011-08-03 | depth 0.1 m
TAAGCCGGCCGGGCAGTTTCGCTTTCGAGGCGACGTCCATGACCACGCATCCCACGCTCATCGTCTACAACGCGAAGATCCATACGGGCGTGGAACGCCGCCCCGAAGCGCAGGCGCTGGCCGTCACCGGTCGCCGTATTGCTGCCGTGGGTACCAATGGCCAGATAAGGTCGCTGGCAGGGCCAGCCACCGTGGTCATCGACGCAGGCAAGCGACGCATGATTCCCGGTCTGATCGACTCACACCTGCACCTGATTCGTGGCGGCTTGGACTACAACCTGGAATTGCGCTGGGACAGCGTTCCCTCGCTGGCCGATGCCATGCGCATGCTGGCCGATCAGGTGGCTCGCACGCCCGCGCCCCAATGGGTGCGTGTGGTGGGTGGCTTCTGCGAACACCAGTTCGCGGAACGACGTCTGCCCACGCTCGACGAGCTCAACCATGTGGCGCCGTCGACGCCCGTATTCATTCAGCACCTGCACGATCGCGCACTGCTGAACGCGGCTGCGCTGCGGGCCTGCGGTTATACCCGCGACACTCCGGACCCCGCCGGTGGCCACATGGAATGGGACAGTTCGGGAGCACCTACGGGCCTGCTGCTGGCCACGCCCGACGCCACGCCGCTGCAAGCCGCGTTGGCGTGTGCCCCAAAGCTGCCGTACGAATACCAGATCAACGCCACTCGTCAGCTCATGCGGGAACTCAACCGGCTTGGCGTCACCAGTGTGATCGACGCTGGCGGCGGCGTGCAGCACTACCCCGACGACTACCGGGTTATCGAAGAGCTACATCAACACCACTTGCTGACCACACGCATTGCCTATCACCTGAGTGCGCGGCGCGCCGGTGAGGAGTCAGAGGACTTCAGGCATTGGTCGGCCATCAACCATTGCGGCGAGGGAGACGAATTCTATCGGCTCAACGGCGCCGGTGAGATGCTGGTGTTTTCGGCAGCCGACTTTTCGGATTTCCGCCAGCGGCGCCCGGAGTTGCCACTTTCGATGGAAGGGGACCTCGAGCAGGTAGTGCGGCTGCTGGCGGCGCGCAATTGGCCCTGGCGCATGCATGCCAGCTATGACGAAACCATCAGCCGTGCGCTCGATGTGTTCGAGCGCGTGCAACAGGACATACCTCTGCAAGGCCTGCGATGGTTCTTCGATCACGCCGAGATGGTCTCTGACCGCAACCTCGAACGCATCGCGCAACTGGGCGGCGGTATTGCCGTGCAACACCGCATGGCTTATCAGGGCGAGTACTTCGCAGAGCGCTATGGCGCGCTGGCGGCCGCGCGTGCGCCGCCATTGCGGCGAATGCTGGCCATGGGCGTCCACGTCGGCGCCGGCACCGACGGTACGCGCCTGACTGGCTATGACCCATGGACCGCACTGTACTGGCTGACCACCGGCAAGACCTTGGGTGGGCTGTCCCTGGTGCCGCAGGCCGAGTGTGTCGACCGAGGCACCGCACTGGCCCTGTTTACACGTGCCAATACATGGTTTTCCGACGAAGAAGGCATCAAGGGGCAGCTAGACATCGGGCAGCTGGCCGACTTCGCAGTGCTCTCCGAAGATTATTTCGAGGTGCCCGATGAGCGGATCCGCCAGATCGTTGCCGAACTCACCGTGGTGGATGGGCACATCGTCTACGCCCACGGCCCGTTCCGCGGCCACGACCTGCCTACCCCGGCGCCGATGCCCGACTGGTCACCTGTGAACTTCGGCAGCCACTGCTGGAAGGGGTCGCAGGCATCCCTGCCCGATCGCCCTTCCATACTGGACAGCGTTCGCTAGGGCAACGTTAGAAGCGCAGCCGCAGGAACAACGACGGGCCTTTCAACCGCATATCCAGATCGGCCTGATAGCCAGGATGATTCTGGTCCAGGCGAATGCGCGTATAGCCATACTCGCCGCCGATACCCAGGTTTTCGAGTGGAAACCACTCCAGGCCCAGCGCCGCGTTGTAGATGTGGCCCGCCAGATCCCCGCCGTTCTTCTTCACCCCGTACGCATCCACGTACATGCGCAGGTTGCGCGTGAATGCATGTCGCCAGCCAAGCTGCAACACCGGTGCCCATGCCGTTTCGTGGCTGCTTGCCACGGCGTTGACGCTTTCATCGCCAATGGATGCACCGCCCTCGACGCGCGCCTTGATGCCGTAATAGGCAGCACCCACGCCGACGCCGAACACATCATTGCTTTGGCCAAACCACCAGCGGTAGGCAGCGCTGCCAAAATTGAAATTGAGCTTGCCGTCCACGTGAGCTTCGGCGGGAAAGTCGTAGCCGTCATAGCTTAGATCACGGCTGATCGAGCGACCGTGGGTGCGATCGATGCCGAAGAAGTCGAACGAAAAACCCTGATGCTCGCCGATGAGAAAATCCAGGCGCGCACGCGGCACGGTCTTGTATTGCTGGAACCCCAGATCGTTTTCCAGGCTAACGTGTCCGCCGAATTGGCCGTTGTGGGTGCTGGCGCCAATCTGTGTCTGCGTATCGGCATAGAAACCACCGATCCACAGGCTTACGCGATCGAGCGCCGGCGACGTATCGGCAAAGGCCGGTGCGCTGCCGAGTGCGGCGAGTCCAAAGACGAGGTTGCGCGCGCTGCGGCCAACGGTATGCATGTGTCGATTCATCGATCATCTCCCTGGGCGGAGCCCGCACCGTAGTGGCGCAAATGTCGATGACTGGTCCCTGATTTGTGACCGTTATGCATAGGCGCGCACTTCCATGCAGCCATGTCACTGCCGCGTACGCGGCATTTCGACGAATTGTCGACACCTCTGCATCAAGCCATCGCGCGCAGTGCATGGACCGTGCACATGGATGGTTTTTATGCGCAGCCAACCCATTCGACAACATCGAACGTGTTCATCGAAATGTTGATACGGAAAGAGCCGGCCACACGGGCAGCATGACGTCATCACCCAACACATTCACCCTGGAGAACGTCATGAGTCGCTTCACCAACAAAACCATTCTCGTCACCGGCGGCAGCAGCGGTATTGGCCTGGCCAGCGCCAAGGCGTTTGCTGCCGAAGGCGCGCGCGTAGTCATTACCGGTCGCGACGCGGCCGCCCTGGAACAGGCCAAGGCCGAGCTCGGCGCCGGCGCACTGGCCATTCGCAACGATGCAGGTTCGCTGGCCGCAGCGAAAGAACTGGCCAGTGCGCTATCGAACAAGGGCATCACGCTGGACGCCGTCTTCATCAATGCCGGCGTGGCGAAGTTTGCGCCACTCACCGCGGTGGACGAGTCCCTGTGGGATCTCACTTTCAACACCAATGTGAAGGGCCCTTACTTCCAGATCCAGGCGTTAGTGCCGCGGCTCAACGCCGGTGCATCCATCGTCATCAACGGCTCGATCAATGCCCGTATCGGCATGCCCTCGTCGTCGGTCTATGCGGCTAGCAAGGCCGCAGTGATCTCGCTGGCCAAGACGCTGTCGGCCGAGCTGCTGCCGCTGGGCGCACGCGTCAACGTGGTCAGCCCCGGTCCGGTGCATACGCCCATCTACGGCAAGCTTGGCCTTGACCAGGCCGCGCTGGAAGCTACGGCGGCCCAGATCCAGGCACAGGTACCACTAGGGCGTTTCGGCAAGCCGGAGGAGATTGCCGCGACCGTACTGCATCTCTCGGCCCCGGAATCCGCTTTTATCGTCGGCACCGAGATCATCGCCGACGGCGGCATGAGCCAGCTGTAAACCGTCGCTGCCCGACCGCTTCGGTGGTCGGGCAGCTCGAACAAACGTGTTTGCGCCAGTCTGCCCTGACCCGCGTCAGGGCAGATGCGCGCCGGTTTGATCACACTCCCGCTTTCTCGTCTCCTCACTTCAAGGCCGCCTGACATGCGCCCCGTGGCTACCACTCCCGTACAGGCATCCCATCCGCTGACCTTGCTATGGGCAGCGCCGCACCGAGCCATGTTCTTTGTCGGCGCGGTGGCATTGCTAACCAACATGCTGTGGTGGACGTGGGTCCTGCTCGCCGGCTGGCGCGGCTGGTCGATGGCCAGCTATGCGCTGCCACCAGCGATCGCGCACGGGTTACTAATGCAGTACACCACCCTCGCGCCGTTTGTACTGGGCTTTCTACTCACCGTATTTCCGCGCTGGCTCGAGTTGCCCGCCGTGTCGCGCGGCATCTACGTCGTGGTGTTTGGCCTGACGCTTTGCGGAGGACTGCTGATACTGGCCGCGCAGAACGGTCTGCCCGCGACGCTGCCCTTCGGCCTGTGCGCGATGTTGTTAGGATGGTTGACGGCCATGACCGTGCTCGGCCGATGCCTAGGTCGACGCTCTGGCGACATGTGGGCCGTATCCTCGATGGCTGCGCTGGCCTTCGGCGGACTGGGCCTCGCACTGGCGCTTTTGTATGCCCTGGGCGGTGGCCCTACGGTGCTGCGCGCCGCCGTCGACATCGGTACATTCGGACTGCTGCTGCCGATCTACTTCACCGTGGCGCATCGGATGGTGCCGTTCTTCTCCAGCAATGTGATTACCGGCTATCGCGTGGTGCGCCCCGCCTGGTCGCTGTGGTGCCTATGGGCATTGAGCCTTGCCCATCTTGCGATCGAGCTGTGCGACGGCGCACGTTGGCGCTGGCTCGCCGACCTACCGCTGACCGGCGTGCTGTTGTGGCAATGGCTTGCGTGGCAACCATGGAAAGCGCGCAAGCCAGGGCTGCTCGCTGTGCTCTACATCGCGCTGGCCTGGCTGCCGCTTTCCATTGGCCTGTTTGCAGCCGAAAGCCTCTCGATGTTCCTCACCCATGCTGGCGCATGGGCGCGCGCCCCGCTGCATGCACTGACCATCGGCTTCTTCAGTTCGATGCTGGTCGCCATGGTGACCCGGGTCACCCATGGCCATTCCGGACGACCGCTGGCGATGGGCGTGGTGCCCTGGTTTGCCTTCGTTGGCATACAGATCATTGCCGTAGTGCGCGTGCTGGCGGATACCGCCAGCCAGCCGTGGCCGTGGTACCTGCTTGCCGCCACGCTATGGCTGCTCGCCCTGGCGCCATGGGTGGCACGTTCGCTATGGATCTATCTGACGCCTCGCCACGACGGCAAGCCCGGCTGAACCACGCTTTACGAGAGAACGCACCTATGGCCCTGTTCCAGCAAGCCAACGAAATCGGCATCGCCACCCTGGTCGACCGCTTCTACGACAAAGTGCGCGCCGATGACGAACTCGGCCCGGTGTTCAATGCAGCCATCCACGACTGGACCGGGCACAAGCAGGTGTTACGCGATTTCTGGTCGTCGGTGGTGTTGCGCTCCGGGCGCTACCAGGGCAATCCGATGGGCGCTCATCGCGCGCTGCCACCGTTCCCGCAGCAGCTGTTTCACTCCTGGCTGGCACTTTGGCGCGAAACAGCCCACGAAGTGTTTGAGCCACCCGTTGCCGAGCTGTTCGCAGGAACCGCCGAGCGCGTAGCGCAAGGCCTTAGTCTTGGCTTGAACCTGGGCCCTCTTTCGCTGAAGCAGCCTTCGCGCGTGGTGGGACCTTTGCATATCGTGGCCTGACGTCGGCCAGAAACTAATTCACCGCCGCTTTCATCTGCAGTCCGCGGGAGTACACTCTCAAGATGAGAATGACTCGCATATGCAGATGGTTGCTCGGCATCCCATTGCTCGCACTCTTGGTCACGGTCGCCATGACCGGCGGCGTGCGTGCGGAAGAAACGCCGCCAGCGGTATCGCAAACCTGGCAGATGCTCGACTACCTGGCGACCGATTACGCCGGTGCCGTAAACAACGGCGCGGTAGTGAGTGCCTCCGAATACGACGAGATGCGCGAGTTCGCACGTAACGCACGCGAACGCATACATGCGCTGCCGCCCTCGCCTGCTTCCACGGAGCTGCTCAAACAGGCTGACGCACTGGCGGCATCGATCGACGCCAAAGCCTCGCAGGCGCAGGTCGCCCAGCAAGCGCATGCGCTCGCCGATGCGCTGCTGCAGGCATATCCAGTGCCCACGTCACCTACCCATGCCCCTGATCTCACGCGAGGCGCCACGCTCTTTCAAAGCCAGTGCGCCGCCTGCCATGGCACCACCGGACAGGGCGACGGCCCGGTCGGGCGCACGCTCTCACCACGGCCCATCAACTTTACCGACCAGCGTCGCGCCGACCAACGCAGCGCGCTGTCGCTATACGAGGTGATTACCCAGGGCGTGGAAGGCAGCCCCATGGCCAGTTATGCCACCAGCCTGTGCGCGGATGATCGCTGGGCGTTGGCGTATTACGTTGGCACCTTGGCCTATCCGGAGGCGTCCTCGCGCGGCAAGCAGGCGTGGCGCGGCAGTCGCGCGGCACGCAGCGACATCGCCTCGCTCAACGAGCTCTCCCGGGCACGCGTCACGCAGTTGTCCGACACACTGGGTGTCGAACAGGCCCGCCTGATTCTGGGTTATCTACGCGGCCATCCCGAAGCCGTGCAGCAGGCGCTTGCCGGCATTCCGTTGGCACGGGCGCGACTAGCCAGCAGCGTAGCCGCGTATCGCACGGGCGAGGTGGAACAGGCGCGGCAGTTCGCGTTGTCAGCCTATCTGGATGGCGTGGAGCCGGTGGAGGCACAGCTGAATACCCGCGATGCCGACTTGCGCGCGCGCATCGAAACAGCCATGGGCGCGTACCGCACCCATCTCGCCGACGGCGCTGCGGTCACCGATGTCGCGACGCAAGCTGCCGCCGTCGACAAGTTGCTTACTCGTGCGGAACAGATCACCGCCGACGCGGCGAGCAGCCCCGTAACGATCTTTCTCGGCGCACTGACCATCCTCGTGCGCGAAGGACTCGAAGCGTTGCTGGTAGTCGTGGCTTTGCTGGCCTTCCTGCGCAAGGCCGAGCGGCACGATGCAACGCGCTATGTGCATGCCGGCTGGCTACTGGCCCTGCTCGCGGGCGCCATCACCTGGGCCGTCGCCAGCTATGCCATTTCCATCAGCGGGGCCAGCCGCGAACTCACCGAAGGGCTTTCATCGCTGTTCGCCGCCGCGGTGCTGCTCGGCGTGGGCTTGTGGATGCATCAGAAAAGCATCGGCGGCCGCTGGCAGGCTTATCTCAAAGCCAAGATGACGACGGCATTGGATCGACGCTCCGCCTGGTTCGTATTCGGCCTCACCTTCATCTCGGTCTACCGCGAGGTGTTCGAAACCATCCTGTTCTATACGGCGCTTTGGAACGAAGGCCAGGGTCTGTGGCTGCTGGCGGGTATCGGCGTTGGCGCGCTGGTGCTTGGCCTGATTGCCTGGGTATTGCTGCGTACCAGCCGGCGCCTGCCGCTGAGTCTGTTCTTCTCGATCAGTGCGGTGATTATCGCCGTGCTGGCGGTGGTGCTTGCCGGCAAGGGCGTGGCGGCGCTACAGGAGGCTGGCTGGATGTCGGTGAGCGCGGCCCCGGTGCCCGCCATCGATCTGCTCGGTGTCTATCCCACCTGGCAGACGCTGCTGGCCCAGCTCGCCGTGGCCGTGATGCTGGCGATCGGGTTTACCGTGAACCGCTGGCGAGCGCGAGCCGCCTGAGCGCGGCGGCTTCGCATTCCTTAACGCGTTTTCTGGGAAAATTGACGCCTCAAGCGGCGCAGATCCTCGCGCAGCCTTTTTTGCGCACAGGTGAGAACAGTGATTGAGCTGGTGGGTTTTGATGGCGACGACACGCTGTGGCACAGCGAGGGTTACTACCAGTCGGCGCATGGCGAGTTCGAGCGAATCGTTGGCGAATATATCGACCTCGCCAACGCTCGCCTGCATGACCGCCTGCTGGAAACCGAGCGCCGCAACATTCGGTTGTTTGGTTACGGCGCCAAGGGCATGACCCTGTCGATGCTGGAGTCGGCCATCGAGATGACCGAGTCGCGCATCAGCGCCACCGACCTGCATCGCATCATCGAGATCGGCAAGCAGGTGCTGGCTCATCCCGTAGAACTACTGCCTGGCATCCGTGCCGCCGTGGAGGCCGTTGCGGCGCGCCATCGGGTGGTATTGATCACCAAGGGCGACCTGTTCCATCAGGAACAAAAAGTGGCCAGCAGCGGCCTGGCCGACCTGTTCCACCGCATCGAAATCGTTTCGGAAAAAGACCATCGCGCCTATCGCAGCGTGCTCGACGAAATGGACGTGAGCCCACAGCACTTCGCGATGGTGGGCAATTCAGTGCGCTCGGACATTGCCCCGGTGGTGCAGCTCGGTGGCTGGGGCGTGTACATGCCCTATCACGTGACGTGGGCGCACGAGACGGATACCGATTTCGTCGACAGCACATCACGTGTGGTGCAAGTGGAAGAGCCACTCGGCATCGCCCGCGCCCTCGAGGAGTTGCAGTCCCGTGCCGCCGCCTGAAGCCATCGCCCATTCCCTGTCGTTGATACCGCCGGCGAGCATCGAGAGCGATCGTGCGCGCCTTCGCGATTTCATCGAGACACACCCGCGCCTGTTCGTGCTTACCGGCGCCGGTTGCAGCACCGATTCCGGCATTCCTGACTACCGCGACACCAACGGCGGATGGAAGCGTCCCCAACCGGTGACCTATCAAGCCTTCATGGGTGAACGCAGCACGCGCCAACGCTACTGGGCGCGCAGCCTGGTGGGTTGGCGCCGTTTCGGCAGGGCCACGCCCAATGCCACGCATCTCGCGCTGGCCCGCCTGGAGCGACAGGGGCGCGTCGCTACCCTGCTCACACAAAACGTCGACGGCTTGCATCAGGCAGCAGGTCATCAGTCGGTCATCGACCTGCATGGCCGACTGGACGAAGTGCGCTGCATGAGTTGTGAGCAGCGTATGCCGCGCGAAACCTTCCAACACGCACTGATACAGCGCAACCCAGCCTGGGCCACGCTGGATGCCAATGACGCGCCGGACGGCGATGCGGATCTGGAAGGACGCGATTTCTCCCACTTCGACATTCCGCCGTGCCCGCAGTGCGGCGGCGTCATGAAACCCGATGTGGTGTTTTTCGGTGAGAGCGTGCCACGTGCGCGCGTTGACGCTGCCGTCACATCACTGAACGAGTCCGACGCCGTACTCGTCGTCGGCTCGTCGCTCATGGTTTTCTCGGGCTACCGCTTTGTGGCCGCCGCAGCGCGCGAAGGCAAGCCCATAGCAGCAGTAAACCTGGGTCGGACGCGGGCCGATCCGCTGCTCAGCCTGAAGATTGAACAGCCCTGCGCCGAGGCATTGGCTTTTATTGCCTGATCATTCGTGGCGTGCTGCTCGCGCATTGTCACAATTTGATGCAGAGTAGGCGTCCCGGTCATCTGGGTGCTACTTCATGAATGCCAGGCTGCATCATCGAGCCGTGCCGTCACGTGTTTCACGGCCCCGCGCCTCCTCTGCGCACGAGCCGCATTCCCAGTTTGACTATGTCCGCAAGACGCTGGACGGCTATCTCGACAAGGCGTCGGACGCGCGCAAGCGGCTATTGGAAGAACCCTACGACGCCAAGCTGCTGCATGCGTGGCGCGTCAATTTGCGTCGTGTCACGGCCACACTCAAGGATGTGGCAAAGCTCTCCGACGACGATGACCTGCGCGACGTGCAGGATTACCTGCGCAGTTGCCGCGGAGCCACCGGCCAGTGCCGCGATATCGATATCCTGGCGCACGAAACGCTGCCTGCCTTCATCGACCAGAACAGCAACAAGGCGACTGGCGCCACCGCCGCGCAAAAAGTGCTCACGGACAAGCAAGAAGAAGCGCATCGTCACGCCATCGCCGCACTGAAGAAAAGCAACCTCGCGGTGCCCTTGCGGTCCTGGCAACACTGGTCGGCAACGCTTGAACCACCGACCGATGGCCGAGTGCGCAAGATCGCCGGTTCGGCCATCGAGAAGCGCTATGCCGCAGTGAAGAAGCGCGCTGCCAAACTCGATGGCAGCCAGAAACGACTACATCGCCTGCGTAGCGCAATCAAGAAGCTGCGCTACAGCATCGACCTGTATCGGCACGCTTTCCCCAAGCAGTTTCCGAACGCCTGGCTAAAACAACTGGCTGACCTGCAGGGCCACCTGGGCCTCGCCCACGATCGCATGATGGGGCGCCAGCTTTGGGACACCGCCGTCAGCGTGGAAGGCGAAGCGCCGCTCCGCAAGCCCTTCCGCCGCTGGGGCAAGCGCACTGCGTACGAGGCCTCGGAGAAAGCCGCGCCCTCACTGGCCAAGCTTGATCACCTGAACCACTTCTGGCGCAAGCCCGAGGATAAACCCGCTCAGCGGCGCGATCGGAAAAAGTCGCGCAACATCGTCGACGACTCATCAGCCAGCAAGCCACCCTCCACCGCCACGCGGTGATTGTGACGTTCGGAAATCAGCGTGTCGAACACGCTGCCTGCGGCACCGGTCTTGGGATCGGTCGCGGCATAAACCACGCGGCCGATGCGCGCATGCACCAGCGCCATGGCGCACATCGCGCACGGCTCCAGCGTCACGTACAACGTGGCGCCCGGCATGCGGTAGTTCGACAGCTTCTCGCCGGCAGCGCGCAAAGCCATGATTTCGGCGTGCGCACTAGGGTCATTGAGCGTGATGTTGCGGTTCCAGCCCAGGCCAATGATGTCCCCGTCCTGCACCAGCACAGCACCCACCGGCACTTCGTTCTCCGCGTCGCGCGCGTGCGCCGCTAGCTGCAGCGCATGCTGCATGTAGCGGGTGTCTTCCGGGGAAAAGGTCGGGGCCGAAAAAAGCGTGTCGTCAGTCATCAGGTGGGTCGGTACGTGCGCAAGGAGGCAATTCTACAGCCGCCCGCACCATTCACGGCTTGCCGGTGATGGCGATGACGAAATCCAGGAACGATCGCACCTTGGCAGACAGGTGATGCCTCGAGGGATACAGCGCAAATAGCGGAAAATGTTCATCCGGCCAGTCGGCAAACAACTCCACCAACTGTCCAGTCGCCAGCAGATGTTCGGTCCCCACGGCCATCACCTGAGCGATGCCATAGCCCGTCAAGCAGGCGCTGTGCATGGTGCCACCATCGTTGACGATGAGCCGGCCACTGGTTTTCACCGCCAGCTTTCGACGCTTGCGATGGAATTCCCAAGGAAAGGTATGCCCCGTCGCCGGGTCCCGGAATTCAATGCAGACGTGCCGGTCGCCCTCCAATTCGCGCGGCTCCGTTGGACGTCCGTAGCGTTTGAGGTACGAGGGCGCGGCCACGGTGAGAATGCGGGTATCGAGCAGCTTGCGGGCGACCAGGCTGGACACTGGTGGCTCACCGAAACGCACGGCCAGATCAAAGCCATCGGCGACGATATCGCCAAGCTGATCGCGCGTCGCCAACTCGACCTGCAACAAGGGGTGCGCGTCCATGAATTCGCCCACGCGCGGCGCCAGCACCATGCGCGAAAACAGGGGGTCCATATGCACGCGCAGCCGGCCGCGCACGGCAACTGCGCCTTGTGCCGCGCTGCTGGCCGCCTCCTCCAGACCGGCCAACAAGGGCATTACCTGCTCGTGCAGTCGACGCCCTTCGTCGGTGAGGCTCACCGAGCGCGTGGTGCGATCGAACAGGCGAACACCGAGCCGCGACTCCAGCCGCGCAATGGCCCGGCTGACGCCCGGCGGTGACATCTCCAGCGCCTCGCTTGCGGCGGCGAAGCTGCCTGCGTGCACCACGGCAGTGAACACACTCATGCCATTGAGGATGCGCTCGTCGAAGGTCATTGATTAGTGCCTTTTTGTCACTTATCCAATGACATTCATGTTATCGCGAAATGAATGGACAGCACCGAGAATGGGCACCGTCGCGGCAACCATGCCGCCTTTTCTCGGAGTAACCAACATGTTCGCAGTCATGGGTGTAACCGGCCAAGTCGGTAGCCAGGTGGCCTCGCAGCTGCTCCACGCGGGCCGAAAAGTACGCGTAGTGGTCCGTGACGCCAGCAGGGCGCAGGCATGGGCCGAGCGCGGTTGCGAAGTGGCCGTCACCACGGCCGACGACCACGCCGGGCTCACGGCGGCCTTTGCCGAAACCGAAGGCGTGTTCCTGATGATTCCGCCGGACTACGACCCGGCGCCTGGTTTTCCGGCCATCCGCAACGTCATCGTCGCGGCCAGCGCCGCGGTCACAGCGGCGCGACCAGGCAAGCTGGTGTTCCTGTCCAGCGTGGGCGCCCAGGTCGAGCGACCCTCCCTGCTGAACAACTCGCGCATGGTCGAGCAGGCGTTGCGCACGCTGCCCGTGCCCACGGCTTTCATGCGGGCCGCATGGTTCATGGAGAACGCATCTTGGGACGTGGCGTCGGCGAAAGCGGGCGCGATACCCAGCTTCCTGCAACCTTTGGATCACGCCATACCGATGGTCGCCACCGCCGATATCGCCCGGACCATCGCCACCGTGCTGCAGGAAACGTGGCAGGGTTCGCGCACCATCGAGCTTCAAGGTCCGCGCCGCTATAGCGCCAACGACATCGCCGATGGCTTCGCCGCCGTACTCGGACACGCGGTACGCACCGAGCCGGTGCCGCGGGAAACCTGGGAGGCGCTTTTCCGCGCGCAAGGCATGCGCCACCCCGAGCCGCGCATGCAGATGCTCGATGGGTTCAACCAGGGCTGGATCGATTTCGAAGGCGGCACCACGGAACCACGTCGCGGCGACGTCGATCTTGATACCGTGCTGCGCGGTCTGGTCATGCGCAGCGAGTGAAGCCTTCAGGAGTATCCATGTCCACCTTGCCCACTGCTCTTATCATCGGCGCCTCCCGCGGCCTCGGGTTGGCGCTCGCCGACGAATATCTCAAGCGAGGCTGGCAGGTCATCGCCACCGTGCGCGGCGATCGTCATACCCTTTTGCATGATCGGGCAGCACCCGCGAACGGTCGACTGGAGATTGCCCAGGTCGACATCGATGTGGAGGACGAGGTAGCCGCCTTGCGTCGTCAGCTGCAGGCACGGCGGCTAGATCTGCTGTTCGTGAATGCCGGCATCGCGATCAACCCCGACGCTGCCATCGGCGCCGTAAGCACGGATGACTTCGTCCGCATGATGGTCACCAACGCACTGAGCCCCATGCGCCTGATCGAATCATTCGAGTCACTGGTGCCCCCAACCGGCGCTATCGCCGCGATGTCTTCCGAGCTAGGCAGCGTCGGCGACAACATTGATGGCGGCTGGGAGGCCTACCGAGCCAGCAAGGCAGCCCTCAACACGTTGATGCGCAGCTTCACCGCCCGTCATCCGGCCGACCCGCGCAGCCTGCTGCTGATCGCACCGGGCTGGGTACGCACCGACATGGGCGGGCCGGGAGCTGTGCTGTCGATCGAGGAGAGCATTCCTCGGGTAGTCGACGTGATCAGTGCCCAGGCCGGGCACGCCGGCTTAAGCTATCTGGATTATCGGGGCCGCGCCGTGCCCTGGTAACAGGAAAAAACTTGTCGACTAATCAATGCGGTGGCTGACCTTCCTGAGAAAGTCGGCCCATCCAACGGGATGCCGGACTCATTCCCACTCAATGGTTGCGGGGGGCTTGCCGCTGATGTCATAAACGACACGAGAAACACCGCGTAACTCATTGATAATGCGACTTGAAACCTTACCAAGGAAGTCGTACGGCAGGTGCGCCCAGTGGGCCGTCATGAAGTCAATGGTTTCCACCGCGCGCAGCGCGATCACCCATTCGTAGGCACGGGCGTCGCCCACCACACCCACCGACTTCACCGGCAAGAACACCGCAAAGGCCTGGCTGGTCTTGTCGTACAGATCCCAGGCGCGCAGCTCTTCGATAAAGATGGCGTCGGCGCGAGCCAGCAACTCCGCGTACTCCGGCTTCACTTCGCCCAGGATGCG
>OUWB010002490.1_pt3 | contig 13752 bp, 12 predicted proteins | sample 1779821 | NCBI WGS metagenome assembly OUWB01 (sample SAMEA3914806, study PRJEB12502) | metagenome | biome: forest; material: soil | place: Canada | collected 2011-08-03 | depth 0.1 m
CTCAGGTCATAGGCGATAGCCCTGCCTCGATGGGGAGCGCAGGGTGGGGTGCTGGCAGGGCGTCGACGCACAAAATCTGAATGGACGCAGGCGTCTTCCAGCTCAAGCGCCGGCGCCTGCGGGCCTCACCCCCAACCCTGCCCTTCCCCCATCGAGGAGGAAGGGTTCGTACGCATCTCCCTTTGCATGCGTTTACGACCATCTCGACGGTTGACGCCGGCCGCGATCGGAGCAAGGGCTTTGCGCGCTGACCACGCGGCTCGGCGGTGGAACGACCAATTTCAGGATAGATCATGCAACTGGGTATCGTCGGACTGGGCCGGATGGGCGCCAACATCGCGCGGCGTCTGATGCGTCAGGGCCATGAGTGCTTCGTGTTCGACCAGAGCGCCGAAGCGGTGGCCAAGCTCGCCGAGGAAGGCGCTCACCCGGCCAAGGACCTGGCCGATCTGGTGGGCCAGATGTCCAAGCCCTGCGCGGTGTGGGTCATGCTGCCCGCCGGCGACATCACCGACCACACCGTCACCACCCTGGGCGGCCTGATGGTCTCGGGCGACACCATCATCGACGGCGGCAACACCTTCTACAAGGACGACATCCGCCGGGCCAAAACGCTGAAGGAGAAGGGCGTCACCTATGTCGACGTCGGCACCTCCGGCGGCGTCTGGGGCCTGGAGCGCGGCTATTGCATGATGATCGGCGGCGAGACCGAGGCGGTCGATCGCCTGGACCCGATCTTCAAGACCCTGGCGCCGGGCATCGGCGACATCGGCCGCACCCCGCAGCGTGATCCGGGCGCCGATCCGCGCGCCGAGCAGGGCTATATCCACGCCGGCCCAGTGGGAGCCGGCCACTTCGTCAAGATGGTGCACAACGGCATCGAATACGGCCTGATGCAGGCTTATGCTGAGGGCTTCGACGTGCTCAAGCACAAGAACTCCGAGCAACTGCCCGCCGATGAGCGGTACGATCTCGATCTGGCCGATATCTCCGAGGTCTGGCGCCGCGGCAGCGTGGTGGCCTCCTGGCTGCTGGACCTGACCGCTTCGGCCCTGGCCGCCGACGGCGCCCTGTCCAAGTTCGGCGGCGTGGTCGCCGACAGCGGCGAAGGCCGCTGGACCATCAACGCCGCCATCGAGGAAGGCGTGCCCGTCGAGGTGCTGGCCGCCTCGCTGTTCGCCCGCTTCCGCTCGCAGGACGAGGATCACTTCAGCGGAAAGCTTTTGTCGGCCATGCGTTTCGGCTTTGGCGGCCACGTCGAGGCTGCGAAGAAGGCCTGACCCATGCTGATCACCAGTCTCTCCGAACGTTCTCCGCCGGCGCCGCCGGCCGTCATGGTGATCTTCGGAGCCTGGGGTGATCTGACCAAGCGCCTCTTGATCCCCTCGCTCTATCACCTGGCCAAGGCCGGGCTGCTGGACGAGGGGTTCAAGGTGGTGGGCGTCGACCATAACGACGGCGACGAGGACGAATTCCGCAAATGCCATGAAGGCTTCCTGCGCGAGCAGGCGGCCAAGAGCAGCGGCGAGGCGGGCAAGGAGACCATCGACGAGGACGCCTGGAGCTGGCTGGCCCAGCGCCTGTTCTACCAGGTGGCCGATTTCACCGACGCCGGCTCCTACAAGGCCCTGGGCCAGCGCCTGGACGGCTGGGCCGGCGGCAAGCCGCTGAACGCCCTGTTCTACCTGGCCACCTCGCCCCGCTTCTTCGGCGAAGTGGCCAAGCACCTGGCCGAGACCGGGCTCAGCCGCGAGCGCGAGGGCGAGTTCCGCCGGCTGGTGATCGAAAAGCCGTTCGGCTCCGATCTGGCCTCGGCCGAGGCGCTGAACGCCGAGCTGAAGGACGCCTTCAGCGAGAAGCAGCTGTTCCGCATCGACCACTTCCTGGGCAAGGAGACGGTGCGCAACATCATGGTCACCCGCTTCGCCAACGGGGTGTTCGAGCCCCTGTGGAACCGCGAGCATATCGACCATGTGCAGATCACCGCGGCCGAGACCGTGGGTCTGGAAGGCCGCGGCGGCTATTATGACGGCGCCGGCGCCCTGCGCGACATGATCCCCAACCACCTGTTCCAGCTCTTGGCCGTCACCGCCATGGAGGCGCCGGAGAGCATCGACGCCGAGGCGATCCGCCAGGCCAAGTCGCAGGCGATCGCCGACATCACCCCGCTGTCGCCGCAGGACGTGGCCAAGGTCGCCGTGCGCGGCCAGTACCGCGCCGGCGAGGTCCAGGGCCGCACGGTGGTCGACTACGGGCGCGAGCCGGGGGTGGCCGAGGGCACGCGCACCGAGACCTACGCCGCCCTGCGCCTGACCCTGGACAATCCGCGCTGGGCGGGCGTGCCCTTCTATCTGCGCACCGGCAAGGCCATGGCCGCGCGCCGCACCGAGGTGGTGGTCCAGTTCAAGGCGCCGCCCCATCCGCTGTTCGAGGACCAGGTCGCGGCGGCCAAGGCCAACGCCCTGATCCTGCGCATCCAGCCCAACGAGGGCGCCGCCCTGAGCATCCAGGTCAAGGCGCCGGGGACTGAAATGAAGGCGGCCCACGCGGCGATGGACTTCAAATACGCCGACTGGTTCGACCTGCCGGCGGGCACCGGCTATGAGACCCTGATCTACGACGCCCTGACCGGAGATCCGACCCTGTTCAAGGACTCGCAGGATATCGAGGCCTCCTGGCGCGCGGTCCAGCCGGTGCTGGACGCGTGGAAGGACGGCGAGCCCGAGCCCTACGCCGCCGGCTCCGAAGGCCCCGAGGGCGCCGACGAACTGCTGGCCCGCGAAGGCCGCGCCTGGAAACCGGTCGGCTCATGAGCGCAGAGGCCGACGGGCCGGCCTGGAACACGCCGGTCGACCTGCTGATCTCCGACATGGACGGCACCCTGGTCACGCCGGACAAGCAGCTGACTCCGCGCGCCATCGAGGCCGCCCAGGCCCTGCAGGCGGCAGGGATCAAGCTCAGCCTGATCTCGGCCCGCCCGCCGCGCGGCATGATCCCCTACGCCCAGCGCCTTGCCATCCCCGGGCCGATCGCCGCCTTCAACGGCGGCAACCTGATGGACACCGACGGCAAGCTGGTCGAGGCCAGGCGGCTGGACGCCGACCTGGCCCGCGCGGCCATCGCCCTGATCCTCAAGCGCGGCGCCGCGCCCTGGGTGTTCGCCGACGACACCTGGCGGCTCTGCGACATCACTGTGCCCAAGATCGCCCGCGAGCGCCTGGCCGTCGGCTTCGACCCGATCCTGGTCGACAGCTTCGAAGACGTGATCGACCGGGTCGATAAGCTGGTGGGGGTGTCCGACGATCATCCGCTGCTGGAAGCGCTCGAGATCGAGGCCCAGGGCCTGTGGGGCGATCGCGCCACCATCCTGCGCTCGCAGACCTATTATCTCGACTTCACCCACAGCCAGGCCAACAAGGGGGACGGCGTCGCCGCCCTGGCCCAGACCCTGGGCGTGCCGCTGGCCCGCACGGCGGTGATCGGCGACATGTACAACGACCTGGCCATGTTCCGCGTCGCCGGCCTGGCCATCGCCATGGGCCAGGCGCCCGACGCGGTGAAGGCCGAGGCCCATGTGCTGACCGGCCCCAACACCGAGGACGGCTTCGCCAAGGCCGTCGAACGCCTGACCGGCCTGCGCCAGGCCCGCCAAGCCGGCGCATGACCGCCCCCGGCCCCGCCGCGCTGATCGCTCCCTCGATCCTGGCGGCGGACTTTTCGCGCCTGGGCGAGGAGGTGCGGGCGGTGGACGCGGCCGGCGCCGACTGGATCCATGTGGACGTGATGGACGGCCGCTTCGTGCCCAACATCAGCTTCGGCCCCGACGTGGTGCGCGCCATCCGCCGCAACACGCAAAAGCCGATCAACCTGCACCTGATGATCGTCGAGCCCGAGCGCTATCTGGAGACCTTCGTGGAAGCCGGCGCCGACCATCTGCTGGTCCAGGCCGAGCCCGGCTCGACCATCCACCTGCACCGGGTGCTCAGCCGCATCCGCGAGCTGGGCCGCAAGGCCGGGGTGGTCCTCGACCCCGCCACGCCGCCCGAGCTGGTGGAATATGTGCTGCCCCTGTGCGACGTCATCCTGGTGATGACCGTCAATCCCGGCTTCGGCGGCCAGGCCTTCCTGCCCGACATGCTGCCCAAGATCCGCCGGCTGCGCACCATGTGCCTCGACCGCGGCCTGTCGCCGGTGATCGAGGTGGACGGCGGGCAGGGGCCCGACACCGTCGCCCGCGCCGTCGCCGCCGGCGCCACGGCCCTGGTCGCCGGCTCGTCCATCTTCCATACGCCCGACTATGCCGCCGCCATCCGCGGGTTGCGCGAAGCCGCTGCGGGGGCGGGGGCATGAGCCGCGCTTGGCCCAAGCTCGCCGCGCTGGTGGTCATGGGGGTGTCGGGCACGGGCAAGAGCACCCTGGCCCGCGCCCTGGCCGAGCGCACGGGCTGGCCCTTTGTCGAAGGCGACGACCTGCACCCGCCGGCCAATATCGCCAAGATGCGTGGCGGCGTCCCGCTCACCGACGCCGATCGCGCGCCCTGGCTTGTGGCGATCGCTCATCAGATCGCCGCCTGGCGCGAGGCCGACCTCACCGGCGTGATCACCTGCTCGGCCCTCAAGCGCGCCTATCGCGATCCGCTGGCCGGCGGCCAGCCCGACGTCTGTTTCGTCTATCTGCATGGTGACACCGGCCTGCTCGCCCAGCGCATGGCCGAGCGCCGCGGCCACTTCATGCCGCCGGCCCTGCTGTCCAGCCAACTGGCTACGCTGGAGCCGCCAGACCCGACGCGGGAGCCGGTGATCGCGGTGGATTTCGACGACCCGCTTCAGGCCCAATGCGACACGGTGCTGGCCGCGCTCGCGGTGGTGGAGACCCGCTAGGCTCGGCGTTGTCGCGGTCGATCGCACTGGGGTCTAATATAAGCTATTGGGTCGCGGCGCTGGCCCTTTGGGGCTCGACCTGCGCGTTACCGATACCATATGTATGAGTTATTCCCCGCCGGCGCCGTTCAGCGCGCGGCGACGACCAAGGAGCCGACATGCCCACGACCCTGACCCACCTGATCGGCGGCGAAAAGGTCGCCGGCCCCGTCGCGGCCGAGAGCCTCAATCCTTCCGACCTGGACGACGTCGTCGCCCTGGCGCCCGAAGGCGGCCAGGCCGAGGTCGACGCCGCCGTGGCCGCAGCCCGCAAGGCCTTCCCAGCCTGGGCCGAGGCCACGCCGGAATTCCGGGCCGACGTGCTGGACAAGGCCGGCAGCCTGATCCTCGAGCGCCGCCAGGCCCTGGGCGACCTCCTCGCGCGCGAGGAGGGCAAGACCCTGGCCGAGGGGATCGGCGAGTCGGCCCGCGCCGGCCGCATCCTGAAGTATTTCGCCGGCGAGGCCCTGCGCCGCCACGGCCAGACCCTGGACTCGACCCGCCCCGGCATCGAGGCCTCCACCTTCCGCGAGCCGGTGGGCGTGTTCGGCCAGGTCTGTCCCTGGAACTTCCCCATCGCCATCCCCGCGTGGAAGGCCGCCCCGGCCCTGGCCTTCGGCAACACCGTGGTGCTCAAGCCCGCCGACCTGACCCCGGCCATGGCGGTGGCCCTGGCCGACATCCTCACCGAGGCCGGCGCTCCGGCCGGCGTGTTCAACCTGGTGCTGGGCGGCGGCGCCACCGGCGCGGCGCTGGTCGGGCATGCGGGCGTGGACGGCGTCTCCTTCACCGGCTCGCAAGGCGTGGGGGCCAAGGTGGCCGCCGCCGCCGTGGCGCGCCAGGCCCGTATCCAGCTGGAGATGGGCGGCAAGAACCCGCTGGTGGTGCTCGATGACGCCGAGTTCGACCGGGCCGTGGCCTGCGCCCTCGACGGCGCCTTCTTCTCCACCGGCCAGCGCTGCACCGCCTCCAGCCGGATCATCGTCACCGAGGGGATCTACGACCGCTTCGTCGAGGCCCTGGCGGCCAAGGCCGCCGCGCTGAAGGTCGGCGACGCACGCGAGGCCGGGACCCAGATCGGCCCGGCGGTCAGCCAGGCCCAGCTGGACAAGGACCTGGGCTATGTGGAGATCGCCAAGGGCCAGGGCGGACGCCTGGTCGCTGGCGGCGAGCCGCTGAAGCTGGCCAAGCGCGGCTACTACATGGCGCCGGCCCTGATCGCCGACACCGCGCCGGACATGCGGATCAATTGCGAAGAGGTGTTCGGGCCTGTCGCCAGCCTGGTCAAGGTCAAGGACTATGACGAGGCCCTGGCCCTGGCCAACGCCGGCGACTTCGGCCTGTCGGCGGGCATCTGCACCACCTCGCTCAAGCATGCGCGCCACTTCATGCGCCACGTGCGGGCGGGCATGGTCATGGTCAATGTGCCCACTGCCGGGGTCGATTATCACGTGCCGTTTGGCGGCACGCGCCGCTCCAGCTACGGCCCGCGCGAGCAGGGTTTCGCGGCGATCGAGTTCTACACCCAGACCAAGACCGCCTATTCGCTGGCCTGACTCCAGGCCCGGACGATTGGTTATCCCGGAAGCCGCCTGAGCGGCTTCCGGGGGGCAAAATGGCCCTCGCTTCGCTCAGAGCTTGTCGGACAAAACGATTAGGGCCATGTAAGCGTTACCAACCAGCGCTCCCGAGCTCATGACCTACGCTCCTGACTCCTTTTCCCAGATACCGTCCGCCCTCGAAGTCGGCGGCCCGCGCTACCGTGCGCCCGCCCTGGAGAAGGGGCTGGACGTGCTGGAATTGCTGGCCGCCCACGATCGCGCCATGACCGCGACCCAGATATCGGTCAGCCTGGAGCGCTCGATGAGCGAGCTGTTCCGCATGATCCAGGTGCTGGAATATCGGGGCTATATCGAGCCGTCCGAGACCGGCGACGGCTATGAGCTCAGCAACAAGCTGTTCAGCCTGGCCATGGCTCGCTCACCCACCCGCAGCCTGATGGAGGCGGCCCTGCCGGCCATGCGCGCCCTGACGGCGGCGGTGGGTCAGTCCTGCCACCTGGGCGTGGCCTCGGGCGCCGAGGTGGTGGTGGTGGCGCGGGTGGAGAACCCTGGCTGCTACGGCTTTTCGGTGCGCCCGGGCTTCCGCCGCAGCCTGATCGACTCCACCACCGGCGCGGTGCTGTTCGCCTTCCAGTCACAGATCACCCGCCAGACCTGGCGCGACCGGCTGGAGAGCCAGCGGCCGGCGGCGGCGGTCGAGGCCTTCGTCGCCCGCTGCGACGCCATCCGCGAGCGCGGCCACGAACGGGTGCGCAGCCGCGTGGCCGAGGGCGTTGTGGACCTGTCAGCGCCGATCCTGGCCGGGGCCAACGCCCTGGCCGGCCTGACCATTCCCTTCCTGCACGGGGAGGACCAGCGCATGGATCCCGACCAGGCCCTGGCCCTGCTGCTGGAGACCGCAGGCGAGATCAGCGCCGCGGTGAACGCGCCCCTGCCGCCGACGGACATTTAAGACGCGCCCATAAGACGCGCCCCGCATTTTTCCCGTCACGACCGGCTGGAGCGCGCAGCGCGGAACGCCGGGAGCCCATAGGCTCGGACCTCCCGGGCCGTCTCCAGACGCTTGAGCGTATGGGCCGCCGGGACAAGCCCGGCGGTGACGGCAAGTCTTGAATCAAGCGGAACTCAACCCGCTCTAGCTCGTCGCCAAAAAATCATATAAATCCCCACTCGAATGGGCCGGCGGCTGCTGGCGGCTGGCCGCGCGTGAGATCGGGCAAGGGGACGGCATGCGTTGGATGGCTTGGGGTTTCGCGGTCTGGTCCCTGCTCGCCGCCGCCTGGGCGGGGCCGGCCCTGGCCGACAGCGGGCCGCCCGCGCCGCCGCGCATCGCCAATGGCCTGGCTTTGACGCCGCCCATGGGCTGGAACTCGTGGAACCGGTTCGGCTGCGACGTGAACGAGCAGGTGGTGCGCGCCGCCGCCGACGCCATGGCCGCCTCGGGCATGCGCGACGCCGGCTATCAGTATGTGATCATCGACGACTGCTGGCAGGGCGCGCGCGACGGCGCCGGGAACATCCAGCCCGACGCGGCACGCTTCCCCTCGGGCCTGAAGGCCCTGGGCGACTACATCCATTCCAAAGGCTTGAAGTTCGGCGTCTATTCCGACGTCGGCTACCACACCTGCGGCCACCGCCCCGCCAGCCGCGGGCATGAGTTCCAGGACGCGGCCCAATATGCCGCCTGGGGCGTCGACTATCTGAAATACGACTGGTGCGAGGCCGGCGAGCTGAACGCCAAGGAGGCCTATACGACCATGAGCGACGCCCTGCGCGCCTCGGGCCGGCCGATCGTGTTCAGCCTGTGCGAATGGGGGACCAGCAAGCCGTGGCTGTGGGCCGCCAACATCGGCAACCTGTGGCGCACCACCGGCGACATCTACGACAAGTGGGAGGGCGTCGAGACCTATCGCAGCGGCGTGCTCAACATCCTCGACCAGCAGGTGGGCCTGGACGGCTACGCGGGTCCCGGCCACTGGAACGATCCGGACATGCTGGAGGTGGGCAATGGCGGCATGACCGAGGCCGAATACCGCGCCCACTTCAGCCTGTGGGCCATCCTGGCCGCGCCGCTGATCGCCGGCAACGACCTCTCGGCCATGACCCCGCAGATCAAGGCCATCCTGACCAACCGCGAGGTCATAGCCGTGGACCAGGACGCGCTGGGGATCGAGGGCCGCCGCGTGGCCAAGGCCGGCGACGCCGAGGTCTGGGCCCGCCCGTTGGCCGGCGGCGGCCGCGCCGTGGTGCTGCTCAATCGCGGGACGGCGCCGCAGACCCTCTCGGTCAGCTGGGAGGCCCTGGGCTATCCGGCGGGGCTGTCGGCTTCGGTGCGGGATCTGTGGACCGGCGAGGTCAAGGCCAAGGTCAGCGGGGCCTATTCGGCGGTGGTGGCGCCGCATGCGGTGGTGATGGTGCGGGTGGGGTAGGGGTCCGCTCCGCCAAGTTCCCGGACCTACGTCATCCTGAATAGCGCCCGTCGGGCGCGTGTCGAAGGACGCAATAGCAGCGCCGCCGCTGCTGGAGGCGCGGCGGTTTGATCTGCGCGCCGCCTACAGCAGTCCTCGCTCCGCCAGATTCCGCATCAGCACCGACACCCCCACCGTCCACGGCGGCGCCTCAGAGCAATGGACCACCACGTTCTCCAGCACGCCCAGGCGCGGGGTCTTGATCCGCACGCGGTCGCCGACCTTGTGGGTGAAGCCGCGGCCGGGAGCCTCGCGGTCCTGGATCGGGGCGAACATGGTGCCGAGGAACAGGGCGAAGCCATCCGGATACTGATGGTTGGCGCTGAGCGTCTGGGCGGTCAGCTGGGCCGGGTCGCGGCTGATCAGGCCCATGGAGCTGGAGCCCTCCAGCTTGAAGCCCTCCGGCCCGTCGATCTCCAGCGCCACCACCGCCTGGCGCACGTCGTCCAGGGTGAAGGCCGCGTCGAACAGGCGGACGAACGGGCCGATGGCGCAAGAGGCGTTGTTGTCCTTGGCCTTGGACAGCAGCAGGGCCGAGCGGCCCTCGAAGTCGCGCAGGTTGACGTCGTTGCCCAGGGCCGCGCCGCGCGGGCGGCCGGCGCCGTCGCAGACCAGCACCACCTCCGGCTCGGGATTGTTCCAATGGCTGTCGGCGCGCACGCCGATGGCCGCGCCCCAGCCGACCGCGGCGAGCACCGGGCATTTGGTGAACACCTCGGCGTCGGGGCCGATGGCCACCTCCAGATATTGCGACCACAGGCCGTCGGCGATCAGCGCCTCCTTCAGCCGGGCGGCGGCGGGCGAGCCCGGCTGGACGCTGCGCAGGTCGCCGCCCATGCGCTGGGCCAGGGTGGCGCGGATGGCCTCGGCGGCGGCGAAGTCGCCCCGCGCCCGCTCCTCGATCACCCGCTCCAGGGTGGAGACGGCGAAGGTCACGCCCGCGGCCTTGACGCACTGCAGGTCCACCGGCGCCAGCAACTGCACGGCGGCGGTCTCGTCCGCCCAGGCCGGCGCGATGGCCAGGTCCTCGATCGGGCCCAGGTCCGCGCCCGGCGGGATGTCGGCCGCCTCGGCATAGCGGGCCAGGAGATCGGAGACGGTGGGGGCGTGGCGCGAGACGTCCTCGATGCGCCCGCCGCGCAGCAGGATCGGGGTCGGACCGGCGCCGAAATCGGCCCGGCCCAGCAGCGTGGCCTGGCGCCAGTCGTCGGGAAGGAAATCCGTCACGCCCATGGCCGTTCGCCTCCATATCGCCGGGGCTCAGCCGCCGCCGGACCTTCGATTTGTCTGATGTTACCGATAACATCCAGCGCGGCGCAAGCCATCCGCGGCGCTCGTCGTAGAGAAACCCGGACGGCCGGGGCGCCTTTTCGCTGTTCGCTTCGGCAAATTATATGCTTTATTGCCCAGCATGTGGGGGAAACAGCCGCTGGGCCATGGGCCTGGCGCCGGCCCCTGCGCGTAACCAGGATCGCGTTCATGGCCCAAGTCTACATCGCCGGCGATTGGGGGACCACGAATCTGCGCCTGTGGCTACGCCGCGGCGAACAGACCCTCGACACCCGCGCCGGCCCGGGCGCCCTGGCGGCCCAGAGCGCGTTCGAATCCACCCTGGCGGCGCTGGTCGCGCCCTGGCTTGAGCAGCATCCCGGCGCGCCGGTGATCCTCTGCGGCATGGTCGGCTCGCGCCTGGGCTGGATCGAGGCGCCCTATGTAGGCTGCCCGGCCGCCGCCGCGGACCTGGCCGCCCAGGCCGTGCGCCTGACCGCCCTGGGCTGCGACCTGCGCCTGGTTCCCGGCGTCAGCGGTCCCAGCCCCGCCGGCGCCCACGACGTCATGCGCGGCGAGGAGACCCAGATCATCGGCGCCCTGGGCTTGCAGCCTGAGCTGGCGGTCGGCCGCCGGCTGCTGGTGCTGCCCGGCACTCATTGCAAATGGGCCGAGGTCGAGGGCGGCCGCATCGTCTCGGCGCAGACGGCGCCCACCGGCGAGGTCTTTGGCCTGCTGCGCGCCCACGGCGCCCTGGCCCTGCCGCAGGGCGGCGAACTGGGCGCGCCCGCCGACGGCTTCTTCGCCGGCCTGGCGCGCGCTCAGGGCGAGGGCGGCCTGATCCACGCCCTGTTCGAGACCCGCAGCCGCCGGCTGCTGGATGGCTGGAGCGAGCCCTACGCCCTGGACTTCCTGTCCGGCCTGCTGATCGGTGCCGAGGTGGCCGGCGGCCTGGCCCTGTTCCCGGACGACGGCGCCGCTGTGACCCTGGTCGGCGACGGCCGGCTCACCGCCCGCTACCAGGCCGCCTTCCACCGCCTGGGCCGCACCACCGCAGCCCTGAGCGGCGAGGCTTGCGCCCTGGCCGGGCTTGGGACCCTGTTGTCCCTGTCGCTTGAGGAGTAGCCCATGACCGCACCTGCCGCCCCGTCCGAAACTCCGTCCGTCGTCGCCATCCTGCGCGGGGTGCGGCCCGCCGAAGTGGTCGACATCGCCGCCGCCCTCTATGAGGCCGGGGTGCGCGCCATCGAGGTGCCGCTCAATTCGCCCGATCCGCTGGAGAGCATCGCCCGCCTGTGCGCCGAGTGGGGCGAGCGCTGCCTGTGCGGCGCCGGCACGGTGCTGGACCCGATGCAGGTCAGCGAGGTCGCCGCGGCCGGCGGCAAGCTGATCGTCACCCCCAACACCGATCCTTCGGTGATCGAGCGGGCGGGGGTGCTGGGCCTGACGGTCATGCCCGGCTTCGCCACCGCCACCGACGCCTTCGCCGCGCTCAAGGCCGGCGCCCGCGCGCTCAAGCTGTTTCCCGCCGCCACCTATGGGCCGGGGCACCTGAAGGCGCTGAAGAGCGTGCTGCCCAAGGACATCCTCGTCTACGCCGTGGGCGGGGCGGGGATCGACAACCTGGCCGCCTGGCTGGCGGCCGGGGCGGCGGGCTTTGGCGTCGGCGGCGAATTCTACCGGCCGGGCGACAGCGCCCAGGCGGTGGGCGAGCGGGCCCACGCCTTCATGGCCGCCCTGGCCCGGGCCCAGGGCGCGGCGGACTGAACCGACCCAACACAAAACAATAGGGACGAGGGGAAAACGACCGGATGAACTTTTCGCTGATCGATACGGCCGTGCTGGTGATCTACGCCATCGGCATCTTCGCGCTGGCCCAATGGGTGTCGCGCGAGCGGGCCGGCCACGCCAAGGACAGCACCGACTATTTCCTGGCCGGCAAGGCCCTGCCCTGGTGGGCGATCGGCGCCTCGCTGATCGCGGCCAATATCTCGGCCGAACAGATCATCGGCATGTCTGGCTCCGGCTACGCCATCGGCCTGGCCATCGCCTCCTATGAGTGGATGGCGGCCCTGACCCTGCTCATCGTCGGCAAGTTCTTCCTGCCCATCTTCCTGCGCAACGACGTCTCGACCATGCCCCAGTTCCTGGAGCAGCGGTACGGGCCCAGCGTGCGCACGGTGATGGCCCTGTTCTGGCTGGGCCTCTATGTGCTGGTCAATCTGACCTCGATCCTGTGGCTGGGCTCGCTGGCCGTGCACACGGTGACCGGCGTCGACCAGATGTACGCCCTGGCGGCTCTGGGCGTGTTCGCCCTGGCCTATCAGCTGTGGGGCGGGCTGAAGGCCGTGGCCCTGACCGACATCGTCCAGGTGGCGCTGCTGGTCACCGGTGGCCTGATCATCGCCTATATCTCGCTGGACAAGATCGCTGGCGGCTCGGGCGCCCTGGACGGCTTCCACATCCTGCTGGCCCGCTTCCCCGACAAGTTCCAGATGATCCTGCCGGCCTCCAGCCCGCACTATAAGGAGCTGCCGGGCCTGTCGGTGCTGCTGGGCGGCCTGTGGATCATGAATCTGTCCTACTGGGGCTTCAACCAGTACATCATCCAGCGCGCCCTGGGGGCCAAGAGCCTGCGCGAGGCCCAGTCGGGCATCGCCTTCGCCGCCTATCTCAAGCTGCTGATGCCGGTGATCGTGGTGCTGCCCGGCCTGGCGGCGCTGATCCTGGCCCCGACCCTGGCCAAGCCCGACCAGGCCTATCCGGAGATGATGCGCCTGTTGCCGCCCGGCCTGAAAGGGCTGGTGTTCGCCGCCCTGGTGGCCGCCATCGTCGCCTCGCTGGCCTCCAAGATCAACAGCATCGCCACCATCTTCACCCTGGACGTCTATTCCCACCTGAAGAAGGGCGCGTCGCAGGCGCACCTGGTGACCGTGGGCCGCATCACCGCCGTGACCGCGGTGATCATCGGCCTCCTGACCGCCCAGCCCCTGCTGGGCCGCTTCGACCAGGCGTTCCAATATATCCAGGACTATACCGGCTTCTTCACCCCGGGCATCGTGGTCATCTTCCTGCTGGGCCTGTTCTGGAAGCGGGCGACCGCGGCGGGCGCCCTGACCGGCGCGATCGGCTCGGCGGTGCTGTCCCTGGCCTTCGACCTGATCTGGCCCTCCATGCCGTTCATGAACCGGGTGGGAATCGTCTTCCTGCTCAGCCTGGCAGGCGCGGTGGCCGTCTCCTTGGCGCGGCCCAGCCAGGCGGCGGTCAGCACGGTCCGCTTCGACGGGATCAGCTTCAAGACCTCCACCGTGTTCAACCTTGCGGGCCTGGGCGTGATCGCCATCTTGGTCGCGCTCTACTCGATCTTCTGGTGATCCCATGACCGCGCGCCTGCTCGACGTAATCGAAACCAAGGACGTGCTGGGCGAAGGCCCGGTGTGGAACCCGCGCGACCAGCGGCTGTGGTGGACCGACATCCAGAGCCGCCGCCTGCGCCGGCTCGACCCCGCCACCCGCCAGGTCGAGACCATCGAC
>OUWB010000050.1_pt2 | contig 13745 bp, 18 predicted proteins | sample 1779821 | NCBI WGS metagenome assembly OUWB01 (sample SAMEA3914806, study PRJEB12502) | metagenome | biome: forest; material: soil | place: Canada | collected 2011-08-03 | depth 0.1 m
GGACGCGCGGCCGGCCCTGGTGGCCGCCATTGTCCGCAATCAGATGAAGGCCGTCGATGCGCGGTCGGTGATCCATATCGAGGTATCGGCGGCGGATTTTACCGACGATCAGGCGCTTGAAGCCCTTGACGGCACTTTTGGAACCGCCGGGCCCGTCGTTCACGCCTCGGTCGCCTTGAAGAGCGGCGATTGCCGGATCAAGCTGAAACTGGGCACCCTGGATGTGGGGCTGGACCAGCAATGGGGGCGTCTTGGCGCCTTGCTGCTGGAGATGGCCGAACCGGCGGGGAGGGGGGCATGACCGCGCATCCCTTCATCGTCGAACATCCTTTTCTAAAGCGTATCCGGTCCACGGCGATGGTCGCGAGGATCGGCCACGTTCAGAGACTCCTGCCGACCTACATCGAGGCCGACGGCCCCAATGTGCCGCTTGGCACCCTGTGCCGCATCGAGGTGTCGCGCCAACCCGGTGCTGCCGCGGCCCCGCCGATATTGGCCGAAGTCGTCAGCGTGAATCCCGGCTCGGTCATTCTCGTCCCCTTCGATGACGACGTCCATACCTTCGCAGGCGCCTTGGTGGAGGCCTGTCAGGACGCCGATCTGGCGCCGGTCGGCGACGCGCTTCTGGGCCGGGCCGTGGATCCCCTTGGCCGTCCGATCGACGGCAAGGGCGCCATTCATAGCGGAAGCCTGGCGCCCCGGACGCGGCTCGCTACGGCGCCGCTGGACCGGGCGCCACCGAAACGCGTTTTCGAGACCGGAATTCGCGCGATCGATGCCTTCCTGACCCTGGGCGAGGGCCAGCGCGTCGGCATTTTCGCGGCCAGCGGCGTCGGCAAGACCAGCCTCATCACGCAACTGGCCCGGCAGGCCAAGGCGGACCGCTGCGTCATTTGCCTGGTCGGCGAACGCGGCCGGGAAGTCGAAGCCCTATGGTCGGAAGCGTTGTCCGAGGAGGCGCGTAAGACGACGGTGCTGGTCGCGGCGACGTCGGACCAGGCGGCCGCGATGCGCGTCCGCGCCGGGGATTACGCGCTGGCCATAGCCGAGCACTGGTCGCGGCAGGGGCAACATGTGCTGTTGCTGCTCGACTCGGTAACGCGCCTGGCCATGGCCATGCGCGAAACCGGCCTCGCCGCGGGGGAGCCGCCCACCTTGCGCGCCTATACGCCAAGCGTGTTCGCGGCCATCCCCCGGCTGGTCGAGCGGTGCGGCGGGCTCAAGTCCGGTGGCGCCATCACCGGCATCCTGACCGTGCTCAGCGAAACCGACGACATCGACGACCCGATATCGGAAATGCTGAAATCCCTGCTGGACGGTCACATTCTGCTGTCGCGGTCTCTGGCCGAACGCGGACATTTCCCGGCCATCGACGTGCCGCGCAGCATCAGCCGGATGTCACGCGACCTCATGTCGGGCCGGCACCGCGAGGACGCGCAAAGCGGCGTCGCCCTTCTCAGCACCTACGACGCCTCGCGCACCCTGATCGAAAGCGGCGTCTATGTCGCGGGCGGCAGCGCCGATATCGACCGGGCGATCGAACGCCGGCCGGCGCTGATGCAATATCTCAAACAATCGTCATCGGAGCACACGCCGCTGGCCACGACCACCGGCGTCCTGAAATCCCTCATCGAGGCGCGTGGATGATATGAAACATCGCGCCGAGATCGATATGTTGAAGGACATCCGCAAGATATGCGGTGCGCGCCGCGTGCGCGCCGAACTGGAAGTCGAGCGGGTGAACGTCCAACTCGATGGCCTCGCCCGGCAACGCGACGCGGAAAACGGCCGTTTGAAGACGCTGGAAGACGGTTGGGAAAAGGCGGTGAGGGCGGCCTCGTTGCAACTGACGTCGTCCGCCGTCTGGTCGGCGGAAATTCACCGCACGCGGGCGGCGCTCGCCAGCACCGAAACGGAGATTCGCGACCGCCGCGCCGCGCGTCAGGACCTTTGCGAAGTCGTAAGATCCATATCCGCCCGTGACGACGCTGTCGGGGCCTTGATCGATCGGGCGGTGCGGCAGGCCACGCGGCATCGCGAAGAGGCGGCGCTGGAAAGCCATGCGATGCGGAACGTCCGGGGCTGGGGGGGCGTATGCGAATAGATACGACCCTGCTGCCGCAAGCGATCGGTTTCTTGACGCCCTCTGCCCAATCCGGGCGGACGTCGTCATTCGACACACTTCTCTCTGCGGCGGACTCCGATCGCGGTGAGCCCGAAGCCAAGGCAGCCCCGGGGGCGTCGCATGATGCGTTCAGCTTTGATGCGCTCAGTGTGCTGGGCCTGGGCGGACCGGTGGGAGTCGGACGGACCGGGAAGGTCGACGGGGATAAAGACGGGGTGAATACGCCCGCGGCGCCTGGTCCCGAGGCGCCCGCTCCGCACGCGCTTCAGGCCAGCGCGCTGGCCGTGCATCCGGTGACCGTGGCCCCCGCCGCGGCCGATGTATCCGCCCCTTCTGCCGAGGGCTCGTCCGGACCCGTCGCCATGGCGGCGGATACGGCCGCGCCGGTCGCGCCGGTTCAACACGCGCCCCCGGTGGCTTTACCGGGCGCGGCTATGCCGGCAGGTGCGCCAGTTGCGGCCGGCGGGGCCTTGTCGGGGCCGGCCAATGCCGGCGAGCTGGCGGCCGAAGTGAGTTCGGCGCCGGTTCCCGTGACTACGGTGGCGCGCGCGGCCGGTCCGGACGCCCGCGCGTTCGCGGCCGAAGGGCCCGATGAACCGGCGGCGCCCCGCAAGGCATCGTCGGCGTTCGAGGCGCAAACCGAAGCCGACACTTCGTCCGGCCAGATCAGCCTGACCCTGTCCGAAAGTGACGGGGTGCTGAATGTCGTCGCATCGGCTCCCGGTCTGACCGAAGGCGACCGGCAATCGCTCGAGCGCGCGGCCGACGAAGTAGCCGGGGAAACCGGCGCCCCGCTCGGAGCGCTACGCCTGAACGGCGTGACTATCCGCCCGTTTTCCAAAGTGAGTTGATCGGAGCCCCTATGACAGTTTCAGCCGTAAGCTCGACAGCGAGTCAAAGTTCGTCCGGTTTGGATTTCCAATCTTTGCTGCAAATTATTCTGCAGCAATTGACCTATCAGGATCCGCTGAAGCCCATGGACAATTTCGAGTTTGTGTCACAATTGGCGCAATTCTCCGAACTTCAGCAGATTCAAACCCTGAACACATCGATCACGAGCCTTCTGACCACTCAGGCTTCGATTCAGGCGACCGGTCTTCTGGGCCAGACGGTGGATTACTCGACGGACGGGTCAACCACCAGCACCGGGAAGGTACAATCCGTGACCTTCTCCAACGGTCAGCCCTCGCTGACGATTGCGGCCGCTGGCGGCCAAACCACCGCCAATGTGGCTTTGTCGGCCATAACCCAAATTCAGTCAGCGACAACCCCAGCTCAATAAGGAAGCGAAGAATGCTCGGTTCGATATATGTGGGCCTTAGTGGCATGGAAGCGTACTCGCAGGCCATGAAGACGATCAGTAACGACGTGGCCAACCTTGACACGCTTGGGTACAAGGCATCGACCCTGTCGTTCAGCGATGTCTTCAGTCAACCGGCCGGAAGCTTGGGATATGTGGCGTCGCAGTTCGGCGGTTCGACCGGCAGCGGCGTCAAGTACAACCAGGAAGAAATTGACTTTACGCCGGGCACCATGGAACAGACCGGCGGCGCACTCGACCTGGCGATCAACGGCAACGGCTTTCTGACCGTTCAGGACACCAAGGGTGACACGCTTTACACGAAAACCGGCCAATTTTCGGTGGATTCCAACGGCTATGTCGTCGATCAGGCGGGCAGCCGGCTCACTATGCTGAACGCCTCCAATCAGCCGGAAGTGATCAATATCAACAGCCAGAAGACCAGCGCGCCGGTCGCGACGACGACCGTTACCTTCGGTCAAAACCTGTCGTCCTCGGCGACCTCGGCCGATGTGCCCAGTATCACGGTCTACGATTCCAACGGGGTCGCGCATACTTGGGACGTCAGTCTGGCGCCGGCCACCGCGACCTCTACATCCGGCACGACCTCCGATTGGACGGTGACGGTCAAGGACGAAACCGGCGCGACGGTTGGAACCGGTACCGTGTCCTTCAGCGGCGGCGCCAGTACACCCGGTTCGTCGTCCCTGGTGGTCAACACGACGCCCAGCGGCGCCAGTGCGATGGCGGTTACCCTGGACTTTTCCGGCGTAACGAATTTCTCGGCCGGAACGACCAGCACCTTGGCGACGTCAAACGTTAACGGCAATGCGATCGGCACCTTGAGCAGCGTGACGGTGAATGCCCAGGGCCAAGTCGTTCTCAACTACTCCAATTCGCAAACCACGGTCCTGGGGTCGGTCGCCATGGCGCAGTTCCAGGATCAGGAGCAATTGGTGCGGATCGGCAGCGGACTGTTTCAGAACGCGCCGAAGGACAGCGTCACCTATAACGCCAGCGCCGACGGCGGCATGGGCAGTTTGCTGACGGGACAGGTGGAAGCGTCAAACGTCAACCTGACCTCGGAATTCGGCAATCTGATCCTCATTCAGCGTGGCTTCGACGCGTCGTCGCAGGTCGTCAGCGCGACCAATGACATGATTCAACAACTGTTCGGGATGAGAGGTCACGGGTGACGGTCCGCGTACGCGAATGGCTTCCACGGGAGGTAATGAACCATGGGGGTGTTCGCAAGACCATAGAGCAAGCCATCGCGCAATGGAACGCGCAGTGGTTCTTGACGTCCTTTGCCGAAGTAGCGGGAACGCGGGTCGCTGTCGCGGATTCGCGTCCCGAAAGCGAAGGTACCGGCTGGCGAGTCTATCGGGCGGCGATCGCCATCCGTGGCAGCCGTGCCGGCCTGTCCCGCCTGGTCAACCGCGCGCTCGATCTGCGTGCCGACCTTGCCGACCTTACGGCGGCCGATCGCTATGTGATGAACGCGATTGAGGGAAAGATCCTCGAGAGCCTCGCCGAGACGCTGGAGGTCGCGTTCGGCGTTCGCGGGCAGACGAGGTCCGAGCCGGACAAGCCGGCCGATCCCCTGGCTGATGGTGGCGGGCTTGTGGTCTCCGTGGTCGACCCCTCGGGGAGAGAGGTGCTGACCCTGGCTCTGCCTGGTGAAACGATCGTACGCCACGTCAAGGCCTCCATTGCCCGGACGCCGGGCAAAGGTCCCGTGCTGCGGCCGTTCTCCGAGGCGCTTGCCGAGGTCAATATCCCGGTCGAAGCCCAGGTCGGGAAGGTAGAGCTTACCTTGGCCGAGCTGAACGAGTTAGCGGTCGGCGACGTTCTGGTGCTCGACAAACGCCTGGACGAGGCGGTCGACATCGCCGGTGTCCGCTCGGGCGACGTTTTCGCGAAGGCCGTTTTGACGCATGTCGAAGATGGCTTGGTCTTGGTATTTAATAGTTGAATTGAGTGGAAAATCGAATGAACGCGCGATCGGAAAACAGCCAGTTGAAGAGCGCCGGCACCAGCCGGGGGAAGGGCGAGGCAGCGCCCGCCGGCTCGGAAGGCCGGGCGATCATTTCGGCGGATTCGCCGATTTTCAAAGATGCGCGCGTCGTGCTCAACGCCGCGCTGGGGCAGGCCGAATTGTCCGTCCAGGATGTTTTGGCGCTGAAATCGGGCTCAGTCGTCGAATTGGACACGACCTTGAATGACCTGGTCGAACTGCGCCTGAACGGGTCGCGGATCGCGCGGGGCGAGATCGTCGCTGTCGAGGGATGTTTCGCCATCAGAATCGTCGAGATCGCGCCGCTCTGATGACATCGTTTCGCTCGCGAAAATCTATTTGGCCAAAGCATATCGGTCGTGCGCCGGCGGTCCTTTGCGCCAGCGCGGCAAGCCTGCCGGCGCATGCGCAAACCCTTGGTCTCGCCCCCAGCCATGAGGTGTCGCCGTGGAGAATCCTTGGGGCGCTGGTGTTTTGCTGTGTGCTGGGTCTCGCGGCGGCCCTTGCCCTGCGCTTTCGTATGCGCGGCAAGGCCGCGCCCACACAGGGCCTGAAGGCGACGAATTGGCGTCAGTTCATGGCTGATTTCGGCTTGGGGACAAAAACCTCCAGCGCCGGGGCCGGACGTCTGCGGGTCATCGAGACGGTGCGTCTGGGCTATCAGGTAGAGGTGAATCTGTTGGAATGCGATGGCAAGGGCATTGTCATCGTGACAAGCCCGCACGGCGCCTTTGTCGCCAATCCGGACGCGCCGGACAGGGCCGGGAACCCGTCATGAAGCGGCCGCTGTTGATTTTATTGAGCGTCGGCGGCCTGATCCTTGCCGGCTTTTGCCCATTGTCCGCGTCGGCAATGGAGGTCGCCGCGGCACACGCCAATCACGCTGTCCCGATCGCAAATTCCGCGGAGACGGCTGGTGCGGTGCGCACGGCCATGGTTCTCGGCCTGCTGGCGCTCATTCCGGCGCTGATCATCTGCATGACGCCCTTTCTGCGCATCGTCGTCGTTCTGTCGATGCTTCGGCACGCCTTCGGTATGCCCGAGACGCCGCCGAGCCAGGTCCTGGTCAGTCTGGCCCTTATCTTGAGCATGCTGATCATGGCGCCCGTCGTTTCCAAGGTGAACTCGGACGGCCTGCAGCCGTTCCTGAACGGCTCGGCGTCGATGCAGGACGCCCTCGACCACGGCGCCCAACCGCTGCGCACCTTCATGTTGAGACAGGTTCACGACCAGGATATCAAGGCCGTCTATGATATGACACGACAGCCCCTGCCGTCGAAAGCCGCGGACGTCGGTACGATGCAACTGGCCTCCGCCTTCATGCTGAATGAATTGCGCGTGTCTTTCAAAATCGGCTTCGTTATTCTTCTGCCGTTCGTTCTCATAGATCTGGTCGTGTCCAGCATCCTGCTGTCATTGGGCATGATGATGGTGCCGCCATCGACGCTGTCATTGCCGCTCAAGGTGCTGATGTTCGTGATGATTGATGGATGGAGTCTAGTTCTTGAGGGAGTCGTTGGAAGCTTCCGGTGACGTCGCATCAAACCCACCCCTCCTGCCCGAGAACCGTCAGGAGGGGGAAACCGCTCTGTGGCGCGAATTCACAATCGGCGGCTCAGCCTCCGCGCGCCAGGAATTATTCGACCTTCACCAGGCCTTTGCCCGCCAGATCGCGGTAAAGCACTTTCTCGACCGAAAGAGCGGCGATATCGAATTTGCCGATCTTTGCCAACTCGCCGTCGCCGGGTTGCTGGAAGCGCTCGACAAGTATGATCCCGACCGAGGCATCTCGTTCCGCGCCTTTGCCCGCAGACGCATATCCGGCAGCATTCTCGACGGCATCACGCACATGAGCGAAATGCGCGAGCAGATGTCCTTCCGCAAGCGCGTAAGGGCCGAGCGGTTGAAGTCATTGGCCGTCGAAAATCCCGAGCAACTCGACGCGCCCGAAGCCATGGCCGCCCTGGTCGAGATGGCGACGGGGCTGGCGCTCGGTTTCATGATCGAAGGCAACGGACTGTATGTCGCGGAAGACCAGGCCGATACCCGGTCCTCTCCCTATGATACCCTGGTCTGGAAGCAGCTCGTGCTGGCGCTTCGCAGCGAGATTTCCAGGCTGCCCGATCAGGAGGGAAGGGTGATAAGGTATCACTACCTGAACGGCTTGAGCTTCGATCAGATTTCCAAGCTTCTTGCCTTAAGCAAGGGGCGCGTATCGCAAATACACAGATCTTCTCTCAATTCCCTGAGGGAAGGGCTCTACCGCGGAGGGGAATTTATCTATGAAAAATAGCAATCCTGACCACACCAAGGCGATGGCGCCGGGCGACGTGCTTGAGCCGGTGCTCGCCCTGATGGAAACCGATGGGGAGGCCGCGTTGGCGCGGCTCGATGCGTTGGTCGAAGTCTATGCCGACGATCCCCGGCTGTATTTCATGAGCGGCTCGGTGCTGGCCGGCCTGGAGCACTATGCCGAGGCGCGGACGGCGATGCAAAAAGCGGTCGACATTGCCCCGGACTACGGGCTGGCCCGATTCCAACTGGGCTTCCTGGCCCTGACGTCGGGCGACGCCGTCGGCGCCCGGGCGATCTGGCTTCCCTTGCTGAGCCTGCCGGCGGATGATCCGCTTAAGCTGTTTGCCGAAGGCCTGGCCGCCATGCTGGCCGGCCATTTTGACGCGGCGATTTCGCTGTTGGAGACGGGGATCCGGCGAAATGAGGCCTTGTTGCCGCTGAACAAGAACATGGCGATCCTGATTCAGGAGATGCGCGAAAGGCTCAAGCTGCAAGCCGCTGAAACGGAGGTCGAGTCCGGCGCCCATTTCCTGCTCAAGCAATATAGCTTCAAGGACACGCGGCATTAGTTCGTAACGGCGTCCCCGGAACTCCTGGGCGCCCCTTAGAGTTTCCTAACCCAAACCGTCTCCGGCCAGGTGTGAACTATGGACCCCATATCTCAGGTTGATCAGCTGGCGATGATCCTTCGGCAGCGCATATTGGATCGCTCGAAGGCGCGTCCGGCCAAGCCCGGCCCTGCCGATGTCGAGACCAAGTCGTCCTGGGTTGCCAATCTGAAAGCCCTGGCCGCGACCGAGGCCGTCGATGACCATCAATTGCGGCGCGCCCTCATCCAGAATATCCTTCTGGATCAGTTCGGCCACGGCCTTATCAACGAAATGAAATTTCAGCAGGTGGTCGAGCGCGTCACGGAAGCGCTTGAGACGGACAGCACGGCCTCGGTATTGATCAACCGCTGCGTCGCGGAACTGCGCGCGGGATAGTCGTTAATGGCGGCACCGGATACGCCGGACCCGCGCCAGGCGCGGATCCGGGCATTCTTCGGTTTAGAGCGTCTTGAGGTCGACGGCCGAGCTCTTGCCGCGGTCGCTGGCGATCTGGTACGACACCTTCTGGCCTTCGTTCAGGGTACGCAGCCCTGCCTTTTCGACCGCCGAGGCGTGCACGAAGACGTCCGTGCCGCCTTCGTCAGGCTGGATGAAACCGAAACCCTTGGTCGGGTTGAACCACTTGACAGTACCATTGGCCATGAAAGGCCTCCTTTTAGATCGCACATCCGTGCAAGGCGCCGTGCAGGATTGCGCGACATGTCCGAAAGTAACGATGCTTGAGAAAGGCCGCGGAATCTTGGCGGGCAGACAAGTCAGGGTCTGAAATTCGAATGCAGCAGGCGTGTCATCGAACACATGTCATTGCAAGGGAAATTCATATCCGTCCGGCGATTTAATTCCGCAGGTTCATGGAATTTCGCCGTGAGGCCCGGTGCCGTGATCTTGCGCTGCACAATTTTATTTTTTGGCTCTGGCCATGGGTTATCGTGCCCTTATTGGGCCGCAATTGGGGATCATTGTTGCATTGCAGCAAAGGTATCCACCATGTCCAATACGTCACAGCGCAGTTGGTTTCAGCGGACCTGCCCGCACGTCTGGAAAATCGTCGCCTCGGAGGACATCCACGACGTTCTCGATTCGACCTTGATGATCGGTACGCGAGCGACAAAACGCTGCCTGGTCTGCGGCTCGGTCACCAAATCCGAAGTCCGCTAGCGCTCGCCCGGTGCGCAATCTCTATCGCTGATAGACGCGCACATAGTCGACCGCCATGCCGTCGGGGAGGGCGCTGTCGTCTACGCCCTTCTGGCCGGCCCAGCCGCCGCCGACGGCGACATTGAGGATCATGTATTCCGGCTGGTCGAACGGCCAGGTCTGTGGCGTGGCGTTGGCCGGGCGGTGATAGGTGTGGTAAGGCGCGTCATCGAGCAGAAAGGTGACGGCGTCCGCCGTCCATTCGACCTGGTAGCGGTGGAACGCCGTGCACGGCGAACTGATATGAGTTGCGGCGCCGCTGGGCGTATGGTGCGCCACCGACCACGGCGTATGCGCCGTGCCGTAGACCGTACGCGGATCGAAGCCCAGTTGCTCCATGATGTCGATCTCGCCGCCGGCGGGCCAATTGTCGCCCATCAGCCAGATGGCGGGCCAGGCGCCGCGCGCGCAGCTGAGGCGGGCGCGGATTTCGAAAAAGCCGTAGGTCCAGCGCGCCGTGCCGTCGGTGATCAGGCGCGCCGAGCTGTAGGCCTGGCCGCCATAGTCGGGATATTGCGTCAGACGCTCGGGGCGCGCTTCGATGATCAACTGGCCATTGTCGATGCGGGCATTGGCCGGACGGTCGGCGGAATAATACTGCGCTTCACCGTTGAACCAGCCGTCGTGGTTACGCCAGGTGTCGTAGCGCCACTTGTCGGGCGCCGGCGCTGTCCCGCTGTTGAACTCGTCGGACCATACCAGATGATAGCCGGGCGGTACGGCGGCCGCGGGATTTGCGGCCATCATCGCGGCCGCCGCCAGGGCGGCCAAGGCCAGGCGGGCGGGGCGCATGAGCGCGCTCAATGGGGCTGACCGTCGGCGCGCAGAGGCTTGCCGGTCACCAGCCGCACCCAGCCGGACCAGAAGTCTATATAGTCGCGCGCGATGTCCTTCCAGAAGCCGAAGCCTTGATTGTAATGAGTGTCGACCCCGATCGCCAGGCTTTGGTCGGCGTCGCCCATCCACGTGCCGAACATGCGGTCCCACAGCGGCAGCAGGCCGTAGTGGCCGACGCCGTCCTTATAATCGAGGATATGATGCAGACGATGGTGGACCGGCGATTGGATGACGTATTGGCCGATCCAGCCGAAGTCGGAATCGATGCCCGAATGAATGACCAGGCCGATCAGGGTGACGATCAGGTTGATCAGGATCATCTGATCGACCGGCGCGCCGAGAATGGCCATCGGCAGATTGATCAGCACGATCGGCGTGAAGGCGGCCGGATGCTGGCGCAGGGCGGTGATGACGCAGAAGTCCTCGGTCGAGTGATGATAGCGATGCAGCGGCCAGAACAGCTTGGTATGGTCGAGCCGATGCGTCCAATAGTCGAAGAAGGTATATATAAGGAAGTAGCCGCCGATCTGCAGGGCGTAGGGCAGGGCGCCCAGGCCGATCGACAGGCCGGTATACCGCTTGATTTGATCGTGGATCCAGATGCCCGCCGCCGCCGACAGGCCAAACGTCATCAGCCGGCCGGCGACGCGCAGCAATTGCGCCTGGTCGGCCAGGATGCAGCCTATGTCCATGCGGATGCTGGCATTGCGCTCGAACAGAATGCGGCGCAGCGCCGCCTTGGGCCAGCCGACGACGAGGGCCTCGAGATAGAGAACGAACGGCAGGACGACCAGCAGCCACAGCCCCGAATCGAACAGCTTTTCGCGAACATTGTGCACGCCGACCAGGTGCCCGGCCAGTTTGACCGTCAAATCGTCGGAAATATGCGGTTGCGCGGCTTGCCACAGCGTCCACATCAGCCAGGCATAGCCGCCATAGGCCAGCAGTGCGCCAGAGCGCAACACCCAAATCAGGACGCCATGGCCCGCCTTGTGCCGTTGTGAGCCAATCGCCGAACCGGCCAGCGTCGCGCGCACGTTCAAAATATACGATTGATTTTGTTCGGAATTTGTCGGCATTGGACGTATTCGGGCTCGCAGTTGTTTCCTGGGGGAGAAACCGTTTCAGGCGTGTCCCTGCAAGCTCCATGCCCGCGACAGGGGAAATTTCAGGCGTTTTGCAGCCATAAACCATCATTCAACGCTTCTGCGCGTAGAACCGTATGGCAACCGCCGAAAGGCTCACCTTTGAAAGACGTGCCGCTCTCATGCCTGCCCAGGCGCCCGTAAAGGCCCCCATAACGGCACACGCCACCCGACGGCAGCGCCAGTGGCCCGGCGAAGCCGCCGTGCGAGCCTTTGTCGGCGACTGGCAGGGGCTTTGGGGGCCGCTCGTTCTGGGCCTTCTCGTCTTTTTCGGCTTTTCCCAGGGCTGGCAATGCCCGATCTTCGGCTACGGCACCACCCAGTCGGCGTCGGACGGGGGCATCATCCGGCTCGTCTATTATCCGGTCTATGCCTGCGGTATCGCTCTGGCCGTGCCGTCCTGGCGCCGGCTGCTCGGCGCCACGTGGCGCACGCCGCTGTTGCTGGCCCTGATTCTCATGTGTCTGGTGTCGATGATATGGTCGATCGACCCTGCGACGACCCTGCGCCGCTTCGTCGCCATGTTCATGACCAGCGCCTGCGCCTACGCCATGGCGGCGCGCTTCAGTTGGCGGCGCCTGTCGGAGATCCTCGCCCTGACCTTTGTCATCCTGGCCGTGGCCTCGATCGTCATGGCCCTGGTCTTTCCTGGGAAGGGCCGGATGACCGACCTGTTCCCGGGGGCGTGGCGCGGCGTTTTCGACGAAAAGAACAGTCTGGGCGCCGTCATGGCCATCGGCTTTGTCGCATCCGTGGCGGCGGCGCTGCACAATCCGTCGCGGCGATGGATCTGGGCCGTCGCGGCGATGGTGATGGCGATGCTGGTGCTGTTGTCGACCTCGAAGACGGCGCTGCTCAGCCTGATGATCGGCTTATCGATCGTGGCGGCGCTGTGGGTAGCCCGGCGGGGGCCGATCATGGCCGTCCTGGTGAGCTGGGGCACGGCCTCGGCCCTGGTCGGGCTAGCCAGCATCATCCTGACCGCGCCGGCCTTGCTGTTCGCGCTGCTCGGCAAGGACGCGACCCTGACCGGACGGACCTTCATTTGGGACGGCATCATGCGCCAGATCGCGACGCGACCCAATAGCGGCTTCGGCTACGGCGTCGTGTGGACCATCGAAGACCGCTGGGCGCCCTTGGCCAAGATCGTCGCGGTGGCCGGCTTTCGGCCCTACCACGCCCACTCGAGCTGGCTTGAAGTCTGGCTGGCCCTGGGCATCGGCGGGCTGATCCTGTGGGGCGCGGTCTTTGCAGAAATCTGGCTCAAGGGATTGTGGCGGGCGGTCAAGGGCGATGGCGGCTATTTCGCCCTGCCGTTCCTAGCCATGTTCTCGATCGAAAGCCTCACCGAGAGCATGTCTCTGGCCTGGAACGACCTGCGCTGGTGCCTGGTTGTCCTGGTCCTCGTGAAGCTGTCCCTGAAAGGCGACATTGACGGCGCCGCGGCGCCGGTGCAAGCGGGACGCGCCAAGGCCGCGCGACGCAATTGACCGGCAAATTCCGGCCTCCAGCACGACGAAATGATAGCGCTAACTTCCATATGCGACATCCGACTCGGTGGTGGGCGCGACGTTGATCGATGCGCCCATGCCTTGACGAGGGACGTGCCTTTCGGATTTTTTCGCGTGTGGAGGGTAGCCGGTGCGCAAAAACATCGTCATTACGAATTTTTTTTAATTTGCGGCGGAAAAAGTTTCGGCTGCGACGGGTAGATTAACTATCGGACATATTTCACTTTTTGATTCACACTTTTTCAAGCTTGATCCCTTAGGGCAGGTTCGGGCGTGAAAAGTCCGTAACTGACACCTTGACGTTTTATCGCCTGCCGGGTCATTTGGCACCCAAACCGCTCTGTTGCCGGCTCGTAACCGGTGACAAAGAGGTCGCCTTTTGAGCCCTATTGGTTCATAATGGCGCGGTTTGTGCTCTGGCCTGGGCGCGATACGGACAGCAGAAATCCGTAGGCGCCGAACTCAGACACGAGAGGTCAGCACGACGAAGAAGCCGTTCCTCGGCCATTTTTCCCGTGCGATCTGTGGTTTAACATGGGGTAAACGCTTCCCCCTTTAGTCCTTGGTCAACCCATTCGGGTGATGTCCATATTCAGGAATTGGCGAAAAATGCTGGAACACAAGAAACACAACACGTTCATCGCTCTGCTGGGTGCCGCCGCACTGCTCATGAGCGCTCCCGCCGTGGCCGTTGCGGCCCAGGCGGC
>OUWB010013435.1_pt1 | contig 13737 bp, 7 predicted proteins | sample 1779821 | NCBI WGS metagenome assembly OUWB01 (sample SAMEA3914806, study PRJEB12502) | metagenome | biome: forest; material: soil | place: Canada | collected 2011-08-03 | depth 0.1 m
AGGACGTTGTTGACCTGGTTGGGATAGTCCGAACGGCCGGTGGCGACGATCGCATCGGTGCGCACCTTGGCGACGTCTTCCGGGGTGATTTCCGGATCGGGATTGGCCATGGCGAAGATGATCGGATTGGGCGCCATGGTGGCGACCATGTCGGGCGTCAGCACGCCGCGCGCCGACAGTCCCAGGAAGACGTCGGCGCCGACCATGGCTTCGGCCAGGGTGCGCTTCGGCGTATCCGTGGCGTGGGCGGCCTTCCACTGGTCCATGTCGATCTTGCGGCCCTGATAGGCGACGCCATGGATGTCGACGACGATGGTGTTTTCCTTGCGCACGCCCAGCGCCTTGACCAGGCCCAGCGACGACAGGCCGGCAGCCCCCGCCCCACACAGCACGACCTTGATGTCTTCGATGCGCTTGCCGGTGATCTCCAGCGCGTTGATCAGGCCGGCGGCCGAGATGATCGCCGTACCGTGCTGGTCGTCGTGGAACACCGGAATATCGGCCATGTCCTGCAGGGCCGACTCGATGATGAAGCATTCCGGCGACTTGATGTCTTCGAGATTGATGCCGCCGAAGGCCGCGGTGATGTTCTTGACCACCGTGATGAATTCGTCGGGATCCTGCGTCGCCACTTCGATGTCGAAGCTGTCGATATCGGCAAAACGCTTGAACAGCACCGACTTGCCTTCCATGACCGGCTTCGACGCAAGCGCGCCGAGATTGCCCAGCCCGAGGATCGCCGTGCCGTTGGAAATCACCGCCACCATATTGCCCTTGGACGTATAATCGTAGGCCGCTTCCGGATTGGCCGCGATACGCAGCACCGGCACCGCCACGCCCGGTGAATAGGCCAGCGCCAGGTCGCGTTGCGTCGCCATCGGCTTGGTCGCCGCCACGGCGATCTTGCCCGGCTGCGGATACTGGTGGAGATGCAGCGCTTCTTCGTCGCTGAAAGTCTGCTTTTCGTTTTCGCTCGGCATGTTAGCGGTAACTTCTTTTTGGGACCTCCCGTCCTCACAACGGGGGGCACTCAGGCATTTGTATGATATTTTACAGGCGGTAGATAAACTATTTAGAGCAAGATCAATGCCTTAGAAAAGCAAAAACCTTGCTGTCAGGTTAGTTTTTAGGCGATTCCAGGCCGTTGTGATGTTTTCCGCGCGTTTGGAGCGCCTCGCGCAAACCAAGATACTCACATCTTCTGCAAGCCTACCCCTTTCTTCCCCGGTTAAGGAAGGTTAATTTCCGGCGATGAACGCCACGCCCGCCGCCAAGGACCTCGTCATCGAAGATACCGCCAATGAATGGGACGGCGCCACCCCCGTCATGGCGCAGTATCTGCAGACCAAGGCCGAGTATCCCGACACCCTGCTGTTCTTCCGCATGGGTGATTTCTACGAGTTGTTCTTCGACGACGCGGTCAAGGCGTCGGCCGCTTTGTCCCTGGCCCTGACCAAGCGCGGCAAGTTTCGCGACGAGGACATTCCGCTGGCTGGCGTGCCCGCCCACGCGGTCGATGCCTATATCGCCAAGCTGATCCGGCTCGGCTTTCGCGTCGCGGTCTGCGAACAGCTCGAGGACCCGGCCGAGGCCAGGAAGCGCGGCTCCAAGTCCGTGGTCAAGCGCGGCATCGTCCGCGTCATCACGCCCGGCACTCTGACCGAGGACAGCCTGCTGGATGATCGTGGCGCCAACCGGCTGGTCGCCGTGGCCTCGCGCGGCGGGGTGATGGCGCTGGCCGCCGTCGAACTATCGACCGGCGATATCGAGTGCCTGGAGATCGACCCCGGCTCGCTGTCGTCGCACCTGTCGGCGCTGCGCCCGTCAGAAAGTCTGGTCGCCGAGCGCGTGCTGCAGGACGAGGACCATTACGCGGTCCTGCGCCAAAGCGGCGGCGTGCTGCAACCGCAGGCGCCGGCCCTGTCCGATCCCGAGGCCGGCCAGGCGCGCCTGCTGAAACTGTATGGCGTTTCCACCCTCGACGGTTTCGGAACGTTCAGTCCGGCGGAGCTGTCGGCGCTCGGCATGCTGGCCGCCTATATCGACCTGACCCAGGCCGGCCGCCGGCCGGTACTGAAACCGCCGGCGCGCGTGCTGTCGGGCAATGTCATGAGCATCGATGCCGCGACGCGCGGCAGTCTCGAGATCGATCGCACCCAGCAGGGCCGCCGCGACGGCAGCCTGATCGCCGCGCTCGACCATACCGTGACCTCCGGCGGCGGGCGCCTGTTGTTGTCGCGCCTGTCGCGGCCCCTGGCCCGGCCCGAGGACATCAATGCCCGGCTCGATACGGTCGAGTGGCTGTTGCCGCGCCGCGACCTGCGCGACAAGCTGCGCCATCTGATGCGGTCGATGTCGGACCAGGCGCGCGCCCTGTCGCGGCTGTCGCTTAACCGCGGCGGCCCGCGCGATCTCGGCTGTATCCGCCAGGCGCTCGACATCACCGATCAGTTGGCGCGCCAGCTCCAGGCGCACCACGCGGATCCGGCGCCCGACACGCTTTACGCCCCCACGCCGCTAGAGATCCTGGCCATCTGCCAGGCGCTGACGCCGTCGCCGGCCCTGGTCGCGCTGCGCCAACGCCTCGATGCCACGCTGGCCGAGGAACCCCCATTGACCACACGCGAAGGCGGCTTCATCGCCTCGGGCTGCCATGACGGGCTCGACGAGGCGCGCGCCCTGCGCGACGACAGCCGCCAGGTGATCCTCGCCCTGGAACAGCGGCTGGCCGCCGAGACCGGCATCGGTATCCGCATCAAGTTCAACAATGTGCTCGGCTATTTCATCGAGCTGTCGCAGAAGCTGGCCGATCAGTTGGTGGCGCACGATACGCAAAAGCACTTCATCCATCGCCAGTCCCTGGCCAATCAGGTGCGTTTCGTCACCACCGAACTGGTCGATCTCGACGCCAGAATCCAGCGCGCCGCCTCGCAGGCGCTGACGCTGGAGCTGGAAATCTTCGAGACCCTGCGCGAACAGGTGCGCGCCGTCGCCGCCGATATCCAGGCCGGCCACGACGCGGTCTGCGCGCTCGACGTCGCCTGCGGCAATGCCGCCTGGGCCGAGGATTGCGATGCCGTGCGGCCAAAGGTCGACGACTCGCACCGCCTGAAGATCGTCCGCGGCCGCCACCCGGTCGTCGCCGCGGCGCTGAAATCGCAGGGCAAACCCTTTACGCCCAACGACGTCGATCTCGACGCCGATGGGTTGGATGCGTCGCGGCTGTCGCTGGTCACCGGGCCGAACATGGCCGGTAAGTCGACCTATCTGCGCCAGAATGCGCTTTTGATCATCATGGCCCAGGCGGGACTGTTCGTGCCGGCCAAGGCCATGCATCTCGGCGCCGTCGACCGCCTGTTCTCGCGCGTCGGCTCGGGCGACGACCTGGCCCAGGGGCGATCGACGTTCATGATGGAGATGGTCGAAACCGCCGCCATCCTGACCCAGGCCACGGCGCGGTCCTTCGTCATTCTGGATGAGATCGGCCGCGGCACCGCGACCTTCGACGGCCTGGCCATCGCCTGGGCCAGCGCCGAGACCCTGCACGACGTCATCGGCTGCCGCGCCCTGTTCGCCACCCACTATCACGAACTGGCCATGCTGGAAAAACGGCTGAAGGCGGTCAGCAACCTGTCGCTGCAGGCGCGCGAGCACAATGGCGAGCTGATCTTCCTGCACGAAGTCCACAAGGGCTCGGCCGATCGCTCCTATGGCGTCCAGGTGGCGAAACTGGCCGGCATGCCGCCCGCCGTCGTGGCGCGCGCCAAGGACATTTTGCAGCGGCTGGAAGAGGACAACCAGACGCGGCTGCGACTCGACGACCTGCCGCTCTTCGCCTTCGAACGCAGCGCGCCCAGGTCGACGCAAAGCCCGTCAAAGCTCGAAGCCGCGCTGAAGAGCGTCAACCCGGACGAATTAAGCCCCAAGGAAGCCCTGGAACTCATCTATAATTTACATAAATTGGTTAAGACGGGCGGCGACAACTAGATTATGCCTGCGTATCCTGTCTCGTGAATGGCGCTTTGATGCTCACCCTGACCCATCCTCCGGCTCCCGGCTACCGTATCGACGGTATCGCCCTGCGTCAGGCACTGACCCAAGCCTATGAAGATTCCAGCGGCGACACGTCCGATCTGCGCCGCCGCGCCGTCGCCATTCTGAAAGAGGCCTGGGACCTGGCCCGCGCCAGCATCCTCAGCGACGTCGATCATCAGAAGGGCGGCAACGCCACCGCCCGCGACCTGGCCAAGACCGCCGATGAAGTCGTCTCGGCGCTGTGGGACTTCACCCTGACCCACGTCTATCGCGCGCGCAACCCGACCGAGGGCGAGCGCCTGGCGCTGATCGCGGTGGGCGGCTACGGCCGCGGCGAACTGGCACCCTATTCCGACCTCGACCTGCTGTTCCTGCGCGCCTGGAAGGAAACCTCGCACTCGGAATCGGTGATCGAGTTCATTCTCTACACGCTGTGGGACCTGGGGCTGAAGGTCGGCCACGCCTCGCGTACCCTCGAAGAAACGCTGAAATACGCCAAGAGCGACCACACCATCATGACGGCGGTGCTCGAACACCGCTTCATCGCCGGCGACCGCGGTCTGGCCCAGGGCCTGCGCGACAAGCTGAACAGCGACGGGGTGCGCGCCGGCGCCTACGAATTCATCGCCGCCAAGCTCGAGGAACGCGACGTCCGGCATATGAAGGCCGGTTCGACGCGTTTCGTCGTCGAGCCCAATGTCAAGGAAGGCAAGGGCGGCCTGCGCGACCTGCACACCCTGTTCTGGATCGCCAAGTATACCGCCGGCGACGACCAGCACATTTCGCGCACCAAATGGGGCGTGCTCGACACCATTCTGACGGAAAAGGAGCGCCAGATCTTCGTGCGCGCCTTCGACTTCCTGTGGAAGGTACGCATCCTGATGCACCTCGCCGCCGGACGGGCGGAAGAACGCCTGAGCTTCGACCTGCAGCCGGAAATCGCCAGCCGCATGGGCTTTACGGATCGGGCGGGCGAGCCCAATGTCGAACGCTTCATGCGCCGCTATTTCATGACGGCCAAGGAGGTCGGCGCGCTGACGCGCACCTTCTGCGCCAAGCTGGAAGCGCAGGAGGCCAAGCCGCTGACGCGCCTGGCGCAAATGGTCCAGACCGGCATCATGAGCTTCAACAAGCCCGATCATCCGGGCTTTGCCGTCATCGGCGGCCGGCTGTCGGTCAGCAGCCCCGACGTCTTCGAGAAGGCGCCGGTGGCGATGTTCAAGCTGTTCAAGATGGCCGACCGGATGGAACTCGACCTGCATCCGGACGCCTTTACCGCGATCGCCCGCAACCTGCGCCTGGTGACGCCTAAGCTGCGCCGCGATCCGGAAGCGGCCAGGCTGTTCCTCGACCTCTTGGTGCGCGGCAAGAATCCCTACAAGTCGTTGAGCCTGATGTCGGAAACGGGCCTGTTGGGGCGCTATATCCCCGAATTCGGCCATATCGTCGCCCAGACCCAGTTCAACATGTACCATGCCTATACGGTCGACGAGCACACGCTGCGCGCCATCGACGTCATCCACGGCATCGAACACGGGCGCTACAAGGGCGAACATCCCCTCTCCAGCGTGCTGATGCCGCAGTTGCAGGACAAGGAAAGCCTGTACCTGGCCATGCTGCTGCACGACACCGGCAAGGGCGGCGACCAGGGCCAGGAGATCGAGGGCGAAATCGCCGCGCGCCGCGCCTGCGAACGCCTGGGGCTGGAACCGTGGAAGGTCGACCAGGTGGCGTGGCTGGTTCGCCATCACCTGGTGCTGTCCGACTACGCGCAAAAGCGCGACGTCTCCGATCCGCAAACCATAGCCAGCTTCGCCCGCATCGTCGAAACGCCCGAACGGCTGCGCCTTCTGCTCATCCTCACCGTCGCCGACATCCGCGCGGTGGGTCCCGGCGTGTGGAACGCCTGGAAGGGCCAGTTGATGCGCGACCTCGTCTCGGCGACCGAAAGCGCCTTCCGCGGCGGGCGCGAAAGCGACGCCATGCTCAGCGTCAGCGAGGATCTGCGCGCCCGCGCCCAGGAACGGTTGCGGACCCTGTCGGACAATAATGACGACATGGCGGCGTGGCTGGAGACCATGGACGAGTCCTATCTGTTCTCGTTCTCGCCCGAAGACATCAAGGCCCACGCCGCCCTGGTGTGGTCGACCTTCAATTCGGAACCGGCGGTGCGCGCCCGCATCGACGACGAGCGCCACGCCACGGCGTTCGCCATCTCGGCGCACGACCGGCCGGGCCTGTTCGCCGATCTGGCGCGGTGCCTGGCCAATGTCGGCGGCAATGTCGTCGGCGCCCAGGTTTTCACCTCGTCCGAGGGCAATGCGCTCGACGTCTTCTACGTCCAGGACGCCGCCGGCGACCCGTTCGCCAAGGACGATCCCGTGCGCATGAAGCAGACCGAGCAGCAACTCGAACAGGCGGCGCTCGGCAATCTGCCGCCGCAGGCGGTCCACAGTTCCGCCTTCGCCAGCCGCACCGCGGCCTTCGCCATCGCGCCGACCGTGTCGTTTGACGACGACTCCAGCAATACGGCCACGGTGATCGAGGTGTCGGGCCGCGACCGTCCGGGTTTGCTGGCCGACCTGGTCAACGCCATTTCCAAGGCCAGGCTCGATATCGCCTCGGCGCATATCGACTGCTATGGCGAACGCGCGGTCGACGCCTTCTACGTCACCGACCGCGGCGGCCAGGCGCAACTGACCCCGGCGCAGAAGACCACGATCAAGAAATCCCTGCTGTCCGTGCTGGACTCGCAATCGACGGCACCCAAGCGCACCCTGGCGCGCGCCCGGGCGTCGACGGCACGATAGGTTTTTCCGGGGGTCGACCCACCTTCCCCCTCCCCGTAAACGGGGCGGGCGGAATAAAGGGAACGCCCCCAAATTTAACTCGCTACTAACCTACTTGCGTGCAGGTCAACGCTGACTTAAACCTCAGCCTCCCTTTCTGCCGCAGGCCCTCCCGTGACCCAGTCTCCCGGCGCTCCGACGGACGCCCCCGCCGCTCCGCCCCGCAAGTCCGGCCTGCTGCGCAATTCGCTGATCAATGCGACCTTTACGCTGATCTCGCGTTTCGCCGGCTTCGCCCGCGACCTGGTCATCGCCGCCTATCTCGGCGCCGAGGGCAATATCATGGCCGACGCCTACGCCACGGCCCAGAATTTCCCCAATCTGTTCCGCCGCATCTTCGCCGAAGGCGCCTTCTCGAGCGCCTTCGTGCCGTCCTATTCGGCCGCGCTGGAGCGCGACGGCAAGGCGGCCGCCGACAAGATGGCGCACGACGCCATGGCGACGCTCGTCTTCATCACCATCGTCTTCACGCTGGCCTGCGAATTGGCCATGCAGTGGCTGATGCCCGTTCTGAAGCCCGGCTTCGCCGCCGATCCGGAAAAGATGAAGTGGACGATCATCTTTACCCAGATCACCATGCCCTATCTGCCGTGCATGGCCATCGTCGCCCACCTGGCCGGCGTGCTCAATGCGCGCGGCAAATTCATGCTGTCGGCCGGCGTGCCGATCCTGCTCAATGCCGTGACCCTGATCTGCGTCATCCCCACGCGTTCGCCGTTCCAGTCGGCCCTGATGGGTTCGGTCGGCACGATCATCGCTGGCGTACTCCAGGCCAGCCTGCTGCTGTGGGGCGCGCGCAAGACCGGCGCCCATGTCAGCCTGTCGATCATTCCGGTGTTCAGCAAGGATATCAACCGGCTGCTGCTGCTGGCCGTGCCGGGGGCGATGGCCGCGGCGGCGACCCAGGTCAATATCTTCGTGTCGCAGTTCTTTTCGTCGACGGTCAAGGGCGCCACCATGTGGCTCAACGTCGCCGATCGCTTTTATCAATTGCCGCTCGGCCTCGTCGGCGTCGCGATCGGCACGGCGCTGTTGCCCGCCCTGTCGCGCGCCGTCCATGCCGAGGACCACGAACACGCGCAGAACACCATGGACCAGGCCTTCGTCTACGCCATGGTCTTCACCCTGCCCGCCGCCGTCGCGCTGTGCGCCATGTCGTTCTTCCTCGTCGACGGCATCTATACGCGCGGCCATTTCCTGCTGGCCGACTCGATTCAGGTCGGCCGGCTGCTGCTGCAATACGGCTGGGGCGTGCCCGCCTTCGTGCTGACCCGGATACTCAATCCAGCCTTCTTCGCCCGCAAGGACACGCTGGGGCCGATGAAGTTCGCCCTGGTCTCGGTGGTGGTCAATGTCGGCGTCGGCGTCACCATGTTCCATTTTATCGGCGTGCCCGGCCTGGCCATGGGCGTGTCGACCGCCGCCTGGGTCAATGCCTTGCTGATGATGTTCACCCTCGCTCGGCGCAAGACCTGGGTGCTGAGCGGTCACGCCCTGCGCAAGCTTCTGCTGGTGCTGCTGGCCGCCGGCGCCATGGCCGCCTTTTGTCTCTATGCCTCGTATATGCGGCCGGCGATCGAAGCGGCCATCGGCGCCGTCCTGCCGCACCACCACGGCGTACCGGGTCTCACCCTTTTCGGCCACAAGGCCGTCGGCACCAAGGAAATCGCCGTTGTGGCGGTTTCGCTCACCGGGGTTTTCCTCTATATCGCGCTTCTCTTCGTGACCGGCGCCTTCCGCCTGTCCGAACTCAAGGCGATCATGAGACGACGTTAAGCTATGACCGATACCCAAAAGCCCATGCGCATCCTGTCCGGCATCCAGGCGTCGGGGTCCTTGCACCTCGGCAACTATCTGGGCGCGTTGAAGAAATTCGCCGACATGCAGGATCGCGACGCCGAACGCTTCTATTTCATCGCCGATCTGCACGCCATCACCGTATGGCAGGACCCGGCCGTCCTGGTCGCCCAGACGCGCGAAATCGCCGCCTGCTATCTGGCCGCCGGCGTCGATCCCGACCGTTCGGTGATCTTCCCGCAGTCGGCCGTGCCCGGCCACACCGAACTCGCCTGGCTGTTCAACTGCGTCGCCCGTCTCGGCTGGCTCGACCGCATGACGCAGTTCAAGGACAAGGCCGGCAAGGACAAGGAACGCGCCTCGATCGGGCTCTATACCTATCCGGTGCTGCAGGCCGCCGACATTCTGCTGTACAAAGCGACGCATGTGCCGGTCGGCGAGGACCAGCGCCAGCACCTTGAACTGACCCGCGACGTGGCGAAGAAGTTCAATCACGACTATGGCGTCGACTATTTCCCCGTGCCGGAAACCCTGTACCAGGGCCCGGGCGCGCGCATCATGAGCCTGCGCGACGGCCTGGCCAAGATGTCGAAGTCCGATGCGTCCGACAATTCGCGCATCAATCTGACCGACGACGCCGACACCATCGCCGGCAAGATCAAGAAGGCCAAGTCCGACGCCGAGGTGCTGCCCGAGACCGAAGACGGTCTGGCCGAACGGCCGGAAGCCAAGAACCTGGTCGGCATCTATGCGGCGCTGGCCGGCATCACCACCCAGGCGGTGCTCGATCAATTCGGCGGCAAGGGTTTCGGCGCCTTCAAGCCCGCTCTGGCCGAGGTCGTGGTCGACCGAATGGCGCCGATTTCGGTCAAGCTGCGCGGCCTGCTGGCCGATCCGGCCGAGATCGACCGCGTGCTGCGCAAGGGCGCGGACACCGCCAACGAGATCGCCGCGCCGACCGTGGCCGAGACCAAGAAAATCGTAGGACTTTGGGGCTGACCGCCATGAAGACGTTTTGGCCGCTATTGTTCGTTCTGCCGCTCGTCGCCTGTCACGCCGAAACAACCGAAGGCACCATGTCGTCGTCGGGTGGCAACGTCACCGTTTCGTCGACGGTCGATATCAACGGCAAGGTGACCAAGTCGGCCATGGCTTTCACGGCCTTCGCCATGCGCACGCCGGCCAACGGCCAGACCATGAGCGCAGCCTATTTTACGGTGACCAATACCGGTTCCAGCGCCGACCGGCTGGTCTCGGTATCGTGCGCCTGTGCGGCCAGCGCTATGTTCCATACGACGACGCACACGAATGGCATGGTCGAGATGAACGAAGCGCCCGACGGCTTTGCGCTGCCGGCGGGCCAGACCCTGGTGTTCAAGCCGGGCGGCAATCACATCATGCTGACGGGCGTGACCGGCGCACCCAAGGAAGGCGATTTCGAGAATATCGTGCTGACCTTCGCCAAGGCCGGGCCGGTGACCCTTCACATGCCGGTGCGCGACGCGCCATTGAGCAATGACTCTACCAGCGCCATGAGTGGCATGAAGATGTAGATGGCTTTGCCGTCAGTAAGGTTTTTTGCCACGGAAAACACGGAAAGACACGGACTTTAGGTTTTCTGGCTCGCGCGAAGCGCATTCCTGACCTTCGGCTTTCAGGTCGTTCGAGGTGATCCGGAAGTCCGTGTTTTCCGTGGCGAAAATCTTTCCTGCGACACCGCGGAATTAAGGCGCTTCGCGCTAAGCGGATTGCGAAAGCGTGCCGAATACCGAGTCGATAAAGCCCAGCATGGCCTCCATCGACGCCTGGGTCGCCGCTTCGTCATAGCGCATGATACCGCCGCTGAATTCGGTCTCGTCGAAGGCGTGCGTGGCCTCGAGGCTGAGCGTCTGCACCGGCACACCATCGGCCTTCAGCTTGTCCATGGCCTTTATCGTATGGGCATAGGGCGTCAGATGATCGAGTTCCGCCGCCACGGTGAAGACGCGCGGCCGATAGTGCCAGCGGTTGAAATTGGTCCGCGCCGGGAAGTTGATATAGGGATAGACGAGGAACAGGCCCTTGACGCCGGCCAGCCACTTCGGGTCGGGATTCTGGATGCGCGCCTCGCCCGGCCGGTTCAGCTTTTCCGTCATCAAGTCCATGATGCTCCAGCCGCCGTGGCTTTCGCCGAACAGCATCAGGTTCGAAGCATCGACATCCTTGCGCCGGCTCACGCCCCACAGCGCCGCCAGCACGTCGCCTGAGCGTTCATAGCCCTGCAACACCATGCCGGTGCAGATCATCGACACGGCGAAGGTCCGGCCCCAGCCGCGCGGCGCGAAGGAATCGACGACGAAGATACGGATGCCGGTGACTGCCGCGGCCTCGGCATAGAGCTTGACGTGCGGCCGCAAGCCGCCGCAGCCGTGGAACATGATCATCGCCGGTCTCGGCCGGTCGTCGTCGGGGCCGAAGACGTCGACGCCCGACTCCAGCATGCGCCAGCGCTTTTCCAGCGTATCGTTCAGTCCCAGCATACCGCCCCCAAATCACCTGTCACGCATCATTCAGAAGCGCCCCGGACAAATCAAGCCTCAACCCGGCGAATATGTGGCCGGACCGCCCGCGTCGCAATTTATGTGCAAAAGTCGCATAGCCGCTTGCCTTTTGGCTAATTGCCACAATATAAGTTACATATAGCCGACCAAGGAGTTGCCCATGTCCCGGACCCCGAACCACCCCATCCTGCCCGTCTTCACCGACCGTTGGTCGCCGCGCGCCTTCAGCGACAAGCCGGTCAGCGAAACCCAGATCCTGACCTTGCTCGAAGCCGCGCGCTGGGCGCCGTCGGGTTCGAACCTGCAGCCCTGGCGTTTCATCTATGGCATCAAGGGCGAGCCGGAATTCGATACCCTGCTCAGCCTCTTGATCCCCTTCAACGAAGGCTGGGCCAAGAACGCCGGCGCACTGATCTTCATCACCTCGGTGACTTCGTTCGATGGCCAGCGCCAAAACATCACCAACAGCTTCGACGCCGGCGCGGCGTGGATGTCGCTGGCGATCCAGGCGCAGAGCATGGGCTTGATCACTCACGGCATGGCCGGGATCGAGTATGAAAAGGCGCCGTTGGTGCTTGAACTGTCGCCCTTCCTGAAGGTCGAAGCCGCCGTTGCGGTCGGCTACCAGGGCGACGCCTCGAGCCTGCCCGACTTCCTGCAAGCCCGCGAAGCCGCCTCCGACCGGCAACCGCTGGAAGCCATGGCGTTCAAGGGCCGCTTCAGCGGCGAGATCAAGAACCCGACCGTTTAAGGTTTTGCTTAAATACTATTGTCGAAAGCGCCTCCGGCTGGACCGGAGGCGTTTTTTTAGTCTAATTGCTCCGAAAGCGCAGCTTTCGGCAAGCGCGGCCGCGCGCCGCCGCTCGTGCGGCGAGGCCCGCGCCGCCTGAGCGACATCAATGCCGGAAGACGCGAGTCCCCGTGAAGACCATGGCCAAACCCGCTTCATCCGCCGCGTCGATCACCGCCTGGTCGCCGATCGAGCCGCCGGGCTGGATGACCGCCGTGGCGCCGGCCGCCGCCGCTTCGAGCAGGCCGTCGGGGAACGGGAAGAAGGCTTCCGAAGCGCAGGCCGAACCGAACGCCAGCGAGTCCGTCAGGCCCAAACCATCGGCGGCCTCCTGCGCACGCAGGCGGGCGATGCGCGCCGAGTCGCGGCGGTTCATCTGGCCGGCGCCGATGCCGGCGGTGCGACCGTCCTTGGCATAGACGATGGCGTTCGACTTGACGTGCTTGGCGACGGTGAAGGCGAACAGCATGTCCCGGATCTCGGTCGGCGTCGGCTGGCGCTTGGTGACGACCTTGAGGTCGGCCGCCGTGATGCGCGCCGTATCGCGCGATTGCACCAGCATGCCGCCGGCGACGGAGCGGAACACCTGGCCGCCGGCCACCGGATCGGGCAGCGACCCGGTCAGCAGCAAACGCAGGTTCTTCTTGGCGGCGAAGACGGCGATGGCGTCGTCATCGGCTTCCGGCGCGACGACGACCTCGGTGAAGATGTCGATGATCTTTTCGGCGGTCGCCTTGTCCAGACGGCTGTTGAGCGCGACGATGCCGCCGAAGGCCGACACCGGATCGCATTCCAGGGCGCGGCGATAGGCCTCGATCAGGGTCGCGCCGGTGGCTACACCGCAGGGATTGGCATGCTTGACGATGACGCAGGCCGGCGCGGCCGAGGCCGCGAACTCGGCGACCAGCTCGATCGCCGCATCGGTGTCGGCGACGTTGTTGTAGCTCAGTTCCTTGCCCTGCATCTGCTTCGCCGTGGCGACGCCCGGCCGGGTCTCGCCGGTCTTGTAGAAGGCGGCCGACTGGTGCGGGTTTTCGCCGTAACGCATGGTTTGCAGGCGTGTCCCGCCGATCGTCTTGCGCTCGGGGTATTCGTCGCCGAGCTGTCCGGCGAACCAGGTCGACACCGCCGCATCATACGACGCGGTGCGGGCGAACGCCTTGGCGGCCAGGGTTTTGCGCAGGTCCAGCGTCGTCGCGCCGTCGGCGGTGATCGCGGCCAGGACGGCGTCCATGGCGGCCTTGTCGACGCAGATGGCGACATAGGGGTGGTTCTTGGCCGACGAGCGGATCATGGCCGGGCCGCCGATATCGATATTCTCGATGGCGGCCTCGAAAGCCCCCCCGCCTTCGACGGTCTTTTCGAACGGATAGAGGTCGATCCACACAATATCGATCGGCGTGATGTCGTGTTCACGCAGCGCCTGGGCGTGTTCCGGCGCATCGCGATAGGCCAGCAAGGCGCCGTGCACCTTGGGATGCAGGGTCTTGACGCGGCCGTCCATCATTTCGGGGAAGCCGGTGACGTCTGAGACATCGGTCACCGGAATGCCGGCCTGATGAATAGCCGCCTTGGTGCCGCCGGTCGACAGGATGTCGATGCCGGCCGCGTGCAGGGCCCGCGCCGCCTCGACCAGGCCGGTCTTGTCGGACAGGGAGATCAGGGCGCGTTTCGGTATGACGCGATCGGGCGCGGGCGGAAAATCGGGAGCGGCGGGCATGGCGGG
>OUWB010000705.1_pt1 | contig 13730 bp, 17 predicted proteins | sample 1779821 | NCBI WGS metagenome assembly OUWB01 (sample SAMEA3914806, study PRJEB12502) | metagenome | biome: forest; material: soil | place: Canada | collected 2011-08-03 | depth 0.1 m
CCGCGGAACGCGTTCATGATGCCCCACACGGTGCCGAACAAGCCGATATAGGGACTGACCGAGCCGACCGAGGCCAGAAACGCCAGATTGGCTTCCAGGACATCCATTTCACGCTGGAATGAGGCGCGCATCGCGCGGCGTGCGCCGTCCAGGATCAGACCCGGGTCGGTGATGCGTTTTTCCTTGGCCTTGAGAAATTCGCGCATGCCGGCTTCGAAAATCCGCTCGAGGGCGCCCGTCGAGTGGCGGTTGCTGGCGGCTGCCTGATACAGGGTCTGAAGATCGCCGCCGGACCAGAAGTCGCGCTCGAAGCGCTCAGTTTGGCCCCGGGCGCGGAAAATCGCGAACCATTTGCGGAAAATGACTGTCCACGAGAACAGCGACAGCAGCAGCAACAGCGCAATCACCGCCTGTGCCAGCACGCTGGCATTCAAAATCAGCGAAATAAATGATAAATCTTGGGCGTTGTTCATATTTTGGGCAAACGGTGGGGTCGTCTGGTGCGGTCTATAGGATTAACGCTGAAAGCCCCCAAGCGTTGACCGCGCGTGGAAAGGTCGAGAGCGAAACGAGATGATGCCTTGACACTGGGAAGCGGGCTGAGTTCACTGTAGTGCATTACGCTTGCCCCGGCGCCTGTCCCCAGGCGGCCAGCGCGTCGCGCACCGGGGCAGGGATGGACGTGGGTTTGAAGGCGTCGCGCGTCACGCAGGCTACGCGTATCGTGCCGTCGGCCAGCAGGGTGTCGCCGCGATAGGCGTGCTGGACGAAATCGACCGACGCGCGGCCCAGGCGTTCGATCCGGCTGACGATACGCAGGGTGTCGTCGAGTCGCGCCGGGGCGCGGTAGTCGACCGCGGTGCCGCGTACGATGAAGATCAGGCCGGTTTCATCCGCCAGGGTATTTTGCTCCACGCCGCAAGCCCTTAGCCACTCGGTGCGGGCGCGCTCGAAGAATTTAAGATAATTCGCATAGAACACCACGCCACCGGCATCGGTGTCCTCATAGTATATGCGCAGCGGCCACGAAAATGCCCGATGCGATTCATGAGCGGGGGATTCGACCGATTCGGTATGCTGGTTTTCCATACTGCAATTTTACCGGATGTCTAAATCGGTCTTATTACAACGTAATGCGAGTTGCCGCTTCACCTGCAGCCAACAATATCAGGCGATCGTCGCCCACACGGGGAGCGCGGCATAATTTTGAGAAAGTCGAAGCCTACTGTGGTTTGGGCGCCACGGCAAGCACAAATTCCGTGGGCGCTCCGGCGCGGCGCTTTAAATGGGGTCGCATCTATTTTGCGAGGGGATAGGCCGGTAGCGCTGTCCGCTTGCCGCTCGGTTGCCATCTCGACCTCGATCCCATACACTTACGGCTCAAGCAGCTGCGTAACTGGCGATAACGATCCGAGGTCGTAGGTGGAGCTACCCACCGTGAAGCGCAGCTTGCCGTTTTGCCGTTCGCCTGGGCAGCCGTGACTGATTGCATTGCGTCGCATTGCGCTGCCCTGTCTCGCGTTCGCGGATTTTTCCGCACGCTCCGCAGGCTTGCACCAGTCCGGTCAACCTGAGTCTGTGTCCTTCCCTGGGAATCATTATGTTTGACCGAGCTAAGTCTACGATTGCGAATGTCGACCCCGAACTGTGGACGGTAATCCAGCAGGAAAACCAGCGTCAGCAGGATCATATCGAGCTGATCGCCTCCGAAAACTACACCAGCCCCGCGGTGATGGAAGCGCAGGGCTCGCAGCTCACCAACAAATACGCCGAGGGCTATCCCGGCAAGCGCTACTACGGTGGCTGCGAATACGTCGACGTGGTCGAGCAACTGGCGATTGACCGCGTGAAGAAGCTGTTTGGCGCGGAAGCCGCCAACGTGCAGCCTAACTCGGGCTCGCAGGCGAACCAGGGCGTGTTCTTCGCGATGCTGAAGCCGGGCGACACCATCATGGGCATGAGCCTTGCCCACGGCGGCCACCTGACGCACGGCTCGCCCGTGAACATGTCTGGCAAGTGGTTCAACGTGGTCAGCTATGGCTTGAACGAAAACGAAGACATCGATTACGACGCGGCCGAGAAGCTGGCGCAGGAACACAAGCCCAAGATGATCGTGGCCGGTGCTTCGGCGTTCGCGCTGCGTATCGATTTCGCCCGCTTTGCCGCGATTGCGAAGTCGGTCGGCGCCTACTTCATGGTGGATATGGCCCACTACGCGGGCCTGATCGCGGGCGGCGTCTACCCGAGCCCGGTGCCGCACGCCGACTTCGTCACCACGACCACCCACAAGAGCCTGCGCGGTCCGCGCGGCGGCGTGATCCTGATGAAGGCCGAACACGAGAAGGCGATCAACTCGGCGATCTTCCCGGGCATCCAGGGCGGCCCGCTGATGCATGTGATCGCCGGCAAGGCGGTGGCGTTCCAGGAAGCGCTTGAGCCGGAATTCAAGGCCTATCAGGAACAGGTGCTGGTGAATGCCCGCGTGCTGGCCGAAACGCTGGTCAAGCGCGGCTTGCGTATCGTCTCCGGCCGCACGGAAAGCCACGTGATGCTGGTCGACCTGCGTGCGAAGAAGATCACCGGCAAGGCTGCGGAAGCCGCATTGGGCGCCGCGCACATCACGGTCAACAAGAACGCGATCCCGAACGATCCGGAAAAGCCCTTCGTTACAAGCGGTATCCGCCTCGGTTCGCCGGCCATGACGACCCGCGGCTTCGGCGCCGCCGAAGCGGAAGCGGTCGGCAACCTGATCGCCGACGTGCTCGACAATCCGGAAGATACGGCCAATCTCGAACGCGTGAAAATCAAGGTAGGCGAGCTGACGCGGCGCTTCCCGGTCTACGGCTAAAGCACTGTGCGACATCTCGACGTCGCATTCTTCACCACGGCCGCAGGGCCGCGCCGGGACTGCATGTCCGGCCGGCTGCCCGCGGCCGTCGGTCACCATTGAGGACCTGAACCATGCGTTGTCCATTTTGCCGGCATGAGGACACGCAAGTGGTGGATTCGCGCGTGGCGGAAGACGGCGCGGCGATCCGCCGGCGTCGGCGTTGTCCCGAATGCGACAAACGCTTCACCACCTATGAGCGCATCGAATTGGCGCTGCCTGCGGTGGTCAAAAAAGACGGCAGCCGGGTCGAGTTCGACCGTCGCAAGCTGCAGTCGAGCATGTTGCTCGCGCTGCGCAAGCGGCCGGTCAGCGCCGAGGCGGTCGACGATGCGATCGCGCGCATCGAATATCAATTGCTCAGCAGCGGTGAGCGCGAAATCCGTTCCGAGAAACTGGGCGAACTGGTGATGGCCGAGTTGCGCCGTCTCGACAAGGTCGCCTATGTGCGTTTTGCCTCGGTCTACCGCAGCTTCGAGGACGTAGCCGAATTCCAGGATGTGATCCAGGAAGTGCGGCGCCTGAATACACCCAAGAACGCCCCCAAGGGCGCCCGCAAGCGCTGACGCGCCTCGATAGACCTCGATGGTCTATGGCTTCCGGCCGATTTGCGCGCAAGCCTGTATCCCCCTAAATTGAACTCCGTGTCCTGACGCCATGCACGCGCCAGTGCGAGCTTACGCTCGCGCCCGGTGCGTCCAGTGCGTGCGCAAATGCGGAGATCATCGTGCTAGATCCAACCATCGCCAGCTTGGCGCGTCGACGCCGGTCTGGATTTACGCTGCTCGAAGCGCTCGTCGTGGTGGCGCTGCTCGCGCTGACCGCAAGCGCCGCGCTGCCGTCGTTCCGTTTCTGGCTGTTACGTGATCGGGTCGACCAAGCGACGCGCGATCTGCTCGATAGCTTCGCGTATGCGCGCACCCAGGCTCAACGCACCGGGCGCAAGGTCACGCTGTGCCGTGTCGACAGCCGGCATCAGTGCGCGAACACCTCGGTGCTGTGCGGGCAGGGGTCGCAGGCGCGCGGCGACAATTGGGCGTGCGGCTGGCTGGTGACGGTCGCGATGCCGGCTGCGGCAGACGCGCGCGTCGATGCGATCGAGCGCCGCGCGGACATGCGCATGGCCCGGACGTCAAGTGCGCCGTCGAGCCGAATCCTGCGCGAGTATGGGGCGAATCGTGCGGTGACCGTGACCAGTCCGCCGGCCGCCTTGTCGTTTACGCCGCCGGTGGGGCAGGTGATCGGCAGTTTCCGCGATTTCCAGATTACACCCGCGGTGTGGGCGGCCGATGCGGCCGAAGCGGCGTCAGCGCCGCAGCTCGCACGTTGCATCCGGCTCGCCGCGGGCGGCCGGGCGCGGGTTTCGGAGGGCTTATGTTAAGGCGGGGGCAGCACGGCGACACGCTGCTGGAGGTGCTGACCGCCTTGTTCGTGCTGACCTTCGCGGCGCTGGGCATGTTTGCGCTGCAAGGCTGGGTCAGCCGCTCCGAGCAAGCGGCGCGCTGGCTGGATGCGGCAATCGATGCGGCCACTGTCGCGGCCGAGACCATGCGCGCCGGATTGGGCGCCGATTCCGACGCGGTCGCCGACAGCACCCTTGCGCAGCAGACGGCGGCTGCGTTGCCTGACGGGCGCATCGCGGTGACGCGGTTGGCGGGCGGACTTGCGCGCATCGATGTCGGCTGGACCGAGCCGCCGCGCTGGGGCGCGCCGGCCAGCGACGCGGCAGGTGTGGTCTGCGGTGCGCCTGCCGCATCGATGTATTCCGGTTCGCATCCTGATTGGCATCCCGGTCCGCATCCCGGTTGGCAGCCGCATTGCCTATCCATATGGGTCGCGCAATGAAATGGTCGAGGCCCGGCACGATGTTGCCACCGGTCCAGCGCGGCCGGCGACCCGGCGATGGCCGGGGCAGCGGCGGCCATAGTCTGCTCGAATTGATGGTCGCGCTGACGCTGGGGCTGGCAGTCACGGGCCTGGTCTGTGCCATGTACCGGCCGGCACACCATGCCTTCGATGCGGCAGGCGATCGTGCCGAGATCGACGAGGCCGGACATACGGCGCTGACGCTGCTCTCGCAGCAGGCACGGCTGGCCGGACTGGCGGTGCAGGCCGACGGTGGGGCGCCCACGCATGCGCAATGGTCGGCCGCGCATTTGCCGGTATTCGGCTGCGAGGCCGGGCGTCCCGGCGGCAGCGTCGACGCGCCGCACTGCCAGCCCAATACCGGCGACATTGGCGATGCCGGCTCGGCGAACGACGGTGTCCAATTCGTCGCGCTGGCCGACAACGTCGCCGACTGGACCAACAGCGAGGGCGCACCGACCGACTGTTTGGGGCAGGCATTGGTGCCGGGCATGCCTAATGTCGCGCGCTTTTTTGCCCACCCGGGCAGCGGCGGCGACGGTGACGGTCCCGAACTGTATTGCGACGGCGGTGGCCGTCTGGGCGACCCGCAACCGATCGTGTCCGGCATCGAAACCTTGCGTTTGCGTTATTGGTTGGAGGGCAACGCAGCACCGCAGCGTACGTTCGATGCCGGCCTCGTGCACAAGCTGCGTGCGCTGGTGATCTGCGTGGTGGTGCGCGGTGCCGACACGCATGGCCGCTATCCGTATCAGGATTGCGACGGGCGTCCCCAGGCGGGCGCCGATGGCTACCGCCGACGGACCTTCCAGCGTCTCGTCGCATTGCGCAATGTGGGGGACGGATCGTGAGGCCGCCGCACCGAAGCGGGCCGGCCGGTTCAGGCCTGCGCCCGCAATACGGCACCACCTTGACCATCGTGCTGGTGTTGATCGTGATGTTGCAGGTGCTGGCGCTGACGCAGGCGGACATTGGCTGGGTTGCCTTGCGCGAGGCGAGCGCGCGGCGCGATCGCCTGTTGGCGGATGCGGCGGCGGAGGCTGCGCTGGTGCTCTGCGCGCGCTTGCTGGTTCAGCGCGCATTGCCTGTCCATGCCTGGCCGGGTGACGGCGAACCTGCGGGATGGCGCGCGGCGCAGGCGTTCAGCGGTCTGTCGCCGACCGCCTACAGCCTGGGCGCGATCTGGCCGGCGCAGGCGCAGATACCGCTTGCACCACCGGCGCCGCAATGTCTTGCCGAGTCGCGGGTGGTACAGGGGAGTACGGCACGGGTGAGTACAGCACAGGGTCATACGCTGCAGCGCGATCCTGCCGTGATTGTGCTGCTGACAGCGCGTGGCGTCGGCTTGGACGGCAGCACGCAAAGTTATCGGCAGCGGATCTGGCGAAGCGGCGAGGGCCCCTCGGACGGCACATCGGCTGCGCGTGTTCAGGGTTGGCGCAGTGTCGCGGCGGTGCCGAATTGAATTTGCGCGCGCGCCGGGCCGCGGGGGTCAGCCTGCTTGAGCTGAGTCTTTGCGTGGCGCTGCTGGCGATCCTCGCCTGCTACGCGCAGCCGAGTTATCGGGCGTATCGGATGCGGGCGTATCGAGCCGACGCGGCGAGTGCCCTGTTTCGTGCCGCGCATTACGTCGAGACGCGCGCGGCCGACGGCGTGTGGCAGCCCGGCACCAGCACGCTGCCCGCGGATCTGGCGCAGGCACCACCGGCCGGGGCCGCCGCCTATACGGTGTCGCTGGCGCCGGCCGACGCCGACAACGGCGGCTACACCTTGGAGGCGACACCGCTGCAAGATGGGTTGATGCGCGCCGACGGATCGACATGCGGCGACTTCGTGCTCGATGCGACCGGGCGCCGTGCCAATCGGATCGATGGGACGTTGCGCGAGGATCGTATCGCGCTGTGCTGGGATGGGCGCGCGGCGGCGCAGACGGGAGATTGACGGGGCGGTGTTGTCGCGGGCATCACGGCGGTGCGGCGGCGGCATCATTGGCACCGGCAGCACCCGCAGCATCGGTCGGTCTGGCCTGAGCCGCGTCATCCTGGGTCGAACACCACACCTTGTAGATCGTCCACGCTGCCAGCGCGACCGTGCCGAGCTTGGCCGCCGGGCCGCCGACGCGGGCGGCGACGCGACGCAGCGGACCGCTCAGTACGATCGATGCGAGCGAGGCCAGAAGCGGGTACTCCTTCATCAGACCGCCAAGCGCGCCCACTTCCGCCCGGCCGACGGTCCAGGCGGGAGCCAGCCATTTCAGCCAGCCGAGGTGGGTGAACTTGTGGCGCAATTCGGCGCTGGTTTCGGCGATTTCGGCGCGCTCCACCGCCGCGCGCAGCAGCAGTATTTCCTTGCGCAGGTGGCGTTGTTGGCGCGGCGTGAACCGGTGGCCGCGCAGCAACGCGGCGGACAACGGGTCGGGCGAAGTCGAGGACGTAGCGTCGGTACGGGACGTGGTCGAAGCCATGGTGTCGGGAGCGTCTCGGGCACACGGCTTGCGCCGGGTGCGTGGGTTCAATGACGGAACGCGTCTTCTGACGCTGAGCGCCGCCGCTTTGGTCTGCCGCCGATCAGTGCGGATGTTTGAGTGCCTCCGCATCCTTTTCCAACTCGGCGACGGTGGTGGCGAAGATCGCCGGTCCATCGCGTACCACGGACCACGCCTTCCAGCCGCATACCAGTGCCCCTAGCGCATACACCACGGTGAGGCCGGCCAGTGCCTGCCAGCGATAGCTGTCCCAGAAAGCGGCGGCAATCAGCGCGGTCAGCGTGATAAGCGCCATCAGTCCGAACAGCATCCCGCCGAGACCGACGAAGAGGGTCAGCAGCAGGCGTTCCTTTTCTTCGGCTAGGTCGATGCCGATCAATTCCAGCCGGGTGCGCAGGATGGACAGCATGCTGCCGCCCAGCCGGCGCAAGGTGCTTTGAGTTTTCGGCTTGGGCGCTTGGGTGGTCGATTCGCTTTTCATCTAGGTCGCCAGGGCATGCTCGCGGGAATCCAAGGGAGGCTGCAGGCGCGCCAGCCAAGACCGAACGCCCGAGCGACGCCAGACTGTCGGGCGTGCACGGATGTGGGCCTGGGCGCGACCGCCTGCGGGGCTGGCGATCGGGCTAGCGGCGATTGATCAGCAGCCCGATCAAGACACCGATGCCGGCCGCGATGCCGATCGATTGCCAGGGGTGCTCGTGCACGTAGTCGTCGGTCGCGCGTACCGCCTTCTTGCCTTTCTCGACCACGATCACGTGCGCGTCGGTGGCTTTTTCCTTGGCTTGCCTCAGGCGCGAAACGGCTTTTTCGCGCAGCTCGGTGGCGCGTTCGCCGGTGGTGTTGGCGGCTTGTTTCAGAAGATCTTCGGCGTCCGCGAGAACGGTTTTGATGTCCGACATCAGTTTCTCCTTGTTGACTTCTGACATAAGTGTCACTCCGTGTAGTCGAGGGATGGCCCGTTACCTGCATCCTAACCAAAGTCGACCGGCGATGCGAGTCCGGCGCGCAAACTGCCGCTTGATGCAGGTCTCGCCTATGCCGCTGGGCCATCGGCGTGAACCAACGTATAACCAAAACTTATTTGCATCTGTGCTTTACTTCGTTAGCGCGCAGTACAAGGTCAGAGTATCCTTGGACTCTGATTTCTCCACCCAAAAGGAGTGCCCATTATGAGTCTTCGTCTAGGCGACATCGCCCCCGATTTCGAGCAGGATTCCAGTCTTGGCCGCATCAAGTTTCACGAGTGGCTGGGCGACAGCTGGGGTGTGCTGTTTTCGCACCCGGCCGATTTCACCCCGGTTTGCACCACTGAACTCGGTCTGACCTCGAAGCTGGCCGGGGAATTCGCCAAGCGCAATGTGAAGGTGATCGCGCTGTCGGTCGACAATGTCGATTCACATCGCGATTGGATCAAAGATATCAATGAGACCCAGTCGACCCATGTCGGGTTCCCGATTCTTGCCGATGCCGATCGCAAGGTTTCCCAACTGTACGACATGATTCACCCGAATGCGAACGAAACCTTGACCGTGCGTTCGCTGTTCGTGATCGATCCGAAAAAGAAGGTGCGCCTGACCATCACCTATCCGGCCAGCACCGGCCGCAACTTCGATGAAGTGCTGCGCGTCATCGATTCGCTGCAGTTGACCGAATACCACTCGGTCGCCACCCCGGCCAACTGGAAGGACGGCGACGATGTCGTGATTGTGCCGTCGTTGAAGGACGAAGAGGTCATCAAGCAGAAATTCCCGAAAGGCTATAAGGCGATTCGTCCGTACCTGCGCCTTACGCCGCAGCCGAACAAGTAAGCGGGAATCGACGCGAAACCGGGATCGTCAGCAGAATGCCTGGATCCCGGTCTGAGCGCGGCCGAGTATCAATGCATGGATGTCGTGCGTGCCTTCGTAGGTGTTCACGACTTCCAGGTTGACCATATGGCGGATTACGCCGTATTCGTCGGAAATGCCGTTGCCGCCCAGCATGTCGCGCGCGACGCGGGCGATATCCAGGGCCTTGCCGCAGGAGTTGCGCTTCATGATCGAAGTGATTTCGACCGCGGCGGTGCCTTCGTCCTTCATTCGGCCCAGACGGAGCACACCTTGCAGACCCAGCGTGATTTCGGTCTGCATGTCGGCCAGCTTTTTCTGCACCAGCTGATTGGCGGCGAGCGGGCGGCCGAATTGTTTGCGGTCCAGCACGTATTGGCGCGCGGTATGCCAGCACGCTTCGGCTGCGCCCAGCGCGCCCCATGCAATGCCGTAGCGGGCCGAATTCAGGCAGGTGAAGGGGCCGCCCAGGCCGTGCGCGTCGGGCAACAGGTTTTCTGCCGGCACGAAGACGTTGTCCATCACGACTTCGCCGGTGGTCGAGGCACGCAGGCCGACCTTGCCGTGGATCGCCGGTGCGCTCAGGCCAGTCCAGCCTTTTTCCAGGATAAAGCCGCGAATTACCGGCTTGCCAGCTTCATTGGGCAGTTTGGCCCAAACCAGGAACACGTCGGCGAAGGGGGCGTTGGAGATCCACATCTTGCTGCCGTTCAGCACATAGCCGCCGTCAACCGCCTTCGCGCGTGTGACCATGCTGCCGGGGTCCGAGCCGTGGTCCGGCTCGGTCAGGCCGAAGCAGCCTATCCATTCGCCGCTTGCGAGCTTGGGCAGATACTTGCGCTTCTGCGCTTCCGAGCCGAACTCGTGGATCGGCACCATCACCAGCGACGACTGTACCGACATCATCGAGCGATAGCCGGAATCGACGCGCTCCACTTCGCGTGCGATCAAGCCATAGCAGACGTAGTTCAGACCTGGACCGCCATAGGCTTCCGGGATGGTTGGCCCGAGCAGGCCCATGGCGCCCATTTCGCGGAAGATTTCCGGGGCGGCGCGTTCATGGCGAAACGCCTCCAGAATGCGCGGCTGCAGCTTGTCCTGGGCATATGCGCGGGCCGCGTCGCGCACCATGCGCTCGTCCTCGTGCAGTTGCTGATCCATCAACAGCGGATCATCCCATTGGAATCGGGCTGTATCGACCATGTCTTCTCCTGAGCGCCGGCGGGCGGTGTGCTATACAGAACACTAAATCAATAGCGGCAGTTTATCATTCGCAGGCCCAGGCCGTCATGCGCAGCATACGTCCGGCGTGGCGTGCGGGTAGCCATATCGCCCCGCGCGGCCCGCTTGATCTCAATCCAGTTTGTTCAGCGTATGAAAATCGCCGCCATGGAACACCAGCGGCGCAGCACCGGCCGCTTCGGCATTCAGCGCGCAGCGCTCGACTTCTCCGACGAAGATCACATGATCGCCTTCGGCGTAGCGGCTGCGATTGTGGCATTCGAACCAGGCCAGTGCACCGTCCAGGATCGGAATGCCGCCCGCGGTGGTGCGATAGGGCACGCCCTCGAAGCGGTTGCCTTTGGTGCGGGCAAAGCGCATGCATAGATCGGTCTGGGAGGCGGCCAGCACATTGATCACATAATGCGAATTGCGCTGGAACACGGGCATCGAACTGGACTGCAGCGACAGGCTCCACAGCACCAGCGGCGGCGTCAGCGAGACCGAATTGAACGAACTCGCGGTGATGCCGACCAGGTCGCCGCTCGGCGCACGCGTGGTGATGATGGTGACGCCGGTGGCGAACTGGCCCAGCACCGAGCGAAACACGTCGGCGCCGAAATCGGGCGGCGCGGCGCCGGTACGGCCTTGCAATGCATGCGGGTCGGGGGCGGTACCCGGCAGTGTGTCGGCTGGCGGCGTAGCACTGCAGGAGCCGGGCTGGGCGGATGGCTTCATCGGTTCGGTTCTAGGAAAGCGGCATGCCGCGGCGCGGATGTAGAAAAGCTGCATGGGCTCGCGATATGCCTGCGTATCACGCGCACGGCGCCTCGCTGCGACTGGTGCACAGTGTAACGGAATCGTCCCCGCTTGCGGGCACCTGCGCGCGGCGCGTATTTGCGGCAAGATAGTGAGATAGGTACCGCGGTGCATCCTGTGCCGCGTACCGCGAATGCCGGAGGCTGATTCATGTCGCACACGATCGAGACCGCCACGCTGGGCGGAGGCTGTTTTTGGTGCACCGAGGCGGTGTTCCTCGAAGTCGCGGGCGTATCCGCGGTGGAGCCGGGCTATGCCGGCGGCGCCACGCGTTCGCCCAGTTATGAAGATATCTGCACCGGCGAGACCGGCCACGCGGAAGTGGTCAAGGTCGATTTCGATCCTGCGAGGATCTCGTTTCGCGACATTCTCGAAATCTTCTTCACGATACACGATCCGACCACGCTCAATCGCCAGGGCAACGACGTCGGCACGCAATACCGCTCGGCGGTCTTTACTCACGACGATGCCCAGCGGGCAATCGCGCTCGAGGTGATAGCCGAACTCGAGGGAGCCGGCCTGTACAGCAAGATCGTCACCGAGGTGACGCCGCTGAATGGCAATTATTGGCCGGCCGAGGAATATCACCGCAACTATTTCGCGCGGCATCCGACCCAGGGCTATTGCTCGTTCGTGGTGGCACCCAAGGTGGCGAAATTCCGCACGAAGTTCGCGCACCGCTTCTTGAAGTAGCCGCGGCGCGCGGTCAGACGATCATACGTTCCGCTTCACCGCCTTGAGCGCGGCGAGCCGGTCGCAGGCTCGCCGCGTGCCTGCTTAGGCCTGGCCCAACGGTGCGTGGGCCGCGCCGTACATGTAACGGCGCGACCACGGCAGCGTATCGGCATGACGGCCGGCGCGGCGGCATACGATCTGGTAGATCGCCACGTCGTCGTTCTCGAAGGCGTAGGCGCAGCCGGCCAGATAGACGCGCCAGATGCGGAATTGCTCTTCGCTGACGAGCGCGTGCGCCTGATCGGCCACGTCCTCGAACTTGTCGGCCCAAAAGTGCAGGGTGCGCGCATAGTGGCGCCGCAGGTTTTCCACGTCGACCGCTTCCAGGCCGCCTTGCTGCGCGGCTTCCAGCGCCAGGCCGATATGCGGCAGCTCGCCGTCTGGAAACACGTACTTGTCGATGAATTCGCCGCCGCCCAGCGCGGTCTCGCCGCTGTTGTAGTCGGTCGAGGTGATGCCGTGATTCATCGCCACGCCGTCTTCCTTGAGCAAGGCACGGATCTTCGCGAAGTACCCGGGCAGGTTCTTGCGGCCGACGTGTTCGAACATGCCGACGCTGGTGATGCGATCGAATTCGCCGGTCAGATCGCGGTAGTCCTGCAGGCGGATCTCGATCTGGTTTTCCAGGCCGGCCGCCTTGATCCGCTCGGTTGCGAGCGCGAACTGGTTTTCCGACAGCGTGACGCCGACACACTTGGCGCCGTATTTCTGTGCCGCCCGTATGACCAGCGCGCCCCAACCGCAACCGATGTCGAGCAGGGTTTGGCCCGGTTGCAGCTGGATCTTGGTCAGGATGTGGTCGATTTTCTTCAGTTGCGCCGTGGCGAGGTCTTCATCGCCATTCTCGAAATAGGCGCAGGAATAGACCATGTTCGGATCGAGCCAGAGCCGGTAGAAGTCGTTCGAAACGTCGTAGTGGTACTCGATCGACTTCTTGTCCGATTTGCGCGTGTGGCTGAAATAGCGGCGCACGCGCGCGAGCTTGTCGCTGCGGGTCACCGAATTGCGCGCGAGCGAGTAGCCGATATTGATGATGTCGGTGAGCTTGCCTTCGATATCGATCTTGCCCTTGACGTAGGCTTCGCCAAGATTGTCGAGACTGGGCGCGAGCAGATAGGGCAAGGCCGATTCGCCTTTGACGTGCAGCGTCACCTGAGGCACCGCGAAATTGCCGAAGTCCAGCTGTTGCCCATTCCACAGCACCACGCGTGCCGGAAGGTTGGCACGGTCGCGAATCTGCGACACCCATTGCGAGAGCTTCTTCTCCCAAAACATGTGTTTTCTCCGATTAACCGACAAACTTAAAATCACAAATCGGTTCCGGCGCTGACGTGCTACCCACGCAATGCGTTTCGACTGCGGCACGCCAGGCACGACTTGCGCCGCTGCGCCGCCTCGGTGGGCGCGAACGGCTGCGGTAAGCTTGTCCTGCGCGAGCCCCGCTCAGGGAGCGAGGCGCTCGATGCGCCAGGGCTTGTCAGGGTGTTCGTCGTCGCGGACATAGCGTATGCGGTCGTGCAGGCGCGAGGGGCGGCCCTGCCAGAACTCGATCCGGTCCGGTACCAGCCGGTAGCCGCCCCATTGTGGCGGACGCGGCGGGGTATTACCGAATTTTGCAACAAATTCCGCTTCGCGTCTTTCGATCACCGAGCGGCTCTCGATCACGCTGCTTTGCTCGGACGCCCAGGCGCCGATGCGGGAAGCGGGCGGACGCGAATGGAAATACGCGTCGCTCTCGGCCGCATCGACCTTGGCGACGCGGCCCTCGATGCGCACCTGGCGCTCGAGTTCAATCCAGTGAAACAGCAGGCACGCGTGCGTTTGTTGCGCCAGTTCGCGGCCTTTGCGGCTTTCGTAGTTGGTGAAGAAGGTGAAGCCGCGCGCATCGACG
>OUWB010012709.1_pt1 | contig 13710 bp, 18 predicted proteins | sample 1779821 | NCBI WGS metagenome assembly OUWB01 (sample SAMEA3914806, study PRJEB12502) | metagenome | biome: forest; material: soil | place: Canada | collected 2011-08-03 | depth 0.1 m
TTCCCCGACGTCAAGAACGACGATGCGGTCGACATGATGGACATCGCGCTGCACCAGCTGTTCCTGCGCTCACCCATCGCCAGCCTGATCACCAAGGAAATCTTGGACCGCGCCCGCGGTTAAGTGTTAGCCTGATAACGATTAACGGAGCCCGCACCATGCCGCGCAAAAACCCTTACCTTAAAGCGCAGAACATCAAAGAATCGCCCGATACCGTACATGCCGGCGACAAACAGCGCCAGCGGGTACAGGCGGCGATCGAGGCCGTGGGCACTCCGGCTTTCTCGCCCAGCCTCGAAGGGGCGCAGCGCTTTGAGGTGACCGCCGAGCGTTACACGGGGGTGGAGCGCGAAGCGGCCGAGCACGCCATGGATTTCAACAACCAGGCATCGAATGCCCTGTCGTTCGTGGCATCCACGGGCTTCCCGGGCTTCCCTACGCTCGCGCTGCTGGGCCAGCTGGCTGAGTACCGCTCGATGCACGAACGGCTCGCTGACGAGTGCGTACGCGCCTGGGGCAAGGTGATTTCTACCGGTGCTGCTGACGAAGGGAAACTTGAAGCCCTGGAGGCCGAACTCAAGCGCATCGACCTGCGCAGCACCGTGCGCGCCCTGGTCGTCCAGGAGCAGGCGTTCGGTCGTGCCCACGCGCTGATCAAGCTCAAGAACGACAAGACGCAACTCACGACGCCGCTGGTGCTTAAGCCCTACACGGTCAAGCAAAACTCGTTCGAAGGTGTGCGCACGGTCGAGGCCTATTGGGTGTCGCCGAACAACTACAACTCGATCGATCCGAGCCAGCCCGACTTCTATAAGCCGTCCAGCTGGTGGATGCTTGGCCAAGAGGCGCACAGCACTCGTCTGTTTACGATCGTGAGCCGGCCCGTGGCGGACATGCTCAAGCCGGCCTATTCCTTCGCCGGCGTCAGCATGTCGCAGCTGGCCATGCCTTATATCGACAACTGGCTGCGCACGCGTCAGAGCGTCAGCGACACGGTCAAGCAGTTTTCCATCACTGGCGTGCTGATGGACATGCAGCAGGCGCTTGCCCCGGGCGGTAACGCCGATCTGAATTCGCGCGCCCAACTGTTCAGTGCCTACCGCGACAGTCGCAACCTTGCGCTGCTGGACAAGGCAACGGAGGAATTCTTCCAGATCAACACGCCACTCTCGGGGTTGTCGGATCTGCAAGCCCAGGCGCAAGAGCAGCTGTCGGCTGTCTCGCATATGCCGCTGGTGGTGCTGACCGGCATCACGCCCAGCGGCCTGAACGCCAATAGCGACGGCGAGATTCGCGTCTGGTACGACTACGTCCTGGGCTACCTGCACACCAACATCTTGCCGCTGGTGCAGTACGTGCTCAAGGTGGCGCAGCTGTCGCTGTTCGGCGCGATCGATGACTCGGTGGGTTGGGAGTGGTTCCCGCTGATGCAGGAAACCCTGGGCGAGCGCTCGGAGCGCATGGCGCGCGACGCCGACACGGATACCAAGTACGTTGAGACGGGCATTCTACGGACCGATCAGGTCGCGGCGCGTCTGGAATCCGATCCTCACTCGATGTATGCCAACATCCTCGAAAATCAGAGCATCGACGATATTCCGAGTGAAGACATCGAGGGTATTACCGAGCACATCCTCAGCATGCAACCTGTCGTCGAGGAACAGCCCGAGCAAGTGGGGCAAGCTGGCTCGTCGGTCGCCACCGAAGCGAGCGAATTGGATACGCAAGCCTCGGCCGTCTTAACGCCACATGCGCAAACCGTGAACAACGTCGCGGACGACCCGGGCGCGACGCCCGATCCGCGCAAGAAAATGGGAGTTTGACCATGCAACGAACCTTGATCCCGTGCCCGTTCTGCGGCTCACAGCAGGCCAAGCTTAGCTATCCGCAACGCTGCGTGAAATGCGCGGAGTGTGGCACATGCGGACCAACCGGCGAGACGGCCGAGCAAGGCGCCCGGCTGTGGAACCACCGCGCGACCGTACCGGCGTATCACCCGACCGCCCCGCTGGGCCTTATCGGCGGTCACTGATGGAGCTGCGCGCGCCTGGCGACCGTGACGTCACGATCGGTGCGGTCGTGCCCAACGTCCAGACGGAGAAGCTCTACCGCCAGCTGCTAGAGCGTGAAGTCGCGGCGATGGTGAGTAGTTACGAGCACTGGATCGCGCAGGCCTACAAGCGTGTCTTGAGCGCCGCGCAGCGCGACGGCCGCGTCATCGACCCCGAGCTAGCGCTCGACGCACGCAGCGGGCCGAAAGACACAAACGCCGCATTGTTCGTCGAGCTGAAACGACTGGATGGCTACTGGACGGCGCGCGTGAAGCGCTTCGCCGAAAAGACGGCCAAACGCATCGCGACCGATTGGCTGCGAGAGAACACCACGTCCTGGCAGACCAAACTCAAGCGCAAAGGCTTCACCGTCAAGCTGCAGGTGTCGGCCAAACAGCGCACCTTTCTGCAGGTGAAGATTGCCGAGAACGTCTCGCTGATCCGATCCATCCAGCAGCAGTACCATAAGAATGTTGAAGGTATCGTCTCTCGCGGCTTCCTGGCCGGGCGCGACTTGTTTGCGGTCGCTGAGACGATCCGCAAACAGCACGGTGTAACCGTTCGCCGCGCAGCGCTCATTGCGCGCGATCAGTCCAACAAGGCGACGGCGCAGCTCAACAGCATGCGGCAGTCCGAACTGGGCATCACCCGTGCGACGTGGATTCATTCGAGCGCGGGCAAGGAGCCGCGCCACGACCATATGCGCGCCGGGCGCGAAGGTTGGGAATTCGACCCGACCGTAGGTATCGATTTCGCCGATGGGTCGGGCTTCGTTTTACCTGGCGAGGCGATCAACTGTTTTCCCGGTGATTCAAAACTCGTAATCGCGCAAGGCTGTAAACGGCTTTGGCGCCGCCGCATCCGCATCGAACTGACCGAGTTTGTTACGGAAGCGGGCGAAACGATCCGTGCGACACCGAATCACCCGATATTGACGGCGCGCGGGTGGGTTGCTGCGAAGTCGCTCAATCTCGGCGATCACGTGGTCCGCGTCCCGGATAAGCTCCGCGACCGTGTCGAAGTGGACGTAGAGGATGGTGTACCCAGCCTCAGTGAGTTTTTTGCTACGGCCGCGGCGTATATCACGCCCGTGAGCCGCGCTGGTGCCACTTTTCAGTTCCACGGCGACGTCGCCGACAGCGATGTCGATGTTGTAGATATCGACCGCTTTCTGCCACTCGGCATGGATGCCGCGCGATGTCAGCAGCTCGCCGAATTCCTTTTCTCCGACACCGATGCGGCAGTCTATACGGCTACGCTCTGCGCTGATCGCGCGATTGCGCAATGCGTCCGCCGTATATCCCTCGCGCCGGAGTTTGTCATTAGCGGCGCGGGCGCGTTGCTGCCGCTGTTCAAAGGTATGCGCGGCGGCCGAGACGACATTGGCTTGCGATTGCGTGCGTGGTTCGACACCTTGTTCGAGCAAGCGTCGGCGAACGGTGGGCCGCGAGATTTCGTACCGTTTGCTGATTTCCAGCTCGCTGATGCCTGCGAGGTAGTCACGGACGATATCCGAGTCGGGCGTTTGCTTTGCATGCTGGCCCGCGCGGCTTCGCGATGGCAGTGTGATACGCCGCATGCGAACGTACTTGGCGATTACAGCGGCGCAGATACCGACGACACCTGCCGCCTGCGCGAAAGTGGCACCAGCTATAACCAGCTCGATCGCATTGTCGAGCTTCGCTTGGTCGATTTTACGGGGCATGTTTACAACCTAGAAACAACGCCTAATTGGTACGGCGTCGGAGCCTACATTGTACACAATTGTCGATGCACCTGCCGCAGCCACATTCCGGCGCTCAAGCGCGGCGGCCATGCGACCTATCAGCTGAAAGACCTGGGCAAATTCAAGGGCGTGCTTGAACCGCTGCCGAAGACTGGCGAATAAACTACCGATAGCTTACCGAACTGTGCGCGACGTTTTACCATAGTTTCCGTCTATCGTTTACAAGCGAAAGACGCGCGTTCTAGTATCGCGCCATGTCTACTATCCAGTTCGCTTTTGACAAGCAAACCTCGCGCAGCCGTGATGCTGACGGTCGCATGCGCGTGAAGAATTGCATTTTGTCGACGGCGGAAGTGAATCCCTACAACGGCCGGGAGATTCCCGGTTGGGACAAGCTGGGGTTGGATCCGGACAAGGTCTACCACCTCCATCGGACGCCCGAGGCGCTCGCCGATAGCGTGCCGACCTGGGAGGGCGTGCCGCTGATGCTCAAGCACACGCCGAGCACAGCGAACGACCCGAAGAAAGAATACAAGGCCGGCGCGGTCCACAGCATCAAGTTCGATGGCAAGCACCTGCGCGGCGACCTGCTGGTGGATGACGGTCACGCGATCGACCTGATCGAGTCGGAACAGCTCTCGGACCTGTCCGGCGGTTACCGCTACGTGCCGACCATGCGCACCGGTGTCACGAAGGACGGCAAGGCCCATGACGGCACCATGGACGCGATCCAGGGCAACCATGTGGCGCTGGTGGACGATGGCCGCGCTACGGGCGCCCATGTTGCCGACGCCGCGCACAAACCTGTTACGCATGCTGAGGATGCCACCGTGCCCAATCCTGTCGCCGCCAAAGTTCAGAAGAAAGAGCAGAACGTCGACCCGAACCTGAACCCCCAGAAGGGAGCCGCGCCTGCACCGGCGCCCGCCCCTGGCGGTAACGAAACCACGGCAGCGGCTCCTGCAGCTGCCCCCGCGCCGGCTGAACCGGCCACCGAGCAGAACGAAGAATCGCGATTGGCGATGGTGGGTGAAGCCCTCAAGCACATTGCGAAACTTCTCGAAGCCATCCACGACCAGCCACCCGGCGGAGATACCACCATGAGCAAGGCCAATGATGCACGTCACGCCGCAGACGCTGAGCGTGAAGCCGAAGACCGTCGCCACGCCCACGACGAGGAGCTGCGCGGGCGTTACAGCGAAGACAAGCGCCGCAAGGCGTACGACAAAGAGCACGAAGGCCTGGCCGAAGACGAGCGCGAGGCCGAAGACAAGAAGCACGCGCACGACGAAGAAATGGCAAAGCGCGAAGCCGAAGACAAGCGCCGCGAAGCCTACGACGCTGCGTTCCCCGATGAGGGCGAGCAGGACGGCACCGGTGCCCGCGGCGAAGACACCCCGCATGGTGCTATGGACGCCAAGAGCGTCAGCGCCCTGGTGAGCGCCGCCGTGGCTGCCGAGCGCAAGCGCGCCGATGCGGTCGAGACGGCCAAGCGCGACGTGCGCGACGTGCTCGGTGATGTCTACGGCATGGACAGTGCCGGCGACATCTACCGCGCCGCGCTCGAACAGGTCGGCGTCGACCCGGCGGACGTGCCCAAAGGCACCGAGAAGATCGCGTTCCAGGCCTTCAAGGCGGCGCGTTCGAACGGTGCACGCCCGGCCGGTTACGCGATGGATTCGTCTGCCGCGCAGACCGAAGTCGCGGCCAACCAGAAAAGCGTCCTGGCCCATCTTTCCCGCATCTCCGTGAAGGGCTGAGCGCTTAGGCGCTCGGTTCGAACGGATCCACACCACACGGAGACAGCACCATGTTCCAGAATCAGGTCTACATCAACCCCGCCGTTGCGTTGCCCGGCGACTTCGCGTCCAGCAACCCGATGGACTACAAGGTATCCAGCTCGGGCCGACTGGTCGCCGATAGCAGCGGCGTGACCGTGGGTAAGTTCGCTGTCGTGAACAACGGCACGAACACCACCGGCACCGTTACCAGCGTGCCGAGCGCCGCCGTCAACCCCGAGCTGGTGGTCTTCGTGCATCGCGAGATGAACGCGCAGATCAACACGTTCCTGGCCGAGTCGGGCAACACGATTGCCCAGGGCGAACCGGTAGCCGCGTTCCGCACGGGCGATTTCTTCGTGAACGCCGACGTGATCACCGGTACGCCGGTCAATGGCGCGCAGATCTGGTGGGACACCACCACCGGCAACACCATCGTCGGTGCGCCGGCCTCGCCGCCGTCCACCACCGTCCAGACCAAGTTCTTCTTGGTGTCGGATTCGGCGGTTGTCAACCAGACCGTCATCATCTCCGACCAGGCCTAACCCACGCGCGCAAGCCCGTAACTTTGGAGCACAACCATGCACGATAAGCAGCTTATTGCACAGTTGGCGCGCGCCGGCATCATCCTGCCGCAGAGCGTCAGCAACGTGTCCACCCCCACCGCGCAGTACGCGATGGATGCGGCCACGCTCACCCCGACGCTGGTCGGCACGCCCAACTCGGGCATCCCCAATTACCTGACCACCTACGTCGACCCGAAGGTGATCGAGGTCAACGTTGCCCCGATGGCCGCCGCCGAGCTGATCGGCGAGTCGAAGAAGGGCGATTGGACCACCCTGGTCGCGGCGTTCATCCAGGCCGAGCCCACCACCCGTGTCGCGACGTACGGCGACTACAGCTCGGATGGCAGCTCGGACGCGAATATCAACTACCCGCAGCGCCAGTCCTATTTCTTCCAGACGTGGACCCGTTGGGGTGAGCGTCAGCTGGAAATGGCCGGTGCCGGCCGCGTGGATCTGGCGTCGCAGCTGAACTATGCCTCGGCGCTCGGCCTGGCGAAGTTCCTCAACGCCTCGTACCTGTTCGGCGTGGCGGGTCTGCAGAACTACGGTCTGACTAACGACCCGCGTCTGCCGACCCCCGTGGCGGCCGGCGCCAGCTGGGCGACCGCGACCCCGGATGTGATCTTCAACAGCCTGGTCGCGATGTTCAAGCTGTTGGCGAGCCAGTCTAACGGCATCATCAAGCAGACCGACGAGCTGCGCGTAGGTCTGGACCCGACCGCGCTGGCCGACATGAACAACGTGAACACCTACGGCCTGTCGGCGGCCAAGCTGATCAAGGACGCATTCCCGCGCATGGAATTCGTCATGATCCCGGAGTTCAACACCGCATCGGGCCGCCTGGTGCAGCTGTGGGCACCGAAGGTCGAAGGTCAGGAAGTAGCGACCTGCGGCTTTACCGAAAAGATGCGAGCCCATGCCGTGGAGCGTTACAGCTCCTACTTCCGTCAGAAGAAGTCGGCTGGCACCTGGGGCGCGGTGATCTTCAAGCCCTTTGCTTGCACCCAGCAGCTGGGCGTGTAAGCACGAACCTTGTGGCGTTCCAAGGATGGACATTCAGAGCCCCGGTCATCCGGGGCTTTGTTTTACGTGTTCCTGACATACCGCGACAACCGCGCGACATGCGTCGACGTCGAACATACCGATATGACAATTCTGTGGCGCAACACCTAGCTCGCGCGATAGCCATGCGTAGGCGCTGCTGCGTGACATGCCGCCGTTGCGCCACAGCGGATCGAACGCTGCGTGCGCAGCCATCTTGGCGGCACGCAGCTCGGCGTTGGCTAACCGGCCAAGCGCCTGCGCACTACCTGGGTGGCAACCGACGTAAGCACCACACGGTTCACACCGATAGAACCATTTGTGAAATAGGTCGGGGCGGTACGGATAGATCACGTTGCCAGAAACGAGCACGGCGTTGCGCTGGCAATAGTCGCAGGTTACTTTCATTCGGCAGATCTCGCAAAGAACGGGTAGGACGGACAGCCGGCACCTTCGAGGATGCGGTAGCAGTCCGCGCGCAGTGCCTCGTCGGAACGATTCACACGCAGTAGCGCACCCGCTAATGCGTCCAGATCCCGGCCGGTCGCCGTGCGCAGGTCGCCGTCGGGAGTGATGGTCGTCAGCGCGCGTAACGCCTTAACCGCGCTCGTTTGATCTTCGGCGCCAAGGATCGTCCACAACTGTGCGAGAGCGACAGACTGCACTTGCGCGGCCACGCTGTCGCTGGTGAAGCCTTGCGCCCACTGCGGACGCAACGTCTCAGCAGAAGCGAGTTCGCGGTATAGCTCGCCGACCTGACCGGCCAACGTAAGCAACTCATCGGCGCTAGCCTCGCAGGTGTCGCCAAGGCATAGCGGGATGTCATCGCGGCGCGACTCAGTGCGTAGGCGCAGCGAGATAGCCCGCAGCTTTTCTTCGATGTCGTTCATTTCCAAGGGCCCTCGAGGATGAAAGAGTCGCGCGAGCGCGGATTGCCGACCACGTAATCAATCCAGGCCCAATTTCCGAGCACCTCGTTGCAGGCCGTCTCTACGGCCTCCTCGCGCGTACGGGCGTCAAACCGGATGGTCTGGCCGTCGGTGGTATGTAGTTCGAAGCGCACGTGCTGGCCCTCGTTGTTGGTAAGCGAAAGGTAAAGATTATTTAAGTGCGCGTCAAGCGTTCGCGGCGCTATACTCAAAACGCCACAACACTACACAGGAACCGCCATGGCTCGCGTTGTCACTTCCGGCAAGACCGCTCGATCGTCCGCTTACGTCACCGTCGCCTGCAAGCTCCCGCAGGGCTTCGTGATTCCCGTCCAGGGCAAACCGCATCTGCGTTTGCATGGCACCAATTCACCGTTCGTGCGCAACGGCTTTGGCATGACCGAAGTCAAGACCGAGTTGTGGCAGCAGATCCTGCAGCAGTACGGCGAGCGCGAGGGCACCGACCGTTTCGGCGCCAAATGCATGATCCCCGAGGCGCTTTGGCTGACCAACCGCATCGTTTTTGCCCACGCGGACACCAAGAACGTGAACGCTGAGGCCAAGGACCGCGAAAAGATCAAGGTGGGCTTTGAGCCGATCGATCCCAAAAAGCCCAACGACAGCGCCGAGTTCGCCGCCATCCAGCGCGAAGGCGCCAACGATCCTGGCATGCCGGGGCTCGACTGACCATGGGCGCCGTCGTCACGTTCGACCCTGTCGCCTTCACTACGGCGTTCCCGGAGTTTTCGACCGTGCCGCCGGAGCGCCTGCAGCTCCTGTTTACCATCGCCGAGACGATGCTCGACAACACGGGTGCCGGCCCGGTGAACGATTCTGCGCAGCTGACGGTCTATTTTCAGCTGCTGGTCGCTCACCTGCTGACGCTATTCGGGCCGTCCGTGACGACCGGTAGCCAGACCGGTGGCGTGGCGGGTTCGCCCAATGCGCCAGTCGGTCGCCTGTCGCAAGCCACCGAAGGCACCGTGTCGGTGTCCTACGACTACCCCGTCACGCCGGACAACCCGTCACAAGCCTGGTACGCACAGACCAAGTACGGCGCGATGTACTGGACGGCGACGGTGCGCTACCGCTCGTTTCGTTACTTCGCGCGCGGTGATAGCGGCACGGGTTTTGCGAAGGATTTCCTGGCGCCTGCATTTCGCGTGCCTGGCGGTCTGTGATGTCTGTCACGCGCCGCAGCACGCCGGCTAAACGACGCTTTGAAAGCATGAGCGTGAAGGCCGGCGTGCTGGCCGGTGCGACATATCCGGCCGATCAGTACAAGAACCACGCGACGGGCGAAATGGTCAACGATCCCCGTGCCGGTATGCCCGTCGCGGTCATCGCCGCGGCGCTCGAGTACGGCACCGGTCAGCGGTTAGCCAGGCCTTTCATGCATCTGACCGCGCTCGAACAACGAAAGAGCTGGGCAAAGGATCTGCGCACGCTGATCAAAAGCGGCGTGTCGGTGCCCGGCGCGTTCGCGGCGGTAGGCCAGATCATGAAAGAAGACATTCAGCACACCATCTCGACGTGGCCAGGCGACAATAGCGAGGCGTGGGCCGCAGTGAAAGCGTTTAACCATGGCTTGATCCAGACATCGCACTTGCTCAAATCCATTGAATTCGAAACGTCGGGCAGCTGACCATGAGTCTGAATCTCCACGACAGCGTCAGAGGCGCTATCCAGGGCGTCAACGAGGACCAGGCCGGCACGGTCTACGTGTCGACGGGCTCGGCGCCCGTGCGTGGCATTCCGCAGCCCTCGTTCAACGCCGTGGCCGCCCAGTTGCAGCTGCAGGCGTTGGCCCATTCGCGGCTGCTGTCGCTCCGCGGTGCACTCTACGCCGAGAGTCGCGAAACGGTATACGCCTACGGCAATTTCAGTGACCTGGACCGTCCCGACCAAATCGGCAGCGGCGTGATCCAGGTCGCAAGCACCGGTCAGTTTTACATGATCGTGCAGGTGGTCGAGTGGTGGCCCGGCTGGTGTCATCTTGAGGTGACGCGCCAGCTCAACGCGGCTAACGTGCAAGCGCTCATTGCGCAGATCCAGAACGGGGCGAACCCGCCATGACCGGTGCTGCGCAGCTCGTCAGTCCTGGCGAGGATCAGATCTTCGATACCGTGTGGGGCTTTCTGGCCTGTCTGTTCGATCCGACGCTATCGGCGCAGATCGTCAAGGCCAACCAGAATTTCACGCCGACACCGCTAGGCACCTACGCGATCATCCAACCGGGTGTGAAGGTGCGCACCGATCAGGGTGTGCGCACGTATGCGCTCAACGCCGGTAGCACGACGCAAGGTCTGCAAAACGTTTCACGTGGAACACAGTACTACTACCAGGTCGATTGCTACGGGCCCGCTGCACCGGACTGGGCCGACACCATTGCGATCGCCTGGCGCTCGCTGTGGGCATGCGACTACTTCAATTCGGGTGTCGACCAGAACGGCGTGTCGCTCAAAGCAAGCGTCGTGCCACTCTACGCCGACGAGCCGCAGCAGCTGACCATCGTCAACGCCGAAATGCAGTACGAACAACGTTTCATGCTGCGGCTGTATTTGCAGGCGCACCAGGTCGTCGGGCTTGTGCAGCCGTTCTTTACGGTGCCGCCTGATGTCGTGCTCGAACCACCCGTTGACCTGCAAGGCGTTAACTGAATCTAAATATCATTACGACTTGACGGCCTATAGGCTAGGCGCCGTAGCCGCGCCGTCTCACCCCATTGGAGTTTCCCGACCGTGACCACCAACACGACGATCCCGCTTAGTCATTTCGTCGCTATGCAGCCGGGAGTCATCGGCGCTGGCGGAACTCCTGGTCTGTTGTCGGGTGTGGTGCTCACGTCCGACCCCTCCGTGCCGCCCGGTTTCTTGCTCAACGCCTTTCAGGCGAGCGACGCCTCGAACTGGTTCGGCGCGGGCTCGCCCGAAGCAGTCGCAGCAAACAACTACTTTCCGGGCATTATCAATGGCGGCCAGTTGCCGTACACGCTGATTTATGCGGCTTACGCCGCAGCCGCGACGCCCGCCGGTTCGTACGGTGCGCAGCTGACGGGCCTCACGCTGGCCCAGCTCAACGCGTTCAGCGGTACCTTGATCGTCACGATCAACGGCACGCTCTACACGTCCAGCGCCATCAACTTGGCCAGCGCCACGTCGTTCGCCAACGCGGCTACGCTGATGACAGCCGGCTTCACTTCGCCGCCGTTCGCCATCGTCTACGACACGCAGCGCAATCGCTTCACCCTATTGACCACGCTCACCGGCGCGACGGAAACCTCGACCGACGTGTCGGGCACTCTGGCCGCTGATGTCGGCTTGTCGCAGGCCTCGGGCGCTTTCATCGCGCAGATTGGTGCGGCCATCGACACGCCCGCGTCGGCCATGGCGCGCCTGACGTCGCTTACGACCAATTTCGGCACGTTCACCACGTCCGCCACGCAGACGCCGACCCAGCGCGAGGCGTTCGCGTCGTGGAACAGCACGCAGAATTTCCAGTATGCCTACGCCGCGTGGGACACCGACGCGGCGGACCTGACGCCCAACAACGCGGCCTCGTTCGGCGCGATCGCCTTCGCGACGCCCTACCAGGGCACGCTGCCGGTGTACGGCGGCATCGATACCGCAGCGGCCTTCATGGGTTACGCCGCCAGTATCAACTACAACATCCGCAACGGTCGCACCGTGCTGGCCTTCCGCCAGTTCGTGGCGGGCACTGCAGCGACCTGTTCGTCGCTCTCCAATGCCGCAGCGCTTGAGAGCAACAACTACAGCTACATCGGCGCGGCCGCCAACTCGGCGAACAACTGGACGATCGCCTATCCGGGCAAGATTTCCGGTTCGTTCCTGTGGTTCGACACCTACCTCGACCAGATCTGGCTCAACAAGTCGCTGCAACTGTCGCTGTTCCTGGCGATGCTGGCCTACAACTCGCTGCCGTACAACCAGGACGGCTACACCGACCTGTACCGCGCTGCGGTCGACGTGATGGACGCCGCGGTGAATGCGGGCGTCGTGGTCGCCGGTGTGACGCTCTCGCAGAGCCAGCAGCAACAGGTCGACAACGCCGCCGGCCGCACCATCTCCGACGTGCTGCAGACCCGCGGCTGGTACGTGCTCATCGCCGACCCGTCCAACCCGGCCCAGGCGCGCGCCAACCGCACGAGCCCGCAGTGCACGGTATGGTGGTGTGATGGCGGCTCGATCCAGCAGCTCAACGTTCAATCTCTCGCCATCATCTGAGGCCGCCCACCATGTCCGGCAAACTTACTAGCGCTGATGCCGTCCTGGCGGCCACCGTCGAAGCCCTGTTCCCTTCGGCCGTCCGGCTGCAGGGATTCTCGGCGGATGACGCCTGGGACCCCGAGGCCGTCGAGAACGGCGAATACAGCTACGGCATCGACGGCACGCTCTCGGCGGGCTTTGTCTTCAACGAGGTGCCGCTGGCCATCACGCTGCAGGCCGACTCGCCGTCCATTCCCTACATGGAACAGGTGTGGGCCTACGAGTTTTCCAACCGCACGAAGCTGCAGTGGGACCTGACCATCACCGCGCCGTCGCTGGGTCGCCGCTACGAGTACAAGCAAGGCTACATGCGCTCGTACAAGGCGCCCGCCGGCAAGAAGATCCTGCAGCCGGCGGTGGGTAACTTCGTGTTCGCCCAGCTGCAGATCTCCAACCTGTAACGGAGCGCGTCATGCCGCTGGTCAAAGGTCGTAGCGACGCCGCCCATTCGGCCAATGTGGCGACAGAAATTCGGGCCGGCAAGTCGCCGGCTCAAGCCAACGCCATCGCGTACGCCGTGCAGCGCAAGGCGCGCGCCGAGGACAGCAAGCACGCTGCCGACTTCAAGGGCGCGCTCGATTCGCTCAATAGCATTGCCGACCGTTGCATGTCGCCCACGGCACCGAAGAAACCGAAGGAATCGCAATGAGCCAGTGGCCGCGTCCCAATCCGACCAACGGACAGCCGTCCGACCCACCAGGCACCTTGCCTGGCCCGCTGAACGTCAACGGCGTGTATCTGGTCGACCCGGTCACTGGCCAGCCCATCTCGCCGGCACCTAACCCTGCGCTCAATCCGGGCAGCACCGCCTTCCCGATCCGTTCGACCACGGGCGCGTACAGTGTCACGGCGCCGTCGACGGATCAAATCATTATCGCCGCCAATACTTTGCGTCGGTTCCTGTTCGTGCAGAACCAGCACGCGACCGACACGCTCTATCTGGCCATCGGTGAGCCGGCCTGGACGGGCACTGCCTACCAGGGCGTTGCGCTTGCGCCGGGCGATTTTATCCGCTTTGATAGCGTGGTGCCGCTCAACGAGCTGCATATCGCCGGCTTGGCCGGCATTCCCGTCTACGTCATCGAAGGATAAGCCACATGAAACGCGAAGACAAAACCGGTTTCATCACGTTGCTGATCATTTGCACGATCATGCTTCTTAGCTCTCTCCTGGTCGCCTGCAGCACCACCGGCGGCGCATCGGCCGCGACGCCCGCACAGATCGCGGGTGCCGTGTGCCCGGTCGTCCAGGCCGACCTGGCGACCTACCAGTCGATCTTCGCCGCACAGACCGACGTCGCAAGCTCCGCCAAGATCAGTGCCGATCTGGCCAA
>OUWB010000126.1_pt1 | contig 13709 bp, 6 predicted proteins | sample 1779821 | NCBI WGS metagenome assembly OUWB01 (sample SAMEA3914806, study PRJEB12502) | metagenome | biome: forest; material: soil | place: Canada | collected 2011-08-03 | depth 0.1 m
CCTTGCCGTCGCCCAGGAAATCCCCGTCGCCCTCGAAGCTCCAGCCCGAGCCCAGGCCGGTCACCTGCGTATAGGCCGCCTGACCGCTCGAGCCGACCTCGCCCACCACAACCGCCCCGCCCGTGCTCTCGATCAGAAAGTCGCTCTTGCCGTCGCCGTTGAAGTCCGCAGGCGCGGAGGCCGACGCGGCGTGGGCGACGATGTCCACCCCGCCGGCGCCGTCGGCGCTGGTGGTGAAGCTCAGCCCCGCGCCGCCAGTCAAGGTGATCGTGTCCACCACCGCGCCCCCGCTGGAGACCAGCAGCTGACCCTCACCGTCCAAACTGACCGTGACATGGTTCAAATCCGCGATGTCCAGAACACCGCCAGCGTCCAGGCTTATCGCTCCGACGGTCGCTCCATATTCGAGCTGCAGCACGCCGCCCGCGGCGACCGTGGCCGCAGTGACGGTCGCGCCGCTGCTGACCACTTCAAAACCGCCCGACCCGATCAAGGCGCCGCTGTCGACTGCGCCCGACGAGACCACTTCCCAGCCCCCGGCCTGGATTTGTGTCGCGCTGGCGCGCGCGCCGGACTCCAGGGTCTGAAGCGCGCCCGAGCCGACCACGGTCCCGACACCCACGCCGAAGATTTCGGCGAAATTCTGCGCTGCGCCGCCCTCGAGCACGACATCGCCGGCCAAGCCGCCGGAACTCACGGTCATCGAGACGCCGCCGCTGACCAAGACCGCCGAGACGACGCCGCCGGACGACACCACCAGCTGCGTTTCGGCCAGGTCCCCACGCAGCTGCACGCCGCTGACAAGGCCGTCGACATCGATCACGCCGATCGTTTCGCCCGCGCCGACCATTTCGCCGCCCGCCGACACCATCACGTTTTGCGCGAGCGCTTCCGAGCCCACATTCAGGACACCCCCGCTGAGGACGGTGGCGCTGAACACGTTCAGGAAAGCGCCGCTGGCCGCCGCCGCCCCGCTGATGGTGGCCGCGCTGGCGACCAGGCCGGCGGAAAAGGTCTGGCCCGCGCTGACCGTGGGCTGGACGAACAACTCTGCGCCGCTGGAGACAATGACGGACGACGCCGTCGCGCCTGCCTCGATGCTCTCGCCGCCACCGCTGACGACCACCCCGCCGTTCTCATAGCCGCCGGACTGGACGATCTCGAAGCCGCCGGCCAGCACCTGCGTGCCCGACGCCTGCCCGCCCGAATCGACGTACTGAACGCCCCCCCTCGCCACGGTGGTGGATATCGCCAGGCCGTCGATCTCGGAATAGGCCTGAAGAAGTTCAGACACGCCTCCTGTCTGTGAACCATTGGCGGCGGCGATGTCCGCCCCAGCCGCAGTCACATGGCCGGCGGAGAGAAGCGCGTTCCTCACCGAACCGCTGGCGTCGACCTCGAGATATCCATTGATGACCGTGATGTTGGCCGCCACGCCGGCGACCTCCAGTTCGCTGTAGTAGCCGGCGTCACCCAGGGTGACGCCATAGACGGAGCTATAGTCCTGGCTCTGGCCCAGGAGAGCGCCGGGGCCGGAAAGGACGCCGCCGCTGACGAGGGCGTCGAACGCCGCCGCACCCGCGGTCAGCGACATCACGCCGCCCGTCACAAGGGGGATGGCGTCGATATAGCCGCCTTGCATGACGGTGACGCCGCTGATCGTGGTCGCGCTCGCCACGGCGCTCGCAACGACGGTCTGGCCGGCTGACAAGATCTGCTCCACGTAGAGTCCGCCGCCGCTGCTCACCACCACGCCTTGCACGGTCGCGCCCTCGGCCAGCAACTCGGCCCCGCCGCTTTCCACGATCTCGTTGGTGGCGTCGCCTCCCGAAAGAACCTCTTCGAAGCCGCCCGAAGAGACGATCGTGCCGCTGGCCGCGGCGCCGTATTCGATCACCTGTATTGCGCCCACGCCGATCTGGGTCGCCGAAGCGGCGCCGCTGATGTCGGCGAAAGCGCCCAGGAGGTCCCCCAGCAGGGTCGCACTGACCGTCGTGCCGCCAGACGACACGACCAGCCCTCCATCGACCACCGTCACGCCGCTGGCGACCCCGCCTGACCAGACCTGCAGCGAGCCGGAACTGACGGGGTCACCCACGAATACGCCGCTCGCCAAGCCGTAGACCTCGTTGGACGGCCCATCGATCGACAGGTCGCCCTCGATCTCCGTGCCCGAGCCGACGATCACGTTGACCGCCGAACCCCATCCCTCTGCCACACCACCGGAAAGCAGTTGAAATTGCTCGAGATCGACGCCGGAGCCGATAACAAGGACGCCGCCGCTGGAGACCGCCGGGTTGTAGGACAGGCCTATGACCGCCCCGCTTTCCAGGGTCATGCCCTGGATGCTGATGGTGCTGGTCACAGTTCCGGCGGTCAGGGTCTCGCCGCTGAGCACCCCGGCCGAGAAGATCACTTCACCACCGCTGCTGACGGTCACGTTGCTGGTGAGCGCGCCGGACTGCAGGGCCAAGGTCCCGCCGCTGAAGACGACGGTTCCTGTCGCTAACCCACCTGAATAGACGGTCTCAAGGCCGCCGGCGTCGACCAGGGAACCGGACATCACGCCATTGACGCTGGCCGCGCCGCCGCGCGCCACCACCGTGCCCGAAGCGACCGCGCCTGCCCCGATATTCTCTATGCCGTAGATCGTGGCGTCGACGGACAGCCCACCGACGTTTTGAATTCCATACTGCTCGACGAAAGTCCCGCTCACCACGCCAACCGCATCCAGCGTGCCGCCCCCAAGAACGACGTCGTCCAAGCCTTGGCCGCCGGAGGCTATGGTCAGATAGGCCTGATAGGTCACCTGATCATCGATGCTCAGCCCCGAGACGGTCTCGGCGGCGCCGTAGCCTGTGCCGGAGATGAAGGTCCCACTGGCTACGCCGCCGACCTGCACGTTGAGCGAGCCGTCTGTCACGTTGACGTCCAAGGCCGAGCCGCCGGACAGGATCAGGAGTTGGGCGTTTGCGCCGGCGAAGCCGGAACCGCCGACCGCGATTCCGCTCACCAAGCCAGCCGCAGACACCGTACCCGTCGCTGAACCCGCGCCGATCAGCGATCCGCCATTCGCAACCACGGCCTTCGAAATAGACTGTCCGGAGCCCACTGACAGCGTCGCGCCGCTGAGCACGTCCGCCCCGAAAACGCTCAGCACAGCGCCGCTCTCGACGGTCACGCCGTCGAACACGAACGCGCTCGACGCGCTCTGCGAACTGACGACGATCGACTGGCCCGCGCTGATGGTCGGCGCATCGATAAGCACGCCGCCGGCGTCGATGGTCAGACCCGATTGCTGCGCGCCGGGAGCAAGGCTCAAACTGCCGCCGCTCGCGACTGTCGCACCCGACACTGAGCCGCCGCTGGCCACGCTTTCCTGGCCTGCGATCCAGCCACCGTCATCGCCGCCGCCGCTCAGCACGCTCACCGTGGCGCCGCTACTGACCACATCGCCGCTGGCGGCGCCGTATATATCCAGATAGGCCCCGGACTGCACCTGGGCGTTCGAAAGCGAGCCACTGTCGGTCAGATCGGCATAGGTCCCGATCGTCATGCCGACCGCCTGCGCACCAGCGCTCAAAACCCCGTCGCCAACGAGAGTGACGCTGTTCAGCTGCGCGCCGGACACGGCGTCAACCTGGGCCATGAGATCGAGGCCGCTGACCAATCCGGCTATGACAACGGCGCCTTGCGCTTCGCCCTGCCCACCGGCCACCCCGCCAGCCGCCACGGTGAGGCCGCTGACCACGCCGCCCGACGCCACCGTCAGCGTCGCCCCGGACGAGACCGTCACATTGCTCGCGCTCGAGCCGGCGCTCACGCTGACATTGGCGCCGCCTTCCAGGAACACGGCGGCGTATTCGACCATGCCGCCGGCCGAAAACGTGACCCCATCGACCACGGCGGCGGAGGCCATCGTGGTCTCGGCCTGGGCCGATAAGGCCTGACCTGCGCTGACCGTCTCGGTCAATTCGATCACGCCGCCGCTCTGGACGCTGACGCCGTTCAGTACGCCGCCGGAGAGCGCGATGGCGGTTCCACCCCATTCCACAATCGCGTTTGTCACGTCCCCGCCCGACGAGACCGTAAGCGATCCATGGGATTGAATGAGCGAACCTGACACTGACCCGCCGCCCAGGACCACCTCGGCGCCCGCGACCACCGAGTCCACGGCCACCCCGCCCGATCCGACCTCCTCGGTGCTGGCGAAGCCGACCGTATCGTTGAAGGCCGAGCCGAGGATCACATCGGCCGGCGGCGTGACGAGGCTAGCCAGAGCGTAAGGATCCTCAGCCAGCACCAGCCCGCTGGCGTTGGCGCCGGCTTCCAAGGTCAGCGGGCCCCATTCGACCGTCACGCCGCTCAACGATCCGCCGCTGGCCACCTGGAGCGCACCGAAGATCGCAACGCCGCTCAGCGTCCCCGCGTCCAAGCTCCCCCCCTGAACCGAGCCGCCGCCGCTGATCTCACCGCCCGCCGAAACGGTGACTCCAGAGGCGCTGGCGCCCGACGACAACGCCAGGACGCCGCCGCTGGTGACGACCGCCGAATCGACGACGCCGCCGGACTGCACCTCCAGCTGGGCGCCGCTGGAGACGGTCAGGCCGCTGCTGATCGCGCCGGAGGAGATGACCTGAGCGGACATGGATGGTGACTTTCGACTGACTGGAAACGAGGAGACGGAGGCGGGCGTGGCGGATGCCTGAGGCGGTCACCGGGGAGGGCGAGCGGACGTCATGGATCAGACATGGACTTGCTGCTGCGCCTTCCCTCGGGAGCGCTGGCCGCGCTCAGTTTTCGGCTTAGGTAAGGGCATACAACCGTCACGGTCAATGCGCCCCGCTCAAGACGAGAAGACGGCGCGCCCAGGACGCGGCGGACGCCGCGATCGCAGTTCAGGCCGACGGCCGAACGCGCAAATCAGGCTTGTCAAACCGAAAGCGGCCAGCCCTAAAGGCGCAGTGACCGCTGGGGATCGCCATCGTCCCCCGGCAAGCGCGCCTGGAGACCAAAATTGACGTTGCTCCAATTATTGCAACGCGTTGCACGCCCTGGCCGGCAGCCGACGAGATCTGTCCTCACTCGCGCCAACGCCGCTCGCGACGCGAAGCGATGGAGCGAGGCGGCCAGCGCCTATCGTGACTTCCTGACCCTTTGGCCGGATCGCGCGGACATCTGGGTCCAATATGGCCACGCGCTCAAGGAGAACGGTCAGCGCGAAGAAGCCGAGCTCGCCTATCGCCGCGCCATCGAGCTGGCTCCGAACGTCTCGGACACGCATTTGCAGCTGGGCCATCTGCTCAAGATCACCCAAAGGCTGGACGCAGCGTCGGAAAGCTATCTGAAGGCGCTGCAGCTCGACCCGAACGACCTGCACAGCCGGCGGGAGCTGCAGCATATGGCCCGCAGCCGCGGCGCGCTTTCCTCCGCCGCCCGGCAGCAGGTGCTTATCCGCCTGGATCCGCCGGATAAGTCGCTCGAGGCGCCCGAAGACCTCGGCTCCATCAAGGCCGATCTGCGCCGGATCGCCGCGGCGGTGGACAGGCTGACCCAGGCGCGCGAGATCGACGCCAGCCTCAGCGGTCCCATGAAGGACCTGTTGGCCCAGATCGACGCCGCCGCCCCCCCGGCTCCGCCCGAGGCCGCCAGCGGCTCGATACTGGTGTTCGATCTGGCGGATCTGTTCTCCTATTTCCGCAATGCGCGGCTACCGACCGGCATCCAGAGGGTGCAGATCGAACTCGTCCGCGCGCTCCTGCTGTCCGAAGAGCATCGCGGCGCGGTCCGCATCTGCTGCTTCACCGAACAGGAGGACGAGTGGCGCGAGATTCCGGCCAAGCTGTTCCTGAAATTGGCCGAACTGGCCCTAAGCGGCGGCGACGTCCAAGCGCCGGAGTGGCGCGCCATCCTCAACCACCTTGAAATCCATCTTTTGAGGAGCCCGGATTTTGAATTCCCGGAACGATCCTGCCTGATCAATCTGGGCACATCCTGGTGGCTGCAGAACTATTTCCTAAAAGTTCGAACGATCAAACAGACGCGTGGCGTGCGTTATATTCCGTTTGTGCACGACATGATCCCGATCATGACGCCGGAGCACTGCGTACGGGAGCTAACCCAGGACTTCATAAGCTGGGTCGTCGGCGTTTTTGACCATGCCGATAGCTTCCTGGTCAATTCTCAGGCCACCAAACGAGACCTCATCACCGTCGCAGCCCGCCTGGGCCATGAGGTCGCTGAAGAGCAGATCACCGTGACTCCCCTGGACGCGGACTTTCGCGCTCCAGGCCGCCAGCCCGCCGACCCGGTGCTGCTCGATCGCTGGCGCCTGCGTCCAGACGCCTATGTGCTGTTCGTCTCCACCATCGAGTCTCGCAAGAATCACATCGGAGCCTTCAACGCCTGGCTTGCGCTGATCCGCAAGCATGGAACGGTTCCCATGCTGGTCTGCGTGGGGTCCGAAGGCTGGCTGAATCAAGCGGTGCATGCTCGCCTGGCCTCGAGTCCGGAGCTTCAGACCAAGGTGCTGATGCTTTCGCGCCTGGCCGACGAAGAGTTGGCATGCCTCTATCAGCACTGCATGTTCACGCTTTATCCAAGCCACTACGAAGGCTGGGGCCTGCCTGTCACCGAATCCCTTTGCTACGGCAAGCCGACCTTGATCTCGGACAGCACGTCCTTGCCGGAAGCGGGTGGAATCTTTGCGGATTACTTCCGAGCCGGCTCGGACGCCTCCTTGACCGAGGCCGCGGAGAAGCTGATCCTGAACCCCGACTACCGGCGACGGCGTGAGCGCCAGATCGCCACGCAGCACCATCCGCGCAGCTGGGCGGATATCGGCCTGCAAGTGCACCAAGCGGCTCAGGCCGATTCCGAGCAGGCGTTCCGTAAGGTCTCCACGGTGAAGGCCGCTCAGCCTGGCGTCTATTATCCCCTGATACGCAACGCCGAGACGCGCATATGGCGGGGCATGACCCAGGGAGAAATGTTCCGGGCCGGCGCGGGATGGTGGTGGCCGGACGACTGGGGCGCCTGGACCAAACCCCGAGGCGGCGAAATCAGCCTGAGCGTGGCTGGACCGCACGGCCCGCTGAAGCTCTACCTGCAACTGCATGGCCTGCGTGAGGTTGAAACCCGCTGGAGCCTGGCCCTGTCCGCGCCGTCGCCGGCCCCCCCCTTGTCTGGCGTCCTGGCGCCGAACCAGCGCCGATGGATCGCCATGGACCTTCCCGCCTCCGAAGAGGGTCTGGTCATAAGGGGCGTCCTGAGGTCGGAGATGTCACAGAACTTGGGCGACTTCACCGACGGGGGCGACAATCGGGTGACAGGCGTGGGATTGATGGGCCTCTATGTCTGCGAAGCCGCTGACGTGATGCGACGCCTGGCGCTGAGCGAGGCGATCAGCCTAGACAGGCTCGATCCGCTGACGCCTGGCTACGAGGCGCGCTCCCAAGCTCTCGATGAGCTGGCGAGGTCCTAGATGCAGGACTATTGGGGACACGATCCCGAACAGCTCGTGACGCTGCTTTACCGCCTGCTGCTGGGCCGCGATCCGGACGCGGGAGGTTTGGCCGCTCACGTTGAAACGCTGCGCGCCAACCGCCTCACCGCCCAGGAATTGGCGCGGGAGTTCGTCAGATCGTCCGAGTTCACCGGCCGCCCGTCACTGGCCCCACACGAGGTGCGCGTGCGGCGCATGGATTGCGAGTTCGTCCTCCCGGCCGGAGCCAGCGTGGTGGGCGAGATCGATTCAGACGATGGCTACGAGCCTTGGGTTCTGCCCTATTTCCTCGATTGCTGCCGGCCCGGCATGACGGTGGTCGACATCGGCGCCAGCTGGGGCGCGTTCGCCCTGCCGGCGGCCCGTCGCGTCGGCGAACATGGCCGTGTGTTCGCCTTTGAGGTCAGCGCCCGCAATTGCCGGGTGCTGGTCAAGAGCGCCCAGGCCTCAGGCCTCGGCAATGTCGAGGTCTTGCCGCTGGGCGTGTCGGACCGTCTGGGGCGCGAGCTGCTGCGCCGGCAAGCGGTGACCAACAACAACGCCATCAACACCGGAGAAAATCCGACGGCGGATCATCTGGACAATTATGATGTCGTCGCGGTCACGCCTCTGGACCTGTTGCGCGGCGCCCTGGGCCAAGTCCACATCCTGAAAATGGACATCGAGGGCATGGAATACCGCGCCTCGATCGGCGCGCTCTCCTTCCTGAAGGAGCAGCGGCCGTTGACCTTCATCGAATATTCGCCCGACTTCCAGCGCATCAGCTCGGGCGTCGCCGGCGCCGATCTTCTCAACCTGTATCTCGAGCTCGGCTACCAGATCGAAATCCTGCATCGCGGCCGCCCCCGCGAGCTGCTCGCCAAGGGCGCATCCGGCGACCTCATCCAGCAGGTCGACGCCGTGTGGCGGGAGCACGTGGAGACGGACGGCGGCACGCATCTGGACCTGTGCCTGCATCCGTCCGAGGCGGCCCGATGAGTTCGACGCCCCCAGCCCGATCGCGCCTGCCTGATCGTGGACCGCGCACGCCAGGATGTCCGGCATGATCCCCAAAGCGTTGATCGAGGCCTGCTATCGGCAGCTGTTGGGGCGTGAGCCCGAGGACGATCACGTGCTGCACGCCAAGATGGCGCTGCCCACCTATGACGCCCTGCTCAACGATTTTCTGAATGCGCCCGAATATGTCAGGCGCTTCCCGCCCCACCTTCGCAGCGCCTATCTCGCCGCGCCGCCCAAGGTGGAGATCGACGCCTCGACCGCGCAGCTGCAGGCGATGTTTCAGCGCATCCGGGCCGAATGGTCACGGCTCGGCGACGAGGATCCCTATTGGTCGGTGCTCACCGACACGGCCTTCCGCGCAGACAGGATAGAGCAGGACAAACTGGCGGCCTTCTTCGAGACGGGCGCCGATTCCGCCGCCGCCGTCGACGCCTTCGCCCAGCGGTCCGGCGTGTCGGTGCGCAAGGGGCGCTGCATAGAATTCGGCTGCGGCGTCGGGCGGGTGACCGGCCATCTGGCCAGGATGTTCCGCGAGGTGATCGCCGTGGACATATCGCCGCGCAATCTAGATCTGTGCAGCCAAGCCATGCGCGACCAGGGCGTGGACAACGTGACGCCCCTGCTTTTGAGCGGCCCTGACGAGGTCGAACTGATCCCGGCCGCGGATTTCCTGTTCTCGATCATCGTCCTGCAGCACAACCCGCCGCCGATCCAGCACTACCTCCTGGACGTCCTGCTTTCCAAGGTGCTGGAAGGCGGCGGCTTCCTGTTCCAGATTCCCACCGCGACGCCCGGCTACGCCTTCTCGATCAACGAATATCTCGCCAGCCCCGCCGAAGGCATGGAGCTGCACGACCTGCCGATGACCGAGGTGTTCAAGCTCTTGGCCACCCATCGCGCCACGCCCCTTGAGGTGACTTTGGACGGATGGACCGGTCTCAGCGGCTCGCACACCTTCTTCGGCTTGAAGTAGGCCCGGCATCCAGGCCCTGCGCCGCGGCGCCATGGACGGTCCGTTGACCGTGCATTACAATCTGGCGAACATAAGAGCGCTTCCCGCCGGGATGGGTCGGCCCTTGCAAGCAGGGAGCGCTTGATAGGTTGTCGGGAAAGCCGTCTTCCTGCCCGATCCAGCGGGGAAGAGGGCCTGCGAGCATGGAAGTTTGATGTCGTATCAGTCGATGCCGGGCGGCTTCCTCCCTGACGGCGCGCCGGCCATAGGGCGCCCGCACGCCAGCATCTTCGCCCGTCCATGAACTCGACCAGTCCCGGCGGCGCCGCAGCCGCCTTCTCCTTGGCCGCCGCGATCTGCGGCGCGCCGGTTTCGCCCGAGGAGCTGCTGCACCGGTTCAGCGCCGCGGGCCAGTTCGGGGCGCCGGAGATATTGCGCGCGGCCAAGGCCCTGGGCCTGCGCGCGCGGCTGACCACGCCGGCCCTCAGGCGCCTGGCGACCATGCCCATGCCGGCCCTGGCCCGCGACCGCCAGGGCGGCTTCGTGGTGGTCGGGCGCGTGGCGGCGGACGACGACGGCCAGGTGCGCCGGCTGATGATCCAGCGGCCAGGCGCGCCGCCCGGGCCGATCTCGGCCGAGGACTTCACCGCCCAGTGGGACGGCACGCTGATCGTGCTGGCGCGCAAGGTGGCGCTGGGCGACCCCAACCGGCCGTTCGGCCTGGACTGGTTCTTCGACGCGGTGTTCCGCTATCGCCGCATACTGGGCGAGGTGCTGGCGGTCAGCTTCGCCCTGCAGCTGCTGGGCCTGGCCACACCGCTGTTCTTCCAGGTCATCGTCGACAAGGTGCTGGTGCACCACGGCCTGTCGACCCTGGACGTGGTCGCCGCCGGCCTCGGCCTGGCGCTGACCTTCGAGGTGGTGCTGGGCGGCCTGCGCTCCTACGTCTTCTCGCACACCACCACCCGCATCGACGTGGAGCTGGGCGCGCGGCTGTTCAGCCACCTGCTCAGCCTGCCGATCGGCTATTTCGGCGTGCGGCGCGTGGGCGACAGCGTGGCGCGCGTGCGCGAGCTGGAGAACATCCGCCAGTTCCTCACCAGCTCGACCCTGACCCTGGTGCTGGACCTGGTGTTCAGCTCGATCTTCCTGGCGGTGATCTTCTGCTATTCGGCCCTGCTGGGCTGGATCGTCACCGCCAGCATCCCCTGCTACCTGGCTGTCTCGCTGGTGGCCACGCCGGCCATCCGCCTGCGCTTGCAGGAGAAGTTCCGCCGCGGGGCCGAGAACCAGTCGTTTCTGGTCGAGACGGTGACCGGCATCGAGACGGTCAAGGCCATGGCCGTCGAGCCGCACATGCAGCAGCGTTGGGAGCAGCAGTTGTCGGGCTATGTGCGCGCGGCCTTCCGCGTCACCAGCCTGGGGGTGCTGGCCGGCCAGACCGCCCAGCTGATCAGCCGGGTCACCACCCTGGCCCTGCTCTATGTGGGCGCGCGCCAGGTGATGCAGGAGCAGCTGACCATCGGCGAACTGGTGGCGGTGAACATGCTGGCCAGCCAGCTGTCCGGCCCGGTGCTGCGCCTGGCCCAGCTGTGGCAGGACTTCCAGCAGGTGCGGGTGTCGGTGGACCGGGTCGGTGACATTCTCAACAGCGCGCCCGAACCCGCCCGCCCGGCCGGCTCGGCGGCGCGGCCGATGATCGACGGCCGGGTGGTCTTCGATTCCGTGACCTTCCGCTATCAGGCCAATGCGCCGGCGGCCCTGGACAACCTGACCCTGGCCGTGCCCGCCGGCCAGATCCTGGGCATTGTCGGCCCGTCCGGCTCGGGCAAATCGACCCTCACCAAGCTGGTCCAGCGCCTGCGCAGCCCCGAGCAGGGGCGCGTGCTGATCGACGACATGGACCTGTCGATCGTCGACCCCGCCTGGCTGCGCCGCCAGGTGGGCGTGGTGCTACAGGACAACGTGCTGTTCAACGGCCCCATCCGGGACAATATCGCCCTGTCCAACCCCTCCATGACCATGGACGCCATCGTGCGCGCCGCCCAGCTGGCGGGGGCGCACGAGTTCATCTCCGAACTGCCCGCCGGCTACGACACCGAGGTGGGCGAGCGCGGCGGCAGCCTTTCGGGCGGCCAGCGCCAGCGGATCGCCATCGCCCGCGCCCTGGCGATCAATCCGCGCATCCTGATCTTCGACGAGGCCACCAGCGCCCTGGACCTGGAGAGCGAGCAGGCGATCCATTCGCGCATGCACGAGATCTGCCGCGGGCGCACGGTGCTGATCGTGGCCCACCGGCTGTCGGCAGTGCGCCTGGCCCACCGCATCGTCACCCTGGAGCGCGGGCGGGTGGTCGAGGATGGGACCCATGCCGAGCTGCTGAGCGCGGGCGGCCGCTATTCGCGGCTATGGGCGGCGCAGAACGATTTGACGCTGGAAGCCCCCGCCGCGCAGGGTTTCGGCATGGGCGCCGCCGAATGAACGCCCTGCAGAAGATCATGCCGCGGCGCGCGGCGCGGACCGTCAAGCCGGATCCGATCTTCGGGGGGCGGCCGCGCTCGGAGCTGGAGTTCCTGCCCGCCGCGCTGGAGGTGATCGAGACCCCGCCGCCGCCGCTGGCGCGGGTGGCCTCGCTGACCATCGTCGCCCTGCTGCTGGTCACCGTGGGCTGGGCCAGTCTGAGCCATGTGGACATCGTCGCCTCGGCGCCGGGCCGGCTGACGCCCGTGGGCGGCAGCAAGATCGTCCAGCCGCTGGAGACGGGCATCGTCACCGCCATCCACGTGCACGACGGCGATCAGGTGCGCCAAGGCGAGGTCTTGGTGGAGCTGGAGCCCACCTCCACCCTGGCCGACGAGACGCGCTCGCACGACGAACTGTCGGCGGCGCGGCTGGAGGTGGCGCGCCTGCGCGCCGTGGCCCTGGGAGCGTCGTTCCAGGCGCCTTCCGGCGGCGATCCGGCCGCCACGGCCATCGCCGGCCACGAGGCCCAGGCCGAGATCGACGACCACCAGGCCAAGCTGGCCAGCCTCAAGGACCAGGTGGCCGAGAAGAAGGCCGCCCTGGACGAGGCCAGGGCCGAGGTCAGCCGGCTGGAAGCCTTGATGCCGCTGGCCGCCAAGCGCGCGCAGGTGTTCCAGTCCCTGTCCGACAAGGGTTTCGGCTCGACCCTGCAGCTGCTCGACGCCCAGGAGAAGCAGCAGGACACCGCCAAGTCACTCGAGGTCCAGCGCCGCAAGATCCCGGAACTGGAAGCCGGCGTCGCCGCCGCCGAGCGCGACTACGCCGAGGCCCAGGCCGACATCACCAAGACCGCCTTGGCCGACCTCACCGAGGCCCAGGTCAAGGCCGATTCCCTGCAGGCCGACTTGGACAAGGCCGTGGACCGCGAGAACGACCGCACCCTGCGCGCGCCTGTCGACGGCACGGTGCAGGAGCTGGCTATTCACACCGTGGGCGGGGTGGTCGAGCCGGGCCAGATGCTGATGCGGGTGGCGCCGTCCAACGCCTCGGTCGAGGTCGAGGCGCGGCTGGCCAACCAGGATGTGGGCTTCGTGCGCGCCGGCATGGCGGCCGAGATCAAGGTGCAGACCTTCCCCTTCACCCGCTACGGCCTGATCCACGCCACGGTGCTGAGCGTCTCGCACGACGCGATCACCGAGGATCAGCAGCCCCGGCAGCAGCAGACCAGCGCCGGCGCCGGCCAAGGCCAGGACGACGACGCCTCGGGCGAGCTGCAGTATCTGATGCGGCTTAAGCTCGACCGCGACACGATGAACATCGACGGGCGCACCGTCACCCTGACCCCGGGCATGGCCGTCACCGCCGAGATCAAGACCGGCCGCCGCCGGGTGATCGACTTCGTCCTCTCCCCGATCGCCAAGGCCTCGCGCGAAGCTGGGCGGGAGCGGTGACGGACCGGGTCCGCGCTCTTACCAGGGATGTTCGGAAATCGCCGGCGCACAAGGCGCCGGCGCCAATCGGCCCGCTCATCCCGGCGAAAGCCGGGATCCGGATCCAATCCGCAAAGCGTCAGGATGAATCTGGACCCCGGCTTTCGCCGGGGTGAGCGGATATGAGCTGTCCCGAGCGGCGTGCGCCCTAACGGCGAGAAAGAGGGATCAGCACAGCTGAGCCCGATGCGTCTTAGCCGCGGGGCGCCTTGGCCCGGCCGCCGGCGGGGCGGCCCGCCGAGGGCGGACCGGAGCGGCGGCCGCTGTTGGCCGATCCCGGACGGTGGTGCTGGCGATGGGC
>OUWB010003765.1_pt1 | contig 13663 bp, 13 predicted proteins | sample 1779821 | NCBI WGS metagenome assembly OUWB01 (sample SAMEA3914806, study PRJEB12502) | metagenome | biome: forest; material: soil | place: Canada | collected 2011-08-03 | depth 0.1 m
GCGATCGGCCTGGGCTGCGCCTGCGTGCTGTACCTGACCGCCTTCGTTATCACCGCCTTTGCGCCAAAGCCGAAAATGGTTGCGGCCTAAATCCTGTAGTCCTTGGCGATCGTTCGCGACGCCAGTCCCATCACGGCCATCGACACCAGACCGCCGATGGCCGTGGCATAGAGTCTCTGTTCGGAGCCATAGAGCGCCGAGACATGGGCCGTATAGAGCAGCATCATCGCCGTGAAGCTGACCGCCAATGAAAACGCGGCGTAACGCGCCTTCAGCAGGGCGTAGGACAGGCCCGACCCGGCGACCGCCAGCACGGCGTCGAACCCCTGCACCGGCGGCAGCACGAAAGTTACGGCGATGGCCGCCGCGCAGCCGGCCAAATTGCCCAGCAGCCGCTCCCAGCCGCGCTGCCGCGTCAGGTGGAACTTGGGCTTGAGTACGATCAATGCCGTCATCGGCGCCCAATAGGCCTTGTCGAGGCGCAGGCCGTAGGCGATCAAAAGGGCCGCAACTACGCTTAACGCCGAGACCAGGCCGTAGACGGTCATGGCCCGCGCCGTCGCCGGGATCGGCACATTGACGACCGGCTTGGGATGGCCTTGCGGGATCAGCCGATTGAGCCCCCAGACCAGGATCATCTGCGCCAGTCCGGCGCCCAGCACGATCGAGGCGCGCACGAAGGCGATTTTCGGGCTGCCGGCATAGTGGCTGGCGACCAGAAGCGCGATCGTCGCTTGCAAGGCCACCCACCAGAAGTCCTCGTCGATCAGAGCGAGGCAGGCGCAACCGGCCGCCGCCAGGCCGGCAATCAGCACAAAGGCGAGAAAAAAGCCGCCGGTCAGGGAGCCGACGAGCGTCGCTGCGGTCATCAGCGCCACGGCCCCCAGCATCGACATGAAGGGCCGCACGCGGCGCAGCCCGAAGCCGACCGAAAAGGCAGCGCCGGCGCCGATGGCGCCCGACACCGTATCGTGGGTGACGAGGCCGTACAGCAGGCAGGCCGCCATGCCGGGCACGCACACAACCATGTGATGCCAGTCGAAGGGCTGGAAATAGCTGGGGAATTTGCGCAGACGGTCGCGGATCATCACGACACCTTAAGCGATTTGCGACAAAAATTCATGGCGGAATATGTCATTCCTGATATCACTATAAGGAATGTGAAATCGTTTGCAGATATTTTCATGTGACTATGTTAAGACCTGGCGTACCGAGTCTCGCCTAGAAAGGTACGCATCATGAAGCTCCTCTATCCGATGACGACAACCGAAAAACCGGCGCCCAGCCGCCTGAAGATGGCCGATATCGCCAAGCTGGCCGGTGTCTCCGTTTCCACCGTGTCGCGCGCCCTGGCCGGCAGTCCCTTGATCCCCCAGGCGCAGCGCGAAAAGATCGAAGCCATCGCCCGCGGCCAGGGCTATGTGGTCAACGCCGCCGCGCGTAACCTGCGCACCCGCACGACCCAGACGATCGGTATCGTCCTGCCCATGGGTCATGAAACCGGCCAGGCCATGACCGATCCCTTCCTGCTGGAAATGGTCGGCCACCTGTCCGAAGAAGTCATTCGCCGCGGCTACGATATCCTGCTGACCAAGATTTCATCACCCAAGGAAGGGTGGTTGAACGCCCTGATCCAGTCGCATCGCTTCGACGGCATGCTGATGATCGGCCAAAGCGACCAGCATGCGGTGATCGACGGCATTGCCCGCACCTATGCGCCGATGGTGGTGTGGGGCGAGCGCCTGGCAGGCCAGCTTTATGGCACGGTCGGCCTCGACAACGTGCTGGGCGGCCGCCTGGCGACCGAACACCTGTTGGCCCTGGGACGCACCAGTGTGCGTTTCCTCGGGCCTATCAATGTCCCTGAAGTCGACAGCCGCTATCGCGGCTACCTGCAGGCCATGGCCGAGAGCGGCGCGCCCGAGGCCGACATGGCCCAGATCGATTGCCGTTTCACCTATGAGTCGGCCTACCAGGCGGTGCTTGGCCTGCTCGATGCCGGTGCGCGGGTGGATGCCCTGTTCTGCGCCTCGGACGTCATTGCCGGCGGGGCGCGCGACGCCCTGGTCCAGCGTGGCAAGCGGATCCCGGAAGATGTTGCGCTGTGCGGCTTCGACGATGTCGCCCTGGCGCGGGCGATGTCGCCGCCCTTGACCACCATCCGCCAGGACCTGGCCGAGGCAGCCCACGACATGGTCGACATGCTGTTCCGCCGGCTGAAGGGTGAAAACCCGCCATCGGTCTTTATCCCGGCCCGGCTGATCGTGCGCGAATCCACCGTCGGCAAGGGGGCGTAAGGCCCCGGCGCGCGATCCGCAATGCGGCCACCCCGGCCAGGGCGATCTTCGTCTGGGTTAATCGCGCGACAAGATACGGAACCGGATCGCCGCCATACGGATACTCAGGACGAGGCGGCTTGCGGGTTCACCCAACCCGTCACCATGTAGCTATCGCGGGCGTTATAGTCGTAATCCGGATAGTCGAACACATGCAGCAGTGAAAGGTGACGGTGCACGACGCGCGCCGTGATCGCGGTTTCATACCCCGTGGCGCGCAGGCGGCGATTCAGCTCGCCGTCATCGGCGAGGCCGACACGCCTTATCGCCTCAGGCCGTAACATCAAAAGACGCCCGGCGGGATTGTGAGGGTAGAACAGGCCGTCGGCGTCGGCAGCCGTCGCGTTTTGCAGCCGTTCGGGGCTGTGTTGCTTGATGAGCTTGGCCAGGGTTTCAGGGGAAGCCCGTGTCGCGAGCGGCGCGGCCGTCTCCGGTGTCACGAAATCCGGCTGGTAAATTGCGCTGCCCAGCATGGCCAGCCTTGGCCTGGCTTCCATGGCGGCGACCATCTCCGCCAGCCAACAATTCGCGCTGGCCTCAATGACGACGTCCGCTTCGATATAAACGAAATAAGGCGACCAATCGTCAAGGCGCTCCATGACATACTGGGTGATGAGGCGGGGATCGTTGCGGTCTGCAAACACAATGTCCGCGAACATGCCGCGTCGCCGAAAACCCTCGATGACCGACGGGACCTGCGGATCGTCCGAACACATGTCGAAGCAGATGAATCGATGAGGATATGTCGTAAGCCGATACAGGCTGTCCAGGCACGCCCACAGGTAGAGAGGCCGATTGCGGCAGGAAATGAGCACAGTGACAGGCTTCATGCGATTGTGTCTCCGCCTGCCTTCACTTTCGCCACGGCCGATTTTCGGAAAGGGCGCGCCGGCTGGCCGGCGACCATCATGTCGGACGCAACCGAGCGCCGGACAAAGGTCATCGGCGCTACGGTCACACGGTCGCCCAGCGATATGCCGTCCAGGCAGACGCTCTTCAAACCCAGGACGCAGTCCTCGCCGACCTGGGCTTCGCCGACGGAAACGCCGGCCATTATCGACGTATAGGCCCCAATGGAGGACCCCGTGCCGACGTGGCTGTAGCTGCTGCAATAGACGAAGTCGCCCAACGTGACGCTGGAAGACACCATGGCGAAGCTCAGGATGACGCATCCCCGGCCGACCTGGGCCGCCGGACCGACCAGGGCCCGGCGATCGATATAGGTTTGCCATTCGAGGCCCACGCGACTGCCCTTGGCGACCATCTGCCGGCGAACGTCGGGAAAGCCGACGGCAATGAAGGCCTTGCCGGGCCCGCAATCGTCCAGACCGATGACGGGCAGGCCGTGAAGCGTCTGGCCGGCCTTGCCGTCATCGACGAAGCCCACGCACTGCCAGCGGTCGTCGCCGAAAAGACAATCATAAAGCAGGGCGCCCAGCTTGCCGGCGCCCACGATAAGGACCGGCTCAGGCATGGACGGCCGCGATGTCGGTCTGATCCGCGATAGGGTCAGTGGCGGGCGCCGCGTCGCCGAAATAATAGCGCATCATGAATGTCCGCAACTCAAGAAGATCCTGCTGGGCCTGCTTCGAACGGCGCATCTGACCGGCGAGACGCATCATCAGGCTGAAGGTCGCGACGGGACCGACGCGACAATCACCGCAGTCGAATTCCGGCGCGCAGCACCGTTTTCCCTTGAGAGGCTCAAGATCGAAACCATAGCCGCGATGCCAATCCGCCCCGATATAGGCGCAGTCCGTCGCCAGCCCTGTCTGCGGGTCGATGGTGTGGATCGCCGGCGTTCGATGCACCCAGTCGTTCAGCAGTTTGGAATACAGCACGGTGTCCGGGTAGTCGTCGATCATGGCATCGATAATGTCCGCCGCCTTTCGCCGATCGTCCATCCTGAGCGACAGATTGCTGTCCTTGGTGCTCATGCGGAAAAAGGGATTGTCGACCGTGTCGGCAGCTTCCAGCAGCCGGATATATTCGATTGTCATGCCGAAATCATTGAACGAAACCTCGAGATTGCGATCCGCGCAATCCCTGACGATTTCGGCGATGTCGTCTATGTTTCGCGGTTTATCGTCAAATAGATGAAGGCGCGCGAATCTCCCGCGGCGGTGTCGAGCGCGGTGAAATAAGCCTGATCTCCACGCAGTCGCGTGTTGCGCTCGTTCGCGCCCCAGATCGATATGGCGATACGGAAAGAGACGTCGTCCGGAATCTTGCGCATGCCATTGGTATAGATGATGCCGTTTTTCCAGTACTTCCCGGCAATGCGCAGCGCCGTGGAATTGAGACTGGGCTCGCCGCCGCTGAACAACGGATAGTTGATGCCACGTGCCGCCTCGGCGGCAAAAAAGGCGTCATAGGCTTCCCGGGACGGGCGCTTGTTGTCCGTCTTCTGATTGGAAAGAAAATAATAACACCCCTCGCATGTGAGGTTGCACGTATTGCTGAGATCGTAATTAGAAGATTTGATCGAAATAAATTTTCTGCGACCGTGGCTGCCCTGTAGGCCCTTACCCATTAAACGCGACCTTTATAATTTGTCTGAATATGTAAGAAATTCAATTACCTGCTACCTTAGCGCTATCAGATTTGGACTGCAATCACATGTTTTGAATTGTCGCCGCGCCGGCGTCTATCCGTACGATTGAGCCTCCAGTTCCCCCAGCCGACGGGCCGCCGGATCACGCAGCGCGTTGAAAAGACCATCCCGCAAACAGCAGCAGGGCCAAGGCCGTCGCTAGGGTAAATCCCGACGCCGGATTGCCGGTGTGGTCGCTGATCAGCCCCATGGCCAGGGGCGCGGCGACGGCGCTCAGGCAGGTGAAGAACAGGATGACCCCGCCGGCGGCGCCGTGTTTCGTCTTGGCGAAGCAGCTGATGCCCTTGGAATTCAGCGTCGGATAGATGACCGACATGAACAGGCCCGAAGCGGGCAGGGCGACCACCGCCACGCCGACGCCGCCGACCAGGGCGGCGGCGAAGCAGGCCAGCACTGCACCCGACGTCACGGCCAGCACCGTCGTCCACCGCCATCTTGCCAGCAGGGCCGCGCCCACAAAGCGTCCGGCGGCGCGCAGAATGAAAAAGGCCGTCAACGCGTAGACCGAAAGCCAGGTCAGCGACCCGTGATAGGTCGCAAGATAGGTCGGCATCCACACATAGATCGCCGTCTCGGTGCCGACATAGAGCATGGCGCCGGCGCTGAAGAGGAGGCAGAACGGATCGCGCAGCATCTTCAGCGCATCCATCGGCCGGCCCGGGGTTTTCGCCTCGTGGCGCGGACGCGGATAGCGCACGAAAAGGGCCGTGACGATCAGGACCAGGCAGAGCGTGCCGGCTATGGCGTAAAGTCCTTTCCACGAAGCCCCGCCGGCCAGCAGGCGGGTGACGATGGCCGGGCCGATAATGGTGCCGACCGCGAAGAAGCCCTCGACCATGTTCATGGTGCGGGTGTGGCCGGCGGTCGAGGTCGAGATATCGCTGATCAGGGCCAGGGCGCCGGTCTTGAACAGGCCGATGGCCGCGCCGGCGACAAACAAGAGGACGACGAAATAGGGAAACTGGCGACCGCCCGTGATGGCGAAGGCCGTGACGGCAAACAGGCTGAGCCCAAGAATGATCGTCGCCTTGCGGCCCAGCCGGTCGGCGAGAAAGCCCAATCCCAGGCCTGCCAGGGCGATGCCGGCCATGCTGGCATAGTGGAACGCCCCGGCCGTCGTTAAGCTCAGATGAAAGGTCTTGATCAAGTCGGTAATGATGACGCCGACCGAGTCCGTGGTCATGGCGAACATCATGAACATCAGATAGGTCAGGACGGCAATCAGGCGCAGGCTTTGGGGGCTGGCAGGCGACATCACAAGCTCATTATACGCTTTTTCGCGCCGCCGCCGAGTGCAGATCCGACAGGGTCACGCAGCACGCGAACGCAGTTTACCGCATCAGACACCGCCGCAATGGCCATACCGTAGCCATTTTCGACAGAACAGCGAAAAATATTTCCCATTGCAAACGATTGCAAATTATACCTAATTATGATAGTTTCACGACGTACTGGTCTTCAAGTATCTTCACCAAAGCCCTTTTCTTTTCCGTGTTTTAGCGCAGGCGATACACGGAAAAAGTGAATGTGCAAACGGTTGTAATATCTGCGTTACCCGTACAGCTCTCAATACACGGAAGCCTGACGCCCCGCCGGCCATGACCCTCACCCCCAGCGCGCCGGCGGGGCGGCTTTTTCCGCAAAACGCCCATAACAAGGCATGTGTTTCGGTGTTCACTTCGTTCGCGCATTCAAAGTCTATGTCTGAGCTTTCCAGTATCGGCGACAAGGACGCCGAATTCGTCGATGTCGATCACTGGTACGCCGCGCGTGAAGCCTTGGGGCGCCTGTACGCCAAGACCTCCGGCCACACCTTTCCTGTCCTGATGGCGGACATCGCCCGCCGGATCGCCGAGGCCTCGGTCGCCCGACGCGCCGAGCTGCGCGCGCGAGACGCCCGGCGCCGTCATACGCCGCTGTGGTTCGCCGAACCCGGCCGTCCGGCCTATTGCGCCTATGTCGATCGCTTCGGCGGCACGCTGAAGGGCTGTCTCGACCATGTCCCCCATCTTCAGGCCTTGAATGTCGGTCTTTTCCATCCCCTGCCGTTGCTGAAGACCCGCGACGGCGACAGCGACGGCGGCTTTGCCGTGGCCGATTTCGCCGAGGTCGACCCGAAGCTCGGCACCTTCGACGACCTGAAGACCCTGGCCGGCGCCCTGCGCCGCGCCGATATCTCCCTGGTTCTCGATGTCGTCTGCAATCACACGGCGCGCGAACATCCCTGGGCCCAGGCCTGGCTGGCCGGCGACCCCGACTATGCCGACTTCTATATCGTTCTCCGTGACGAGGCCGAACTGGCGGCGTGGAGCGCCGCTCTGGTCGACGCCTTCCCGGGTACGGCCCCCGGCAGCTTCACCCGGGATGAGGCCGCAAAGGGTTGGGTCTGGACGACCTTCAACGATTTCCAATGGGACCTGAACTACGCCAATCCGCGCGTCTTCCTGGCCATGCTCGACGTCTTCCTCAACCTGGCCAATGCCGGGGTCGACGGCTTCCGTCTCGATTCGGTGGCCTATCTGTGGAAGGCCAAGGGCACGAATTGCCGCAACCTGCCGCAGGTCAACGACCTCATCGGCGCCCTGCGCCACCTGATCGCCCTGGTCGCGCCCGGCACCTTCCTGCTGGCCGAAGCGATCGAGGATGCACGCGACGTCGTGCCCCTGTTCGGCAGCGCTGAAGCGCCGCAATGCCATCTCGCCTACAACAATACGACCATGACGGCGCTGTGGGCGGCCATGGCCGAAAATGACGGCGCCATCTTCGACGACGCCCTGCAGGCCTCGGCCGACAAGCCGGCCCATGGCCACTGGTTGAACTATGCTCGTTGCCACGACGACATCATCTGGAATGCGCTGGATCGCTTTGCCGACGCGCCGCGCCAGAAGCGCTGGACGCGCTTCTACGGCGGCGGTGAAAGCTTCGCCGATGGCCTGTCATTTCAAGCCAATGCCGGGGCGGCCGCTTCGATCTGCGGCATGGCGTCGAGTCTGTGCGGCGTCGCCGACGACGCCTTCGGCCTTGACCGGCTGAAGCTGGTCTACAGCATCGTCTACGCGCTGGACGGCGTGCCGATGATCTATATGGGCGACGAGATCGCCCTGGCCAACGATACGCGCTTCACCGCAACCGATCCCGATGTGCGCTGGCTGCACCGGCCGGCGATGGACTGGGACATGGCCGCCGAGGCCGAGGCCGAGACGACGCCCCAGGGCGAGATGTATGCCCACCTGCGTATGCTGAGCGAGCTGCTGATGGCCGTGCCGGGGCTGGCCGTGGCGGGACCCGCCTTGCCGCTGGCCGGGCGCGACGGCGCGGTGCTGGCCTTCGCCCGCGCCCTGCCCAAGGGGCGTTTCCTGTGCGTGGCCAACCTGTCGGACGAAAACCAGACGATCCGCTTGCTAAGGCCGGCGACCGATCTGTTCGACGGGTTTCGCCTGGCCGGCGCCACCAGTCTTCCGCCGTGGCAGGTGCTGTGGCTGCATGAGGTTTAGGTGGCGCGGAAGCCCATCTATCTCTTAATTTTCAGACTAATCCCAAAGCTCCGAATGGCTCTTGCCATTCGGCGAGCGCAACCGCGCGCCCGAGCCGTTGCGAGGAGCCCGCGCGGCACTTGAGCGCATATCAAGCTCGCCGTTTTCTTTTTGGCGTTGACTAAGCTCTCCCATATTATACAGTCTCATTACAAGAAGTGGGATTTTAAGTCCCTGCCGGTGGAGGAAGGGGAGGGGCATGAGCATTGCGCGGTTCGTCGACGCCCACCTTCATCTGTGGCAGCTCAATCAACTGTCCTATCCTTGGCTGACCCCGCCGTTTTCCGATGCGGGGCCGAACGGCTCGGTCGAAGCCATCGCCCGCGACTACGGCCTGGATGACTATTTCAGGGATGCCGCCGGCTACAATGTCGTCAAGCTGGTGCACATCGACGCCGGCGCCACGCCCGGCGATGCCGTGGCCGAAACGCGTTGGCTGCAAGGATTGGCCGATGCCGGTGCGGGCTATCCTCAGGCCATCGTCGCCTTCGCCGCCCTGAACGCGCCCGATGTCGAGGATATCCTGGCCCGGCATGTCGAGAGCCGCAATGTCCGCGGCATCCGCCATATCCTCAACTGGCACCCGGACGCGAAGAAAACCTATACGTCCCACAACCTGCTCGATGACGACGCCTTTGCGCGCGGCTATGCCCTATTGGCCAGGTATGGCTTGTCGTTCGACCTGCAGATCTATGCCAACCAGATGGAACAGGCGTACCGGCTGGCCCGGGCCCATCCCGATGTGCCTGTGATCCTCAACCATATGGGCATGCCGGTCGACCGCGACGCCGATGGCATCGCCGCTTGGAAAAGCGGCATGCGCCGCCTGGCCACCCTGCCGCACGTCGCGAGCAAGATTTCGGGCCTGGGCTTTATCGACCGGCATTGGACGGCGGTGGCGATGCGGCCGGTGGTGCTGGAGACGATCGAGGCCTTCGGAGCCGAGCGGGCGCTGTTCGCCAGCGACTTCCCGACCGACAAGCTGTTCAACGGCTATGCCCGCCAGATTGAATTCTATGACGCCGTTACCCGTGACTTCAGCGCCACTGAGCGTGACGCCCTGTTCGCCGCCAACGCCGAACGCATCTACCGGATCTGAGAGGACCTTTCATGAACCCGAACCCTTTGCTGGGCGTGATCTTCCACTGGCTGGGCGGCCTGTCCTCGGCCAGCTTCTACGTGCCCTATAAGCGCATTCGGCTGTGGTCGTGGGAGATCTTCTGGCTGACCGGCGGCCTCTTCTCTTGGGTCGTCGCGCCGTGGATCGGCGCCCTGATCGGCACGAAGGACCTGTTTCATGTCCTGGCCGCCGGATCGCTGGCGCCGGCCACCGTCCTGGGCGTCACCGTGCCGTGTTACGTCGCCTGCATCCTGTGCGGCGCCCTATGGGGGGCAGGCGGCCTGACCTTCGGCCTGACCATGCGCTATCTCGGCCTGTCGCTCGGCATGGCGGTGGCGCTGGGTCTGACCACGGTCATCGGCACGCTGGGGCCGCCCCTGCTCAACGGGACGCTCGGCGCCGTGGCGGCCAAGCCCGGCAGCCTCTTCACCTTTCTCGGTATCGCCGTCGTGTTGGTCGCCATCCTCATCGTCGCCCTGGCGGGTCACCAAAAGGAAAAGGAGCTGGCAGGCAAGGAAAAGGCGGCGGCGGGCGTCACGACGGCCCTGAGCGAATTCAACCTGACCAAGGGCCTGCTGATTGCCGTCTTTTCCGGCGTGATGTCGTCCTTCTTCGCCTTCGGCCTGGATTTCGGCACGCCGATCAAGGAAGCCAGCCTCAAGGCTGGTACCGGCCAGCTGTGGGGCGGGTTACCGGTGCTCTGCGTCGTGCTGGTCGGCGGCTTTGCCACCAACCTGGTGTGCAGCCTGTACCTGATCCTGAAGAACGGGTCTGCCGCGCAATGGTGGGGCAAGGGCGCCACCCCGGCCGAAAAGATCCCGCTGGCCGCCAATTACGGGCTGGCCGCGCTGGGCGGGACCCTGTGGTACTTCCAGTTCTTCTTCTACACCATGGGCGAAAGCCAGATGGGCCGCTTCGGCTTTTCGTCGTGGACGCTGCACATGGGTTCGATCATCCTGTTCTCGACGCTGTGGGGCTTCGCGCTCAGCGAATGGAAGGGCACCTCGGCCAGGACGCGCGCCCTGGTCTGGCTCGGCATCGCGTCCCTGATCGGCTCGACCCTCATCATCGGCTACGGCAACTTCATCGCGTCGAAAGCCGGCTGATTACGCGATTACCGGTTTTTGACGAAGCGATACCGGCTCCGGCATAGGTCCGCCATATGGCGGCGGACTATCATAGGGTGTTGAAAACACACACCTTGAGGTCAAACATGCCGGACACACGACGCCATATCGTCATCACCGGCGCGGAATCAGGGATCGGCGCCGCCTGCGCCCAGGCCTTCGGCGCCATCGGCGACCAGGTCACGATCCTCTACCACAGCGACCAGGCGGCCGCGGAAACCAGCGCCCAGGCCGTCCACGCCGCCGGCGGCCAAGCCTCGATCGTCCAGTGCGCCGTCGACGACGCGGCGTCCGTCGAGCAAGCCTTCGCCACCCTCGAGGCCCGGTACGGCCCCGCCTCGGTCCTGGTCAATTCGGCCGGCGTCAACATGTCGGGCACAACCGTGCGCAACATGGCGCTTGAGACCTGGACGCGCACCCTGGGCACGGACCTGAGCGGCGCCTTCCTGGTCTCGAAGCGTTTCCTGTCGGGCCTGGGTAATGTTCGCCCGGCCGCGATCATCCATATTTCGTCGATCCACGCCTACGCCGTCCGCGCCGGCGGCGCCGACTATTGCGCCGCCAAGGGCGGGCTGACCAACCTGGTGCGCACCCTGGCGATCGAGGAGGGCGCAACCGGCGTCCGCGTCAACGCCATCGAGCCCGGCATGATCCTGACGCCGATGAACAGCCGCGCCGAGACAAATGAAGCCGTCCGTCACGAGATGGAACAACACATCCCGCTGAACCGCGCCGGCCGGCCGGAAGAGGTGGCCCAGCTGGCGCGCTGGCTGGCTTCGGACGAGGCCGCCTATATTACCGGCGCCTCCATCGTCATCGACGGCGGCTTGTCGCTGATGGCCGGTCTGGGTGCATAAGAACTGGGAGCATAAGAATCTGGGTGCATAAAGGAGTCTGAGGACATGAAAGATATGAGCGACTCCCCGGCGGACTCGGTGACCGGCGACCGCAAGGAAAAGATCGCCCGCAGCTCGAACCGGGTCGATTTCAACGTCGAAGACCTGCAGACGGTCACGCTGACCGGGCCCGAGGCCCTGCTCACGCGCGACCTGATGAGTCCCTATGTGTGGATGGAACCCGACGGCCGCTACGGCATGATGGTCCGCGCCGTGCCGGCCGCCGGCCAGTCGCGCACCGATACCGGCCAGATCTGGGCCGGCTGGAGCGACGACGGCATGAGCTTCGCCATGAACGCAACGCCGTCCCTTGTCGGCAGCCGGGCGGAACGCGATGCCGGCGGGGTCGAGGATCCGACGGTGCTGCGCCTGAAGGACGGCAGCTATGTCGTCTACTATACCGGGGTCAATGCCGACATGGCGCACGGCGAGATGTTCTATGCCACAGGCCCGTCGCCGGACAAGCTGACCAAGGCCGGCGTCGCCCTGGCCTCGACCAAGACCATGGGCAATACCAAGGAAGCCACCATCGGCCGCACGGCCGATCATCAATGGCGCCTGTTTTACGAATATGCCGCCGATGATGCCTCGCGCATCGGCCTGGCCATCGGCGACAATGTCGGCGGTCCCTGGCACGAACAGCCGACGCCGTTCATGCCGCGCGAGGACGGCTGGGACAGCTGGCACCTGTCGCCCGGGCCGATGCTGATGGACGATCCGGAGACGCCGGTGATGTTCTACAATGGCGCCACGCAGGACGCTCGCTGGCGCATCGGCTGGATCGCCTTCGACCGCGATTGCCGCAAGGTGGTCGACCGCTGCCTGCAACCGCTGATCACCCCGCCGCCGGTCGGTGACCGCACGGCGACGGACATCGGCTTCGCCGCCTCGGTCATCGTGCAGGGCGGCGAAACCTGGCTCTACTATTCGCTGGAGGACCGCCGCCTGGCGCGGGCCCTGATCCGCAGGAGTTAAGCGGCAGGCTTGGCGCCGGTGGCGAGGTCATAGCCCTTCTTGGCGACGTGCCGGTCGGTGATGACGATGCGCAGGCAATTACCCATGGCCTCGGCCGATTGCAGATCCGGACCGAGGATCAGCGCGGTGTTCCAGAACGAGCCGGCGATCGGCGTCAAGGTCAGGTAGCGGTCGCCGCGGCGGGTGGCAAAGCCATGGACCGGTACGTTGGCGACCTGGGCCGCCGAATCGTCATTGCGGTCGAAGGCGCCCTTGTCGTCGGTCACCTTGACCGGAACCGTCGTGTCGTAGGGCCTGAGCGGTTCCCAGCCGGCCCGGGTCAGGGCGGCGTTCCATGACGCTTCCGAAAAACAGAGATTGGGGTCGGGATTGCCGGCGACGTCGAGTTCGAACAGCACCTCTTCGGGCACGAACGGCCGGTCGAAATGATAGTTGCTGCTGTTCTGGCTTTTGGAATACTGGAACAGTGTGGCGCTGAACGGCAGGGCCTGGCCGCCGCCCACCTGGAAGATCCGCGAACAGACGGCGCCGCAGGGCTGGTCGACCGTGCCCTCATTGGTGCCGAGCGTACCCTGGACGTCGCCGATGCTGGTCTGGGTGTTGATCGTGCTGACAAAGGCCTCGGCCTTGTTTTGCAGGGAGACCAGTTCAATGGCCGGGTTGGCCGCCTGCGCCATCGCAAGGGTCGGGCCCGTCATGGCCGCGATCATCGCCGCCGCCGCCAGAATTTTATAGCTCATCTGTCCCTCCGTTGCGCCGCGTCGGGCGCTTGTCGTCTCCGCAACTGGCACAGGCTTCGGGTGGTTTTGCGGCGTTCGCCTTTCCGGTTTGAAAGAATTGGCCGTCACCGTCGCGTGACGGGCGTCACGCATCGGGCTTCCAGAAGCGGTCCTCCGGGGCAATCGCTTCGCGCCAGGCCAGCAACTCATTGGCGGCGGCTCGCATGACCGGGAAGTTCGGATCGTCGGGATGCGTCGCCGCAAACCGGTCCAGGCTGTCCCGATAGGCCTGCCATCGCGCCGTCGAGGCCAGGCGATCCGGGTTTTCATAAAGGCCGCGCAG
>OUWB010005565.1_pt1 | contig 13662 bp, 8 predicted proteins | sample 1779821 | NCBI WGS metagenome assembly OUWB01 (sample SAMEA3914806, study PRJEB12502) | metagenome | biome: forest; material: soil | place: Canada | collected 2011-08-03 | depth 0.1 m
GCCGCGGTCAGCGCCGCCACCTGGACGGTCGACAAGTACGAGGTACCAGTCGTGAAAACGCCGCTGAGCTGCTCGCTCTGCAGCGCGGCGATCCCGGCCGCGCTCAGCGAAACAACACTCGAACTCAACGACGCGATCTGCGTCGAGGTCAAACCGGCCACCTGGGCGGCGGACAAGGCACCGAGCTGAGTGGTGGACAGCGCGTCAAGTTGACTGGTCAGCACACCCGATATCTGCGCAGGTGTCATGTACAAAATCGGCGAGCCTGATACGGCTGAAGTCATGTTTTTCCCCATCAATTCGTTCGTTCGACGAAAGGCGTTCGTAACTTTCGTCGCCGTCGGCCGCTTACAGACTCGACCAAATCTCGCACTGGCTCGCTTAGCTAATTGCCACAGCACCTACCAGGCCCTCTGCTTACATCCCGCGCGCCGCAATACCATTAGTTCCGACGTCACGGGGGCTGGCACAGTCATGAACGTAAATATTTGCGGTCAACCCTTAACCGCATTCATTTCTGTCGTTCGCTGTGGTCGCCCTTTCTGCAACATCCTGAGCAGGGCGCCTATAGCCGCTTAGTCAGTGTGTTTACGGACGGGGGAAGGAGAACTTTAGGGGGCGACGACAGTTTCCGAGCGCCGAAACCGATCGTGATTCGCTGGGGCCGTAAGATTTGTCAGCTATCGCGTTAGAAGAATGGCTCCTCTGACCGGATCGCCGATAGCCCGCTAATGCCTATCAGCGTAGGCATTGCAGTTGGGGCGTAGGTCCAGGAGTCTGTTGCTGCGCAGGATAGTGGCAGGCCGACCGATCTCAATTCTTCCGATCGGCGCTTTTTCTGATAGGCAAACTTAATTGCTAAATATTATTATTTAAAACTTTAAATAATAGAAGTCATGTTATAAAAAATAAATAATAGAAACTATGACAACTGCAATAGTGCAGCACCACTAAAATCCGCACGTGGCGCTCGGCGATAACCAATGCACTCACACACGCTGAAGCACACATCTCATTCGGCCCGACGTCGGGCATCACCGACCACTCAGGCGTTGACGGGCCTGTCGACCACCCAGTTCAGCGCATTCCGCACCACTCAAATTATGCTGCCTTGCGCGGCAGGACCCGCGCCATCGACTCTGCTTGTGATTCCCGATGAAATAGCGTTAAATTGGACCGCCATGCTGCATGGCACGCGCGATGCATGCGTCAATAGTGCATGAAACCGTGCTGTGACGAGGAAAATCAAGGATGTGACGCCTTTGTTTACTGGATTTGCCATGTGGCAAGATTTGCAGTCGATGTCTCGTGGATACCGATCGATATGACCATAAAAGCAGCGCGTCTTGAGCAGCTACTTGAACAGATCAATAACGGACAGCCGAAAAAAGCGCTGTCATCAATCGGGAAATGGCTGGAGAAGCAACCGGAGCATCCGGCGCTCTTGCAGCTCAAAGCAGAGGCGTTGCGTATCACCGGGAACACGGAGCCAGCCATCGACGCCTTCCTGGCGGCTGGCCGGGCCGGTGCCGGCGCCCGCAACTGGATGGTTGCCGGGATGCTGCTGGCGGAAGAACGCCGCATTGACGAAGCTGTCTCGTGCCTGCTGAACGCGATTGCCGAGGCCCCTGATAACGACGAAGCGCTGAATGCGCTCGTGACCACGCTGTTCAACGCCCATCGCCATAGTGAGGGCATCAAATTCGCTCGGCGCCAACTCACGCTGAGCCGCAACGCGCGCTTTCTGTCGAATGCCGCCTTGCTGCTTCAAGGCATTGATCTAAATGAAGAATCGTCGAGCGCTTTCAAGAAAATTCTTCAACTCGAAGCGGACGATCCCACTTTTATCGGTGCCGCCTTGGTGCCCGCACGTTTCACCTGTGACTGGGAGTGGATCGAAGCGTTGAAGCAGAAGATCGTCTCCTGGTACGCCAAGGGGCAATTTGGCGTGCCGCAGGAATATCCCCTGACTCACGTCACATGGTGTAACGACGAAGCTTACAATCTGGGTGTCACGCGAGCCTACGCCGAGCGTGCCGTCGCGCGCGGCGAACCGATAGACGCGAAATTGACCCGGTCGCCGGGTGAACGTATCAGAGTGGGTTACCTGTCGTGCGATTTTCGCAATCACGCCACCATGCATTTGATGGCAGGTTTGCTCGAATGCCATGACCGGACTCGCTTCGAAATCTTCGCCTACGATTACAGCACACCCGAAGAGTCGGAGTATCGGCAACGTTTCCTGAATGCGGTCGAGCATCATGTGCCTGTCCATCACTTGAGCGACAGGCAGGCGGCGCTGCGCATCGCGCAAGACCAACTCGACATCCTGTTCGACTTGAAAGGCTATACCGGAAACGGCCGTGCCGGCGTGATGACTTATCGGCCTGCACCGCTGCAGGCGGCGTACCTCGGCTTTCCGGGAACCACGGCCAGCGCCGACATCGATTACCTGGTGTCGGACCGATTCGTTACACCGGACAGCAGCACGCCGTATTACACCGAGAAGTTCTGCCGCTTGCCGCATTCCTATCAGTGCAATGACCGCAAGCGTGCCGTAGCCGCCGACGTAGGCGGCCGAACCGCGATGGGGCTTCCTGAAGACCGGGTGGTGTTTGGTGCTTTCAACCAATCCTATAAGGTCGACCGGCTGAGCTTCAACCTCTGGATGCGCATTCTGAATGAAGTGCCGGATAGCGTTCTCTGGCTGCTCGGGCAAAACGAAGAAGCGATCGGTCATTTGCGCGGCTACGCGCAGCTTGCCGGCGTCGATCCGGCGCGCTTGATCTTCGCCCCCTTCGTGATCCCGCCGCAACATCTGGCCCGTCTGCCGCTGGCCGATGCGGTGCTCGACACGCTGGTGTGCAATGGCCACACCACCACTTCCGACGCCTTGTGGGCCGGCGTGCCCGTGATCACGGCGCGCGGTACGCATTTCTCGTCGCGCGTCAGCGAAAGTCTGCTCAATGCGCTCGAGATGGGGGAACTGGTCGGCCAGGATCACGACGACATGGTGCGTATCGCCAAGCGCATCGGTACCGACGCGGCCTATCGGCAGCAGGTGCGGCATGCGGTCGAGACCCAGCGCCTGAGTGCGCCGCTGTTCGACACCGCGCGCTACACGCGCAACTTCGAACGCGCGATCGAACTGATGACGCAGGCGCATAGTCTAGGCAAGACCGACGCGCATATCGACGTGCCGGATTGCGGCATCGTGTCCGAGCCGATTCCGGTCGCGCTGACCCCGGTCGCCGTTGTGCCTGCCGATGCGTCCGCGGCTGCTCCTGTGTCCACGGTACAGCCCGCGGCCGATACGGCACCCGCGGTCGGCTATGCCCGCGCAGTCCCGCGCCCGCGCTATGCGATCATCACGCCCTATCGCCACGAATCGCGCGAAATGCTCGAGCGCTGCATGCTGAGTGTCGGCGCCCAGACCTTGCCGGTCGACCATATCCTGGTCGGTGACGGGGCGCTGCAGGAATGGATCATATACGGCGGCGTACGCCATATCCATCTCGACCGCGCGCACGACGACAGCGGCAATCTCGCGCGCGCGATGGGCGCGATGCTGGCGATCGCCGAGCAATACGATGGTATCGGCTTTCTCAATCCCGAGGATTGGCTCGAACCCAACCACGCCGAGATCTGCGTGCAGACCTATCAGGCCGCGTCGGCCGGGAACCAGGTCGACTTCGTGATCGCGCGCCGCACGCTGCGCCGGGCCGACGGATCGATTCTGCTGCAATGGCACGAGACGCCGGAGACCCACGTCGACACCAACTGCTTCTTCTTTTTCCCGACTTCGTATCCGCTGCTGCCGCACTTCGGCCTGATCCCGCAACCGCTGTCGGCGGTGGGCGATCGTTACTTCTATCAGGCCTTGCGCGAACGCGGCATGCGCTCGGCGACCAGCGCCGAATTCACGGTCAACGAAGTATGCGTGTGGCGCTCGCTTTACGAAGCGCTCGGCGAAACGCCGCCGCCCGATGCCAAACCCAATGTCGACGATCAGGCTGTGCAGGCGTGGCTGGCATCGTGCAGCCCGGCGCAGCGGGAACTGGTTCAGCGCTTGATCGGAAGCCTGCCATAAAATCGACGCCTTGATGCATGGAACAGTGTTGCCCACTCACGATGCGCCTGAATCGGGTTGCACTGTCTACGCATCGCTTTTTTTGCTCGCTGAGTCAACATGCCCACTGTTTCCGTTCTGATTCCCGCGCCTCGCGCCGATTTTCTTGAGGCTTGCATCGCCAGCGTCATCACCCAGACGTATGACGACTTCGAGTTATGCGTAGGCGACGACATCGGTGACGGCAGCGGCGGCGATGCGGTTGCCGCTATCGTGTCGAAATGGGACGATCCGCGCATCCGTTATAGTCCAACCCCTGCCGGCTTCGACGTGGCGGCCGAGCGTGCGCGCCTATTGCGCTTGGCCGCTGGGCGGTACGTCAAGATCCTATCCGGCGACGACATCCTGTTCCCGGATGCGCTGGCGAAGTTGGTTGAAGCGGCCGGTACCACCGGCGCCGCATTGGTGTTCAGCAATCATTGTTTTTTCGATCCCGCGGGACAACTTACGGGTGTGGCGGAGGTGGTCGCGAAGGATCGTATCGAGCCGGTGTCGGATAGCCTGATCTATCGGCACTTGATCGGGAAGATGACCAACTTCGTCGGACCGCTGAGCAATGTGCTGTTCGACTTGGAGGCCTTGCGTCGGCTCGACGGCGCATTCGCGATCGACGGTCTCGCTCTGCGTTTCCACGAGGCTGTGGCTGCCTATGCGAATTGTGCGTATGCCGGCTACCGTATCGCCGGTACCGGCTACGTCGGTACGGCCATCCGGCGCCATTCGGCGGAGTTGCACCTCGATGCGAGCAAGCCGTATTTCTCGACGTCCTGGTTCGAATGGGAGTTGCTGCTGCGTTGGACGATGCAGCAGCATCAATTGACCCAGCCCGACTATATCGAGGCGATGCAAAAGCTGTTTGCCGCCTACCAAGGGCCGGCGGCCGGCTTTCCCGAGATGCGTCTGTTCCTGATGCTGCGCGGCTCGCCCGGTCCAGACGGGTTTCTCGGCGAAGCTTTTCGCGAAGTCATGCGGCTGGCGTATTTCAGCATCGACCTGCGCCGGGCATCGGCACCATGAAACTCGCCATCATGCAGCCCTACCTGTTCCCGTACCTGGGCTATTTCCAGCTTATCCGGGCAGCGGACAGTTTTGTGGTTTACGAAGACGTGAACTACATCAAGGGCGGCTGGATCAATCGCAATTTCATACTCAACCGGCACGAGAAGCAACTGATCACGTTACCTCTGCAAGGCGGCAGTCCAAATCGGACGATTGCCCAGATCACGATCGGAGGTCGGCGCGGCAAACTGCTGGAGACGATACGCCATAGCTACAGCCGCGCGCCGCACTTCGATGCGGTCTTTCCCATGGTCGAAGACATCCTCCTGCAGCAAGAGGAGAACTTGGCACGATTCCTCGACTATGGGCTGCGGCGGGTATGCGAGTATCTCGGCCTGCATCCCGCTTGGCATATCTCGTCGGAATTGGACAAGGATCCCAGTCTGCACGGGCAGGACAAGGTTTTGGCACTTTGCGCGGCGGTCGGCGCAACGCACTATATCAACACGCCCGGCGGTCGGGCGCTCTATGACAGGCAGGCGTTCGCGCAGAGTGGCATCCAGCTTTCCTTTATTCAGCCGAGGAGCGTGTCTTACCGTCAGTTCGGAGAAGGGTTCGTGGGCAACCTGTCGATCATCGACGTGATGATGTTCAACCCCAGCTCGCAGTGCGCGGCATTGCTTGAGGAGTACGATCTTGACTGACGCGCTGCGCCCGATCGGAGGCTATTTCGAGCTGGAACTGGGCCAGGGGCTATCCTTTCCGTACCCGGACCTGGCGAGGTTTCAATCGGGCCGGGCCGCCTTCCGCGCCCTGCTGGAAGTGGGAAAGCCGCGCCGTGTCTGGATGCCCAGGCACATTTGCGATGCCATGTTCGATCCATTGCGACTGGCCGGCATCCCTTGGCAGCTATACGACCTGGACGGCAATCTGGAGATCGCGGCGGACGGCGTCGAGATGGCGCCGGACGACTGGCTGCTCTACGTCAACTACTTCGGCATAGGCGGAAAAAATGTTTCGAGGCTGCTGGAGCGCTTTCCCAAAGAGCAGATCGTGCTGGACTATTCCCAGGCGTTTTTCGATCCGCCTCGGGATGTCCTGGCAACGATTTATTCTCCCAGGAAATTCTTTGGCGTGCCGGACGGCGGGCTGCTCGCGACCGGCCTGATGGTGCACGTTCCTGCCACGCAGGATGCCGCTTCGGTCGATCGCAGTCTCCATCTAGTGCAGCGCCTGGCCTTCGGGCCGGAGGCGGGATATGGCGCTTTCCAGAAGGCCGAAGCCCAGCTGTCGGATTGCACGCCCAGGCGCATGTCCGATTTCACGCACAGGCTGCTGCTGGCCGTCGATTTCGAGCGGGTCGCCCGGCAGCGGCGTGAGAATTTTTTCTATCTGCACCGCAGTCTGGGCACGAGCAACCACCTTGCCGTCGATCCGGCCGGCATCGATGTTCCGCTATGCTATCCATTCATCACGGACGATCCGTCTTTGCGGGAGCGATTGATCGCCCATAGAATCTTCGTTCCTACGTATTGGGCTGACACCGTCGATCGGGTCGATGAGGCTTGGGGGCAGAAGATGGTGAAAGACTGCCTTCCTCTTCCAGTCGACCAGCGCCACGACAGCGCGGATATGGAACGGATCGCGGCGCTGATTCGAGGTGAACTATGAAGGCGAAATCCAGCGACCCGGATGGGCGCACGCGTCAGTTCGCGCGCAATCAGAAACTCGAGCACCTGCTCGCCGAACTGAATACCCTGCTCGGGCCGGCCGAAACTGATTTGCTGGAGCGGTACCGGATGCCGGCTTTCCCGCTGGTGCTTGTGGTCGGTCCTCATCGCAGCGGCACGACGCTGTTTATGCAGTGGCTTGCCAATACGAGGCTGGTGGCCTATCCCACCAATTTATTGTCCCGGTTCTACGGCGCGCCTGTGATCGGGGCCAAGATCCAACTGTTGTTGACCGATCCGCGTTACAGCTTTCGCGACGAGTTGGGCGAATTCAGCAGTCGGGTCGAATACGCGTCCGATAACGGCAAGACCAAGGGGGTACACGCCCCCAACGAATTCTGGTATTTCTGGCGCCGCTTCCTGGCCGAGCCGGGCCGCGACGTGTGGAGCGACGATGAATTGCGGCAGAGCCTGGACATCGCGACCATGCGGGCCGAGTTGGCAGGCATCATGGACGTGTTCCAGAAACCGTTCGCGGCCAAGGGGATGCTGTTCAACTACAACATCCCCTGTCTCGATGCTATGTTCGACCAGATCGTATGGGTTCAGATTCAACGCGACCCCGTTACCAACGTGGCATCGGCGCTGGACGCGACAAAGCGCCAGCTCGGCAGTGAGGCCGAGTGGTACTCGTTCAAGATCCCAGAGTACGAGCAGTTAAGCGGACTGCCTGCGCTGATCCAGACTGCGGGGCAAATTCATTACATCAACCGAGCGGTGTCCACCGGTATCGCCGCCGTGGCCGAGGCACGCAAGCTCGTCGTCGACTACGAGGCGTTCTGCGCCGATCCGGCACAGGTGTTCTCGGCGCTCTGCGGCAAGCTGGGGCTGGGCGAATGTCCCTATGACGGTCCCGCGTCCTTCCGCGTCACGCGCGACTCGGCGCAAACAGACGTGGCGGCGATCTCCGCGGCGCTGGCCCAATTCGACGGGCGATGATGGCCCGATAGCGATCGACCGATGGCGGTGGCGAGGTCGATGCGTCCCAGGTGATGTGTTGGCTCAAACCGGCAGCGGGCCCTTGGAAAACAGAAAGAACGGTTCGCATTCGTTGATGCCCGCTTGCAGCGGATCGACATCGGACAGGATTTCCGCGTGGGGGATCAGGCGGCCGTTCAGGCCTGCGGCGTGAAAATAATCGACGATGTCTATCCCGAACAGTCGAACATGATCGTCCTGTCCGAAGAATAGCGTCGCAAACGGTTTGGAGACCGCTTCGACCATTTCGAAGGTATGCTTCAAGCGCGGGGAGTAGGGGGTTTGCGCAATCAGAAAGCCGATCGGGGTCAGGCAGCGCTTGAATTCGGCGAGCGCGGTGAGCGGCTGGCCGACATGCTCGAGCACGTGGTTGCAGATGATCAGGTCGAAATAGCCGTCCGGAAACTGCAGCTGTTCGATATCGACCTTCTGGTGCAAGGGTGAGCGCGGGTACAGGTCGCCGCAGATATATTCGAGCGGTGCGAGTTCACGAATGCGCGGCTCCAGCAAGGCTTCCGGCGCGATATGCAGGATCCGCTTGCCGCGCAGGTTGTTCAGTAATTTGGTACGGTTTATATACTGCCACACGTGGCGTTCGTGGTCGTTGGAGTGGCAGTTGGGACAGTGGAAGCGTGCGGTGTTCGAACCGATCACATCCATTGCCGCAACAAATTCGCCGCGACTGCCATGATGGGGATGCGGAATCCATGCGGCCACGCGCTGCTCGCACAGCGGGCACATGCGCGCCTGGGGATCGGCCGCGCTCTTGCGTGCCGCCTTGCGTGCCGCGACGGCACGTTGGCCCTGCGCCAATGCGGAGAGGAACGGTTGGCTGTCGAGCAAGCGCTCGGGCGGACTGTCGCTCAATTCATGCAGATTATCAATAAAGCCCTGCAGCTCCGGCAGCGTGGCGACAAAGCTGCGATACGTCTGTTCGAGCCGTTGGCCGGCCTGCGGCAGGACCGCCGGATCGAGATTGCCCGCCGCCACCTCGCCGCGCAACATCAATTCCCATTCGAACAGGCCTGCACTGAAGATCGGGCTGCTGGCGTTGGACGCCTGGTTGCTGTGACGGCGAAACGCGCCGAGATACCCGCCGACCGCAACGGCGGGGCCGTCCTCGCACATGTTCAGGTAACTGCCGACATCGGTCAGGAACTGCAATTGCCAAGTCTTGTACATCTGACGTCGCGACACGTCGGCTAGATCCTTATTCAGCAGGATATTGCTGGGCTCGCCGATAAAATTATTGCCGTTGGCGACCATATTGCGGACCATGAATGTGCGATCGATCAGGCCGATATGCCCATCCGCCAACAGGCGCGGCGGCTGGTGGATCACCTTGCCGTTCTGGTCGATGATGACGCGCTCGTGGAATGCGAAGGTCGCTTGCGGGTGCGTGCGCAGGGCGGCCATCAGCGACGCGACCGAGTTGGGCATCAGGACGTCGTCGTCGTACAGCCATTTGATGTACTGCCCGGTCGAGCGCTCCCACAGCTTGCGGCAATTCTGGGGGCCGTCCTGAAACCCATGATGGAGATAGCGGATCTTGGGCGTGTCGTATTGGCTGACGATGCGCTCGAGGCTGCCGTGCGGGGTGTCGTCGCCGACAATGATCTCGATGTCGTCAAAGGTCTGGGCGACTGCGCTGTCCAGGCATTGCTTCAAATAGGTGGACTTGAATGCGGGAATCAGGATGCTGACCGTAGTCATCTTGACGAATCCTTGCTGAGCTGTGCGGCATAGATGGAGCGCGGCATTGCACTATCGACGGCGGCGCCTCGACCGCACCGCAGCCTGTCGCGTCGAGCCCCGTGCCGAACAGTTTCGGCGCTCGACGCCGGCGTCAGTCAATGCACGTCCCGTTTCATCAGGAACAGCAGGATGTCGCAGATGCGGTGCGCGTCGTCGTCGGACAGTGCGCCATAATAAGGCAGGCACAGTACCTCGGATGCAGCTCGGTGCGCGGCTGGCAGATATGACGGGTGTGCGCTGGGCAGCATTCTATAACAGCTGTACTCGCTGCATAACGGAAAGAAGTAGCGACGGGGAAACAGATTGAACGCCTTCATTTGCTCGAACATCGTGTCGCGGGTGACGCCACAGACGGCCGCATCGATCCGAATCACGAAGTACTGCTGGCTGGGCGTGAAGTCCGGCGAGCACACCGGCAAGGTGATGCCTTCGACCGGGCCCAGCCGTTCGCGATAGATCTCCCCGATCTGCCGGCGGCGCCGCTGTTCCGCTTCCACCATGTCGAGCGTCAACAAGCCAAGAGCGGCCTGCAGTTCGTTCATCTTGCCGTTGATGCCCGGCATCAGCACCATGGATTCGTTCTGAATACCGAAGTTCTTCAGATAGTCGATACGCTGCTTGACGGTCAGGTCGCGCGCCACCAATGCGCCGCCCTCGGCGGTCTGGAATAACTTGGTGGCATGGAAGCTCAACATTGTGATGTCGCCGAAGCTGGTCACGCTGCGACCGTCGAGCCGGGTGCCGAATGCATGCGCCGCATCGTAGATGACGCGCAGCCCGTGTCGGTCGGCGATTTTTTGTATACCCTCGACATCGCAGGGCGTGCCGTATACGTGGACCGCCAGGATCGCGCTGGTGCGGGCGCTGATCAACGGCTCAATATTGGCGGGGTCCAGCGTCATCCTGATCGGGTCGATATCGGCGAACACCGGGGTGATATTGTTCCAGGACAGCACGTGCGGTGTCGCCGGAAACGTGAACGGCGTCGTGATCACCTCGCCGGACAGGCGCAGTGCCTGGCACGCGGTGACCAATGCGAGCGTGCCGTTGGTGAAGAGGGAAACGTTCTGGTGGTCCAGGTAGGCGCTGAGCGCCGCTTCCAGTGCCCGGTGCTGGGGGCCGCCGTTGCTCAGCGTACCGCTTGCCCAGATGTCCTGCAAACGGGACGTATAATCCTCGAGCGGGGGCAGCATGGGTTTGGTAACGTAAATCGGCTGGGCAAACGCGCGTGGTTGCTCAGTCATCTTTCAGCCCCTTGTCTCGTCGAATGAAAACCCGTGCATGGGTCTGATGAATACGATAGATGAATACTATGCTACCACTCTTGATATCGGCATGGGCTGCCGATGCCCGCAATCCCGGAGCATCAGATGAATCTTCCTAAAATCCGCCTGGTATGCGCGACGCGCGAATCGCGCGAATCGTTCCTGACCAAGACCGCGCTGGGCCGATCCTGCCAGATCTACGGCTTCTTGTCGGTGCTGGAGGTGCGCCTGTTCGCGGAGAATCGCGCCGGCCTGCCCAGCATCTACAACCAGGCGATACGCGAAGCAGCCGACAAGCCGGCGCTGCTGGTGTTTATCCATGACGACGTACATCTGTGCGACTTCTATTGGACCGATCATCTGATCAACGGCCTGAAGTCGTATCAGATACTGGGCGTGGCCGGCAACAAGCGGCGCGTGCCGCGTCAGCCGGCCTGGGCCTTCGTCGACGACAAGTTCACCTGGGATGCGCGCGAGAATCTGTCCGGCGTGGTCGGCCACGGGCCAGGCTTTCCCTGTACCAATATCAGCGTATTCGGCCCACCCAATCAGCAGGTGAAGACGCTGGATGGCGTCATGCTCGCCGGCCATTCGCAGACTCTGCTCGACAATCAGTTGTTCTTCGACGAGCGTTTCGATTTCCATTTCTACGACGTCGATTTCTGCCGCCAGGCCGAGGTCAAGCAACTGAGCATGGGGACCTATCCGATCTCGCTGGTGCACGAAAGCGGCGGGGCCTTCGGCACGCCGTCCTGGCGTGCCGCCTACCAGAAGTATCTGGAGAAGTGGGGCGACTGAGGTCGCTTACAGCTTGACCTCGGGCATCAGAGATCGGCCGGCAGTGCCTCCGGCTCCACCTCTTCGTCGTCAGACCCGACCTTCTTGTGCTCGGCGCCGATCAACACGTACACGGCCGGCACCACGAACAGGGTGAAGAGCGTACCGATGGACAGGCCGGTGGCGATCACCAGGCCGATCGAGAAGCGGGCGGCGGCACCGGCGCCGCTGGCGATGACGAGCGGCATCACGCCCAGCACCATGGCGGCGGTGGTCATCAGGATAGGACGCAGCCGGATGCTCGCCGCATGCACGATGGCGGCATGCTTGGACATGCCGCGCTCCTGCTCTTCCTTCGCGACTTCGACCATCAGGATCCCGTGCTTGCTGATCAGCCCCATCAGCGTCACCAGGCCGACCTCGGTGTAAATGTTCAGGGTCGCGCCATGGACCCCGATCGAGATGAAAATCAAGGCGCCGGCGATCGACAGCGGCACTGAGATCAGGATCACCAGCGGATCGCGGAAGCTTTCGAACAATGCGGCCAGCGCCAGAAAAACGATGATCAGCGCGAAGCCGAAGGTCAGCATGAAGCCGCTCGATTCCGCGATGTACTGGCGTGATTGCCCGCTATAGTCGATCGAGAAGCCATCCGGCAGGGTACGCTTGGCCAGGTTCTGCAAATAGGCCAGCGCGTCCGCCTGGGCCACGCCCGTCGCGGCCACGCCGGATAATGTCGCCGCGTTCAGCTGCTGGAAGTGGTTCAGCGTTTCCGGAATCGTCTCGGTCTGCAAACTCGCCACGGTCCGCAGCGGGATCGGCACGCCGTTGATATTGGCGATCGGGTAGTCCAGCAGCTGGTCGGTGTTCAGACGCGAGGCTCGGTCGACCTGCGGAATCACCTTGTATGAGCGCGTATCCAGCGTGAAGTAGTTGACTTGGCCGCCGCCCAGCAGGCCGCCCAGCGAGGTGCCGATCTGCGTCATGTTCAGACCGAGTTGGGCTGCCTTGTCGCGGTCGACCTGGATCACCGATTGCGGCAAGTCGTACTTCAAGTCGCTGTCGATGAAGATAAACATTCCGCTCTTGCGCGCTTCGTTCAGGAACGCCTGGGACACGTCGAACAGGCGTGCCGGCGACTGCGTGGTCTTGATCTCGAACTGCACCGGCAGACCGGTCGCACCCGGCAGGGCCGGCAACTGGAAGGCGACGATATTCTGGCCGGCGATTTTCGACACCGCCTGCTGCAGCTCCCGCTGCACGTCGGTCGCGGTCTGCTGGCGGCGTTCCGGCGGCACCAGCGTCACACCGGCAATCGACGTACCCGGCGCTTCGATCTGGAAGGTGTGATCATGACCCTTGATATTGATCATGGCCTTGAAGGTCTCGCCGTCGTACATGGTCTTCTGCTCGATCGTCGCATTCGGCGCCGAGGTCGATTGCATCATCACGAAGCTCTGGTCCTCTTGCGGTGCCAGTTCGCTCTTCGAGCTGCTGTACAGATAAACGATGCTGCCGAGGATCAGCACCACGAACAGCAGCGTCACCGGCAGCATGGTCAGCGTGCCTTCGAGGCGGCGCTGATAGCCCTGGCGCAGGCGTTCGAAGTTGCGGTCGATGAAGTGCACCACGCGCGACTCCAGGCTGTGGTCGCTAGTCAGATGCGGCCGCAGCAGCCGCGAGCACATCATCGGCGACAGCGTCAGCGCGATCACCGCCGAAACTGTCACGGCGCCGGCCAGCGTGAAGGCGAACTCGGTGAAAAGGGCGCCCGTCAGACCGCCCTGGAAGCCGATCGGCACGTACACCGCCAGCAGCACCACGGTCATCGCGATAATCGGATTGCCGAGTTCGCGTGCCGCCTGCATGGCCGCGGCCATCGGCTTCATGCCGTCTTCCAGATGGCGATTCACGTTTTCCACCACGATGATGGCGTCGTCGACGACAAGGCCGATCGCCAGCACCAGCGCGAGCAACGTGAGAAGATTGACGGAGTAACCCAGGATCAGCATCACCGCGAAGGTCCCGA
>OUWB010001605.1_pt2 | contig 13647 bp, 12 predicted proteins | sample 1779821 | NCBI WGS metagenome assembly OUWB01 (sample SAMEA3914806, study PRJEB12502) | metagenome | biome: forest; material: soil | place: Canada | collected 2011-08-03 | depth 0.1 m
CCCGCGGCAGCCGTAAAGACGGCCGAACAACTGCGCGACAAGGCGATGAATGACAACACGGGCTACCAGATCGTCGAGTCGCTGACGACGGAAGTGGGCCCGCGCCTGGCTGGCAGCCCTGCCGATCAGCGTGGCCGCGAATGGGCCATTGCCAAGTTCAAGGCGCTGGGCTTTGACAAGGTCTATACCGAGCAGGTGAGCTATCCGCTATGGGAGCGTCGCAGCGAGCACGCCGAGATCGTTGCTCCATTCCCCCAGCCGCTGGACCTCACCGCGCTGGGCTATTCGGCCGGCACGCCCAAGGGCGGCCTCACTGCAGAAGTGGTGAAATTCGACAGCCTGGAAGCGCTGCAGAAAGCCGATTCGGCCAGCGTGAAGGGCAAGATCGTCTATATCGACGCCCGCATGCAGCGCACCAAGGATGGCCATGACTACGGCATGGGTTCGTCCATCCGCATGGGTGGCCCTGTGATCGCCTCCAAGATGGGTGCCGCGGCGTTCCTGCTGCGCTCGGCCGGTACCGATGCCAATAGCCGCACGCCGCATACGGGTGTCACCGGTTTCAAGGATCCAAAGGAAGCCATTCCGGCGGCGGCCTTGTCCAACCCGGATGCGGATCAGCTGACGCGCGTACTGGCCTATGGCAAGCCGGTAAGCATCAAGCTCGACCTCGACTGCGGCATCACCGGCACCTATACCGGCGCGAACGTCATCGGCGAATTCACCGGCAAGAAGTACCCAGACCAGGTCGTGGCCATTGGTGGTCACCTCGATTCGTGGGATCCGGGCACCGGTGCCATCGATGACGGCGCGGGCGTGGCCATTGCCATGGCGGCGGGCAAGCTGATCGGCGAGATGCCGCAACGCCCCGACCGCACGATCCGCGTCATCGCTTTCGCCAACGAGGAGATGGGCCTGTGGGGCGGTCGCGCCTATGCGGACAAGCACGCCGCCGAGGTCAGCAAATTTCAGCTCGGTACGGAATCGGATTTCGGCGCGGGCAAGGTGTGGCGCATGAGCGCCAGTGTGAAGCCCGAAGCACGTGGTGCCATCGAGCAGATCGCGCAGGTGTTGTCGCCCATCGGCGTGGCTTATGACGCCAAGATGCCGGGCGGCGGCGGCTCGGACCTGTCGCAGATGCATGGCAAGGGCATGGCCGCGCTGTCGCTGACCCAGGATGGCACCTACTACTTCGACTATCACCACAACGCCAACGACACGCTGGACAAGATCGACCCGAAGGAGCTCGCACAGAACGTCGCCGTGTATGCGACGTTCTCGTACATGGCCGCCCAGGCCAACGGCAACTTCGGCTCGGCGCCGGGTGCGTTTGCGGGGGACGGGGCGGAAGAGTGATAGCGCCTCAAGGCTAAAAAAAAGGGCGGCCATCTGGCCGCCTTTTTTCTTTCTGTAAGAGCGCACCCTGTGCGCGACAAACCTACAGAGCGGCAATGACATCACGCCGCGGTCGCGCACAGGGTGCGCTCCTACAGTGGAGGTTGTTGTGCCTCGGCCACAACGCGCTTGCGCGAGAAGCGTTCGTGCAGACGATCCAGATACAAATAGATCACCGGCGTCAGGTATAGCGTCAGCACCTGCGAAACCAGCAGGCCACCGACAACGGCGAGGCCCAGCGGACGTCGCGTTTCGGCACCGGCGCCCAGGCCCAACGCAATCGGCAAGGTGCCGGCGAACGCGGCCATGGTGGTCATCATGATGGGGCGAAAGCGCACGTGGCAGGCCTCCACGATCGCGACTGCTGGGGCCGTGCCTTCGTTGCGCTGCTTCTCCAGCGCAAAGTCGATCATCATGATCGCGTTCTTCTTCACGATGCCGATCAGCATCACGATGCCGACGAACGAAAACAGATCCAGCGGCGCACGGAAGATCATCAGCGTGAGCAGCGCGCCCACGCCAGCGGACGGCAAGCCCGAGAGAATCGTCAGCGGGTGAATGAAGCTCTCATAGAGAATGCCCAGCACCAGGTAGATCACGAACAGCGCCAGCACCAGCAGCAGGCCCATGCCCTGCATCGAATCCTGGAATGCCTGCGCGGTGCCCTGCACGCTGCCAGTAATCGATGGCGGCAGGTTCATGGTTTTCATGGCGCCATCGATGCTGGTTACGGCCTCGCTGAGGCTGACGCCTGGCGCCAAGTTGAACGATACCGTCACCGCCGGAATCTGGCCCTGGTGGTTGACGGTAAGGGCCTGTGGCTTGCGCTCGAAACTGGCGACCGCATTGAGCGGCACCAGCGTGCCCTTGTCGGACGTGACGTAGAGTTGTGACAGTACTTCGGGATCGTTCTGCAGCGCGTAGTACACCTGCAGGATCACCCAATACTGCGAGGCCGAGCCGTAAATAGTGGAAATCTGGTTGGCGCCAAAGGCCGAACCCAGCGCCGTCTGCACCTGATCCATGGTCAGCCCGAGCGTGGCGAGCTTGTCACGGTCCACGTTCACCACCACCGAAGGACCGTTGAGGTCCAGGTCGCTGGTGACATCCTGAAACCCGGGCAGCTTGCTGAAGGCAAGCATCACCTTGCCGGACCAACTGTAAAGCGCGTCGGTGTCGATCGATTGCAGCGTGTACTGATACTGCGCCTTCGACTGGCGACCACCCACCTGGATCGATGGCGGATTCTGGATGTACGCGCGCAAGCCCGGCACCTGGGCAAACTTCTTGCGCAACTCCTGGATGATGCCGTTGGGATCGAGCGCGCGCTCGTTCGCAGGCTTCAGTCGCAACAGGATGGAACCGTTGTTGGTGGTGGTGCGCGCGCCGCCGCTGCCCACCGACGACATGTAGCCGTCGATATTCGGATCGGCGGCGACGATCTTGGCGAGCTCCTGCTGGCGCGCTGCCATGCCGCTGACCGAGATGTCATCGGGTCCTTCGACGTTCACGTTGAGCTGGCCCGAATCACCGGCCGGAATGAAATCCTTGTCGACCACCACGAACAACAAACCAGTCAACAACAAGCTGCCGAAAAACACGCCGAGGATCGAACGCGGGTGCGCCACGGCCCAGCCCAACGAGCTTACATAGCCCCGGCGCACGCGATCGAAGCCGCGATCGAACCACAACACCACGCGCGCCTTTTTCTCGTGCTCGGCGTGCTTCAGGAAGCGGCTGCAGAGCATCGGCGTCAGGGTGATCGAGACGAACCCGGAGATCAGGATGGCAACACTCAGGGTCACCGCAAACTCATGGAACAGGCGACCGACGATGCCGCCCATGAACATCACGGGCAGGAATACCGCTACCAGCGACAGCGTCATGGAGAAGATGGTGAAGCCGATTTCGCTGGCGCCCTTGAGCGATGCCTCATAAGGATCCATGCCATCTTCGACATGACGCACGATGTTCTCGAGCATCACGATGGCGTCATCCACCACGAAGCCAACCACCAGGGTAAGCGCCAGCAGCGAAAGATTGTCCAAGCTGTAGCCCAGCGCGAACATCGCACCGAATGTGCCCACGATCGATACCGGCAAGGCAAGGCCGGGAATCAGCGTGGCCGACGCGTTGCCAAGGAACAGGTAGATCACCAGCACCACCAGCACGCCGGCCAGCAGCAGGGTGTACTGCACGTCCTCCACCGAGGCACGGATCGATTCGGAGCGATCGTAGAGCACGCCCAGCTTGATCGACGGCGGCAGCGTGGCCTCGAAGGTTGGCAACACCGCACGAACACGGTCGATGGTGGCAACCGTGTTCGATCCCGGCTGGCGCTGGATGGCCAGAATGATGGCGCGGTCACCGTTGTACCAGCTCGCCACCTGGTCGTTCTGTACGCTGTCTTCCGCCTTGCCCAGATCGGCAAGACGTACGGGCGCTCCATTCCGGTACGCCACGATGATGCGATTGTAGAGGTTGGCGCGCTGCAATTGGCCGTCCGAACGGATTTGCAGCAACTGACGGTTGCCATTGAGCGAACCGGTCGCCAGGTTGACGTTGGCATTGGCCACCGCGTTCTGCACGGTATCGATGCCGATACCGCTGGCGGCCAACTTCTGCGGATCGACGCTGACACGCACGGCATACTTCTGCGAGCCGTACACGTTCACTTGCGCCACGCCATCGATCATCGAGAGGCGTTGGGCGAGCTGCGTTTCGGCGTAATCATCCACCACCGACAGCGGCTGCGTCTTGGAGCTAAGCGTCAGATAGATGATGGGCGCGTCAGCCGGGTTCACCTTGCGGAAGGTGGGTGGCGTGGGCATGTTGGTGGGCAGCTGGCGCAGCGCTGCCGAAATCGCTGCCTGCACGTCCTGCGCAGCGCCATCGATGCTGCGATCCAGTTCGAAGGTCAACGTGATCGAGGTGCCGCCGAGTGCACTGGTCGAGGTCATCGACTGGATGCCGGCAATGGTCGACAGCTGGTTTTCCAGGGGCGTGGCCACGGCGGTCGCCATGGTTTCGGGCGCCGCACCCGGCAGGCTTGCGCTCACCGTGATGGTGGGAAAGTCGACGCTCGGTAATTCGTTGACCGGCAGCTTGGGATACGCCGCCACGCCAAACACAAGCAACGCCACCATCAGCAGCGTGGTCATCACCGGCCGCTGGATACACAGTGCGGGCAGATTCATGCGCTACGCCCCATCACTCAACTGGCGTCCGTCACGACGCGCACGTGCGCACCGTCCACCAGCAGCAACTGGCCGTCGGTCACCACCCGCTCGCTGCCATCGAGCCCCTTTTCGATCACGACCTGCGCGCCACTGGTGGCCCCGGCGGTGACCATGCGTTGCTGCACGGTGCCGTCGGCGTTGGCCACGAATACGAAGCTGCCCAGCGGGGAATTTTGCAGCGCCACCACCGGTACCGTCACCACGTTGGTCAGGCGTGTGGTGGGCAGCACCACTTCGACAAACTGACCCGGAGTCAGGCCATCGTCATTGTTGTGGTAACGCGCCTTGAGCTGGATGGTGCTGGTAGTGGGGTCCACCGCGTTGTTGATGAAATCCAGTTCGGCCTGCATCGGCGGCGCCTTGGCACCGGGAATGCTGGCCGTCACTGGCACTGAACCGCGCCCCATGGTGGCCTTGATGCCTGCCAGCCCGGTCTCCGGAATCGAGAAGGTAATGTGGATGGGACGAATCTGGTTGAGCACCACGATGGAGGTGTCGTTGGCAGACACCTGCGCACCCGGATAGATCAGCGGCGCACCAGCGATGCTGTCGAACGGCGCCTGGATCTGTGCATAGCTCAGTTGCGTGCGCGCGAGCTCCACTGCCGCCTTGTCGGCTTTCACCGAGGCGCTGTAGATCCCCTCGTTGGCCTTGTAGGTGTCGTAGTCGGACTGCGCCACATAGCCTTTGCCGAGCAGCGGCTGATAGCGCTTCAGTATGGTCTGGGCGTTGTCGAGCTGCGCCTGATCCTTGGCGAGGTTGCCCAGTGCCTGATCGAGCTGCGCCTGCAGCAGGCTGGGGTCGATACGGATGATCGTCTCGCCCGCCTTGACGTGTCCGCCCGGCTTGAACGACAGCATCTGCAGCTGGCCACTGATGCGCGCCTGCACATTGACGGTGGAATACGCTTCGGCGCGACCAATCACCTTGAGCGTCAGGTCGAGGTCACCGCGACGCGCATTGGCTACTTTCACCGGCACCGCGGACGGTGTCGCGGGGCTTTTGGCGGACGCGCGCTCGCCGCCGCGGAACAGCGGAACAACCACCACCGCGACGGCAACCACCGCCACGAGCAGCACGAGTTTCTTGCGGGACATACGCTGCATGGGTTCTCCAACCATCGGCCGCCTGCGGGGCTCCGGCTGCACGCCGGGGCACCGCCCTGTCGGTAGCGATGTCTATCATGGGGGTTGCCGGCACCACCTCCCGACGATGCACGGCATCGTCCATTGTGAAGCAGTGCCCGCCGTTACCCCGCACGACCGACAGCACTTGGCAAAGCCTGCGACATGCGGCAGGCGTTGCACTGTGCGATAGATGGATGACCGCGCGATTACTCCATGCGCGGGGGCCGCGCGCTAGGGCTCGCCGTCGTCCGGCGTGGTGCCGCCGTCGAGTGCCTGCAGGTTGTCCTTCATGCGATTGAGCACTTCGAGTGCCTGCTGCAGCTCGGGCACGGTGATGCCCTGGGTGGCGTCCTTACGCACGCCCTGGGCGATCAACTCCATGTCGGCGATAACGGCACGCGACTGATCGGTGACGTATAGCCGCCACGCGCGACGATCCTTTGGGTCTGGTCGACGTTCGACAAAGCCTGCAGCCTGCAAACGGTCAATGACACGCCCTACGGCGATAGGCTCCATCTCCAGCAGCTCGGCCAGCTCGGTCTGACGCAGACCCTCGCGGTAATAGAGCATTTTGGTGGCCCGCCATTGCGCGCGGGTCAACCCGAATTTCACGGCCCGTCTGTCGAAGTGCTTGCGAAACAGCAAGGTCACATCGTTGAGCAGATAGCCAAAGGAGATGTCTTCCGCCTTAGTCATAGATGTGCAGTCGGTTCGCGCAAGCCAGGAGTTGGGTCAAGCATACGTCGCAAAATCTCACGAAGCCATGTCCCTCGAAATAGTCATTGCCGACATCACTCAACTGAACGTGGACGCCATCGTCAACGCTGCCAACCCGGGCCTGCTCGGCGGCGGTGGCGTCGATGGTGCCATCCATCGTGCCGCGGGGCCCGAACTAATGGAAGCCTGCCGCGCCCTGCCGCAAATACGCCTTGGCGTACGCTGCCCAACCGGCGAGGCGCGCATCACCCCGGGCTTCCGCCTGCGGGCCCGCTACATCATCCATACCGTTGGCCCCGTCTGGCACGGCGGCAACCACGACGAACCCGCCCTGCTGGCCAGCTGCTATCGGCAGAGCATGGCACTGGCGAATGCGCACGGGGTGCGTTCCATTGCATTTCCTGCCATCAGCTGTGGCGTCTATGGCTATCCGCCCGAACGGGCCGCGTCGGTGGCGCTGCACAGCCTCCGCCATATCCAACCTACAGAGGTTTCGCCGCACATCCTGTTGTGCTGCTTCAACGCATCCATGGCGGCGATCTGGCAGGCCGCGCTCACCGATGCAGATTGAACGGATACAACGGCGGCAACGGTGACGCGCTGACTCCATCGTCTTCCCGACGCCAGGCAAAACCCTCGCGAAAAGCAGCAGCCAACTGGTCACCCAGTCCGGCCTGCTGTTGTCCCGCATAGTGCTGCCGCTGCAGCGCGGCAATCGCCTCGCACTGCGGCGCCGACGCCAGCGCGTGTGACAAGTCACCCAGGTTCTGCAAGCTGGGCCGTTCGCTGCGGGCCCAGGCAAGCAGTGTATGGGCCTGCCCTGCCGCGTCGCCCCCCTTTGCGGCGGCCAGGAAGGCCACACGCAATTGCGATGGTGATGCCACGCTGGGCTGCGCGCTTGTCCGCGTCGATACGACGCGCGCGCCTCGCCGACGCCAGATAAGCCACGCCGCCACGCTGATCGCCCACAGGACCAGACTGCCCAGGGCAACCCAGCGCCACGGAATCCCTGGGGCCGGTGCCGGGGCCACGGGAGAGAGGGCTGGCGTTACCGCCTTGGAGGCTGCGGTTGGCGCCGGCGTGGTTGCCGGCGCGCCGATGGCCGGCAGCACATGGAAACTCTGCGCGGGAATGCGTGCCACTTCGGCACGATCAGTGGCCACGTTCCACCAGCTCAGCGTGGTCTCCGGGATGGTCAAGGTACCGGCACGGCTGGGCACGATGGCGAAACCTTGCTGGCGACTCCCGACCAACCACTGGCCGTTCACGCGCGTGCCGTTGACTGGCTTGTCCGGATACACGGTAGCGCCATCGAGCGCTGGCAGGCTGAGTGCCGGCAGCGCTTCATATGGCAAGCCGGTGGCCTGGACGCTCATCACCACGTTGAGCGCCTGCCCTACGCGCAGGTCGCCATGTGCGGGACCACCATCGAGGCTCAGGGTCAGCTCGTGCGCCGGCAGCCATGCAGCACGGGCCGCCTGGGCCGGCGCGGGCCGCACGTCGATCGACACCGCAGGCGAGGATGCCGACACCGGCGTCGCGTTGCCGAAGAAGGCGTCGGGGTCATTCATGTCGACCATGTCGCCCTGGAACGCCACCGATGGAATGTCCAGATGCCCTTCGCGCTGCGGGATGAGCGCGTAGCGTCGCTCGATGACGTTGTAGCGGCGCCCGCCACGCTCGGCCTGGTAGTTGATCTCGTCACCCAGGCGGCGCACATCGACGCCAGCCAGCTGGGGATCTTCCAGCGCACCATTGGTCAGGTTGGCCGCGAAATAAAGCCGCTCGGTGTACACCACCTGCTGGCCCACGTAGCCACTCGCCGGCTCGACGGTCGCGTCCACAAAGACGTCTTTACGTCCGGACGCAGACGCCTTGGGATCGGGCGCGCCCACTTCCAGCTGCAATGGCTGCGTGGTGCCACCGGCAAAGGAAAGTGCGGGGATGGTCAGCGTACCCGTGTGCAGTGGTCGCAACGCAATGCCAATAGCCAGCTGGGCCGAGCGGCTGCCGTTGACGATGCTGATGCTGGTGTTGCTGGAGGTGCCAAGCACGGCGAAGTCTTTCGACAACACGCCGAGGTCCGGCGCCGCTGCCATGCCGCCGCCGTTGACGCGCAGGTTCAACGTTACCGTCTCGCCCAGTTCGACCTGGGTGCGGTCGAGCGTGGCCTGCACGTCGGTGGCTAGCGATACCGCCGGCCACAGGCAGGCGATGAACCACAAGAAGGCAAACAGGTGGCGCGGGTTCACTGCGAATCGTCCTCCGGCGCCATGCCGCCATGGCGCTGCCGGTACTCGAGATCGAATTTGCGACGCAACAGGGCACCCGGGTCGTCGGGGACGCGCTGCAGTGCTTGCCGCACGTCGGCAGGGAGCTTCGACTGCGCGTCGTCTGGCGCGACGACGCCAAGTTCATGGGTCTGCGGTGAATTCTGCTGACCCTGCTTGCCCAATGCCTGATCCATCTGCTTATGCAGGGCCTGTTGCGCCTGCGCTTCGCGAGCGCGCTGATCGGCCTGCTGCTGCGGCGTCTGTGGCTGGGTTCCCGATGCATCGCTGGGCTGTTTGTCCTGCTCCTGATTGTGGCCCTGGGCGTCCTTGTCGTTGCCACTACCCTGAGCGCTGCCCTGACCGTCCTGCGAGGGCTTGCCCTTGCCATCGTCCTGCTTGTCGTCCTTGTCTTTTTGACCTGCCTTGCCCTGGGCGTTGTCGGGCGGCGTGGTCGACTTGCCCTGTCCCGCCTTGCTCTTGTCGTTCTGCGCGGCCTTGTCCTGGTCTTTCTGCTGTTGTTGCTGCTTGCGCAACCAGTCTTCCACGGCCTTGCGGTTGGCGAGCGCATCGGCGTTGGCGGGGTTCGCCTTGAGCGCACGATCGTAGGCATCCAGCGCGCCCTGGTAATCACCCTGCTTGGCCAGCGCGTTACCCAAGTTGTACTGCGCATCGGTACCCGGTGAAGGTCGCAACGCGGCGGTGGCGGCGGCGTAGTCGCCTGCCCGATAAGCGGCAGCGCCACGCAACAGCGGATCATGCGCCAGTTGCTGCGCTTCCTTCGCCCGCCCTTGCTGCAGCGCCGTAGCAGCCTGCTGATCAGGGCGTTGCCACAGATCATCCCAAGTACTGGCCCGGGCAGTGCCGGGCATACCAGGCAGCACCGCCAGCGCCAGCAGCACCAGCCAGCCGCGGCGAAACGTCATGGCAACCAGCGGTAGCAGCGGCAACAATAGCCAGGGGCCGCGATCCTGCCATTCGTCGCTCTGCTGGTCGCTGGCCAATGTCGCGGCGCCCTCGGCACGCAACTCACCACTCAACGCATCGATATCGCTGTGGTCGTCGGTCATCGTCACAAAGCGACCGCCGCCAGCCTCGGCAAGCGCACGCAAGGCATCGTCATGACGGCGCGCCATGACCACGTCGCCTTGCGTGTCGCGTACAAGACTTTCGTCGGCGAGCGGTACGGGGCCGCCCTGCGTAGTGCCCACGCCAAGCACCGAGACACGTACGCCTTCCGAAAGCGCCTTGCTGGCAGCGGCCTGCGCGGCCGCATCAGCATCGTCCGTCACCAGCACCAGAGAACCGCCGCCGACTTTGGCGTCATGGATCAACGCCACGCCACGCTCGATCGCCTGTGCGGCGTTGTCGCCATCGGCAGGCATCGTGTCAGGCGCCAGCGCATCCAGCAGATCGTGGAGACTGCCGGCGTCGGTGGTGAGCGGCGCCACCACGAAGGCCTCGCCGGCGTAAGCGATCAAGCCGTTGAGCCCATCCTTGTTTGCAACCAGCAGATCACGCACTTTGTAGCGCGCACGATCCAGGCGGCTGGGCGCCACGTCGCGCGACAGCATGTGTTGCGACAGCGACAGCGCCACCACCTGAGCCGCACGCTTGGCGTACAGCGGCTGCGCGACACGACTCCAGGTCGGCCCAGCCATGGCCAGCGCAGCGAGCATCCAGCTGGCGACGACCACAAAAGAGGAAAGTTTCCGCCCACGCTCGCGGCCCAGCAGCAGATGCGGCAATAGCTCGGCATCCACCAGTCGTGCCAGCTCCTCACGCGCGACGCTGCGGCGCGAGGCGAGTGCCAGCAGCAGCGGCAACGCCAGCAAGGCGAGCAACCACCACGGCCTCAGGAAATGAAAGTGCTGCCACGCGTCGGTCATGCCATGGCCTCCCGGCGGCGTTGGCGCGGTGCCAACGCAATGAGCCAAGCCAGTGCACCCAAGGCGAGCGGCCAACGGAATAGCTCGTGTCGGGGACGCAACGATGGTCCCTGCTGCGGCATCGGCTCGAGCGCGTCGATGGCACGATAGGCATCGGCCAACTGGTTCGAATCCGTAGCGCGGAAATAGCGGCCGCCGGTCTGCGCGGCCATGGTGCGCAGCATCCCCTCGTCGAGGTCTTCCGAAGGATTGATGGTGCGTGTACCGAACACATCGGGAATACGCATTTCGGTGGCGCCCACACCAATGGTGTAAATGCGCACACCGGCCGCCTTGGCGGCATGCGCGGCATCCAGTGGCGCGATGCTGCCAGCGTTGTTCACGCCATCGGTGAGCAGCACCACCACCCTTGCCTGCTCTGGCAGTGGAGCGAGCCGCTTCACCGCCACGGCAATCGCGTCGCCAATGGCTGTTTCGGTACCCGCCAAGCCCACTGCCGCGCCCTGCAATTGCGCGCGCACGGCATTGAGGTCGTAGGTCAACGGCGTCACCAGGAAGGCGCGACTGCCAAACAGCACCAGCCCCATCTCGTCGCCGCTACGACGCGAGATGAAATCGCCCGCAATGGCTTCGACGGCACCGAAGCGGCTGATCGGTTGACCGCCAAGCTGCATATCGTCGGTGCGCATGCTTCCGGAAAGATCCACCGCCAGCATCAACGCGCGCCCGCTGCGCTGCTGCGCCTGCGGCGGCCCCACCCATTGCGGACGTGACGCGGCAACCAGCAGGCATAGCCATGCCAACACCAGCAGCCACCAGCGCCAGCCACCCTCGCGCTTGCCACCGGCCACGGCCAGTTGCAGGCCCGGGTGCGGCAAATGCAGGGCCTGTCCAGGCTCCGCTCTGCGCAAACCAAAGCGCAGCAACCAGGGCAACGGTAGCAAGACGGCGATCCAGGGCCAGGCGAACTCAAGCATGACCCGACTCCGCGAGGGCAGGCCGAGCCCTGGTCACTTTCCGCGCGGCGCGATAGCGCCAGGCCAGCCGTAGCCACTGGCGCGTCGATGCGGCAGTGGCATCGATATCGAACGATGCGCCGGGTCGATACATGGCATCTTCGAGCTTCATCAGGCGATCCAGCGTCATGGCATCGACTGGCATGATCGCCAGTGTGTGCCGCCAGTCGTCGCCATGCCGGTGGGCCGCTCCAGCGTCGTATCGCAACGCGCCACGACGCAGCAGTTGATGCAGCCCAGACGCGAGCTTCTGTGGCTCATTGCGCCACTGCAAGAGCAGCACATCCACTTCGCTCAGCAAGGCAGTTTCGAGCTGGCGCCTCGCCTGCCGTTTACGCCATAGCCAAATGGCAAGCACCGCCAATGCCAGCAGCAGCGCGGCAACGCACCACCAGCCTGGCGCCGGCGGCCACCAGGCAGGACCAGGCGGCAGATGGATATCGCGCAGCACCGGGCCCGTTGCCGCGGCCGTGGTCGACGGAAACGTCATCGACGCACTCCGGGCGCCAGTAGCGCAAGCGTGGCATCGAGTGGATCAGCCGCCGTATCGATGGTGCGATGGGGAATTCCCAAGCCCTGCGCAACACTGTTCAGGGCGGCCTGGCCGGCACCGAGCCGCTGCTGGAATTCCCGCCGCTGCCGCTCACCGAACAGCGCGACTTCACGGCGCTCGCCATCGTGCTCCAGGGGATACCGCCCTGGCGGCGGCATGGACAGCTCCAACGCGTCAGCAACCACCAACACACGGACCGCTGCTTTACCGGTGAGGTCGATCAGCCGCCCCCGTGCGGCGTCATCGCAACTGAGACCATCGCTGATCAACAACACCCGATTGGCTCCGCGCATCAGGCGCCGGGCGCGCAGTAACGCTTCCGACAGGTTCTCGCCTTGCGAACGCGTGGCCGGCCCGTTCCACTCGGCCAGCGCACCGCAAATGGCCAACGCACCGCGAGCGCCACCCTGTGGGCGCAGCAGGCGATCGCCACCACCAAATTCCATCAGGCCCACGCGCTCACCTGCGCGCACCACATACCAGGCGGCGAGCGCCGCCGCACGGGCTGCCTGCACCGACTTGAAGCGTACCCGCGTACCGAAACGCATGCTTTCATGCGTATCGAGCAGTATCAGCAAGCGCCCTTCACGCTCTTCCTGAAACAGCTTGGTGTGCAACCGGCCGCTGCGCGCGGTGAGCCGCCAGTCGAGCCGCCGCACATCGTCGCCCGGCTGATAGATGCGCGATTCGGCGTAATCCATGCCACGACCAAATAGACGGCTGGACTGCTGACCGGCATGCATGGCACGGCTCTCGAGCCGCGGCAACGCAGCCTTGGCTACGCGCGCGCGCAGCATCACCAATTCGGCCAAGCGGACGCGCGTGCGCCCGTCGCCGTCGTCAGGCGTATTCACCACAGCGTTCACGGCAGCGGCACGAGGTCCAATACGCGACGAATGACCTGGTCGCTGCGCACACCTTCGGCCTCCGCCTCGTAGCTGAGCAGCACGCGATGCCGCAACACTTCATGCGCGATGGCATGAACGTCTTCGGGCAAGGCATAGTCGCGTCCGGCCAGCCACGCGTGCGCACGAGCACAACGGTCCAGCGCGATGGTGCCGCGCGGGCTCGCGCCCCACGCGATCCAGCGCTTCAACTCCTGTCCATAGGCACCCGCGTTGCGGGTAGCCAGCACCAGCTGGGTCAGGTATTCCTCCAGCGCCGGTGCCATATGCACGGCCAGCACGGCGTCACGTGCGCTGAACACGTCGGCCTGGCTCAGGCTCGGGCGCGGTGCCGGCGCCGGGTGCAGGCTGCGGCGCGCCTGTTCGCGGGCCAGCTTGAGAATGGCCAGCTCCGCCGCGGCATCGGGATAGCCGATGGTCACGTGCATCACGAAACGGTCCAGCTGGGCCTCCGGCAAGGCGAAGGTGCCCTCCTGCTCGATCGGGTTCTGCGTGGCCATCACCATGAACAGTTCGGGCAAGCGCCAGGTACTGCG
>OUWB010000326.1_pt2 | contig 13640 bp, 12 predicted proteins | sample 1779821 | NCBI WGS metagenome assembly OUWB01 (sample SAMEA3914806, study PRJEB12502) | metagenome | biome: forest; material: soil | place: Canada | collected 2011-08-03 | depth 0.1 m
TCGTCGATCTCGAAGACATCCTGAAATACACGCCCAACGTCAGCTACGCCACCAACGGCCCGGGCCAGGGCAACATCTTCATGCGCGGCCTCAGCGCCGGCTTCGTCGGCAACCAGTCCAGCGCCACCATCGCCAGCTTCCCCAACGTCGCGATCTACCTGGACGACCAGTCCATGCAGTTCCCGTCGCGCAACGTCGACATCTATGCGGTCGACATGCAGCGGGTCGAAGTGCTGGAAGGCCCGCAGGGCACCCTGTTCGGCGGCGGCGCCGAGGCCGGCGCGCTGCGCTACATCACCAACAAGCCGAACCTGTCGCAGTTCTCGGGCAGCGCTGACGGCATGTACGGCTTCACCGCCGGCGGCGGCCAGAACGCCAGCGGCGACTTCGTGGTCAATGTCCCGATCGTGCAGGACAAGCTGGCCGCGCGCCTGGTGGTCTATGACGAGCACCAAGGCGGCTACATCGACAACGTGGCCAGCACCTTCACCCGCTCGAACCAGGACCTGGGCAACTACTATTTCGGCATCAAGCCGAACGCCCAGGGCATCTGCCCGAACGGCAAGGCGGTCGGCTCGGCCGGGTGCACCATCCCCAACGCGCCGGTGGCCAACAACTACGCCATCGCCGGCAAGGACTCCAACCCGGTGGACTATCAGGGCGCGCGCCTGTCGGTGCTGTGGCAGGCCAATCCCGACTGGGACGTGCTGATCACCGAAAGCCTGCAGGACCTGGACGCCGAAGGCCTGGACGCCGAATACCCCACCGGCTCGGACTTCCAGACCCTGAAGCCGCTGCAGATCACCTCGTTCGTGCCGTCCTATGACAAGGATCGGCTGGAGAACACCGCCTGGAACGTCAACGGCAAGGTCGGCCCGCTGAAGCTGGTCTATACCGGCGGCTATACCGAACGGAACATCTCGCAGCAGGCCGACTACACCAACTACTCCCGTTCGGGCGGCGGCATGTATTACGAGTGCGTCGGCGGCTCGACCGGCTGGGGCTCGGGCGCGCCCAGCTGCTACTCGCCGATCGGCTACTGGGACGACACGGTGCGCAACACCCACCTCTCCAACGAGGTGCGGATCAGCTCGCCTGACGACTGGCGCGCGCGCTTCATCCTGGGCGTCTACCAGGAGCAGTACCGCATCTACGACGTGATGAACTTCAACTATAAGACCATCCCGTCCTGCACCACGGCCAACCTGGCCGCCGCGGACGCCGGCGGCCCGATCTGCGTGGCCAATGTCGGCCCGGCGCCGGGCTCCACCGCCAACGATCCGAACACCCGCGGCGACAGCACCGGCTTCGGTGAAGACACCCAGCGCGGCTACGACCAGTACGCGGTGTTCGGCTCGGTCGACTTCGACATCATCCCCAATGTCCTGACCGTGACCGCCGGCACCCGCTATTACGACTACAACGAGTTCGAAAAGGGCTCGCAGTATTCGACCGGCACCGGCTGCATGAACGTCGCCAACGGCGCCTGCACCGCCGGCCTGACCAATATCGACGACGAGCACTACAAGACCACCTACACCGGCTTCCGCAGCCGGGCGAACGTGACCTGGCACGTCGACAGCCGCACGATCGCCTACTTCACCTACTCGCAGGGCTTCCGCCCGGGCGGCTTCAACCGTTCGGACACCAAGCAGGTGCTGCCCGCCGCCAACGGCTCCGCGCAGTTCCAATATCCGGGCAGCTACGCCCCCGACTCGCTGACCAACTACGAGATCGGCCTCAAGACCCAGCTGTTCGACAACCGCCTGCTGCTGAACCTGTCGGCCTACGACATGGACTGGGACAACGTTCAGTTCTTCCTGTTCGACCCGCCGTTCAAGATCAACACCACCTTCGGCACCAACGGCCCCAGCTACAACGTCAAGGGCGTCGAGGCCCAGTTCGTGGTGAAGGTGACCGACGGCCTGCAGGTGTCGGGTTCGGGCTCGTATAACGACGACGAGCAGACCTCCTCGCCCTGCCTGACCAACGACATCGCCGGCTCGGCCGGCTTCGGCAAGTGCATCACCCAGGCGGTGGCGCGGGGCACCACCACGCCGGTGGCCTTCACCAACCCCTTCGGCGACGACGGCTCGGTTCCGGCCTTCTCGCCCAAGTTCGAAGGCGACATCCGCGCCCGCTACCAGTGGGACGTGCGCGAGTACAAGGCCTTCGTCCAGGTCGGCGGCAACTATGTCGGCTCGATGTGGAACCAGCCGGCCAGCTATCCGTCGGGCGTGGGCGCGATCATCCCCAGCACGGTCAACCTGCGCTACCTGCAGCCGGCCTACGGCACCCTGGACGCCTCGATCGGGGCCTCCAAGGACAACTGGCATGTCGAGCTCTACGGCACCAACCTGACGGACTCGCACGCCAGCACCTTCACCTCGACGGCGCAGTTCATCAAATCGGAGGTTCCGCTGCGGCCTCTGGTGATCGGCGTCAAGGTCGGTTCGAGCTTCTAATACGGCGTACGCCGGTTCGGCGGCTGGACGCCTCTCGGGTCCAGTCGCTGAACTGTCGCACGCGGATGTTAAGCGGCGGGCTTCCAAGCCCGCCGCGCTTTCCCCCGGATTCATGACCCTCGCCGCCCTGGCCCCATCGTCGTCCACCGAGCGCGAGGTCGTCCGCCTGCGCGGCCTGCAAGGGCAGGGGTTGCACGCCGAGGCCTTGGCCAGCGCCGAGGCCCTGCTGGCCGAGTTTCCCAACAACCGCGACCTGCTGCTGGCCAGCGCCATCAGCCAGCGCCACCTGGGCCGCATTTCCGAGGCCTTGGCGGCGCTCGAGCGGATCGAGGCGCTGCAGCCGCGCTTCAGCCTGGCCCATCAGGAGCGCGGCCTGTGCTTCGTGGCGCTGAAGGACGCGCCGCAGGCCATCGTCGCCCTGCTGACCGCGGTGAACATCAATCCCGCCCTGCCGATGAGCTGGCGCATGCTGGCCGGCCTCTACCGGATGACCGGCGAGGCCGAGAACGCCGCCACCGCCGAGGCCCACGTCCTCACCCTCAAGGCCTTGCCGCATGAGGTGGTCGCCGCCACCGCGCTCTATGCCGACGGCGACCTGGCCCCGGCCGAGCGGCTGGTGCGCGACTATCTGATCCGCCACGGCGACCATCCCGAGGCCATGCGCCTGCTGGCCAAGATCGGCGTGGCCCGCGACGTGCTGGACGACGCGGAGCTTCTGCTGGAGGCGGTCACCGCCCTGGCGCCCGACCACCGGGCGGCGCGCTACGACTATGTGGACGTGCTGATCAAGCGGCACAAATACGCCAAGGCCCGCGCCGAACTGGCGCCCCTGCTGGCGCTGGATCCAGCCAATCTCGACTACCAGTCCTTCGCCGCCACCGCCGCCGTGGGCCTGGGCGAGAACGAGCGCGCCGTTGAACTCTACCAGGCCATGCTGGTCCAGGCGCCCGACGCCCCCGACCTGCACCTGTGGCTGGGCCACGCCCTGAAGACCGTCGGCCGCGTGCCCGAGGCCGTGGCCGCCTACCAGGCCGCCGCCGCGGCGCGGCCCGATTTCGGCGACGCCTATTGGAGCCTGGCCAACCTCAAGACCTACCGGTTCTCGGACGCCGAGATCGCACAGATGCGCGCCGCCGAGGCCCAGCCGGCTGTCCACCCGACCGATCGCCTCCACCTGGCCTTCGCCCTGGGCAAGGCCTTCGAGGACCGGGGCGAGGCGGGCGAGGCCTGGGCCGCCTATGAGCGCGGCAATGCGCTGAAGCGGGCCGAGAGCCGCTACCGCCCCGAGATCATCGAGACCAACACGCGAAAACAGATCGAGGTCTGCACGGCCGAGTTCTTCGCCGCCCGCCAGGGCTGGGGCGCGGCCAGCGACGAGCCGATCTTCATCCTAGGCCTGCCGCGCTCGGGCTCGACCCTGCTGGAGCAGATCCTGGCCAGCCACTCGCAGGTCGAAGGCACCCAGGAGCTGGCCGAGGTGCAGCGCATCGCCCTGGACCTGCACGGCCGTGAGCCGAACTTCGACGATCCCCGCTATCCCGCCGCCCTGGCCGACCTCAGCCCCGACGACGCCCGCCGCCTGGGCGAGCAGTATCTGGACGAGGCGGCGCCGCATCGCACCGGCGCGCGGTTCTTCATCGACAAGATGCCGAACAATTTCCGGCACATCGGCCTGATCCAGCTGATCCTGCCCAAGGCCAGGATCATCGACGCCCGGCGCGAGCCCCTGTCCTGCTGCTTCAGCAATCTCAAGCAGCTGTTCGCCAACGGCCAAGAGTTCACCTACAGCGCCGAGGACATCGCGCGCTACTATCGCACCTATCTGGAGCTGATGCGCCACTGGGACGCGGCGCTGCCCGGCAAGGTGCTGCGGGTGCGGCACGAAGACGTAGTGGACGACCTCGAGACCAGCGTGCGCCGGATGCTGGACCATTGCGGCCTGCCGTTCGAGACGTCTTGCATCGAATTCCACAAGACCCGGCGCAGCGTGCGCACCCCCAGCTCCGAGCAGGTGCGCCAGCCGATCTTCCGCGACGGCCTCGACAACTGGAAGGCCTTCGACCCCTGGCTTTCGCCCCTGCGCGCGGCGCTGGGCGAGGCCCTGACCGCCTATCGGGACTGAGCCATGGCCGAGCGCGTCTATGACCTGGCGGTGATCGGCGGCGGGGTGATCGGCCTGGCCCACGCCTATATGGCCGCCCGGGCCGGCAAGCGCGTGGCGGTGATCGAGCGCGACCTGCGCGCCAACGGCGCCTCGATCCGCAATTTCGGCTTCATCACCGTCACCGGCCAGGAGCGCGGCGACAGCTGGAGCCTGGCCCGCCGCACCCGCCAAGTCTGGGGCGAGGTCGCGCGCCAGGCCAATATTCGGGTGGAGCAGGAGGGTCTGTATCTGACCGCCCGCTCGCCCGAGGCTGTCGGGGTGATCGAGGCCTTCCTCGAGACCGAGATGGGCGAGGGCTGCCGCCTGCTGGCGCCCGCGGCGTTCCGCGACCTGGCCGGCGGCCTGGGCGGGGCCGACCTGCTGGGCGCCCTGCACAGTCCGCACGAGATCCGGGTGGAGTCGCGCCTGGCCATCCCGGCCCTGGCCGCCTGGCTGGAGCAGGCCCTGGGCGTGACGTTCCTGTACGAGACCGTGGCCTTCGACGCCGCCCCGCCCACCCTGCGCACCTCGCGCGGGACGGTGCAGGCCGGCGCCGTGGTGGTCTGCCCGGGCGATGACTTCGCCACCCTCTATCCCGACCGCATCGCCGCTTTCGGCCTGCGCAAGTGCCGCCTGTCCATGCTCAAGCTGGCCGATCCGGGCCTGCGCCTGCCCGGCGCGCTGATGTCGGACCTGAGCCTGACCCGCTACCGCGGCTATGCGGCCCTGGCGCCGGCGCGCGCGCTTGAGGCCAGGCTGCGGGCCGAGCAGGCCAGCGCCTATGACAACGGCGTGCACCTGATCGTGGCCCAAGGCGCCGACGGCGGTCTGATCGTCGGCGACAGCCACCATTACGAGGCGTTGCCCGGTCCCTTCGCGCCGGCCTCGGCCGAGGCCGATATCCTGGACGAATACGCCCGCGCCACCGGCCGCGCCGCGCCGGCGGTGGTCGAGCGCTGGACCGGGATCTACGCCTCGTCTGACGAACGCACCTACCTGATCGATACGCCCGCGCCCGATGTGCGGCTGGTGATGGTGACCAGCGGCACGGGCGCCTCCACCGGCTTCGGCATAGCCGAGCGGGTGATCGCCGACCTGTTCGACCTCAAGACGGAGGAGGGGGCATGAGCCTTCCCAGCGATTTCCCGGTGCGGGCGGTGGTGTTCGACTGGGCCGGGACCATGGTCGATTTCGGCTGCATGGCCCCGGTCGAGGCCCTGGTCGACGTGTTCGCGGCCGAGGAGTTCGACCTGCCCGTCCAGACGGCGCGGCGCGACATGGGCAAGGCCAAGCTGGACCATGTGCGCGCGATCCTGGCCGACGCTGCGGTCGCCGAACGCTGGGCCGCGCTCAAGGGCGCCGCTCCGGGCGAGGCCGACGTGGCCCGCCTCTATGCGCGCCTGGAGCCGGCCATGCAGGCCGCCGCCGCCCGCAGCGCCCAGCTGATCCCCGGCGCGGCCGAGACCTTCGCCGCGCTCAAGGGCCTGGGCGTGCGGGTCGGCTCGGGCACTGGCTACACGCGCCAGATGATGACCGACATCCTGCCGGCCGCCGCCGAGCAGGGCTATGCGCCCGAGCTGGTGGTCTGCGCCGGGGAGACCCCCAGCGGCCGTCCCGCGCCGCTGATGACCTGGAAGGCCCTGGTCGAGCTGGACGCCTGGCCGGCGCGGGCCTGCGTCAAGGTCGACGACGCCGCGGTGGGCGTCGAGGAGGGCCGCGCCGCCGGCTGCTGGACCGTGGGCCTGTCGGCCAGCGGCAACGGCATGGGCCTGACGCGCGAGGCCTATCTGGCCCTGCCGCCCGACGAGCGGGCCGAGCGCCTGGTGACCGCCGAGGCGCCGCTGCGGGCCGCCGGCGCCGACTTCATCATCGAGGACGTCTCCCAGCTGATGCCGGTGATCCACGAGATCGCCCGCCGGATCGTCACCCCATGACCCTGGCCGTGACCACGGCGACCTGGCCGCTGATGGAGCGCCTGCGCGCCTGGCTGGCGCGGGCGCCGGCGCCGGTGTTCGGCCTCTATGGCGGCCTGATGGCCTTCGGCGCCTATTTCGCCATGTACGCCTATCGCAAGCCCTTCACCGTGGCCGACTACGCCACCGCGCCCAAGGTGCTGGTGCAGTACAAGATCGCCTTGGTCATCGTGCAGCTGCTGGGCTACGCCCTGTCCAAGGTGGCCGGGGTCAAGATCATCTCCGAGACGCCGCCGCACCGCCGCGCCCTGGGCATATTGGTGCTGATCGGCGCCGCCGAGCTGGCCCTGGTCGCCTTCGCCGCCATTCCCGCGCCCTGGAACATCCCCTGCCTGTTCGTCAACGGCCTGATGCTGGGCATGATCTGGGGCCTGGTGTTCGGCTTCCTGGAGGGGCGGCGCGTCTCGGAGATGCTGGGCGCCATGCTGTGCGCCAGCTTCATCGTCTCCTCCGGCGCCGTCAAATCCGTGGGCGAGAACGTGATGCTGCACGGCTGGGCCAACGAATACTGGATGCCGGCGGTGACCGGCCTGATCTTCGCGCCCCTGCTGCTGGTCTGCGTGTTCGGCCTGGCCGCCATGCCCGCGCCCAACGCCGAGGACGAGCGCCTGCGCGTGGCCCGCGCGCCGATGGACGCCGCCTCGCGCCGCTCGATGTTCGTCGCCTACGCCCCCGGCCTGATCGCCCTGATGGTGATCTATGTGGGGCTGACGGCCCTGCGCGATTTTCGCGACAACTTCGCGGTCGAGATCTGGAACGGCCTGGGCTTCAAGGACGACGCCTCGATCTTCACCCTGTCCGAGCTGCCGGTGGCGGTGATCGTGCTGGCGGTCATGGCCCTGGTCATGTTCATCCGCGACAACCGCCTGGCCTTCCTGGCCAATCTGGGGCTGGTGGCCGTGGGCCTGCTGCTGTCGGGCGGCTCGTCCCTGGCCTTCCAGGCGCACCTGATCGGGCCGATCACCTGGATGATCGCGCTGGGGGCCGGGCTCTACCTGGCCTATACGCCGTTCAACGCCTTGCTGTTCGACCGCTTCATCGCCGCCAGCGGGCGCGCCGGCACGGCGGGGTTCCTGATCTATGTGGCCGACGCCTGCGGCTATGTCAGCTCGGTGGTCGTGCTGGTGGTGCGCGACCTGGTGGGGCTCAGCCTGTCGTGGGTGCAGTTCCTGCAGGTGATCGCCTATGCCTCGGCGGTCGTCGGCCTGGTGCTGGTCGCCGGGGCCGCGTTCTATTTTCAGCGTCGCTTAGCCCGCGAGACCGCCCATGCCGCGCCTGTCCAGCCTTGATCAGATCGACCAGCTCTATGCCGACCGCGGCCGGCTGAAATACGGCGAGGGCGTCACCCAACTGGAGCACGCCCTGCAGTGCGCGGCGCTGGCCCAGGCCGACGGCTACCCGCCCAGCCTGGTGGTCGCCGCCCTGCTGCACGACATCGGCCATCTGTTCGAGCGCGAGGACACCGGCGCCGGGGTGCTGTTCAACGACCTGCACGAGGCCTCGGGCGCCGAGGCCCTGGCCGGCCTGTTCGGCGAGGCGGTCTGCGCGCCCGTGGCCCTGCACGTGGACGCCAAGCGCTACCTGTGCTGCGTCGAGCCGGGCTATCACGACGCCCTCAGCCCCGCCTCCAAGGCCTCGCTGGCCCTGCAGGGCGGCCCGTTCGACGCGGCTGAGGCCGCCGCGTTCGAGGCCAAGTCCCACTGGCGCGAGGCCGTGGCCCTGCGCCGCTACGACGACCTGGGCAAGCGCGACGAGGCCGCCGCGGTCAGCTGGGCCGATTATCAGCTGCTGATGCGCGAATTGGCGCTGTAGCATCAGGACGCGAGGCTCTTTCCTCCGCGCTCCTCCAACGCGCCTCATCCTGAGGCGCCCGGCGCGAAGCGCCGGGCCTCGAAGGACGCACAGCGGCGCCGCCAATGCGTCCTTCGAGGCCCGCTGCGCGGACGCCTCAGGATGAGGTCCGCGGGGTGGTCGCTCGCGCCCGGTCCTCCAGCCGTCCGCCGCTGAGCACCGCCGCCGCCCGCGGCGACAGCCGCTTGATCCCCTTGGCCAGGAGGATGGTCGCGCCCAGCACGAGCAGGGGCTGGACAACCAGGAAGACGGGATAGAGCGGCGCGCCCAGCGGTCCGGTCAGGGCGCCCAGCAGCGGGCCGCCCAGCCAGATCAGGATCAGGTGGGCGCAGAACAGCATGAAGATGTAGGGCTCCAGGCCGACCAGCTGCGCGCGCCATCGCCCTTGGGCCAGCCGCCAGGCCAGGCTCCAGAAGAACAGGGCCGCGCACACGCGCAGCAGCAGGTCGGCGGCGCCGGCCGCCAGGGGCTGGCTGGCGATCCGGGGCAGGACGCCTGTGGCCAGCAGCCCGTTGACCACGGCCAGGGCGGCATAGGGCGCAGCCCACCAGGCCAGCGGGCGGGCGGCGATCCAGGCCGGCGCCGTCCCGCGCCGGGCCATCAGGCCCAGGGTGAAGAACATCAGGATCGATGGGCGCAGCAGCAGGGGAAACGCCGGGTTCCACAGCGACCAGGCCATCGCCGCCAGGGCCAGGGCGGCCAGGCCGCGCAGACCCAGCCGGTTGATCAGCGGCGCGGCGAGCAGGCACAGGAACAGGTCGCGCAGGAACGGCATCTGCACGTTGATGTCATCGGGCCTGGTTGCGCACAGCAGCTCGTCCAGGGTCCAGGCCAGGCCCGTGGGCTTGGGACCGACGATCCAGCCCAGACTGGCCGCGCCGCCGACCAGCAGAATGGCAAGGCCGTTCCACAGCGCCATGGGCAGGGCCACGGTGCGCGCCTTGCCGACGATGAACGGCCAGGCGCCGCGCCGGCCCAGGCTGCCCGCCGCCAGCCAGCCCGAGATCAGGCTCAGCAGCGGCACGGCCGAGCGCCCCAGCAGCACCGCCAGGGCCCAGCGCAACCGCCCTTGGGCGGTGGCGTCGGCGGCGGCCAGCTGCGGACCGGTCAGGCCGGTCCAGGCGTGGACATAGACGATGCCCAGGATGCACAGCACCCGCGCGACGCCGATGGCGTCGGAGCCGGTTGGCCCCAGGGGCGTGCGGCGGTCGGGCTGAGGGGCTGCGGGTGAAGCGGCCGTGCGGGCCTTGGGCGGGCAAACGTCGTTAAGCGACATACGCATACACCGGTGAACGCGCCAGGGCCCGAACTGTCCAGGCCCACGGGGAGAGGCGGGCTCACCCTGGCCCACAACCGGCCGGCCCGCCAGGGTTTGGGCGCGCGTGCAGGCTGCTTTCCTTGTGATCCTGTCGCCTTGCGCGCAACGCTTGGGGCGAACTCGACGTGCGGTTAGGGTTGGGCATGACCGAATTGGCGCAGCGCAGGCAGGTGGGGCGGCTCGATGCCGAGATGGCCCAACGCCTCGACCAGCAGGGCTTCCTGCTGTTGCGCGGTCTGATCCCGGCGGACTGGCTGGAGCCGCTGCAGGGCGCCTTCGAGGCGGGCGCGCGGCCCTCCGAGCAATGGCCGGTCCCGCGCGGGGCGGACTGGCGTCATGCCCTGGTCGATCTGGATCCCGCCGCGCAGAGGGTCTGCAGGCTGCCGACGCTGCTGGCCGCGGCGCGCCATCTCCTGCAGGGGCCGTTCTTCCTGGCGCAGGTGGAGGGGCGCGAGCCGCGCCCTGGCGGCGGAGCCCAGCGCCTGCATCGCGATGGCGCCGATCCGGCCGTGGTCCAGGAGGTCCTCGCCTTGGCCTTCCTGGATCCGTTCGGGCCGGACAACGGCGCCACCCAGGTCGTCCCGGGCGGTCATCGCCGCCTGGACAACACCGAAGCGCGGACCGAGGTCGTCACCGGCCAGGCCGGCGACGTGCTGCTGTTCGGCTCGGCCCTGCCGCATGGCGCGACCTGCAACCGGAGCGGCGCGCCGCGCCGGTCGCTGCTGATCACCTATGTGGCGCAGGCCCTGTGGGACGACTATGCCGCAACACGCGGGCTGCGGGCCGTGCGCATGGACACCACCGAGCTGTTCGACGTCTGAGCGGCGCCTATTTGGCGCCGACGAGGCCGCAGGCGCTGCTGATCTGTTCCAGCAGCACGGAGAGGTGATCGAGGGACATGGAGCGCAGGGTCGGGTGGGATGTGCGCAGTTCGTGAAGGCTGACGGAGGAACGGCTCTCGACGAGCGACTTCAGGACGCCGTGGGCGTCGGGTACGTATCTGTAATTCATTCTTTCAGTTTTCTGGGCCGCCCATCGGCTCATTGAATCGAGGTGGGCGGTTGGGTCTTCTCCTCTCCCGCAGGGAGAGGAAGGGGCCCAGGCGAAGCCTGGGAAGGTCAGGGGGGTGGGTCTTATCCGGAGAGGTCCCTAACCCCTCATCCTCCCATCCGCTTTGCGGACAGGCCCCTCCTTCTCCGTCTGGGAGAAGGTCATCGGTGTGGTCAAAGGCGCGAGGACGGCGCCGGAATCCCTCAGCTGAAGGATCCCGGCGTCGCCGAAGCGGTCTTAGACCAGCTGCAGCTGGGCGGCTGCGGTCTTGCCGGAGCGCTGATCGCGCTCGAGTTCGAACGAAAGCTTTTGACCTTCGCGCAGCGAGCCGATGCCGGCGCGCTCAACGGCGGAAATGTGCACGAACACGTCGCCGCCGCCTTGGTCGGGCTGGATGAAGCCAAAACCCTTGTCGCTGTTGAACCACTTCACGGTGCCAGTAGCCATAATTGTCCCTTTCCGGACATAGGTTTTCCACGCCCAACGCGGACGGGAACTCAAATTTTCGGAGAGGGTCTTAGCGAGTGCATTAGCCGAAATTTTTCATTTCGACGAGAGCGGCAGGCGAGCCTAAGCGATATTTGATGGGCTTATATTGGATGTTCTTGCCCCCATTGGCAAGGAAAATCCCTGAAATACTTTCCGCGGCGGGTTCCAGGCGTGCTAACAAGCCCGATGAGAATAACCCCGGAACGGACCGTATTCACCGTCATGCGCGATGACGATGCCTGGGCGGTCGAGCTTCAAGGCGCGTTTTTCGGCCACTCCTCCGACAAGGAAGTCGCCAGGGCTCACGCCCACAAGCGCGCTCGTGATGTCGTTGACCGTGGCGGCGCCGCACTGGTGCGCGTTCAAGGAGAAGGCCTTCACCGATGAAGCCAGCCCCTCACGTTCCCCGCCGGCCCACCGTCGCCTTCCGGTTCCGGGCCGAGATTCAGCAGGCCGCCTCGCAGGGCGTGTCCCTCGACCAGATGGCCCTGCACCTCACCCTCGGCGACGCCGAGCTGCTCAAGCGCGACCGCGCCGTGCCGGTGGCCGACATCAGCTTCGCCGACGGGGTCATGACCTATCTCGGGGTGAAGATCCTCAAGGGGGACGTCAGCGTCCTCAACCTCCAGGCCACGGCCTGAGGCGCGAACACCGGCTCTACAGCTTGACCGTTCGGGCGCGAGCCTGAGCTCCCTTCCGTTTGGAGACTGCACATTGGCTTTGGCGCTGGCTGAACGTCTGTCGATTCTCGACAAGACCCAATTGATCAATCTGAGAACCAATGCGCTGCGCCTGCAGGCCGACGCCGGCCCGAAGGCGGAAGAAGCGGGCGCCTTGCTGCCCCTGATCGACGCGGAGCTCTCCGGGCGCGGCGTTGGCGAAGCCAAGGCGGTCCGCGCGAAGCCCAAGGCCGCCGCCAAGCCGAAGGCCGGCAAGAAGGCCAAGGCCGCGGCCCCGCCCTCCGATGACGACGACGAGGTCTCGGAGCTGGGCTAGCGTCCAGGCGCTCGCCTGGGTCATTGCCGGGGCATGCCGCGGTCGCGGATCTGGTCCAGCAGTTGCCGGTTGGTGGGCATCTGGCTGCGCAGGCGGTTGATGACGGCCGCATTGGCTCGCAGATGCTTGGTCGCCAGGGGCTGGGCGCCCACCAGGTCGGCCGGGTCGACCTCGGTCGGGAAGCCCATGCCGTAGAGCAGGTACTGGTAGCTGGCCGCCGGGAACACCTCCAGCACCCGGTCGAACTCATCGTAGAGCCAGGGCGAGCGGTATTTCCACAGCGCCATCGAATGCTTCAGACGGTCGGGGATCGTGTCCGGCTGGACGATGTCGCGCCAGAACGGGGTGTCGGTCCGGCGGGTCAGTATGTAGTGCAGCTTGAGGAAGTCGATGATCCGCCAATAGCGGTAGAGGGTCATCTCGTTGAACTGGCCGGCGACGATGTCCATCACGTCGCGGTTGGCGGGCATCTTGTCGGCGATCAGCGAGGCCGAGACCTCGATCAGCACGATCGACGAGGATTCCAGCGGCTCGAAGAAGCCCGCCGACAGGCCGACGGCCACGCAGTTGTTCTTCCAGAAGGTCTCGCGATAGCCGGGTCGGATCGGGATCTTGTGGATGGTCAGGTCCTGGATGGCCGGGCCGACATATTGGCGCAGCTCGGCCTCGGCCTGGTCGTCGCTCACGTGCCGGCGTGAATAGGTGTGGCCAATGCCGCGGCGGCTGGCCAGGGCGATGTCCCAGATCCAGCCGGCCGTGGTGGCGGTCTTGATCGTGTGCGAGGCCACCGGCGCGTCGGGCCGGTCATAAGGCACGTTGACCGCCATGGCCGCGTCGCAGAACAGGATGTCGTCGCAGTCGCGGAAGCCGACACCCAGCGTCTTGCCGATCAGCAGCGAGGAGAAGCCGGAGCAGTCGACGAACAGGTCGCCGGGGATCTCGCCCGCCTCCTTGGTGACCAGGCTGGTGATGTCGCCGTTTTCGGCCTGCTTGGCGCCCTGCACATTGGCCAGGATGTGGCGCACGCCCAGGGTCTCGACGCAGTAGTCGCGCAGGAACGGCCCCATACGGCCGGTGTCGAAGTGGTAGGCGTAGTTGGCGACAACCTCGAACTCGGGCGTGGCGATGGTCTTGGGCGCCAGGCCGAGCTCGCACAGGGTCTCCTGCGGGGTCACGGCGGCGGCGTAGGTCAGGCCCTGGCGGTTATGGAGCCAGTGCGGGGCCAGGTTCACGTCGGTGAACCCCTGCGGCAGCATCAGCGGGTGGTAATAGGCGTCGTCCGCCTCGCCGGTGACCCACCCCACGAACTTGGCCCCCTGCTTGAACGAGGCGTCGCAGTTGCGGAAGAACTCGGT
>OUWB011208205.1_pt1 | contig 13572 bp, 13 predicted proteins | sample 1779821 | NCBI WGS metagenome assembly OUWB01 (sample SAMEA3914806, study PRJEB12502) | metagenome | biome: forest; material: soil | place: Canada | collected 2011-08-03 | depth 0.1 m
GCGCTGATGGCCATGTCGGAAGGCAAGGCCTTCAAGCCGCAGGAAGCCCTTGGCGCCGGCGTGGTCCACGAGGTCGTCGATAACGACAACGTGGTCGAGGCCGCCAAGACCTGGATCAAAACCAAGGGTGACCCGGTCGCGCCGTGGGACAAGAAGGACTTCAAGATCCCAGGCGGCGGACCCTACCATCCGGTCGGCTCCCAGACCTTCATCATGGGTAACGCCCTGCTGCGCAAGCAGTCCTATGGCAACTACCCGGCGGTCATCAACCTGATGCACGCCGTCTACGAAGGGCTGCAACTGCCGTTCGACACGGCGATCAAGGTCGAGTCGCGCTTCTTCCTGCAGACCCTGATGACGCCGCAGGCCAAGGCGATGATCCGCACCTTCTTCTTCTCGATGCAGGCCCTGGGCAAGGGCTCGGGGCGCCCCGCGGGCGTACCCAAGGCCGAATTCGCCAAGGTCGCCGTGCTGGGCGCCGGCATGATGGGCGCCGGCATTGCCTACGTCCAGGCCATGGCCGGGATCGAGACCGTACTGATCGACCGCGACCAAGAGAGCGCGGACAAGGGTAAGGCGCACTGTGCCGACCTGATCGGCAAGCAGGTGTCGCGCGGCCGGATGACCAAGGAAAAGGGCGAGGCGACCCTGGCCCTGATCACCGCCACGCCGGACTATGCCGCGATCAATGGCGCCGACCTGGTCATCGAAGCGGTGTTTGAAAACACCGAACTGAAGGAAAAGGTCACCAAGGATGCCGAGGCGCAGCTCTATGCCGGCGCCAAGGCCGATACGGCGATCTTCGGCTCCAATACCTCGACCATTCCGATCTCGCTGCTGGCGACGGCGTCAAGCAAGCCCGACAAGTTCATCGGCATCCACTTCTTCTCGCCGGTCGACAAGATGATGCTGGTCGAGATCATCCTGGGCAAGGAAACGTCGGACGAGACGCTGGCCAAGTCCATCGACTACGTCATCAAGATCAAGAAGACGCCGATTGTCGTCAACGATTCGCGCGGTTTCTACACCTCGCGCTGCTTCTCGACCTTCCTGATGGAAGGCATGGCGCTGTGGTCGGAAGGCTTCGTGCCGGCGGGCATCGACAATGTCGGTCGCGCCACGGGCATGCCGCGCGGGCCGCTGGAAATGGCCGATGACGTCGCGCTCGACCTGATGGTCAAGATCAATGCCGAAATGGCCAAGGCGGCGGGCGCGGGCCACGTGCCGGAGCCCGGCACCACGGAGCTGGCCAGGATCGTCGAGGCCGGACGCCTCGGCCGCAAAAACGGCAAGGGCTTCTACGACTATCCGGCCGACAGGTCGCCGAAGATGCTGTGGGCGGGTCTCGCGGAATATTTCCCGGTCAAGACCGCCGAGATCGATCCGGCGACCGCCGAGGAGATGAAAAAGCGCCTGCTGTATCGGCAAGCCGTTGAGGCGGCGCGCTGCTTCGAGGAAAACGTCATCACCGACCCGCGCGAGGCCGATGTCGGCTCGATCCTCGGCTGGGGTTTCGCGCCATGGTCGGGCGGGGTGATCTCGCTGATGGACAGCATCGGCATCGCGGCCTTCGTCGCCGAACTCGACCGCATGACGGCGGCCTACGGCAAGCGATTCGAAGCGCCGCAATTGTTGCGCGACATGGCGGCCAAGGGCGAGACTTTTTATTCGCGCTTCGGCTCGACGAAGGCTGAAAAGGCCGCATAATTTAACTCGGTCGCAGCATGGTCTGACCAAAGGCGTCTTATGGTTTAGGAATTCTTAGCGAAGGAGGCACTAACCTCCTTCGCCGGGGATATGCCGCCATAACAAGATGCCATAATGCTCGCACAGCTACAGCCAGCCGTCGATAACGATACCGCCGATAACGCCGCCAAACTGCGCCAGGTCATCGCCACCATTTCCGAGATCGGCGGTTCGCTGGGTCTTGAATTGGTGTCGGTCGCCGGCACGATCGACGAGGTCGTGGCGCGCCACGCCCAGCAGATGGACCGGCTCGATGCCCTGACCGCCGCCGCCGACCGCGTGGCGCAGCAGAACGCCGAGGTCATGGCCTCGGCGCGGCAGGCCGAGGCCGCCCTGGCGAAATCATCGCGCGACACCGCAAAGCGCATCGAGGCGACCATGCTGGCGATGACCGCCTGGGTCGAAAGCGCCGAAGGGGCGATGGAGAATATTTCCGGCCTGGCCAAGTCGCTGGCCAGCGTCGACACCATCGCCAAGTCGATCGAGGTTATCGCCGCCAATACCAATCTGCTGGCGCTCAACGCCACTATCGAAGCCGCGCGCGCCGGTGAGGCCGGCCGCGGCTTTGCCGTCGTCGCCACCGAGGTCAAGGCGCTGTCCGGTCAGACGCGCGAGGCGTCGCGCCGCATCCAGCAGACCCTGGGTGCGCTGACCCAGGAATTCGACGCGCTGAACGAGATCAGCGCCGCCAACCTGACCATGGCGCGATCGATGTCCGGGCAATCGGGGACCGGCAAGGGAGACGGGGCGGACGCCTCGCTGGCCAGCGTCACCCAGGCCTTCGACTATGTGCGCGAGACCGTCGAAGCCGTATCGACGGGCGCCGCCGCCATCGAAGCCGCGTCGCATCAGGTGCGTAGCGATGCCGGCCATCTGGCGGCCGATGTCAAGGCGCTCGATAGTATGCTGGGCGAGGGCGGCCGCCGCCTCGATCGCATAGCCGTCACCGGCGAAGCTATCATGCAGGCGACGTCGGAGGCGGGCGTGGCTTGCGCCGACAGCCGCGTCATCGACCTGGCGCGCGACGCGGCCACGCGCATCGGCGCGTTGTTCGAAACCGCGCTGGACGAGGGCAGGCTGAGCCTCGACGATCTGTTCGACACGAACTATGCGGCCATTAGCGGGAGCGAGCCGCAGCAGTATATGACGCGGTTCGTCGCCCTGACTGACCGCGTCTTGCCCGACGTGCAGGAAACGGTACTGACCCAGGACCAGCGCATCTTTTTCTGCGCCGCCGTCGATCGCAACGGCTTTTTGCCGACGCACAATCGCAAGTTTTCGCAGCCGCAGCGGCCCAACGATCCGGCGTGGAACACCGCCAACTGCCGCAACCGCCGCCTGTTCAACGACCGCGTCGGCAAGCGCGCGGGCGCCAATGCCGGCGCGCCCTTGGTTCAGGCCTATCGCCGCGACATGGGCAATGGCGAGTTCATCATGATGAAGGACATCTCGGCGCCCGTCTTCGTGCGCGGCCGCCACTGGGGCGGGTTCAGGATCGGCGTGAAGCTGTAGAACAACAGAAAGAAGAAGGTATCCGCAGATGAACGCAGATAAGCGCAGATTTTAGGGCTTGCCCTCAAGGCCGGAACCTAATTTTACGTCAAGCGCGTCGCGCCAAGGAGATGGCTAAAACATCTGCGCTTATCTGCGTTCATCTGTGGAAAAATCCTTTTTTCTTGGTACCGCATAGGCACTGCTCTAATTCTTGCGATAGGCCGTTAGGTCCGGCTGCGACTGGACCAGCAGGTCGGCGACCATCTTGCCGAAGAACGGCCCGCCGGTGGTCTGGTTGAGGTGGGTATAGTCGAAGGGCTGGGTCTTCTCGCCGGTCTGCGAGGCATCGGTCTGCGACATGTCGGTTTTCGGCGCGATCGAGGTGCCGGTGGGTTCGGTATCGAGCACGTTTTGCGGCACCGGCTGGCCGGCCAGGGTGTGGTTGGCCTTGACATTGCCCATGGCCTGCACGGCCCTTTGGCTCTCGGCGAACAGGTCGATCAAGGGCAGGTGGTCGGTGATGGCGACATTGTGCATCGAGGCGGCGAAGGGCGCGATGCGATCGGGCAGTAGCTGGCCATCGACGAAATCGCGCATGGACAGCGGCGTCACCAGGATAAAGACGGCGCCCGTCGCTTTGGCTTCCTTGGCGAAGTCGCTGAGATTCTTCGGATATTCCCACAGCACGTCGGTGTGGCGCTCTGGCTTGGGCGAGCCGTCATTGTGGCCGAACTGCATGAGCACATAGGTTTTGGCATAGAGCCGGCCGTCGGGCGCATTGGAGTTTTTCAGCTCGGCCATCACCTTGCTGTCCCAGAAGCCGTCGATGCGATATGACCGGGTCGATCGCCCGCCGACCCCGTCATTGATGCAGGTGACCTCCGGCCGCCACAAGGCGCAGAAGCCGTCGCCATAGCCACTCTTGTGCGCCATGGTCGAGTCGCCGACCAGGATGATGCGAACCGGCGCCGCTGGGTCAGCCAGGGCGGGCGCGGTCGCGAGGAAAGCCGACACACTCAGGGCGGCGAAGACGGTTTTTCTCATTTGGTCCTGCTCATTCAGGTCTTTGGGCGACGGGTTATTTTGCCGCGTGCGTTTTTCATGTCAGTCTGTATTGTACGCAAAAGCGCGCAAAATTCGTCGCAATTGATCAGGGAGCCCGAAATGTTCGACCGCCGCTCGCTTCTGGGGATGGCCGCCGCCGGCGCCGCCGGCCTTGCTATCCGTCCGGCCGAAGCCCAGCAACAGAACGCCCAGCAGCAAGACGCAAAGACTGGCGCCAGCGAAGGCCTGCCGTCTTCGGGCGGTTCGATGACGCTGAAGCCCGGCCTGCCGCAGCAATTTGTCTGGCCGGGCGACGCACCGGGCGGCGAGCACGTCACGGTCGAGGAACAGACGGTATTGCGCCATCCGGGCGGCGATCCCAACGACACGGCGTTCTACCATATCCGCAAGCCGTGGCTGTTGCTGAAGACACCGGTCACGCCCAACGGCGGCGCCGTGCTGATCGCGCCGGGCGGCAGTTATACGCGCGTGGCGACGTCGAAGGCCGGCAGCGATATCGACGAATGGCTGTCGGGTCTGGGCTACACCGTTTTCACCCTGGGCTACCGCCTGCCGGGCGACGGCTGGGCGGCTGGTCCGGACGTCGCGCTACAGGACGTGCAACGGTCGATCCGCCTGATCCGCTCGCAAAGCCAGGCGCTGGGCCTGGATCCGGCGCGCCTGGCCGTCGTGGGCTTTTCCGCCGGCGGCCATGTGGCGGGGCTTGCGGCGACGCGCTTCACCGAGCAAAGCTATGCGCCGATCGACGCCGTCGACCAATTACCGGTCAAGCCGACGGTCGTCGCCATGTGCTATCCGGTGGTCACCGCGACCTTGCCATACGCGCACAAGGAATCGGCGCAGAACCTGGTCGGCAGGACGCCCACCGATGCGCAGCGCGACTATGCTTCGATCGAAAAGCACGTGCCGGCCGATGCGCCGCCGACCTTTGTTTGCGCCACGACGGACGATCCGGCCGTGCCGATGCACAATTCGATCCTGATGTTCGAGGCGCTGAAGGCGCAAAAGATCGCTTCGGAACTGCATCTCTATGAAGGCAATACCCACGGCTTCCCGCTTAAGGATCGGTCGGGTCAGTTGCTGCCGTGGGCGACGACAGCGCTTGCCTTTATGGAGCGGCATGGGCTGAAGGCGTAGGCCGGCTGACGATTTTGCATAGTTCTTATGGCTTGATCTGGCCGGCATTTCGCGGTCAAAGGCCTGTTAAGAGGACTATGCCATGAAAGACGTCACCCGCCTGAACTCCGCCACCCTGGGCCGCGCCCCGTCGCGTCGCGCCGTCAATGTCGCCGTCGAGCGCGGCTCGACCGTGCTGTTTGAAGACGCCGATATGCTCTACGACGAGAGCGTCAAGCCGACCTACGGCACCGACGGCCTGTCGACCCAGGGCGAGCTGTGCCGGTTGATCGCCGAGCTTGAAGGGGCGGCGCAATCCTTCCTTTTGCCGACCGGCCTGGCGGCGTTGACCCTGCCGATCTTCGCCTTCCTCAAGGCTGGGGATGAAATCCTCATCGTCAATTCGACCTATGCGCCGGTGCGCCGCTTCGTCGAGACCCAGATGAAGCGCTTCGGCGTCGTGCCGCGCTATTACGACCCGAAGCTCACGCCCGACGAGGTCATCGCCCTGGCCACCGAAGCCACGAAGATGATCTATGTCGAAAGCCCGGGCTCGCTGACCTTCGACATCCTGGACATTCCCGGCATCGCGCGCGCCGCGAAGGCGAGAGGAATCCTGACCCTATGCGACAATACCTATGGCTCGGGTGTGCTGTTCAAGCCCCTGGCCCATGGCGTCGACCTTTCCATGCAGGCCCTGACCAAATATGTCGGCGGACACAGCGATATCCTGATGGGATCCTTGAGCGTCGCCGACGAAAAGCTCGCCAAGACGATCTACGCCACGATCAAGGCGTGGGGCTTCTTCACCTCGGCCGATGAAAGCTATCTCGCCATCCGCGGTTTGCGCTCGCTGCATCTGCGCATCAAGCAGTCGGGCGATGTTGGCCTACGCATCGCGAAATGGTTGCAGGCGCGGCCGGAGGTCGGCATCGTCGTTCATCCCGGGCTGGAAAGCCATCCGGGCCACGCCATCTTCGCGCGCGACTTCACCGGACCGAACGGCCTGTTCATGGTGGTGTTCAAGGGCGGCGACGAAGCCAAATCGCAGCAATTCCTCAACCGCCTGGAACTGTTCGGCAAGGGCTTTAGTTGGGGCGGGTTCGAAAGCCTGGCCGTCTATTGCGAGCCGCAGATACGCAACCGGGCGCGGCTGAACGATGAGCCGGATCCGTATCTGTCGGGTTCGGCGATCCGTTTTTATGTCGGGCTGGAGGACAGCGACGATCTGATTGCCGATATCGAGCAGGCGTTGGCGGTTTTCAACTAATACTTTTCCTCCCTTGCGAGCGAAGCGATGCGGGGGAGGTGGCGCAGTGCTCGTGCGCAGCACGAAGCCCCGCGACGGAGGGGGCTCAGCACCGGCGATAGCCCCCTCCGTCGCGGGGCTTCGCCTTCGGCTCGTACCCACGCCACCTCCCCCGCTTCGCAAGGGAGGAAAGGGTGTTAGAGCAAGTACGCCGTGCGTTTCGTCGCAAATCCATCCGCGGCCGTGGTGAACTCCGTCTTAAGCCGCGCGACCATTTCGGCGACCGTCGGCACATCGTGGATCGAGCCGACGCCTTGCCCGGCCGACCAGATGGTCTTCCACGCCTTGGCTTCGGGGTTCAACTCGTGCGCCATGTCGATCTTGTGCGCCGGGTCCTTGGCGGCCGAGGGATCGAGCCCGTTGGCGACCAGGGACGGTGTCAGGAAGTTGGCATTGATGCCGGAAATGGCGTCGGTATAGGTGATGTCCTTGGCGGTCGTCTGGGTCAGCATCGACTTGTACTCGTCGCCGGCGGCGGCTTCGCGCGTGGCGATAAAGCGCGTGCCCATATAGCCGAGATCGGCGCCGGCCATCAGGGCCGCCGCGACATCGCCGCCGGTCGATAGGGCGCCCGACAGGATGATCGTGCCGGTGAAGAACTGGCGCACTTCGTTCAGCAGGGCAAAGGGATGCTGGTTGCCGGCATGGCCGCCGGCGCCGGCCGACACCAGGATCAGTCCGTCGACCCCGGCCTCCATCGCCTTTCGGGCATGGCGCGAATTGATAACGTCGTGAAAGACCACGCCGCCATAGCTGTGCACGGCATCGACCACATCCTTGACGGCGCCGAGCGACGTGATGACCAGCGGCACCTTGTGTTCGACGGTCAGCGCAATATCGTTCATTAGCCGCGTATTGGTGTTGTGCACGATCAGGTTGACGCCGAAGGCCGCGTCATCCGGGCCGAGCGCCGCCTTGATCTGCTCAAGCCACTCGACATAGCCCTCGGACGTGCGCTGGTTCAGCGCCGGGAAGGTGCCGATCATGCCGGCCTTGCAGGTGGCGATGACCAGTTCCGGCCCGGATACCAGGAACATCGGCGCGGCAATCGCCGGAAAACGCAGGTTGCGGCTGAGGGACGGCGGAATCATGGGGCTGCGTTTCCTGTCTGAATTGGGGGCAATTCAGCAGAAATTGACGTTTGCGTAAAGGTCAAATTTCGTGGTCGAACCTAGATCGAATAATCGAGATCGATATCCGGCATGGTGTGATCCATGCTGCGCGCCGGGTCCTCGCAGGTCTTGCAGTTGACCAGCCGCGCCGGCACGCCGGCGGCGGTGCAGTGCGCCGGCACGGGCTTGAGCACGACCGAGCCCGAGGCGATCTTGGCATAGTCGCCGATGGTGATATTGCCCAGCACATTGGCGCCGGCGCCCAGCAGGACGCCCTTGCCGATCTTGGGGTGGCGATCGCCGCGTTCGGCGCCGGTGCCGCCCAGCGTCACCCCCTGCAGGATCGAGCAGTCGTCGCCGACCACCGCGGTTTCGCCGATGACGATGCCGGTGCCGTGGTCGAGGAAGACGCCCTTGCCGATGCGCGCCGCCGGATTGATGTCGATCTGGAACAGCTCGGACACCCGGCTTTGCAGAAAATGCGCCATGGTCGTGCGTCCGTCGCGCCACAGCCGGTGGGCGACGCGGTGAATCTGCAGGCTGAGGAAGCCCTTGAAGAACATGAAGGCCTGCATATAGCCCTTGGCCGCCGGGTCGCGCTCGTAGACGGCCTGAAGATCGGCCAGGGCGTATTCGACCAGGGACGAGTCGCTGGCATAGGCCTTTTGCACCATCTCACGCACGGTAATGCCGCGCATCGAGTCGTCGCTCAGCTTGCGCGCGATATGGTAGGACAGGGCCGAGGCCAGGTCGTCGTGCGACAGGATGGTCGAATGCAGCATCGAGGCCAGGCCGGGCTCGGCGATCAGGGCGTCCGACGCCTCCTGGCGCAGGCACAGCCAGATCGGCTTGTCGTCCGGGGTAATGACTTCAAACGGCTGCGCCATGATCGTTCCTATTCCTACCTTGCCCGCCCCCCTAAGGACGCAGGACGGCCTCCGCCAGGGCGGGGGGCAGTTCGCCCGTCACCGCCATATGGTGGACGCGCAGCGTGCACGCAACCGTGATGGCGTCGCGCACCTGGCCATTTATAACAGCTTTGAGCAATTGCGAAAAGGGAACCCGCGCATAGTCGAAATGTTCGGTATCATCGGGCGCGGTCTCGGCCTGGGTCAGGCCGGTGGCGAGATAGCACACGCACGCCTCGTCGGTCACCGAATTGGACAGGTCCATGCGCAGGATTTCGCGCAGATCGGCGGCGATCAGCCCGGTTTCCTCGCGCAATTCGCGTACGGCGCCGTCGCGCGGATCCTCGTCCAGCGGCGCGCCGCCTTCCGGGATTTCCCAACTATAGGCGTCGATCGAATAGCGCATCTGGCCGACCAGCGGCACCGTGCCGTCGTCGAACAGCGGCAGAATGCCGATCGCGCGGTTCTGGAAGAAGGCCAGGCCGTAGCGCGCCGGATTGCCGGTCGGCGCGACGACGTCGTGGTCCTCGACGCGAATCCACTTGGTTTCGAGCACGACTTCGCCGCGCAGCTTCCGCCAGCGCCGGCGGGCGGCAGGATCGATCGTATCCCAGGGCGGGCGATGGTCGGTCATGGCTGTGCTTTTCCGTAACGCGTTCTATATAGGCATAGCTTGTTTAAAGGATTCGCCATGTCGCAGGAAATGCCAAAAGAGAAACCCTCCGCGGCCGATTTCGACCGGCCGGCGCCCGAATTCGGGGCGCCGATGCCGCAGGAGCCGTCCGCCGAAGTATTGGAGCGGCTGTTGTCCCGCCGCAGCGCCTCGGCGGTGACGCTGCAAGCGCCGGGACCGTCGGCCGAGGAAATCGATCTCCTGATCCGTATCGGCTTCCGCGTCCCCGACCACGGCAAGATCGGGCCCTGGCGCATCGTGCGTTTTACGCCGGAGGGCCGGGCGAAGGTGGTGGCGAAACTGACCGACCTGGCTCAGGCCCAGACGGTGCCGGCCAAGGCGACGGCGGCGCTGCAGAAGCTGTCGATCCCGCCGGAGGCGCTGATGGTGGTGTCAAGTCCGCAGGCCGACGCGGCGATCCCTCTGTGGGAGCAGCAATTATCGGCGGCGGCGATTTGCCAGACCCTTCTGATCGCCGCCGGCGCGCTCGGCTACGGCGCCAACTGGATCACCGACTGGTATAGCTACGACGACCAGGCGCGCGCCATCCTCGGTCTGGCGCCGCACGAGGCGGTGGCCGGCTTTATCTACCTCGGCACGCCGGCCGAGCCGCCGCTGGAGCGCGACCGCCCGGACTTTGCCAGCCGGGTCAGCTGGTGGGAGGGGTGAGGCTGTCCGTTCGCCTTATCCGGAGATGCTTCGGCCGACGATAGAGTCGATAGAAGAGCAGGGCCGGCACAAGCCCGGTCACCGAGGCCGCAGTCCAGGTCGCCACAATCGATGCCGCCATGGTAAGCCCCGAGGAGGCTTTGCCGTGCGCATGGCTGATCAGGTATTGCACGGCAAAAAGCGTGACGATCGTTAGCGACATATAGAACAACGGGACGAACGTCAGGTAGGCGCCGATCGGCGGTGAAGTCCGACGGCGCCTGGCCACGATTTCGGCCGCGGCCCAAAATGGCAACAACGCCATGATCGCGGCCCAGGCAGAAACGTGGATTATGGAACCGCCCGCGAAATCAAGCCCGCCCTGTCGGGCTTCCGCCAGGATGATTGCGTGGAGCGCGAGTGGAATGGGCGCCTGAATGGCAAGCGCATAGATCAGGGTCGTCAAACTTCTTAGCCAGACATTGCCCCACAGCCGGCTCATGTCAGCCCCGGCCGCGATAGGGCGCGACACCGAAGTCGGGGACAAGCACACCCTTGGGTGGCTCGCCGGTCTGCCAGAAGACGTCGATCGGAATGCCGCCGCGCGGATACCAGAACCCGCCGATGCGCAGCCAGCGCGGCTCCAGCAGGTCGCGCAGGCGCTTGGCGATATAGATGGTGCAATCCTCGTGGAAGGCGCCGTGATTACGGAAGCTGGTCAGGAACAGCTTCAGCGATTTCGACTCGACCAGCCAGTCACCCGGCACATAGTCGATGACGATGTGGGCGAAGTCCGGCTGGCCGGTCACCGGGCACAGCGAGGTGAATTCCGGCGCGGTGAAGCGCGCGACATAGTCGATGTCGCTATGCGGATTGGGTACGCGCTCGAGCGTCGCGGTTTCCGGAGATTGCGGCTGGTCGATATGACCGCCGAGCTGGGTGAGGTTATCGGTGTAATGGCTCATGATCTGCTATTTAAAGACACCGCCGCCGGACGCAAGAGCGCGGAAACGAAGTTCGGCGCAGCCAATCGTGGATCGTTGTCGATTTCGGTTTGCACGCCGCGGCCCGAAGTCCTAAGGACCGACACACAAAGTTTATCCCCGTGCCCGGCAAACTATGCTTTGATCGGGTGAACGACCCAATCAAGAGGCCCGCGATGACTCCTGCCGAAATCACCAAGGTTCAGGATTACCTGATCCGCACGTTCAAGACCAAGGGGCTGGAGGTCAAGGCGCGCAAGCAAAAGGATTCGGCCGAGGTCTATATCGGCGAGGACTTCGTCGGGGTCGTCTATGTCGACGAGGACGAGGAAGGCTCGTACATGTTCGAGATGGCCATCCTCAAGGAAGATCTGTGAGATCCGGTCTTCCGCGATGAGTCGTTTGCGACAGGCCCTGTTCTGGATATTCATCGTCGTCGCCGGGATATGCGAAGCCGCATTCGCCTATAACGGCCTCGACAGTGGGGTCATGCGCTGGCTCCTCACCGGGCTGATCGTGCTCAATGTCTGCCTGTTCGCCCTGCTCGACCGGACGCCGCCGTTGCGCAAGGCGCTTGTGTACGTCGCCGCGGCGCTATTGTGGGGCGGCATCCGTTACGGCTATCGCTGGGTGCACGAGGGGATCGGCGACCATGACGCGCTGCTGGCGGCCAGTCTGTCGTGGGTCGACCTGGTCCTCAATCTGGTGATTGGCGTCGTGCTGCTGCGCGAAGCGCGGCGGATGCGCGACGATACGAAAAATCAGTAGTCGCCGCCGGCCCGCTTGCGGCGCTTGACGATCGGTTCGACGTCGGGCGGCGGCGGGGCCTTGGCGGCGCGCTCGTAGGTCGCGTTGCCTTCACGCGCGGCCTTTTCCGCCTTGCGCTCGCGGCGCCGGGACAATTCATCACCCAGGGCGCCGACCATCTCGGCCAGTATCGGCAGGAACTGCGGGAAGCGCGAGGCCAGGACGCCGCCGAGAACGGCGACGATGGCCGCCGCGGCCGGCGAATGGCCGGACATGGAATCGACCATGCGCGAGATGGCGCCGACCGTCGAATTGGCGAAGGCCTCGTTATAGGCCTGTTGCCGGCGCTTGGCGGCGTTCTGCGGCAGCGCCTTGAGGCCGAAGAAGATCAGGATCGGCAGCAGGAACAGGGCGCCCAGAGCGATCGGGCCGATCACCGTGCCGAGGTACAGGACGAACAGGCTGTAGAGGCCGAAGCCGATCCAGCCCAGGCCGATGATCGCCGTCGCCAGGATCAGCACCAGACCGATCAGCGACGATTTGATGGAATTGATCTCTTTGGAAAACATGCGGGCCTCGGTTTGGTCACTGCGTCTTGCTTAGACACTAAGATTGTAAATGAACAATATGCCACAGTCATATTTCCCAAAAGTGCATAAAATCAGGCTGTTTCGCCCAGCGCTTCGCGGATGGTCATGACCATGCGGTCGACGTGGTCACGCTCGGTGATCAGCGGCGGCGACAGGGCGATGATATCGCCGGTGACGCGGATCAGCAGGCCCTTATCGTAGCAGCGGTCGAACACTTCCGAGGCGCGCGCGGTCGCCGCCCCCGGCCGCGGCTCCAACTCGATGCCGCCGACCAGGCCGATATCGCGGATGTCGATGACGTGGCGGGCGTCGCTGAGGCTATGCATGGCGTCCTGCCAATAGCCGGAAAGCCCGGCGGCGCGGTCGAACAGGCCTTCGTTTTCATAGATGTCGAGTGTGGCGATACCGGCGGCGCAGGCCAGGGGATGGCCGCTATAGGTATAGCCGTGAAACAGCTCGATCGGCGTTTCCGACATCTGCATGAAGGTGTCGTAGATGCGGTTGGATACGGCCACCGCGCCGGCCGGCACGCAGGCATTGGTCAGCCCCTTGGCCAGGCACATCATGTCCGGGCGCACGTCGAAATGGTCGGCGCCGAAGGCCGCGCCCAGGCGTCCAAAGCCGGTGATGACCTCGTCGAAAATCAACAGGATATCGTATGTGTCGCAGATGGCGCGCAGCCTCTGTAGATAACCCTTGGGCGGCACGAGCACGCCGGTCGAGCCCATGACCGGCTCGACGATGACGGCGGCGATGGTCGAGGCGTCGTGCAGGGCGACCAGCCGTTCGAGATCGTCGGCCAGGTCGGCGCCGTGCTCGGGCTGGCCTTTGGCAAAGCGATTCTGCTCAGGCAGGTGGGTGTGGCGGATATGGTCGGTGCCGGGCAGGCCCGGGCCATACCACATACGGTTTTTGACGATGCCGCCGACCGAAATGCCGCCGAAGCCCACGCCGTGATAGGCGCGCTCGCGGCCGATCAGCCGCGTCTTTGTGCCTTGGCCGCGCACGCGCTGGTAGGCCAGCGCGATCTTCAACGCGGTGTCGACCGATTCCGAGCCTGAATTGGTCAGGAAGATGCGCTTCAGGTCGAACGGCGTCATCCGCGCCAGGCGCTCGGCGAACTGGAAGGCGAGGGGATGGCCCAGATTGAAGCTGTGGGCGAAGTCCATCTGCGCCGCCTG
>OUWB010001100.1_pt2 | contig 13548 bp, 10 predicted proteins | sample 1779821 | NCBI WGS metagenome assembly OUWB01 (sample SAMEA3914806, study PRJEB12502) | metagenome | biome: forest; material: soil | place: Canada | collected 2011-08-03 | depth 0.1 m
GGCGCCGGCACGATAGGCCCATTGGCGGTTCTTGACGTTGAGCAGGCCGAACAGGCGTTCCCAGTCGGCGCCCTCCTGGTGGGCGTAGATGAAGCGCCAGGGCTGGGCGTTGAAAGCCGACGGCGCCCAACGCGCCGCTTCGAAACAAGTCATGAGGTCCGCTTCGGGGATTGGTTCGGGGCTAAGGGCGCGCGCCGACCATCGGTCGATGAACAACGGATCGACATCGTACTCGGTCAGCCGGTCGGTGTTCCGGCCTGCGGGGCGCGATTCAATAAGCTGCAAAGGCATTGGCGGCACTCCAGTCTATATAAAACAACAATAATAGGAATTTAAGCGCGGCTGACAAATGAAAAGCCGGCCCGCTCTCATCAGAAATTCTCAACACATGATCGAGTCTGGCTCAGCGTATGAGCGACCTTCATAGATCGGCGGATCAAACTCGTTTGCGGGCGCGAACATAATTCCTATTAAATTGATTTTATATTTTCATTTGGAGCTGTTCATGTTTTTCCCGTTGCCGCCGAAATCGCTTAAACCTCACTTTGCCTCGCCAATTTTGGTCCGACGGGGCAGGGGAGTATGGCTGGCGTCGCTTGTTGCCAGCGCCTCGTGGCTGGTCCTGGCCGGCGGCGCTGTGGCCCAGTCCCAGCCCGCAACCGGCCAGGTCCTTTTGGCCAGCGCCGATGGTTCTGCTGAAATCCCTGAGATCGTGGTGACGGCGACGCGCCAGAGCACCAAGTTGCAGCAGACGCCGGTGGCCGTGTCGGTCATCGGTTCTGACGCCATTTCCAAGGACAATATCGTCTCCGCGCGTGACTTGGCCGGCTCGACGCCGGGCATCAATATCCCGCGCGGGGGGATCACGCCGACGACCCAAATCTTCTATATCCGCGGGATCGGCAATCCCGACCCGATCTTCGATCCCAACGTCGCCGTCTATGTCGACGACGTCTACCTGCCGCGCGCCATCAACGGTCTGACCGACCTGACCGACATCCAGCGGGTGGAATTGCTGCGCGGTCCGCAGGGTACGCTGTTCGGCGAAAACTCCGACGCCGGCGCCATCCGCTACGTCACCAAAAACCCGACGGATACGCCGGAATTCAGCTTCGACACGGGCTACGGGTCTTACAACACCTTCAATTCGCACCTTTATGTCTCGGGACCGATCGTGCCGGGCCTGTCCGGCAACCTCGCCGTCGCCCGCGACCAGCATTCGGGCTACACCTGGGACCCGACCCTGGGCCAGCACGTCAACAACCAGGATACGACGGGCGCCCGCGGCAAGCTCTTGTGGACTGCATCGCCGAAATTCACCCTGTTGTTGACGGCGGACGCCACCATCGACCACTCCGCCGCGGCCTATTACGCCCCGGTCGAGCCGATCATCGGCGGCACATTGAAAAGCCCCGTCTATGGCGCCTTCGATCCGACGGTAAGCTATGCGTCGCAGAAGCCGCTGAACCATTCCTGGACCGCCGGGGTGTCATTGAAGGCATCGTACGAGATCAATTCGAACCTGACCTTCAATTCGATTACCGCCGATCGCGGCTTCGACCAGAACCCCGTCAACTACAATAATGACGGTCAGGCCCTGATCCCGTACAGTTCGACCTACACCACGCCGGTCTCGATTTCCGATAACTACATCATCTACAAGGAAAAGGAATTCACGCAGGAATTCCAGTTGATCGGCAAGTACGACCGCTTCGACTTCGCCAGCGGTCTCTATTTCCTGGATGAAGACTTCTCCAGCAACCGGATCGGTTACGTCGTGTCACCGACGGCAGCGACCGCGACGCCGGCCTATCCGGAGGACCAGATCGGCGACACCAAGACCAAGAATTATGCGGCCTACGCCCAGGGCAATTATCATCTGACCGACAAGCTGATCCTGACGCTCGGCGGGCGCTATACGCTCGAGCACCGTGATTTCAACTTCCAGGGCGTCTATGACGATTTCAGCGGCAATCCGTTGCCGGTCACGCCGGGCAGTTATGCCGCGATCAACAATTTCACCTACCAGGGCGGCAAGAGTTGGTCGTCCTTCACGCCGAAGGCCGGGGTGTCCTACCAGTTTGCCCGCGATATTTTCGGCTATCTAAGCTATTCGCAGGGGTTCGATGCCGGCGGCTTCAACAATCGGGCAAGTTCGCTCGCGACCGCCGTGCCGTACAATCAGGAAAAGGTCACGACCTACGAGACCGGGCTGAAGACCGATTGGCTCGACCATCACCTGCGCCTGAACGGAACGGTCTTCTACAACGACTATACCGGCCTGCAGGAAACGGCCTCGGTGCCGAGCCCGATCACGGGCGGCTACGTCTCGGTCCGTTCGAACGCCCAGCGCGCGCATACCGAAGGCTTCGAGCTGGAGGCCATCGCCGAACCGGCCGACGGCCTGCGCCTGACTGCCAACAGCAGCTACCTGAAGACGCGTTTCGACTCGTTCAGCAACGCAGCTGTGGTCAACGGCCAACTCGTCGGCGCGACCGGCAACCAGTTGCCGTTCTCACCGCACTGGCAGGACTATGTCGCCGCGGACTACAAGATCCCGTTGCCGGTAAATGGCGATCTGCGGGTCGGCGCCGACATCTCCTACGAGACGTCATACTTCTCCGATGTGTTCAACTACGTCCAGGGTGAGATCAAGTCCCAGGCCTATACCGACGCCTATATTTCCTACGCTCCCAAGAACAGCCGTCTGAGCTTCGCGCTGATCGGCAAGAACCTGGCGAACCACTATTCCTTCCAGAGCCTCACCTGGGGTGGCACGCCGAACCTGTGGGAGGGGCCGGTCAATCCGCCGCGCACGATCTTCTTCAAGATCAGCTACGCGGAATAGGCGGGCGGACAGGCGCCGCCCGTGAGGGGGGAGTATTTAATCGACGAAGTGTCGTATTTAGGTTTGTCTTTGTATTAAAAAAGAAAATATATGTCGAAGTATATATCGTTTGAATGAGTGAAGATTGCGCGCAAAATAAGTAATGTGAGCCTAGATGCGGACATGCCGCGCTCCAAATGTTGTCACCACATTTTGAGGATTATGCATGTCCGCATCTGTTTTTCATTTTCCGCGCCGCCGCCAACTCTGGTTGGGAGGTGCCGCCCTGCTCGGAAGCGCTCTGGCGCCGGCTGCTTGGGCTGATGCTCCGGCTCCCGCCGCGCCCGCGGCCGGCGGGGGCGGGGCGATTACCGAGGTTGTCATTACCGGTGTGCGCGGGCGTCCACGGGCGATCGCGACCAGCCCGGTGCCTATCGACATCATCTCCGGCGCACAACTGACTTCGAACGGCAAGGCAGGACTCAAGGACATCCTGTCGACGGTCATTCCCTCACTGACGGTCGCCTCGCAGAATGGTGGCGGCACTTCAGCCAGCGTCCACCCTTATGCCGTCGAGGGCCTGACGGGTGACTACGTGCTTGTGTTGGTCAACGGCAAGCGCCGGCACAATACGGCGGCCATCAATAACCTGGCCACCGTCGGCGGCGGCTCGACCCCCGTCGATTTCGACCTGATCCCGCCTGGCGCAATCGACCATGTCGAATATCTGCGCGCCGGGGCCGCTGCACAGTATGGATCGGACGCTATTACCGGCGTCATCAACATCATCCTCAAGGACGGCGCCGACGGTGGCGAGTCCGACACCGAGGTCGGCCAGACCTATCGCTCGACCGGCCAATTGGGCAAGGAGGACATTGATTGGGGTGCGCATCTCCTGGGCGGCAGCGTACATTATGCGGTATCGCTGCTCCACAGCGCACCGGCCCCGGTGAACGATCCATCGGGTGGGCTGCTCTACCCTCTGGTGAACGGTGCGCCCGATCCGCGCGAAGCCACCGGTAACACCAATTACGGCAGCGCCTACGGTCGTTCCACGCTCAGCGACGGTATCGACACGTCTTACAACCTGACGATCCCGCTCCACGACGATCTGCAATTCTACAGCTTCAGCACGCTCAGCTATCGCAACATCAAGGATGCCCGCGGCGCCTTCCGCCCCGACGATCTGTCGTCCCTGCCGCAGATCTATCCCAACGGGTTCCAGGCCTATCGTCTGATCCACGAGGGCGACTACCAGGCAGCCGCCGGCTTCAAGGGGCAATTGAGCGGCTGGCATTGGGACCTGAGCACGACCTATGGCGAGGATCATCTCTCGCTCGGTGCTTCGGACACACTCAATGCGTCGCTCGGGCCGACGGTGGCCCAGACGCGGTTCTTTTTGGGAACCCAGGTCTTCGACCAGTGGACGACCAACCTCGATGTCACGCGGCCCTTCGAGATCGGCCTGGCCAAGCCGCTCGACGTCTCCTGGGGGCTGGAAGAGCGCTGGGAGCGTTTCGCCGAGACGGCGGGTGAGCCCAATTCCTACATCAACGGCGGCTATGTCATCCCGAACGACGGCACGCCGTTCGACGACCTCTATCAGGGCAAGTACCCGCAAGCCGGCTTGCAGTCCTTCACCGGGACATCGCCCGCCGATGCCTCGACCCACAGCCGCACCAACGACGCTGCCTATATCGACCTCGGCACCAATCTGACCGAGCCCTGGTATGTGGGCGTGGCGGCGCGCGCCGAACACTACGACGACGGTTCGGGCAATTCGGTAGCCGGCAAGCTCACGACACGCTACGAACTGCTGCCCGGCCTTGCCGTGCGCGCCTCGGTCAATAACGGCTTCCATGCGCCGTCCCTGGCGGAAGAATGGTTCTCGACCACTCAGAACACCACGGTCGTGGTCAACGGGCAGGGCGTCTCCGCCCAGTCGAAGTTCCTGCCGGCTGACAGCCCGATCGCCGAGGCATTGGGCGCCACGCCCTTGAAGCCGGAGACCTCGCGCAACTACACGGCCGGCGTGACCTGGGAGCCTTATCATCGCTTTCGGCTGACCGTCGACGGCTACGAGACGGACCTTTATAACCGCATCGTCAAGTCGGCGCCGAACTTCAGCCTGACCAGCGCCCAGGTCACGGCGCTTGGCTTTCCGGGCCTCAGTTCCGCCCAGTTCTTCACCAACGGGGTCGACAGCCGTACGACCGGGGTCGATGTCGTATCCGAGTACCAGGCCTTCCTCGGCGACAACCTTGGCAGTTTGAACCTCAATGCGACCTATTCGGCCAATGACACGGTCATCACCCGTGTTCGCGCCAATGCCGCCAACTTCACGCCCCTGGCCGCCCGCCAGTTGACCGACCAGACGCCGCGTTATCGCCTGGCGCTTGGCGCCGACTGGACCAAGGGGCCTTGGAAGATCCACGTCCTAGACACGCTTTACGGTCCGTACCACGAGCCGGTGAACAACACGTTGGATGAAATCTTCCACCCGAAATGGGTGGCCGACCTCAACATCACCTACGCTCTGACCGAGAAGGTTTCGGTGTCGGTCGGCGCCGATAACATCTTTAACGTTTTCCCGACGCGCGTGCCGAACTCCGTCCTGCTCAAGACCGCGGACGTCGATTCCGTGCTCACCGGCGCCCCCGGCTATTCCGCCGCCACCTACGGCATCCCGACCATCGGAAGCGGCGCCTACGGCACCGTCGCGCCCTGGGGGCTGCTCGGCGGATTCTACTACACGCGCCTGACCATCAAATTTTAGTTCAAGCGTTCCCTAACCCCCAGCCCAAGGAGTGACCCATGCCCCAGTCCGCCGCCCTGAAGTCGACCGTCGACGTCGATGACGTGTTGATCCTCACGCCGCTGCAGCCCACGATCGGCGCCGAGATTTCCGGCGTCGATCTCAGCCGCCCGATCAGTGATGAGGTGCGCGACGCCATCCGCGCCGCTGTGCTCAAGTACAAGGTCGTGTTCTTCCGCGACCAGACGCTCGACAACGCCCAGCACGCCGCCTTCGCCAGCCGTTTCGGCCCGCTCTATACCCACCCCTCGACCAAGCACGACGCCAAGATCACGCCGCTGCACCAGATCAGCGCGGAGGAGGCCAAGAAGTATCTCGACAACGTCACGGCCAAGCAGTTGCGCGACGCCTACCATACCGACACCAGCTGGCGCCTGGTGCCGACCTGGGGTGCGGTCCTGCGGGCGGTTGACCTGCCCGAACTGGGTGGAGATACCATCTGGGTCGACGCCGGCCTGGCCTATCGTGCCCTGCCGGACGACATCAAGGCGCGCCTGGAAAACAGGTTTGTGACGCACGACTTCAACAGCGCGCTGGTTCGCGCCGGCCACGAATACCCGATCGTCGCCCATCCGATCGTGCGCACGCACCGCGAGACCGGCGAAAAGATCCTCTGGGTGAATTTCAGCCAGCATCCGCAGATCCTGCGTCTCGAACTGGCCGAAAGCCAGGAACTGCTCGACATCATCCTCGAGCACTACAAGAACCCGGAATTCCAGGTTCGCTTCTCCTGGCGCCCGGGCTCGGTGGCCTTCTGGGACAACCGCGCCGCGGTTCACTACGCCGTCCGCAATTACGGCGACTATCCGCGGCTGCTCGAGCGCGTCCTGATCCAGGACGAGCCGCTCTACGCCGATCTCTGATCGTTCGAAAGGAAGGCCCGTGTTCGTGCAACGCCCCTCACGCCGCCATCTCCTGACCATGGCCGCCGGATTTTCGGCAGCCATGGCGCTGGAGGGATGCCATGAACCGGCCAGCCGGGTCGCCGCCGGCGCGCCCGTGCTCAAGGTCGGCAATCAGAAAGGAACGATCCGTTCGCTAATGACTGCGGCCGGTGTCCTGAAAGACAGTCCCGACAAGACCGAGTGGTCGGAATTCCCGGCGGCCCAGCATCTGCTTGAAGCCCTGTCGGCGGGAGCGGTCGATGTGGGCCTGGTCGGCGACGCGCCCTATTTGTTCGACTTCGTCAACGGCTCGGAACTCAAGGTGGTCAGCGCCGTCACCTATGGCGATGGTTCCAGCGTCGCGATCATCGTACCGCCCGGTTCGGGGATCCGCTCCCTGGCCGACCTGAGGGGCAAGCGTGTGGCCACCGGTAAGATATCGATCGGCCATTATCTCCTGCTGCGTGCCCTGGAAAGCGTGGGGCTGACGACAAAGGATATCACGCCGGTCTTCATGGCGCCGTCGGACGCCAAGGCGGCCTTCGCATCGGGCCAAGTCGACGCCTGGTCGACCTGGTCGCCGTTCCTGGCGACCGCGGTCCTGCGCGACCATGCGCGTGTTCTGGTAAGCGGCAATGGGCTGCTGAAGAGCCATGCCTACCAGGTGGCGACGCCGGCGGCGATCCGGGACAAGGCGCCGCAACTGCGCGATTTCCTGGCACGGCTCGACCGAGCCTATCAATGGGAAAACGCTCATCAGTCCGATTTTGGCGCGGCCTTGGCGCACGACACCGGCCTCCCGCTGGACGTGGCCCTGGCGACCGTCGACGCCATGCATCCGATCGCGGCGCCGCTGGATGACGGGATCGTGGCCGATGCCCGCGATATCGTCCAGCACATGTCGGGAGCCGGCCTGTCGGCCGCTCCCAACCGATCGATCGACGACGCCTTTGCGGCATCCTTCCGTGTCCATGGCGCTGGTGCAGGTTAGCCGGCGCATGGCTTGGGCGCGGCGCCCCGTCTGGCTTGCGATCGGACGTAGATCCCGACAGTCGCGCTGTGCGGCAATACGCCGCCGATGCCCCTGTGGGCCAAGGAGAGGGCTTGGTTTCTTAAGACCTTCCCGTTAATCTGCGGGTTCAACCGAGTACCGCCATGCTTTCACAACGCGCCAAATACACCATCCGGGCTATGCAGGAACTGGCGAGCCTGGCCCCGGGTGAAACCCTCCAGGCCACTGAACTGGCGACGCGGATCAAGGCGCCCCTGCATTTCCTGGAAGGTATCCTGCTCGAAATGCGGCGCGGGGGGCTGCTCTTGTCGAAGCGAGGTCGCACCGGCGGCTATTGTCTGAGCCGGCCGGCGGACCTGATTTCAATTGCCGATCTGATCCGCATGGTGGACGGGCCCTTGGCCCTGGCCAGTTGCGCCAGCCGTACCGCCTATTCCCCCTGCGAAGATTGCCCGACGCCGGACGACTGTAGTTTGCGCGCGATTCTGCTCGATGCACGCGACGCCATGGCGCGGGTGCTTGAGAGCTATACACTGGCCAAGCCTTTCGTCGGTTTGAAGCGGGCGGCGGGCCTTTAGGACGCTCACCGCCGCGAGACGTGCGCTCAAGGGGCGAACCTTAGTTTTGGGAATGGACCAGATCCGCCGGCTCGACAACACGATCAGCGGATATGAGGTGTCCCTGAGCGATGCCTGAATAGGAAGCATAGGCCTCGGCCCGTTCCTCTCCGGCGGGCGCCAGGCCCTGTGCCGTCGGCCGGCTTCTCCGCGTGGCGAACAATCAGCACGGTGCTATTGGCAGGGCCAGCTACTTCGGCGGGCGGTACCATGATGATGTGCCAGGGCTGTGGCTGGAGCTAAGGTGAGTGCCAAGAGGCAGGTGGCCAAGGTTGCGAATAGGATTTTCATGCAAACACTCCGAGTTCACTGGTTTGCATGAGCTGGCTGACGGCATACTGACGAAAACCGTAAATAATTCACGATAGCCCTTTTGCCGCTTTCCTGTGTCGCTGGGTCGAGGGGGGGGGTGACGCCGGCGATCCTGTCCCGACCTAAATTGTCGTCCTGTTTGCGGTGCTCGTGCAGGGCGGGACCATCGAGTTGGCCATTCGCCGCATCACTGGACATGCCGGGATAGGCACCCGAACAAACTGGATTAGGTGCCATTTCAAAGGCGCAGACAAGGGGCGGGCGATGCCTGACGCATCTTCGGATTGAGCCCCGGCGGATATCTCACCTCTTGACTGGTGACGCTGGCCCCATGGCGGTTGCCGTTTTGAAGTCGTTTCAGTTTGCCAGCGCCGCCGTTTTTATGTTGCTGCGCCATCGGTATATATATGGTGTATTCATCCCGTATGCTTAGCGTATGAAATGACGATTTACAGAAATATTTGTATACACATCCGTAATGATAGCGAATGCATTTTGTATATATGGGATTATTTCGACATTTCTGTCAAAATAATCCTTAGATTGAGTCTTGGTTAAGTTGTATATTATATGTATACTTATCTATATTTACAATAATTATACAAGTTTCAAATGAAATTTTACATCTGCCATACGCGCCCGCTGTTAGGAGATGGCCGCCGCGCATTTTGCGGTTGTCGGTGTCGTGATGGGGCATTCATATGAAGCAGAAATCATTGTTGCAAAAGGCCGGGCTGGTCGCACTCGGGGTTGGATTGGCCGGCGTCGCGTGGGAAGCGGGCGCTAAGACCGCGGGCGGTCCGCCGCCGCCGCATCAGTTCTTCCTCCCGTCGAGAGCGTCGGCGTCAGCGTCGGCATCGTCGTCGAGCTCTCCTTCCGCATCGAGCTCGTCATCTTCCAGCTCGTCTTCGTCGGACGCATCTTCTTCCGATTCATCTTCGAGCTAAGCTCCAAGTAACGGCATGTCGGGCGGCGAGGGTTTCGCGCGTCCGGTCTTTAATCGCAAAAAATAAGACCCCTTGGCCAGCACCCCGCAGAGGGTGGTCGATGCCCTATGGCCGAATTTTGCGTGTGGCAATCAAAAATGAAGGGAATTTAGCAATGAAATTCCATACTAAGCTAATGTTGGCGACGCTGTTAAGCAGCGCGCCCCTGTCGTTTGCGCTGAATGCTCAGGCCGAGCCCGACGTGGCCGCGGTCACCACTCCCGCCAAGCCGGAGGCGATTACCGAAGTCACCATCACGGCGCAGAAGCGCGCCTCGACGGTGCAGAAGACCGCCGCCAGCGTCGACGTCGTCACCAGTGTCGACCTGCAGGCGCGCGGCGTGACCAGCCTGGCAAGCCTGGCCCAGGGCACGCCCGGGGTGTCGCTGAAAAGCGAGGGCCCAAGCCAGACGGAAGTCGAAATGCGCGGCATGACGTCCAGTGGCGGCAATTCGGCCACCGTCGGCTTTTACCTCGATGATATCCCGCTGACCGGCTCGGCCAATGCCCAAAACGGCCACGTCGTCATCGATCCGGATCTCTACGATCTCAACCGCATCGAGATGTTGCGCGGCCCGCAAGGCACCCTGTTCGGGGCGGGTTCGATGGGCGGCACGGTCCGCCTGATCACCAATCAGCCCGATCCCAGCGGCTACCATGTCTCGGCGGAAAGCATCCTGTCGAACACTGAAGGCGGGTCGTTCAATCACGACGACAATCTTATGGTCAACATGCCGCTGGTCAAGGACACCCTGACCCTGCGCGTCGTCGGCAGCGAAAACTATACCAGCGGCTGGATCGATCGCGATGTGCTCAACGCCTTCCCGGCGACGGATGCTACCGGCACGGTGCGCGGCGATGTGGCGTCTGTGCCGGTCTCCGAGCAGATCAAGGGCTCCAACGCCTACCAGCTCTATTCGGGACGCGTCACCCTGCTGTGGCAGCCGACACCCGACCTGACAATTACGCCTGAGGTCTTCTCTGAATCGAGCAAGCAAAACGGCATCAGCGCCTATGACAGCATAAGCGCCACCAACAGCGCGCCCGGCGCCGGCATGGCCCACTACCAGCCTTTCAATATCGCCGAGCCGCTGACCGACCGCCTCACGGCCGTCAATCTCAACGTGAACTACGATTTGAAATGGGCGGACCTGACCTCCAGTACCGCCTATTGGTCGCGGCGCTCGACCCAGATCGAAGACGACAGCGAAGCCTTCAACAACAAGAATACGGGCGTCACCCTCTTCGCCAACTACGGTGCGCCCTATAGTTCAGGCTATTACGGTCCCACGGGATCCGGTCCGGAGATCGGGACCGAAGACGATACGACCAGACAGTTCAGCGAGGAACTGCACCTGACCTCGAAGGGCGACGACCGCTTCACCTGGGTCGCCGGCGCCTATTACAGCCGCTTCCAATCGACCTGGGGCTTCGCCGGCACGACGCCCAACTTCTCATCCTATATGGATTTCGGAACACTTCAGGCGGCGACGACGTCCAACTTCTTCACGGCCGCTGAGCCGACGACGACCTCGCAATACGCGGTCTATGGTGATGCGACCTACGCCTTCAACGATCATTGGAAGATCGAGGCCGGGGGTCGTTTCAACCACACTGACTATAGTTTTTCGTCATGCATCACCGGTTGGGGATCGGCGCTTGGGGCGGCGACGCCTTCTTGCACTGGCCTGATCAAGTTGTCGAGCGACAGCTTCAATCCGAAGGTGACATTGTCCTATACGGTCAATCCGGACCTGATGGCCTATGGCTCGGTGGCCAGCGGCTTCCGCCCCGGCGGCGCCAATTCCCTCTATCCGACGACGGGTTCGGTCTGGGGCGCGGCCTTTGCCGCCATGAACTATACGGGGACCAAGTGGCCCAGCACCTACAAGCCCGACCAGGTGTGGAGCTATGAAATCGGCGAAAAGGCTCGTCTGCTCGATCGCCGCCTGACCATCAATGCCAGCCTCTATTACGAGGATTGGCGCGACATCCAGCTGGAGGCCTATCCCGACGACTGGGCACTGAACATCAACGGCAACAAGGCCACCATCTACGGCGCCGAACTCGACATGTTCGCCCGGTTGGGCGCCGGTTTCGATCTTCAGCTGTCGGGCGGTTATGTCCACGATTGGCTCGACGGCGGTCCGCATTGGGTGATCTCACCGGTCAAGCAGTTGCCCGAAGTGGCGCCTGAAAGCGGCACGGCGATCCTCAGCTATGCCCACGCGATCGACAACGACTTCACCTTCACGGCCAAGCTGGAGAACAGCTATACCGGACGGCGTTATTCGCTGGCCTTCCCCGAGCCCGACACCTCGTTCGGCGCCTATATTCCGCTTAAGGCTTACGACCTGACCAATGTGCGGATGGGGGTGAAGTTCCGTGATGCCTGGACCCTGTCGCTGTTCGTCAATAACGTCTTCGACAAGCACGCTCAGTTGGAGAGCCTCTATCCGCTAAGCCTTGGGAATGCCGCCTACAACCGCATCATTACCAATCAGCCGCTCACCGCCGGCATCGACCTGACGGTTCGCTACTGACGGCTGGCGCCGATCGGCCTTCGGCTGCTCCCGTTTCCGTAGCGCTTGCGGAGGCGGGAGGGGGCCGCTGGCCGTACCAACAGCCCGCCGTTGGGCTGGTCGGCCGGAATACCCCCTTGGTACAGGCACGTTCCGGTCGGCCAGACACTATGAGTTCCTAGTCGTCTTCGTCATTTGGCGTCTCTGCCGGTCGCCAAATCGCTGGGGAACGGCCGCTTAAATGCCGGGCGGCTGATCTTCCACCGATCCTTTCCGACCGCGGCATTACCGAGGTCGGGGACCGAAGGCTCTCACGCTTGCCGTTCTGTCGCCGTGCCCGATTGAGACCCCGGGGGAATGGCGCCAGCCCCGCTCCGCAAGGTTCATCCCAGGTCCTTGCGGAGCGGTTGGCAGGGTGGTCTTCAGGCAAATCCAGATCTCGCGACGCGCTTTCCGGCCGCAGGGCTTTACCCCTTACGCAGCGGCGCGGCGCCACCAGAGACCTCACATGAAGCTCCTTCTCACCTATATGATCCTGCTCCTGGCGGCGATGCTCGAAGCCGGCGGCGACGCGCTGGTTCGGGCTGGATTACATCATCATGCGCTGGCGGTTCGCGTCGGGCTGTTCAGTGCTGGCGCGGCGGTGCTGCTGGCATACGGCTTTTGCGTCAACGCGCCAGCCTGGGATTTCGGCAAGCTTCTTGGAGTCTACGTAACGCTTTTCTTCGTAGTGGCCCAGGTCATCGACTACGCCGCCTTCCGGGTACGGCCTGACCTCCCCATAGTGGTTGGTGGAGCTCTCGTCGTCGCGGGCGGGTTGGTGATTACCTTGTGGCGCGCCGCTCCGACTGCGGTTTCATCCTGACTGTTAAAGACGTTTTGGCTGCCCCAATATGGACCCTGGCGTGAATTCCCAAGTCTGGCGCCAGCCGGTTCGGGAGGGCGCGTCTATACGGAAATCATACGGCCCCTCCGGCAATCTATACACGCGACATATACAATAGTCGGTACACCGACGACCGTGCCAAGATCACGGAGTCGTGTCTAATGACCTATGTTTTTCTCGGCGGCGGGGTGGCCTTCTTTGTGCTGTCCGCCGCTTTCATCGCTTTCTGCGACCGTCTGCAAAGGAGCGGCCAATGACCGAGCTCTATATCGCCGCCGCCGTCGTCGTCGGCCTGTTGATGGCCTACCTGCTGGTTGCGCTCGTCAAACCCGAAATCTTCCCCTAACTCAAAGAGGGTCTCATGTCCTACGCCATTACGGGCAACGGCTGGTTACAGCTTGCCCTCTATATGGCTGTGTTGATCGCCTGCGTGATCCCGCTGGGTGGCTACATGGCCAAGGTGTTCCAAGGGGAACGCCATATCCTGTCACCGGTCCTGGGCTGGCTCGAAAAGTCGATCTATGCCGTTATCGGGACAAACCCTGAAAAAGAAATGACCTGGGTTGCCTATGCAATTTCGATCATGGTCTTTTCGCTGGTCAGCTTCGTTCTGCTGTATTTCATTTTGATCTTCCAGAACCTGCTGCCGCTCAATCCGCAAAAGTTTGCCGGCCTGTCGCCGGACCTG
>OUWB010000322.1_pt1 | contig 13516 bp, 9 predicted proteins | sample 1779821 | NCBI WGS metagenome assembly OUWB01 (sample SAMEA3914806, study PRJEB12502) | metagenome | biome: forest; material: soil | place: Canada | collected 2011-08-03 | depth 0.1 m
CAGCTTCTGGACCTGGCGCGAGACCATGTATGCATTCGCCGCCGCGATCGGCCCCGATGAGCTGCAGGCAATTGCCGCGCAGCTCTACGTGGAGATGCTAAAGAGCGGCTACACCCAGGTGTGCGAGTTCCACTATCTGCATCATCAGCCGGACGGCACGCCTTACGCGCAACCCGAGGCGATGTCGCTTGCGCTGATCGAGGCTGCGCGCGAAGCGGGCATCACGCTTACCTTGCTGCCAGTGCTGTACATGAGCGGCGGCTTCGACGGGCGCCCGTTGACGCCCCGTCAACGTCGCTTTGGTCATGACGTGCCTTCGTTTCTGCGCTTGCTCGAAGCGTTGCGCGCGCACGAAAGCGACAGCCTGCGCGTGGGCATGGCACTGCACTCCCTGCGCGCGGTGCCGGAAGAGGCCATGCGCCAGGTGTTGGGGGAAGACGTCACAAAGCACGCGCCCGTGCATATCCATATCGCGGAGCAAATTGGCGAGGTGCAGGACTGCTTGGCCACCCGTGGTGCGCGCCCGGTCGAATGGTTGCTGGACCACGCCGACGTGGATGCACGCTGGACGCTGGTGCACGCCACCCACCTGAGTGCGCATGAGACTTCACGGCTCGCGCGCAGCGGTGCAGTAGCGGGCTTGTGTCCGACCACCGAAGCCAACCTCGGCGATGGGTTGTTCCCGCTGGCCGACTATCTGGATGCCCATGGCACGCTCGGCATCGGTTCGGACTCGCACATCTCCGTGTCGCCGGTGGAAGAGTTGCGTTGGCTCGAATATGGCCAACGTCTGTCCACGCGTCACCGTAACATCGCTGCCCGGCATCAGGGCGATAGCGTCGGCGAGACCCTGTGGCCGGCTGCACTGCGTGGTGGTGCGCTCGCCTCAGGACTCGCGGTGGGCGAGCTTCGCGCAGGCGCCCGCGCTGACTTGCTGGTGCTGGACGACCGCGCACCGCTATTGGCAGCACGCGATGAAGCGTCGGTGATCGACAGCTTCCTGTTCGCCGGCAATGCGCCGCTGGTGCGCGACGTGATGGTGGGCGGCCAATGGATGGTGCGCGACTTCACCCATCGCGATGAAGATCGCATTGCAGCGCGCTATCGCTCCACCATGGAGCGGCTAACGCAACGGCAACGCGCAAGCTTCAAGTCAGCATGAATGGCAGCTGCGAATTGCATGAACCGCAGCCATCGCGTTTTGGCCACGGCGTCATCGGGCCATCACGGCTGGCGTTCTCCGCTACAAGTCCATCACACAAAGGAGAGCGTTATGCGTCGACTCATGCTGTTCGGTCTCGGCCTCGCCGTCATGTTCACTGCGACCTTGTCGCTGACCGGCTGCGTTGTCGTTGCACCGCGCCCGCACTATGCACGCGTGTGGGTGCCGGCTTGATGGCCACGGTAGTTCTCGGGTAACCGGTCGTTAGCGTGTGTGATGCATGCATTTCGGTGCGAGGCGCAATGAGCCTGACGCGCATTTGAAGCCACGGTGGCGTGTGCTCGGTTTTCCGAGTGCACGCCACTTCGCTGCAGCAAACGCTGTAGCGCAATACTTCAGGGGCTCGGCGACCGCTAGCGCAGCACGCCCACCTTTTTAGAAACGAATAGAGCGCAATAGTCAGCACCAATCCGAGTGCGCCCATCCAGAGCCTGAAGGCCTGGCCATGGCGGAGGAATCCCCAACCCTCCTGATCGGCGCATGCGTTGGCGGACGTTTCCGAATCCATCCACGCGGCAACGTTGTAGAAGGCTGCAAATCCAGCAATCCCAACCACTGCGTTTCGTGCGACGGGTGCTTCACGGAAGGCGTCAAACTGGGAGGCACTGCGCTCGACGTATATGTCGGCCTGAGCCTGGCCTATTGCCGCTGCCCCGGGCCGTCGCCTTGCGGCGACATCGGTGGTCCCGTTGCGCCTCCTTGTAAAGCGCCGGGCGCGGGAGGCATAGTCACCCGCAGCACTTTGATGTTGGGAGAAACCATGCGGGTCCGCCTGGAAGATGTAGCGCGTGCGACGGGCGTCTCGCCTAAGACGGTTTCCCGCGTTTTGAACGAAGAGTCGTCGGTCAAGGATTCCACGCGCCAGCGCGTGCTCGCTGCCATGGAATCGATGAACTACCGGCCGAGTCCCTCGGCGCGCGGGCTGGCGGGCAGCCGCTCGTTCCTGGTGGCGATGTTGTATGACAACAACAACAACCCCGCCTCGACCTACCTTGCCGAGATTCAGGACGGCGTGCTCGATGCCTGCGACGCCCACCGCTACAGCATGATGGCGTGCCCGCTGCGCATGCGGGGCCAGGATTTCATTCGTCGCGTCGATGCGCTGGTAGCGGACCACCACATCGACGGCGTCATCGTGACACCGCCACTCACCGATTACCCGGCGCTACTGAAACGCCTGTACGAGCACGGCGTGCCACATGCCAGCATCTCGCCGCTGCATCGCGAAGGCTCCATTGGTGTGTGCATGGACGAACAGCAGGCGGCCAAGGCGTTGGTCAGCCATCTGGTTGAGCTGGGACATCGGCGCATCGCCCACATCGTGGGCATCGCCACCCATGGCGCCAGCCGCTGGCGACTGGCCGGCTACAAGGATGCGATGGCTGCCGCCGGACTGCCCAATGATCCCGCGTTGATCGTGCAGGGCGAATTCAATTTCGGCTCCGGCGTGACTGCGGCCCAGCAGCTTTTTGCGCTGCCGGAGCCTCCCACCGCCATCTTCGCGGCGAACGACGATATGGCAGCAGGCGTGATGTGGGCGGCGAACGAGCGTGGCCTGAAAGTGCCGCGTGATCTGTCCGTATGCGGATTTGACGATACGCCCCTTGCCACCCAGTTGTGGCCACCACTGACTACGGTGAGGCAGCCGAGTCGTGAGATGGGGAAGTTGGCGGCGTTGCAGTTGATGGAGAAGTTGCGTGGGCGCGGGGAAGGGCTGCTGGTGCAGGTGCCTTATTCGTTGCAGTTGCGGGAGTCGACGGCAGGGATTCCCTGATTTCGTTTGGCTATGCAACGTTAGCGCGAGGTGCCGCTTACGCGGCGAGTGTTTCGAGGAGTGAGATGCCGCTGTAGGAGCCGCGACCGGCCTCATTTCCCACTTCTCGCCGTTCCGGCGCAGGGTTGTGGCGTTTTAAAGCGGCGAAGCTGGTCCAGCGCCTTTTCGCTCGGTTGTTGCGTTATGGCCAAGGTGCCGCCTACGCAGCGGGCGGCACCCCGGCAACAGCGCCCCAACCATAGCCGCACGATGGCGGCACTATTGGTCCGCTCCTTCGCTATCTGATAACACGTTGATGTTACGGGATATATGCGCCTGACCGCCATTGTTGCGTCGCAAATTGACAGCGCTGTCATTTCTGTCAGGCTGCCCGACACCGGCTCCTTGGGGGAGCCACCCCTAAGTCCGATGGAGAGAGCCGTGCTGGCGACCGTTCGCCGTTTGCGTTGTGCCCCGACAGCTCTGGCCGTGGCACTGGCCTGCATGCAAGGCAGCCAGGTGTGGGCCGATGAGGTCGCGACCGTGCACCCCGACCAGTGGCCGCGCGCCGCCTGGCCGTTGCCGAAGGACGCCGCGCTCGAGCAACGCGTCGCCGTATTGATGGCGAAGATGACGGTGGAGGAGAAGGTGGGTCAGTTGATCCAGGCCGATATCCTCAGCGTGACGCCAGATGACGTGCGCAAATATCGACTCGGCTCGATTCTCGCCGGCGGCAATTCCAAGCCTCACGGTGCGCTGGTCGCCGATGCCGCACAGTGGAAGACGTTGGCCGATGCGTTCTATCTCGCCGCGAAGGACACCGCGGGTGGCCACGTCGCCATTCCCTTGCTGTTTGGGATCGACGCGGTGCACGGACACAACAACGTGGTCGGCGCCACCTTGTTTCCACAGAACTCCGCTTTGGGCTCTGCGCACGATCCGGAACTGATACGCGAGATCGGCGCGGCGACTGCCGAAGAAGTGCGGGCCACCGGCCTCAACTGGACCTTCGCGCCCACCATCGCGGTGCCGCAGGACGTGCGCTGGGGTCGCTCCTACGAGGGCTACTCGCAGGATCCACAACTGGTCGCGCAGTACGGCGCGGCGATGGTGGAGGGTCTGCAGGGCAAGGCGGGCAGCGCAGCATTTCTCGACGGTTCCCACGTCATCGCTACAGCCAAGCATTTCGTCGCCGACGGTGGTACGAAGAACGGCAAGGATCAGGGCGACGCGCAGATCAGCGAAACGACGCTGCGCACCGTCCACGCTGCTGGTTATCCGCCCGCGATTGAAGCGGGCGTGCAGACGGTGATGGCGTCGTTTTCCAGTTGGAACGGCGAAAAGTTGTCGGCCAACAAGGGCCTGCTGACCGATGTGTTGAAGGGCCGCATGGACTTCCAGGGCATCGTGGTCGGTGACTGGAATGCACACGGTCAGGTTCCGGGTTGCACCAACGAGGATTGCCCGGCGGCGATCAACGCCGGTCTCGACATGCTGATGGGACCAGACAGCTGGCGCGGCCTTTACGAGCACACGCTTGCCGAGGTGAAGTCAGGGGTCATTTCCGAAGCGCGACTGGATGATGCGGTTGCGCGAATCCTGCGGGTGAAGATGCGCGCCGGCTTGTTTGAAGAGGGTGCGCCCTCGACGTTGCCGCTCGCGATGAAATCGGGCGAGGTGATCGGTAGCCCGGCGCATCGCGCCATTGCACGACGTGCGGTGCGCGAAACGCTGGTGTTGCTGAAGAACAACGGTGGCGTGCTGCCGATCGATCCGCGCAAGCACCTCCTGGTGGCGGGTGACGGTGCGGACAATATCTCGCGCCAGAGCGGAGGCTGGACCCTGACCTGGCAAGGCGCGGGACTGAAGAACGAGAACTTTCCTGGCGCGCAGTCGATTGGCGCGGGCCTGGCGGAGCAGGTCAAGGCTGCTGGTGGCACGACAGAGATCGCGGCTGATGGCCATTACGCCCGCAGGCCCGACGTGGCGGTGGTGGTGTTTGGCGAAGATCCGTATGCCGAGTTTCAGGGCGACATTCCCAACTTGATGTATCGCCCCGGCGATGATCACGACCTCGAACTGATCAAGCAGCTGCATGGCCAAGGCATCCCGGTGGTGGCGGTGTTTCTCAGTGGCCGTCCGCTCTGGGTGAATCGCGAGATCAATGCTGCCGACGCGTTTGTCGCGGCGTGGCTTCCAGGCAGCGAAGGTGGCGGCGTAGCTGACGTACTACTGCGTACACGTGATGAACGCATCGCCAACGACTTCCATGGCAAGTTGGCCTATGCGTGGCCGCGCTCGGCGGTGCAGGGCGCACAGCCGCCGCAGTTCCCGCTCGGTTATGGAATGACTTACGCCGATCACGCGAACCTGCCGAAACTGCCAGAGGTATCCGGGATCAGCGGCGTGCAGGTTCCGGTAGGCAACTACCTGGAACGGGGCAAGGCCGTGCACGGCTACACCTTTACCCTGGTGAATGGCGAAGGTGCTTCGGTGTCGGCGGATGTCTCGCCTGCCGATACTGCGGACGGCAGCCTGCGCATGACCGCGCTTGACTACAAGGCTCAAGAAGACGCGCGTCGCTTCAGTTGGAACAAGGACGGCGCCGAACTTGCGATCCACGCGCAGGCGCCCATCGATCTCGATCGCGAAACCAATGGCGATGTGCTGCTGGTGACGACGGTTCGTGTGGACGCACTACCGAGCTCGCAGGTGTGGATAGGCATGCGCTGTGGCAAGCAATGCAAGGGTCGTGTTGCGGTGGGTGCGCAGCTGGCCAAGTTGACGCCAGGCCAGTGGGTGCGGGTCGGTGTGCCGCTCAAGTGCTTCCGGGCTTCGGGTGCGGACATGCATCACATCGACCAGCCATTTGCATTGGGTGCAGGCAAGGGCGATGTGTTGGCGATCTCTCGCATCGCGTTGGGTACAGATGTGGATCAGGTCATCGACTGCGCCAAGTAACCCCGCGTCATGGGAAGCCGGGGAGGGTGTCCATGAAGGTTTCAGCGAAAGCCGCGCGTTTGTGCGGCGCGTGGGTTGGAGGTTTCACTCACGCGGTTATCGGGCTCGGCCGTCCGACAGCTCAGCGTCAATCTTGCGGTATTGGATGGCGAGACGGCTATTTGCCCCGCACCATAAACGCCTCATGAGGTGGCCAGTATTTCAAGTTAAATGTATAAACATCAGTCATTTACGTTAATTTTCCTGTGTGCTGCCACGCGTCAAGCTTCTGCGAGAAAACCGGTCTATCATCCGCCATGACAGCGCTGTCATTTCGATTAATGACAGCGCTGTCATTTGGGGGAGTAACGGCAACCGCATCACCGTCGAGGGCGGTGATACACAACAATCCGTACGATTTGGAGGGGAAGGCAAATGAAGTTGCGCTACTCGGCGTTGTATATCGCCATGTCTGTCGTGTTCGCACCGGGCATGGCGCTCGCTGTGGATCAGGATGCGTCACCGCAGAGTTCGTCTTCGCAGAATCCGGCCCCGCCAATCGAGAAGAAGGTCAAGCAGCTCGACGCCATCTCGGTGAGCGCCACCAAACGCGAGACGCCGCTGCAGAAAACGCCAGTGGCAGTCAGCGCCATCTCGGCTGACACGCTCGACAAAGAGCGCGTGATGACGGTGCAGGATCTCACCAAGCTGGTACCAGGCCTGCAGGGCACCAGCGAAGGCGACCACGGCGTGGTCACCCTGACCTTGCGTGGCATCGGCAACGATAGCGCCAAGACCGAATACGCCGACCCCGAGGTCGCCACCTTCGTCGACGGCATCTACGCGCCGCGTGCCGAGGCGGCATCCGGCCTGCTGCTGGACATGGACGGCGTCGAGGTGCTGCGCGGCCCGCAGGGCACGCTGTGGGGTCGTAACTCTACCGCCGGCGCGATCAGCTTCCAGACGGCCAAGCCTGACCTCAATGCCGGTTTCTACGGCAATGGCCAGGTCGAGGCTGGCAACTTCAATCAGACCGGCGAGCGCGTTGCCATCAATCTGCCGATCAGCAGCACGTTCGCGATGCGTGTGGCGGCGGTGCATGAGCAGCACGACGGTTACGTCAACTATCAGAACCCGGCCAGCGAAATCCCGTCGGTGCCGCAGCAGCAGGCGAATTACCTGGCGTCGGGCGGCAACATCGCCAACTTCCAGCCGATCAACCTCAATCAGTACGTGCAAACCGGCAAGAAGTACAACGCGCAGGATCAGTCCGCCGTGCGCGTGAGTGCGCTGTGGCAGCCCTCTGACAACTTCAAGTGGAACCTGTCGTATGAGTACTTCCTGGATCGCGGCACGCCCGACCTGAGCCTGATGCAGAACCCGCGTCCGGGCCAGCAGTTCTGGTCGGCGCTGATCGACACGGCGCCCTACCTGGACCGCACGTCCAAGACGGTGCGCAGCCGCATGGACTGGGATTTCACCGATGGCATGGAGCTGAGCTATATCGCTGGCTACAACCGTTTCTCGGGCAAGGGCGACTTCGATCAGGACGTGGGCGTGGGCGTGCCCACCAGCTTCACGACCGGTGCCGTGTACCAGGAAGACCGCACCAATTATTCGAACTACGAAAGTTACAGTAACGAAGTGGATTTGAAGTCGACCGGCCAGCAGACCATCGACTGGATCGTGGGTGCGTACTACGAGCACGAAGACAACAACATCCGCTTCGATATTCCGATCATGAACGGTACCCAGCAGGGTACGGTCAACTGGCAGGGCTCTTTCATCCAGCCCGAGGAGACCGTGGCGTCCAAGGCGGTGTTCGGCCAAGGCACCTGGCATATGTCCGATAGCTGGCGCTTCACCGCAGGCGCACGTTGGTCGCACGACAACAAAGCCAACGATGGTGGCATCAACTGGGATTGGGATTACGACCCGACCGTGCCGCAGATACCGATCTCGCCGGGTGTGTTGCCCAGTCCGGCGGTTGGCTTCTCGGCCGGCCAGTACAACACGGCCACCTACAGCAAGAGCAAGGTCACGTGGCTGACGCGCGTGGATACGGACATCAGCGAGCACGGCTTGGCTTACGCCAGCATCTCGACCGGTTACAAGTCTGGCGGCACGCAGGATGGTGGTGCGCTGTATCAGCCTGAAACACTCACCAACTACGAAATCGGCACGAAGTTCACCTTCCTCGACGGTCACTTGACCTGGAACAGCGCGGCCTATTACGAGGACTTCAAGAACTTCCAGCTGTCGTCGGCGATTACCTATGCCAACGGTGCGCATGGCTTGGGCTTCTCCAACGTGCAGGGCGATACCGAAGTGATCGGTATCGAATCGGAATTGGCCTTGCAGGAGCAGGACGACCGCCTCAACCTGATCTTCTCCTCGATTCCGAAGAAGAAGCTGGGCACGCTGATGTACGCGGGAAGCAATGACTACGCGGGTTTCCCCACGTGCCCGCCGACCGCGCCGCTAGGTGTTGGCACTTGCCTCAACGTCACTGGCAACGACCTTCCGCATGCGCCGAACGTATCGTTGACGGCCATCTACGAGCATGACTTCCACCTCGGTAACGGCGGTCGCCTGACGCCGCGCGTCAGCGCGCAGTATCAGAGTTCGCAATGGCTGAGCTGGTTCAACCTGGGCGCACCCGACGAGCAGAAGGCCTATGTACGTGGCGACCTGTCGCTGCGCTACACCGAGCCGGGTGACAAGTGGTACGTCAATGCCTATGTGCAGAATGTGTCGGACGACCGTATCAAGACCAGCTCGGGTAGCTGGTTGGTCAATGGCAATCTCATCTACACCGCGCAATACCTGCCGCCGCGTACCTATGGCGTCCAGTTGGGCTTTTGGTTCTAACACCATGGTCGGGCGGTGACCCACCTCGCCTTTGCCGCCTATGGTTTTGCCGTTCTGAGGGCGACGATCCCGAGATGTCGCCCTTTCCTCCCCATGAATCGCCTTTTGCCGGATCCCTGTGGGGGGATCCGGCTTTTCTTTGTCCCCTGGTTTAGCATGCGTGACACCGGGGGAAGTCGACCGCACAGCCGATAGGAAGACCTCATGGCGCGCTTGAAGAAAGTACTGGTGGTGGGTGGTGGCACGGCCGGCTGGCTCACAGCCTGCTATCTCGCCAAGGCCGTCAATGCGATCGATCCGAATAGCGTGCAAGTGCACCTGGTGGAATCGTCCAACATTGGACTGCTCGGTGTGGGCGAGGCGACCTTTCCGTCCATCCGCGGCACGCTGTCGGCGATTGGCCTGGACGAGCGGCGCTTCCTGGTCGGCGCCACGGCGACATACAAGCAGGGCATTCATTATCGTCACTGGGTGCGGCCGCCCGGTACCGAGGGCAGTGACCACTTCTTTCATCCATTCAGCGCGCCCAGTCAGCGACCCGGTGGCCCGGAACTGCTGCCGTACTGGCTGCTGGGTGGCGCACCCGAAGGCACGTCCTTCGCCGACGCGGTCACCATGCAGAGCGTGCTGGTCGACCACGGACGCGGCCCCAAGCGCCTGAAAGACCCGGACTATCTGGGCCCCATGAACCACGCCTTCCATTTCGACGCGGCGTGTTTCGCGAAGGTGTTGGCCGAACACGGACAAGAAACGCTGGGCGTGAAGCGGCATGTGGCCACCGTCGAGCGCACCGAGCTAGACGAGCAGGGCGCCATCGCGCGCGTCATTACTACCGAACTGGGCGAGCTCACCGCCGATCTCTATGTGGATTGCACCGGCCTGCGCGGTGCGCTGATTGGCGGCGTCATGCAGTCGCCGTTTCGCAGTCGTCGCGACGTGCTGTTTGCCGATCGCGCGGTGGCGATGCAGGTGCCCTACGCGCAACCGAATACCCCGATTCCCTCCTACACCATCTCCACTGCGCAGGAGGCCGGCTGGATCTGGGACATCGGTCTGCAGAAGCGACGTGGCGTGGGTTACGTGTACTCCTCGCGGCATACCGACGATGAGCGCGCCGAAGAGGTGTTTCGCCGCTATCTGGGCGCCGCGGCAGAAGGCCTCAAGGCCATCCATATCAAGTTCGAGACCGGCTATCGGCCCGAGCACTGGCGCAAAAACTGCGTGGCGGTGGGCCTGGCCGGCGGCTTTGTGGAGCCGCTGGAATCGACCGGCATCGCACTGATCGAGTTGGCCACCTATTTGCTGACGCATCTGTTGCCCGGCGACACTGACGACATGGAGCGAGCCGCCAGACACTTCAACGAAATGGTGGTAGCGCGCTACGACCGCATCATCGATTTCATCAAGATGCACTACTGCCTGAGCCAGCGTCGCGACTCGCAGTTCTGGATCGACAACGCCGATGCAGCCGGCATACCGCAGACGCTGCAGGACAAGCTCGCACAGTGGAGGCTTCGTCCGCCGCATCGACTCGACTTCGTCAGCGACCTGGAGATGTTCCAGACGTCGAGCTGGCAGTACGTGCTCTACGGCATGGAGTTCAAGACGAATATCGAGCCCATGCGCCATGTCTATCCGCGCATGGACGAAGCCCGCCAGGAGTTCGCGATGATCCAGCGCGCCGCGTCACAGGCGTTGACCGATCTGCCCGACCACCGGGCGCTGGTCGAGCAGATGTGCAACGAGTACCACCAGCGTGCCGGTACGGAAGGCCTCGTGACCTGACGGTGCCCGCGGCGGTCGGCTAAGCCAGGGTTGCGCGGCGAAAATCGGTAGGCGAGCGGTGGAAGGCTTGCCGGAACGCACTGGTGAAATGGCTGTGACTGGAGAAGCCCAGTTCGGCGGCCAGCGCTGACAAATCGTCGTATTGGTCCATGAGGTCAAGCGCACGCGCCAGCCGCAGCTGCAACTGATAGCGATAAAGCGGCATGCCCTCGACCTGTCGGAACACCTGGGTGAGGTAGACCGGCGAGCTGCCGATTTCATGGCCGATAGCGGCCAGCGTCCAGCGTCGTGACAGGTCGCTGGCCAGTAGCACTTTCACGCGATCCGCCAGTCGGCGCCGTGCATGCGTGGAGGTGGGCTGTCGTGAGGTGCGCGGCCCGAGGCTGCGCCCTACCAGGGTAAGCAGCAGCGCTTCCGCCTCCAGCGGCTCGATGGTTCCGCGATCGAGGCTGTGGCGCAGCAGCGCCACCAGGGCCTGTGCGCCTGCGTCGATGCGCTGCGATTGCGCGCGGAACGCCATTGATCGGTCCGTCTGCAGCAGCGGCCGCGGCGTCAATTCCTCAAGCACGGCTTCGTCCAGCTTCAAGGACAGGCAGGCGTCGCCGCCATCCAGGGGATGACTGACCTGATAACCCTCGTGCGCATTGAAGAACAGCACGTGGTTTGCATCGGCCACAGCCTGATCCGACCCCAGGTGTCTGAGGTAGATGCCGCGATAGGGAAACACCAGTTGCACTGACGATGCGCACTCTTCGTCGCCGCGATGGCGACAGGCACCGTCACAGTGGACATGTCGCAGCGTGAGCGAGTGCGTGGACAGCAGAACCTGTGAAGTGAGGCTCGACATGGTCTCCAGGCCGACAGGCGCCTTGGCGGGCAGCGGGCCGAGCTTATCAACCCGCTCCCCGGGCCGCCTGTGCCCCGGTGCGATGGCTAAAGATTCTGACAGCGATGCCGCGCGGCCGGTGGTCTCCTAGTGGTGCCCGGTTGGCGGGCGCAGAGAGATCGTGGCCATGAATCGTGAACAGAGGAATCGTGCGGAACGCCTGCATCAGTTGCATGTGGGGCCGGCGCCGCTGGTGTTGCCCAATGTCTGGGATGTCGCCAGCGCGCGGATCGTCGAGCAGGCCGGGGCCAAGGTCATTGCGACCACCAGCGCCGGCATGGCGTGGGCGCTGGGGTACGCCGATGGCGAGCAGATGCCCGCGCAGGAATTGCTATCTGCCTGCCGCCGTATCTGCCGCGCTGTGAATGCGCCTGTCACCGTGGATATCGAGCGCGGTTTTGGAGCGAGTGCCCAAGACACGGCTGTGCTGGTGAACGCCCTGATCGAGATGGGCGTGGTCGGCATCAATATCGAAGATGGCACGGACCCGCTGACCCAAGCGCTGGCCGATGCCGCCGTACTCAGGGAGCGCATTGCCTGCATACGCGAGGTCGCGCGGCAGCAAGGCCTGCCTCTATTCATCAATGCACGCATCGATACCTATTGTGCCGCCGGGGTGCCGGCGCAGACGAGGCTCGAGGAGACGCTGCGGCGCGCGCTCAGTTATATCGATGCCGGGGCTGATGGCATCTTCGTTCCGGGCTTGGCCGATCCCGATGAAATCCGCCATCTGGTCAGCCGGCTTTCGGTGCCGCTGAATATCTACGCGGGTTATCCCGGTGCGCCTGCCGTTGCGGATCTTCAGATGCTGGGTGTACGACGGGTGAGTCTTGGCTGCGGTGCCATCCAGGCTGTGCTGGCGCATCTGGCCAACATCACCACGGAAGCGCTGGTTGAGGGGCGCTACGACACCATGGCAAGTCACATGTTGAGCACCGGGCAGATCAACGGTTTGTTCGCGCAGGCGTCCGCAGAAGAAGCAAGCGATGTGCGACTTGCTGCAGCAGGGCGAACCTGATCCGGAGGCCCCAAAAAAGAACGGCGCCAGCATGCAGACTGGCGCCGAGGGTTTTTGCCGACGCGGGGAGATGCGTCGCTATACCTGTTCTTATTCTGTCGTCGTCCGAATTACTGGGCCGAGGTCGAGCCTGACGTCGGATGCTGGGCCTTGAACTGCTCCCACTGCTGGTGACGCGCCTGGTTGGCGGCCTTGATCGAGGCCAGCTGGGTCTGCTGGGCCGGGGTCAGCACGGCATAGATCTGGGCGCGGATGGCAGCACGCTGCTGCACGCGAGCGACGGCGGCGGCGCCTTCAGCCTGGGCGAGGCTGGCGGCAGCGGCCTGGTAGCCAGAGGAGTTGGGAGCCAGCGCTTCAAAGGCTTCGCGCTGCTGGTGCAGGGCCTGACGCTGCGGCTTGTTCTGGGCGAAGGCGGTCTGCATGATCTGCTTGATGCTGGCCTTCTGGGCGTCGCTCAGGTTGAGCTTGCTCATGGCAGCGAACGCAGCACCGTGATGGCCATGACCGCCGTGCGGACCACCATCCTGTGCAGCAGCGATGGCGAACGGAGCGAGAGCCATGGCCGAAGCGAGCGCCAGGGCGAGAGTGATGTTCTTGCGCATGGGGGAATACCTTTTCGTTGGGTGGACTTGCTGGTGTCCATTTGACGACAAGGCTATGTGTCTGTTCTTTGCCGAAGCGTAAAGAAGCGTAAAGCCGGTAGAGTTCTCGTCGTGGCGCCGCTTGAATCCGGCCAGGAGACACGAACCCCATGCCCAGAATCCTTATTGTCGACGATGACCGCGCCCTGGCGGGCTTGCTGGCCGAGTACCTCCAGCGCGAGGGTTTTGTGGTGGATGTCGCGCATGACAGTGAGACGGGTCTGGCGCAGCTGCACAATCAGACCTCGCGGCCCGATCTGCTGATTCTGGATGTGATGATGCCCGGGCGCGATGGTCTGGAAACGTTGCGAGAGCTGCGCATGAAGCACCGGCTGCCGGTGATCATGCTGTCCGCGCGCGGCGAACCGGTGGACCGAGTCATCGGCCTGGAGCTGGGCGC
>OUWB010000216.1_pt2 | contig 13511 bp, 14 predicted proteins | sample 1779821 | NCBI WGS metagenome assembly OUWB01 (sample SAMEA3914806, study PRJEB12502) | metagenome | biome: forest; material: soil | place: Canada | collected 2011-08-03 | depth 0.1 m
AGCGCGACGTGCTGATCGGCTGCGCGGGCACCACCCTGGCCGAGACCCTGCTCGGCCTGGTGATCGGCACGCTGCTGGGGGCGATGTTCGCCCTGATCATGGTGTTCTCGCCCCTGGTCGAGCGCTGGCTGATGCCGCTGGTGCTGCTCAGCCAGGCGGTGCCGGTGTTCGCTCTGGCGCCGCTGCTGGTGCTCTGGTTCGGCTTCGGCATGGCCTCCAAGGTGGTGATGGCCGTGCTGATCATCTTCTTTCCGATCACCGCCGCCTTTTCCGACGGCCTGAGGCGCACCGAAACCGGCTGGCTGGACCTGGCGCGGACCATGAACGCCTCGCCGCTGTCGATCATGCGCCGGGTGCGCCTGCCGGCGGCCCTGCCGTCCTTCGGCTCGGGCCTGCGCGTGGCCACGGCGATCGCGCCGATCGGCGCCGTGGTGGGCGAGTGGGTCGGCGCCTCCTCGGGCCTGGGCTACATCATGCTCAACGCCAACGCCCGCCTGCAGACCGACGAGATGTTCGCCGCCCTGCTGGTGCTGGCGCTGATGACCATCGTCCTCTGGACCCTGGTCGACCTGGCGCTGAAGCGGCTGCTCTATTGGTCGCCCGACACCACGGCCGCCGCGTGAGGCGTTCCCCCATCCTCCTGCTGGTCCTGGCCACGGTCCTGGCGCTGGGCGCGCCCGCGCGCGCCGCCGACAGGCTCACAGTGGTGCTCGACTGGCTGGTCAATCCCGACCAGGCGCCGCTGTTCGTGGCCCAGCACATCGGCGCCTTCGCCCGCCGAGGGCTGGAGCTGGACATCATCGCCCCCACCGACGCGGCCACGCCGCCGATCATGGTCGCCGCCGGCCGGGCCGACATCGCCATCACCTACCAGCCCCAGCTCTACATCATCCATGACCAGGGCTTGCCGCTGATGCGCTTCGCCACCCTGGTGGACCGGCCGCTGGACTCGATCATCGCCCCGCAAGGCGGCCCGGTGCGCAGCCTGGCCGATCTGCGCGGCCGGCGCCTGGGTTTCGCCGTGCCCGGCGTGGAGCAGGCGGTGGCGCGGGCCATGCTGGTCAACGCCCATGTGGACCCGGGCCAGGTGCGGCTGGTCGACGTCAATTTCCAGATCGTCAGCGCCCTGATGGCCCACCGAGTCGACGCCACCATCAGCGCCTATCGCAACAAGGAGCCGCACGAGCTGGCCCTGCATGGCATGCGCACCATCGCCTTCTATCCCGAGGCCTACGGCGTGCCGGCCTATGATGAGCTGATCTTCGTGGCCCGCCGCGAACGGGCCGGCGATCCGCGCCTGGTGCGGTTCACCGCCGCCCTGGCCGAGGGCGCGGCCTATCTGCGCGCCCATCCGCAGGAGAGCTGGCGCGGCTTCATCCACGACCATCCCGACCAGGACACGGCGCTGACCAAGCTGGAGTGGGACGACACGGCGCCGCGCTTCGCCTTCGCGCCCGGCCGGCTGGACCGCGATCGCTACGCCCGCTTCGGCCAGTTCATGGCCCAGGCCGGGCTGATCAAGCGCGCGCCTACGGTGGACGAGATCGCCGTGGCCACGGAGGCGCCATGAGCGAGGCGGGCGCCTGGAGGGCGATCGAGGCCGCCACCGGCGGTCTGGCGGTGCGCCATCTGGCGCGCGGGGGGACCGGCGCGCCGCTGCTCCTGGTGCATGGGATTGGGCCGGGCACGACAGGCGCGGCCAATTTCACGCCCTTGATCGAGGCGCTGCCCGGTGACGTGCCCCTGCACATGATCGACCTGGCCGGCTTCGGCGGCTCGGCCCGCAAGCCGGCCCAGCCGGGCTTCGACGTGGATCATTGGCTGGCGCAGATCGACGACGCCCTGGACCGGATCGGAACCCCGGCGGTGCTGGTGGGCAATTCGGTGGGCGGCGCCCTGGCGCTGAAGGCGGCGGCGCGGCGGCGCGACGTGCTGGCGGTGCTGGCGATCGGGGCTGCGGCCGCGCCCATGGCCCCGACGCTCGAACTGGCCGCCTTCTGGCGTGCGCCGCGCTCGCCGGCCCAGCTGGCCGAAGCGCTTCGGCCGATGACCGCGCACGGGGCCGAGCCGTCCGCGGCGGTGGTGGCCGAGCGCTGGCTCCCCTTCGCCGATCCGGCCTATGCGGCCTGGTTCGACACAATGCTCGAGCGTCCGGCCCAATGCCTCGCCGCCGCGGCGGTGACGCGCGAGGAGGCCGGCGCCATCCGCGTGCCCGTGCGCCTGCTGCATGGGCGCCAGGACCGCGCCTGCCCGCCCGCGCCGCTGTGCGCCTTCGTGGGCGAGGCTCTGCCCCAGGCCGATCTGACCCTGCTGGCCCGCTGCGGTCACAACGTCATCGCCGAACGCACGGCGGAGGTGGCTGCGGCCATCGAACTGATAAGAAAAAAAGGTCACTAGGTATGCGGACCATCTTGCTTTGCGGCCGACTGTTCAGCGGGACTGAAAGCGTCGCGCGCCGATCCCAGGCCCTGGTCATCGAGGGCGCGAAGATCGTCTTCGCCGGGCCTGCCGAAGCCGCGCCCAAGCCTGGGCCGCAAGACACGGTGGTGGACTACGGCCGCTACATGGTCATGCCAGGCCTGAGCGACCTGCATACGCACCTCTCCTATGGCAACGCCCGCTCCGAGGAGGAGGTCGACCTCTATCCCAGCTTGGAATACCGGACCCTGCGCGCCCTGGCCGCGGCGCAGCGCATGCTCAAGGCCGGCTTCACCGCCCTGCTGGACCCCGCCTGCGCCGGCCTGGTCACGCCGGCCCTGCGCGACGCGATCTTCGTCGGCCTTTTCTCCGGTCCGCGGATCACCTCCGCCGGGCGCGCGCTGACCACGCGCCAGGGGCTTTATGACTACTATCCCAGCTGGGTCGGGGTTCCGGAGTGCTCCACCGGCCAGTTGGTGACCTCCCTGCCGGAGGCGATCGAGGCCATCCGCCGTCAGACCAAGGACGGGGTCGACGTGATCAAGATCGCCATGGACGGCATCCAGGGCGGCAACTCCGGAGGCCTCTACGCCGCCTTCGACCAGGATGAGACCAAGGCCATGGTGCGCGAGGCTCACCGCCTGGGGCGCAAGGTGGTGGTGCATGCCCGCGGCCGGGAAGGCGCGCTCTATGCCGCCCGCGCCGGCGTGGACATCATCTACCACGCTTCGCGCATGGACGAGGAAGGCGCGCGAGCCGCCGCGGGAGAGGGGACGGCGATCTGCCCCTCGCTGCTGATGCTGGTCAACAACGTGCAGTACGCCCTGCCGGATGACCCGTCCTATGATTGGTGGCCGCACATCCAGCGCGGGGAGCTGGCCGACGCCTCCACCAGCCTGCGCCGCGCCTACGAGCTGGGCGTGACCTTCTATTCGGGGTCGGAGACCGGCTTCGCCATCACCCCCTATGGGGAATGGGCCACCCGCGAGCTGACCTTGATGACCCGCTATCTGGGCCTGCCCGCGGATCGGGTGCTGCGCATGGCCACAACCGAAAATCGTCGCATGCTGCGCGGCGGGCGGGACTTCGACAGCCTGGAGGCCGGCAAATTCGCCGATCTTTTGGTCTTCGATGGCGATCCGCTGAGCGACATCGCCCAGCTGGAGGAGAAGGCGCGCATCATCGACGTGTGGAAGGGCGGGGCGCGAGTGGACCTGCCGGACCTGCCCGTCGAGATGCCTCGCCATCCCAGCGAGGCGGCGCAGGGCTATTGGAACCGTCTCTACACCCGCCATTCCACCGGAAACACGGCGGCCATCTCAGCCGAGCTGGCCGGCCCATCGCAGGAGGAGGACGTCTCGTGAGGCCCGCCGCCGACACCGCCGCCCTGAACCGCTACAGCTTTCCGGCGGCCGATTGCAGCCGCATCCCCTACGGCATGTACCGAGACGCCGAAATCTACGCTCTGGAGCAGGAGCGGATTTTTCGCGGACCGGTCTGGAACTTCGTCGCCCTCGAGGCGGAGCTGGGCCAGCCGGGCGACTTCCGTGTGGTCGAGATCGGCGACACCCCGGTGATCGTCAACCGCGCCAAGGACGGGACGATCCACGCCATGGTCAACCGCTGCGCCCACCGCGGTTCGATCGTGCAGCGCCACCTGCACGGCAACACCAAGGTGCACACCTGCTGCTATCACCAATGGTCCTTCGACCTGACCGGCCGTCTGGTGGGGGTGCCGTTCCAGAAGGGCGTGGCCGGGGTCGGGGGCCTGCCGGCGGATTTCGACCGCGCCTGCCACGGCCTGCAGACGCTGAGGGTGGAGACGCTGTCGGGGGTGGTCTTCGCCAGCTTCTCCGACGCCGCCCCGCCGTTGCGCGACTTCCTGGGGCCGCTGTTCACGCATCAGGTCGAGCGGCTGTTCGCCAAGCCGGTCCGCGTGCTGGGCTATCAGCGCCAGCGGATCTTCGGCAACTGGAAGCTCTATACCGACAACCTGCGCGACCCCAATCACGGGGGCCTGCTGCACATGTTCCAGATCGCCTTTGGGATCGCCCGGCTCAACGCCACCGGCGGGGCCAAGATGGACGCCGACGGCAAGCACAACCTGTCTTGGGCCGCCCAGGGCGGACGCGCCCAGGCCGAGGCCAGCGCTTCGGACAGCGCCAACTACAGCGACACCGGCCGCGGCGATCAGAAGATCGGCCTGCGCGACCCGTCCATGCTGGTCTACCGAAAGGAGTTTCCCGACGAGCTGACCCTGGCCATCTCGTCCCTGTTCCCGAACGCCGCCCTGCAGCAGATCGGCAACACCCTGGCCGTGCGCCAGATCCGCACCCGCTCGGCCGACGAGTTCGAGATCGTCTCCACCTTCTTCGGCTACCAGGACGACGACGAGGACATGGTCCGCCACCGCCTGCGCAAGGCCAACCTGGCCGGGCCGGCGGGGCTGGTGTCGATGGAGGACGGCGAGGCGGTGGAGCTGGTCCACCGGGCCATCGTGCGCGACGCTCAGGAGCATTCGGTGGTCGAATTCGGCGGCCGCGGCGCCATCCGCGACCAGGACAACCTGGTCAGCGACGTGCCCATGCGCGGCTTCTGGATGCACTATTGCAAGCTGATGGGCATCGAGACCGCCGCGCCCGCGGAGGCCGCGGAATGAGCGCCGTCACGCCCGAGCTTCATCTGCGCGTCACCCAGCTGCTGGAGACCTATGGCCGGCTGATCGACGAGGATCGGCTGGAGCGCTGGGCCGAGCTGTTCACCCCGGACTGCCGCTACGAGATCATCAGCCGCGAGAACCGCGACCAGGGCCTGCCCCTGTCGCTGATGCTGTGCGACAGCCGCGACATGCTGGACGACCGCATCTATTCGCTGCGCAACGCCAACATCTTCAACATCCATAGCGACTGCCACGTCATCGGCCCGGCGCGGGTCCAGCCCGGCGCCGACGGTCTGGAGGCCAGCGCGGCCTACAGCCTGTTCCAGACCAACCAGGGCGGGGAGACGCGCCTGTTCAGCGTCGGCCGCTATCAGCTGGGCCTGGTCGAGCGCGACGGCGACCTGGCGATCCGCTCGGCCCTGGTCGTAGTCGACACCGGCGCCATCCTGACCCTGCTGGCCACGCCCATATGAGCCCGGCCCGCGTCACGCCCGCGCCTGCGCCGGCCGGCCTGGCCGCGCCCGTCGGCCACTATAGCCATGCGACCATCGGCGGCGGCCTGATCTTCGTCTCCGGCCTGCTGGCCCTGGACAGGGCCGGCGCGCTGGTCGGGGCTGGCGACGCCGGGGTCCAAGCCGCCTTCATCTTCGAGACCCTGGACGTGATCCTGGCCGCCGCGGGGGCCGGGCTGGCGGACGTGGCCAAGCTCAGCCTCTACCTGGTCGATCTCGCCGACCGCGGTGCTGTGAACGCCGCCCGGCGCGAGGCGTTCGGCGCGGTCAAGCCCGCCAGCACCCTGGTCCAGGTCGCAGGCCTGATCGGCGAGGGGACCCTAGTCGAGATCGAGGCCATCGCCGTCCTGCCGTCTGAGCCACCGCGGGGGAAGGACGCATGAACGCCCTGCAAATCTGGCCACCCATGCATGCCGTCGATGCGATCACCCTCCCCCTCGATGGAGGAGGGCAGGGTGGGGGTGTGCGCAGGACGTCGGGGCTGAGAACGCTGATGGACGCCGGCGTCTTCCAGTCCGATCTGTCACCGATCGCGGGCCTCACCCCCAACCCTGCCCTTCCCCCATCGAGGGGGAAGGGGTCTTCGGAGGCTTCCGCTTGAGCGCGATCAACTATCCCCTGGCCGTGGCCACCGGCATGACCCGCATCATCGAGGCGGGCGACGGGCCGCCGGTGCTGTTCGTCCACGGCCTGGGCGCGCGGGCCGACCGTTGGCGCACCACGGTCGAGCGGATCGGCGCCCAGGGCTTCCGCGCCATCGCCTATGACTTGCCCGGCCACGGGTTCGCCAGCAAGGAGGCTGAGGCGCCGGCCACGGTGCCGCAGATGTCGGCCTATCTGCTGGCGGTGATGGACGCCCTGGGCCTGGACAGCGCCGTCCTGGTCGGCACCTCCCTGGGCGCACACATCGTCGCCCACGCCGCGGTGCGTGATCCGGCGCGGGTCCCCGGCCTGGTGCTGGTGGGGGCGTTGGGCGTGTTGCCGATCGCGCAAGCCGTGGCCGAGACCATCGCGCGCAATGTCCGCGTGCGCGAGCGGGAGCTGTTTTCCGGCAAGCTCAACTTTGTCATCCACGACCCGACCATGATCACCGGGGCCATGATCGAGGAAGAGTGGCGCATGAACACCGCGCCCGGCGCCACCGAGGCCTTCACCCGCCTGGGCGACTATCTGGTGCATGGCATAGCCGGAGACTATGTGGCCGAGCAGCTGCGCGCCCTCTATCCGTCCGACAAGCTCCTGCTGGTCTGGGGCGAGGAAGACCGCGCCGTCCCGCTGTCGGTGGGCGAGGCCTGCCAGGCGGCCCTGGGCGCGCCGCTGGCGGTGATCCCCAAGGCCAACCATGTCCCCTATTGGGAGCAGCCCCAGGCCTTCGACGCCGCGGTGCTCCCGTTCCTGAAGGCGGTGCGCGCATGAGCGGGCCCCTGACCATGCGCGCAGTGCGCTATCTGGGGCCCGCCCAGCCGTTCGCCCTGAAGGCGGTGGCGATTCCTTCGCCCGGCCCGGGGGAGGTGCGCATCCGGGTCAAGGCCTGCGGGGTGTGCCGCACCGAGCTGCACCTGCGCGAGGGCCTGCTGGACCTGGGCCGGCGCGACTTCACCGTGGGCCACGAGATCGCCGGCGTGATCGACGCGGTGGGGCCGGGGGGCGACGAGGGACGCATCGGCCAGAAGGTGGTGGCGTACTACTATGTGGGCTGCGGCGACTGCGCCTATTGCCGAACCGGCGACGAGCACCTGTGCCCTCAGCCCAAGGCCCAGCCGGGCTTCACCACCGACGGGGGCTATGCCGAGGAGATCGTCGTCCCGGCGCGCAACGCCGTGCCGGCGCCCGACCATGTGGACCTGGCCGCCGCCGCGCCCATGGGCTGCGCCGGCTCGACCGCGGTGCACGCCGGCAAGCTGGCCCGGATGCGCCCCGGCGAATGGGTGGTGATCCATGGCGCGGGCGGGGTCGGTCTCGTCCTGCTGCAGTATGCTCGCCTGGCCGGGGCGCGGGTGATCGCCGTGGGCCTGGGGGCCGAGCGCATGGCCCTGGCGCGGAAGCTGGGCGCCGAGGCGGTGATCGACGCCGGCGAGAGCCCGGATGTCGCCGCCGACGTCATCGCCCTGACCGGCGGCGGCGCGGACGTGGTGTTCGAGCTGGTCGGGACCACGGCCACCATGAAGACGGCCATGAACCTGCTGCGCCGGCGCGGGCGCATGGTGATGATCGGCTACACCACGCAGACCTACGAGGCTCACCCGATCGAGCTGATCGTGCGCGAGCTGACGGTGATGGGCTCGGTGGGCTCGACCTTGCAGGACCTGCACGAGATCATGGACCTGCTCGGCCGTGGCCTGATCCGCTCGACCGTCGACATGACCCTCCCGCTGGAACGTTTCGCCGAAGCCCTGGAGGCGGTGGACTCCGGCCGCCTGCTGGGCCGCGTCGTGTTGATCCCCGATACGGAACCTACCGCCTGAGCCCTTGGAGGCGCCCATGTCCGGTCCGCTGCTGATCAAGAACGGCTTCGTCCTGACCCTGGACGACGCCGAGACCGCCTATCCCGACGGGGCGGTGGTGATCGACAAGGGTCGGATCGTGGCGGTGGGACCCAGCGACCCCCTGGCGGCGCGCTATGCGGGCGAGGGGGTGACGGTGATCGACGCCAAGGGCAAGGCGGTCATGCCCGGCCTGGTCGACCTGCACTATCATACCAGCGTGGCCAAGGGCTGGAACGACCACCTGCCCCTGCGCGAATGGCTGATGGCCTGCTGGTATCCGGTGGTGCGCGACATGACGCCCAAGGAGGCCTATTGGGCCGGGCTGCTCAGCTACGCCGAGTCGGTCAAGTGCGGCGTGACCACGGTCAACGACATGTACCGCAACGTCGAATCCTTGGCCGACGCGGCCGAGGCCATCGGCGTGCGGGCGGTGCTGGCCAATGACGTGGCCGACGACGAATTCGAGCTGGACACCCTGGACGACGTGCGCCGCGCCTTCGAGGCCAAGCATGGCGCGGCGGGCGGCCGCATCCAGGTGCGGGTGGGCATAGAGTGGTTGCCGATCGCCTCGCACGACCTGCTGCGCGGCGCGCGCAAGCTGGCCGACGAATTGGGCGCGGCGATCCATATCCACCTGTCGGAATCGCTGGACGAGGTCGAGAGCACCATCAAGCGCCTGGGCCGGCGGCCGATCGAGGCGGCCTATGACCATGGCCTGCTCGGCGACGATGTGGTGGCGGCCCACTGCGTCTGGACCACCGACGCCGAGATCGCGCTCCTGCGGGAGACCCGCACGCACGTCTCCCACAACCCCTCGTCGAACGCCAAGCTGGGCAACGGCATAGCCCGCCTGCCCGAGATGCTGGCGGCTGGGATCAATGTCGGCCTCGGCCATGACGCCGGAGAGTGCAACAACAGCGGCGACATGTTCGAGGTGATGAAGTTCGCTTCGCTGATCCATCGGGCGAACCGGGTCGACGCCAGCCTGCTGCAGGCGCCGGCCGTGCTGAAGATGGCTACGCGCAACGGCGCCAAGGCCCTGGGTCACGACAGCGGCGTGCTGGCGCCCGGCAAGCTGGCCGACCTGGTCCTGGTCGATCTCAACAGCGAGATGTTCACCCCCCTGCGGGCGGGCGACGCCCAGCACCTCTATTCCCATCTGGTGTTCGCCGCCAACGGCGGCTGTGTCGACACCACCATCGTCGGCGGCGAGGTGATCATGCGCGGCCGCAAGCTGACCAAGGTCGACGAGGCCGAGATCCTGGCCAGCGCCCAGGCCGCTTTCGAGCGCCTGGCCGCCTCCGTGCCAGAGCCGGAGCGCTAGGGTGGCCGGGCTTGGATCAAGTGAGGCGCGGACGGCTCACGCCCGCAGACGAGGACCCCGCCGGTGACCGGACCCATGCCGATTTTCCTGCAGCAGGTCGCCACCGACCGCTATGTCACCACCCTGACCTACATCTTCGCCTGCATCGGCGTGCTGTTCGACCTGTTCGCCCTGCTGCTGCTCGACGCCAGCAGCGTGCAGCGCAAGAATATCGTCGACACCGTCACCCAGCGGATCATCGCCGCCCTGATCGGCGGCGCGGCCTTCTTTCCCATCGGCTATGCGATCTGGAACCTGCAATTCTATCAGGCCCTGGGCGTGGCCCATCCCTTCCGGCAATCCCTGTCCGACTGGTGGTTCGGCGGGACCTACCTGACCCGCTTCGCACAGCACATCGACCCCAGCCTGGTCCCCAGCGCCGACACCCAGCAGGTGTTCCTGGCCTTCTTCTGCGTGTTCGGAGCGGTGACCGGCGCCTTCATCCATAGCGCGGGGCTGGAGCGGATGAAGGCCGCGCCCTGTTTCATCATGGCCGCCTTCGTCGGCGGGCTGATCGTGCCCGTGCTCTGCTATCTGAGCTATGGCCCCGTCGGCCCCTTGAGCAACGCCGGCCTGCACGATTTCGTCGGCGACTACGGCCTCTACATCTTCGTCGGCTGCTGGGCCCTGGTGCTGGTCAGGCGGCTGGGCCCGCGCCGCGAAATCCGCACGAACCCGGACTTCGTGCTGTTCGGCTCGGGGATCTTCTTCCTGCTGATCGGCATCCCGATGTTCGTGGTCGGCTGCGGTTTCCTGCAGCCGGGACAGGGCTATTTCGGCATCGCCATGAGCGAATCCGGCCTGGGGATCATCTTCGTCAATGTGTTCGCCGCCTTCGCCGGCGGCATCCTGTCGGGCGCGGCGATCGCTTACCGGATGCGCAATCCGGTCTATGCGGTGCTGGGGCCGATCTCCGGCTATGTGGCCTGTTCGGCCCTGCTCGACATCGCCATGCCCTGGCAAGCCATGGCCGTGGCCTTCTTCGCGCCGTTCATCACCGTGGGCTGCTCCAAGCTGATCGCCTGGTCCAAGCTGGACGAGCCCAAGATCACCGCCGTGGCCCTGGGGCCGGGGATCTACGGCGCCCTGGCTGTCGGCGTGGTCGGCCACGGCCTGCCCACCGGCGGCTTCTTCGGGATCACCCAGGGACCCTACGCCTTCCAGCACGCCCACATCACCGTGCTGGCGCAGGCGATCGGCCTGGTGGTGGTGATGGCCATCTCGCTGGGCCCGGCCTGGATCGTGGTCACCCTCCTGGACAAGACCATCGGCCTGCGCGTGTCGCCCGAGGTCGAGGCCATGGGCCTGGACGCCGCCTATTGGGGGGCGCGGCCGCCGGCCAAGGCTGCGGCGCCGGCCCTTGCGGACGCGCCGTCCGGCGTTCCCGCCGGCGCTGCGGCGCCGTGAGCGAGCAGGCTTTCCCGCTGGCTCTGGCGCGTGAGTTCCGCGCCGATCCGTTCGGGGCGCACAGCCCAGGCCTGATCCGGCTGCTCAACCAGTTCCGCTCCGGGCCGATCGAGGGGAAACACTGTCTGGTCTGCACCCAGCCCCACGCCGAATGGCGGCTTGCGCGATTGTCGGGCGTGCGCGGCGCAGCGCCGGCGATCGAGCACAACCGCGTCTTCCACAGCCTGGCCGAGGCCGAATGGGCGGTGTTCAAGCTGCGCTGGGAAGCCGCGGGCGGCCCGCCGCTGGACGACGAAGCATGACCCCTCTCCCTCTGGGAGAAGGAATGCGGAGAGGACGCGTTCATGACCAAGACCCTGCTGGGTTATAGCGACCGCTTCAGCGTGCGCCCGGGCGAGCCCATCGCCTTCAAGGTCTCCAGCGAAGCCGGCGAGGCCTTTGACCTGTCCATTGTGCGCGTCCTGCACGGCGACACCAATCCCGCCGGCCCCGGCTATGCGGAGACGCCCATCGCGGCGGCGGTGAACGGACGGTATCGCGGCGTGGCCCGCCGGGTTGAGGCTGGCTCCTATGCGGTGATCCCGGCTGCGCCGCCCTTGGCCGGCCTGGCCAGTTTCTCGGTGTCGATCAGCCTGTGGCCGACCCGCGCCGACGCGCCGCTGCAGGCCTTGATGTCGCTGTGGGACGCCGAGCGCGCCTGCGGCTTCGCCCTGCTGCTGGACGCCGAGCGCGGGCCGGTGCTGCGCCTGGGCGATGCGACGCAAGGGGCCGAGCTGGCGCTGGGCCAGCCCCTGGCTGCGCTGCGCTGGGCGAGGCTTTCAGCGCGCTTCGACGCCGAGACCGGCGAGGCCGCCCTGGCGGTCGAGGGGGCGGGCGGCGGCGAGACGGCCATGACCACCGTCCTGCGCGGCCTGGGCGATGTGAACGGGCCGCTGCTGTTGGCGGCCCTGCCGCGCGCGGGCGGCGGGCGCGAGGCCTTCTTCAACGGCAAGCTGGAGGCGCCCCGCCTGGACGGGCCGGGCGGAGTGATCGGCCGCTGGGATTTCTCGCAGGGGATCAACGGCGAGATCATCGAGGACGTAGGCGGCGCAGGCCTGCATGGCCAGACCGTTCAGCTGCCCGCCCGAGGAGTCACCGGGTCGAATTGGCGTGAGGCGCGCAACTGGGTCGATGCGCCCGAGCAATATGGCGCGATCCACTTCCACGAGGACGATATCGCCGACGCCGGCTGGCCCGACAGCGCGGTGTGGACACCGCCCGCCGACCTGCCCAGCGGGCTCTACGCCGCCAGGCTGACCACGACCCAGGACGAAGACTATATTCCGTTCGTGGTCGCCCCGCCGCTGGAGCCCATGGTCGGCGCGCATCCTGATCGCCGAACCGGAGCTGCTTCGGCGCGGGCGCAGCGGCTGCTGCTGATCCTGCCCAGCGCCAGCTACCTGGCCTACGCCAATGAACACCTGGCCATCGACGCGGCCCTGGCCGAGCGCGTGCATGATCACGTGCCGGCTTTCGGACCCAACGACCTATACACCGCCGCCCATCGCGAGCTGGGCGGCTCGCTCTATGATCGCCACAGCGACGGCAGCGGGATCATGATCTCTTCGCATCACCGGCCGATCCTGAACATGCGGCCCAAATACCAGTCGTGGCTGGGCGGCGGGACCCACTCGTCCCTGTGGCAGCTCAACGCCGACACCCATATCGTCGGCTGGCTCGAGCGGCGCGGGATCGCCTATGACGTGATCAGCGACGAAGACCTGCATCGCCACGGCCCGCAGATCCTGGCCGGCTATCGCTGTGTGATGACCGGCACCCATCCGGAATATGTGTCCACCGCCATGCTCGATGCGCTGGAAGGCTTCCAGGCCGAGGGCGGGCGGCTGATCTATATGGGCGGCAACGGCTTTTATTGGCGCATCGCCTTCCATCCCACCATCCCCGGCGTGATCGAGGTGCGCCGCTGCGAGGTGGGCAATGGCTGGATCACGCCGCCAGGGGAGTCGCACCAGGCCTTTAACGGCGAATATGGCGGCCTTTGGCGCCGGGTCGGCCGCGCGCCCCAGGCCCTGACGGGGGTGGGCTTCATCGGCCAGGGCTTCGATGCCTGCGGCTGGTTCCGGCGCACCGCCGAGAGCCGCGATCCCCGCGCCGCGTTCATCTTCGAGGGCGTCGAGGGCGAGGTGATCGGCGACTTCGGCCTGATCGGCGGCGGGGCGGCGGGCGTCGAGCTGGATTGCGCCGATCCGGCCCTGGGCACGCCGGCCCACGCCCTGGTGGTGGCGCGCTCGGAGGGGCACAGCGACAACTATCTGCCCACGCTCGAAGCCCTGCTGATCAATTATCTGGGGCAGGGCGCGAGCCAGAACGCCATGGTCCGCGCCGACATGACCTTTTTCGAAACGGCGGCCGGCGGGGCGGTGTTCTCCACCGGATCGATCGCCTGGGCCGGCGCCTTGTCGCACAAGGACGACGACAACGCCGTATCGTGCATCACCGCCAATGTGGTGCGGCGGTTCCTGGATCCGGAAGCCTTTCGCCCATAGCGCGTGATTGGGGCGGGCTCGCCGATTTGTATACTAGGGCGTCGGGCGTTCGCCCTCCCCCTCGATGCAGGGCTATCGCATATGGAGCCAGGGTTTTTATTTGCTCCCTTGCGAAGCGGG
>OUWB010043532.1_pt1 | contig 13505 bp, 13 predicted proteins | sample 1779821 | NCBI WGS metagenome assembly OUWB01 (sample SAMEA3914806, study PRJEB12502) | metagenome | biome: forest; material: soil | place: Canada | collected 2011-08-03 | depth 0.1 m
GCAACCCAGAAGGCGGTGTCGGAGACATGTTCGATCAATTCGGCCATAAGGGTTTCCCTGAGCGCTGTCCGAGGCTGCGCTGCGTCACGAGGCATATGCGTAAACCGGTTAGGGTAAAATGCCAATGAGCGCGTTCTTAGCGCATACGCGGCGGGCGCTCGCCCTTGCCAAATCGGCTCGGCACGTTGCGATCAGCTTGCCTTCTTCAGCGCCAGCACATGATACAGGATCAGGGCCGCGGCGGCCGAAAGCGCGATGCCGCCGAGCGCGAAATCACCGATATTCAAGGTCATATTGCCGGCGGCGATCACGGTGACCGCGCCAACGACCAGCATGTTTTTCGGATCCGTGAAATCGACGCGATTGTCGACCCAGATTCGCCCGGCCGCGGCGGTGATCAGACCGAAGACCACGATCGACAACCCGCCGATCAACGGCCCGGGAATGGTCTGAATGACGGCGCCGAACTTGGGCGACAGGCCGAGCAATATGGCAATCGCGCCGGCGGTGACGAAGGTCAGCGACGAGAAATTACGCGTCACCGCCATGACGCCCATATTTTCGGCATAGGTTGTGACGCCCGTACCGCCGGCTGCGCCCGACAGCATGGTGGCAAGTGCATCGGCGAGGAAGGCGCGGCCCAGGACGGGATCGAGATTGCGCCCCGTCATGGCGCCTATGGCGCGCACATGACCGAGGTTTTCAGCGACCAGGACGATGGCGACCGGCGCGATCAGCGTCATGGCGCGAATGTCGAACACCGGCGTCGCAAAGTGAGGCAGGCCGATCCACGCCGCTTGCACCACAGGCGAAAAATCGATGGCTTTGCCGTAGCCGGCGACATTGCACAGGCCGTAATAGAGGCCGTAGCTGAGGCCGCCGCCGATCAGGATCGGCAGGCGCGCCAAGGCTTTCGGCAGGAAGACCGCCGACAGGGCGACGCTGAGTACGGTGAACAGGGCGAAGCCGATAGCGAAGGGCGTCTTGCCGGCGTCACTAACCGCGACCGGCGCGAGATTCAGCCCGATCGCGGCGACGATGGCGCCGGTCAGCACCGGCGGCATCAGCTTTTCGATCCAACCGTGGCCGGCGACCATGACGATCAGCGCGATCAGACCATAGACCGCGCCGGCGGCGATGATCCCACCCAGCGCCAGCGCGATATGCGCGTTAGGGCCGCTGCCGCTATAGGCCGTGGCCGCGATGATGGGGGCGATAAAGGAAAAGCTGGAGCCCAGATAACTCGGCACGCGCCCGCGCACGATCAGAAAGAACAGGATCGTCGCCACGCCGGAAAAGAAGACGGTCGTCGAGGGATCGAAGCCGATCAAAAGCGGGCACAGTACGGTGCCGCCGAACATGGCGACGACGTGCTGCAGCCCGGCGATGGCGGTCTGGCCAGCCGGCAGCCGGTCTTCCGGATAGAGGAGGGTTTCGTTTCGCGCCATGTGCTGCCCCGTTCGACATGGTGATGAAACGTTTAAACTTAGGCCGAAAATGCATTCCGGCAAGGGCTATTTCGCGGCGCACAAACCGGGCGCCCGGCTCAGGATCGCCCGCGCGTCTTCGGCCAGCTGGCGCGTCAGATCGCCGGCCGCCAGACGGGGGCCGAGCGCGGCGGCCTGGCCCGACCACAGATTGGTGAAATCGTCGCGTCCATCGGCTTCGGCCCTGGCGCGCAAAGGCGCCAAGGCCTTGCCTGCAAAGGGAAAATGTGGCACCGCGGTATTCATCGGGCCGAGGTCGCGCATCAGCCGATTGACGATGCCGCGCGCCGGCCGGCCGCTGAACAGGTTGGTCAGCGCCGTATTGTCGTCGCGGGCGTGGGCCAGGGCGGCGGCGTGGCGCGGATTGAGTTTGGCCTCCGGACAGAACAGATAGGCGGTGCCGATCTGCGCCATGTGCGCGCCCATGATCAGCGATGCGGCCACGCCGCGCCCGTCGCCGATACCACCGGCGGCGATGACCGGAACATCAATAGAATCAACAATTTGCGGCAATAAAGCGAACAAGCCAACCTGGGTCGCGGCGTCCTTGGTCAGGAACATGCCGCGATGCCCGCCGGCCTCCGAACCCTGTGCGACAATCGCGTCAACACCTTGTTTTTCAAGCCATTTCGCCTCTGAGACCGTGGTCGCGGATGCCAGCACAAGCGCGCCCGTCGCCTTGACGCGGTCGAACAAATCCGGCGCCGGCAGGCCGAAATGGAAGCTGACGACGCTTGGTCGCGCGTCCTCGACCGCCGCGCAGGCCGCGTCATCGAACGGCAGGCGCAGCGCAAAGGGCGCCGTCGCATCCGAAGCCAGGTTTTCCTGGTCGAAATAGGGCCGCAACAGCTTACGCCAGGCGATTTCCTGATCGGGCGCGTCCGCTTCAACATCGTGGCAGAAGAAGTTGAGGTTAAAGGGTTTATCCGTTTTGGCGCGAATCCGTTCCACCGCCTGTCTAACACTGTCGGGCGACAGCAGGGCGCAGGCCAGCGAGCCCAGTCCGCCGGCATTCGACACGGCGGCGCACAGCTCGACGCTGTCCGACCCGGCCATCGGGGCCTGGATGATCGGCAGGTCGACGCCCAAGGTGTGCATCAGATCGGTCATGGGGATCACCTTCTACGGTTTCACTCGCCCATATGGTCGGTTTCCGAACGGAATTTGAGCCCGCGCCTACTGCGGCGAAAAGAACTTTTCGCCCGGACGCGCCTTGAAGGGCGCCGGCGGCGCATGCACCGAGTCGAGCAGGGTGTTGAAAATCGTCGTCATATAGGAATCATAGGCGGAATCGTGGCTCGCCCCCTTCTGCCAGGCACACATGGCGACCGCCGTGACGAAGCCCTCGGGCTTGGTCGCGACGATTTCCATGGTGGCGCCCGCCGCGGCCGCTGAGGCCCCTTCGGTCCGTGTATGGATGGACCAGCCGTCACGCTCGCTGGCCGCGCCGGAGAAGGCCGCCACGCGGCCGACGATGGCCTGGCCGTCGGGCTGAGCCGTATCGGCAAAGGCCATGCTGCAATTGGTGCTCGACGCGCCATCGAGGGCGGAGGGGTCCGGCACGTCGTAGACCGCCATCGCCACGGGCGGCCTGAAATCGAACTGGATCGCCTTCCAGTCGCCGGGTACGGCAAACCCGAGGGCGCCGCGGTTGCTGACCAAGGTCGTCTGCTGGAACCCGTCCGCGCGGGTCAGGACGCCGACGATCTGGCTCATCGACGGTGTATCATCGGCGTGCGCCATTGGCGCCAGCGTAGCGGCGCCGAAGAGCACGACAAAAAGCGCGGCAATGCTTCGCATGAGATCCCCCTGGGTTGGGGTGGCACTTAACGCGGCTTATGGGCGCCGCGCAAGCCCGGCGCAATCGTCAACAATTGACGTTCGCGCGGGCCCAAAGACGGCGTTTCCGGTCGTGTCAGGCGGGTATTGGCTTGTCGCTTAGGCTTCGACGCTGTCGGCATTGTCGCCGTCGATGACCTCGGTGTCGATGCCGGCGCGCAGAAAGGCCGGCAGATCGGCATCGTCACGGGCGGCGGCGGTGATGATGTGCTCGAGATCGGCGCGCGCCTTGAACTGATCTATGTCGCCGCGCGCGAACAAGGTCAGGATGCCGTCGATATGGTGATTGAGCGCCTTCAGGTCGTCTTCGTGCAGGTCCAGGGCCATGGGGTGTCTCCTTCTGTCACGGAAGATGGGGAAGGCGGAGTAAAGAGGCAATGGGGGCGAGAGGATGGCGGACAGAGTGAGATTCGAACTCACGGTAGGCTCACACCTACGGCGGTTTTCAAGACCGCTGCCTTAAACCACTCGGCCATCTGTCCTTGAACCTGCAAGGGGAAGGCGCTTGTAGCGCGTGTCCTTCGGCCTGCCAAGCGGCGGATGGGATTTTTTCGACAGCGCTCTACGGCGGTTTTGACGCGCCGCGTTTTACGCGGCTTGCCCTTCGGGCGCCTCCGCTACGCTACGGCGTCGCGCGGCCTTTCGGCCCGCGCCAAGACCGCTGCCTTAAACCTCCAATCCCATCTGTCCTTGAACCTGCGAGGGAAGGCGCTTGTAGCGGGTATATCGGAGTCTGCCAGGCGTGCTGTGGAATTTTTCGACATGCCAAGATGACGGGAGAGAAGTCCTTCCTCTTTCCTGTCGCGTCGCGCTTCCGGATTGACGCATTTCGATTAGACCTTTCCTCCGATGCGAGCGTAGCGATGCGGGGGAGCGGGGCGCCCCGTGGCGTGGCATCGCAAGCCCGCAGGGCGCGTCGATGATGGAGGGGGCCAATTCCACCGTCGGAAAGCCCCCTCCGACGCGGACCTCGCGCTGCGCCACCTCCCCATTTTAACAAAATGGGGAGGAGAAAAAAAGGAGCCTTCCGGTCGCTTATCTGCCGCGTTTTAGGCCATGTGACCCCGTGTGCGGCCGGCGCGCCTGTACAGCGCCACGCCAAATGCGAACACCCATGCGAGCCAGGGGATCAGGGTCGAACGCTGGATAGCACCGATCCAGGCGTGCAGCGGGGTCGACGACAGTTGAGCCGCTTTGAGAAAGCCGATGCCGATGACCATCGCTATCCCTACAAACAAAGTCCACCATCGAAACCAGCGCCAATCGGGCGCCTTGCTGAAATGGCTGAAGAACGCGAAGCAGCTGACAGGACCCAGCCCGAACACGATCGCGCCCAGCAGGTAATGTATCTTGCTGTGCGCGCTCATCAAAGCGGGCGGGACCGTCACCGGATCCATCACGAACGGGCCTGAACCGACGAAGCCGATGGCGATGCACGCCAATATCGCTACGCCGACGGTTGCCGATTTCCCCAACTCCGCGGCTACCCCGCGCGCAAACACCAGGAGCAGCACGCCCAGCGCGATGAAATTGACGATTTGAATGAAGCCGCGCGGCCCTAGCGACAGCGCGCTGATATACATGCCGGCCGGATCATAACCCGGGCGCAGCCAGCCTTCGATTGTGAAGACCGCAACGAAGAGCAATGTGCCCAACATCCCGGCCAAGGCGCCCGCGCGTCGATAGATGTCCATATCCGACCCTTGCGAGGCTTCGACCTTGAGTATCCGTTCTATACCGCGGGCTGGCGTGTCTCAAGGTTCACCGCCATGGCTTCAGGACCATATAGTGCGGCGGCTGCGTACGGCGCGTCGAGCGCACCGCGATCAGCCCGCGCCGCGCCAGATGCGCTACAGAGCGCTGCACGGCCGTCTTGGACAGGCCTGTGGCCGTCGCCAGGTCCTGCAGGCTGATCCGCGCTTCGCCAGGCGCGGCGCAGAGCCGCCACAGCGCCAAATACAGGATATAGGCCCCCGGCCTGCGGTCCTCACCGACCAATTCGGTCATCAACGAGTCCAGAACATAGGTGTCAATTGGCTGTGTTGTCATAAAGACTATAGCTTTCGGGGTGTTATTTTAGCGAATTTCGTGGCTAGTTCAGGTGAGGAGTCTCTCCAAGGATAATGAAATTCAACAGTAAATTAACCATAATACAAAGGTAATACCTCACCGCCGCCCGCTCGATCGTTCAAGACCGCAGTCGCGCCGCGCTTACGAATCCGCTCCGTGTTCGCCATTCGCGACCCCCGGCGCCGCCCGCTCGATCGCTTGGGCGATGCGCTCGGACAATTCCGGGTCGGAAACGGCGCGCGCCAGGGTCACGCCACCGCTCAATAGAACCAAAAGGGCGATAGCGCGGTCCTCGCGCTCTGACCTTTCGCCCTTCAGGCCCTCCGCGGCGTCCTCGATGATGCGCCGGAGGGCCTCGGTATAGGCCTGGCGCGTCTCCAGATCGGCGCGAATGACATCCATGGACAGGCTGGGGAGGGCGCAACTGGCGCCAAGATCGCAGGTGCGCTTGTAGCCGAGATAATAGGCGGCAAAAGCCATGACCCAGTCCTTCGGCCAGTTGGTTTTCAGCTCGGAAATGCTGTCACGAAGCTCTTGCAGTCCCTCCAGAACCGCTACGCGGAAGGCCTCGCTTTTGGATGTAAAATGACTGTAAAACGCGCCATTGGTCACGCCGGCGGCCTTGGTCAGGGCGTCGATGCCGGCGCCGCCAAAGCCTTCTGTACGGAAGGCCTGTCCGGCCGCTGCCACGACGCGTGTCCGCGTTTCCTGTTTATGTTCAGCGCTATAGCGCATAGGTGACCTTTTATGGAGTAAACGCTCTCTTTCTAGATTCGAATAGAGAGGGAGCGGTATTTATAGATAGAGAGCGATTGATGTGTATTACACACCAGCCGGCCAAGGGCAAGGCTGTGTCGGTCTGTACACGATCTTGAGCGCCCTCCAGGCGACACAGCGGAGAGGGTGCGCTCCTATCCGGCCTTGGGCATTCCGCCTCCGTCTGACCGGCCTTATTGCAGTCGAAAATCTCGACAAGGGCGGGGTCATTCGCATAGGGCATCACGGCCGCGTAGTGGAGCTGTCGCGCGGCGCGATCCGGGCGCACGCCGTTTTTGGCCCACCGCTGCCCGAACCTATCGCCTGGGCGATGGCGAACGCCAAAAATCGGGCGGATTGGTGATTTCGGCGCGAATTTTACTGGAAAAAGGGCGCTTTCGAGCATCGTCTGGCGCCGGCGTGAGATCGTCGTTGCACGCCTGTACGACTATGAAATATCTATTTTAATTCAGTGTATTCCACAAATTATCTGTACCTTGTATGGCCATGAAATCTGTGCAGCGAGCGCCCAAATGCTATAGTTTTAATAGAAACACAACTAGTTTAAATCACGCCCTCGCGCGGCGATCACTGCCCAGGTGGGCCGCGATCGTCGGAGGGTGGCTCTTATTCTGTATCTATTACAGTAGTGGTTAAGTGCCTGACGCGTTGAAGCGTGAATCCAGGCGAAGGACTTTGGAGACGGCGAGGGGCTCGTCCAAAACGGCCGGGCGCGCTCTGTGGCGAATTTGGCGCGGCGAGGGCCGATCCGCGTACGCTTGGCGCGCCGTACGCAGGGCGTGTGAGTCTCAGTGCTTTTCGTAATGACCGGCCGCCTGGGCGGCGGGTCAGTCGACGACCTTCACCGTTTTGCCGGTCTTGGCGCTCTCACGCGCCGCGTCGAGAATCTTCATCACCAGAAGATTGGTTTCGACGGACGACGGATCATAAGGTTCGGGGACGACATCGCCGCGAACCACGGCCGTGAAATAGGTGAACGGGTCGTCGTAAGGGTGTGACCGATCCGAGAGGGTCCGCGCCTGCGATGTAGCATCGTTGCTACTTTGTGTGCGCAGGTGATATTTGTCGTTGGCGATGATCTGCCCGCCGGTGGCGTACAGCTCCATATCCTTGCGCCCGACCGGCCAGTCCCACGACGCCTCGATGATGCCCTGCGCATCGCGATAGTCGACGATCACCGTGGCGTCGTCATCGACCTTCGGATAGGTCGCCCGTTGAAAATGCCGCGTCACGGCGGTCACGCTTAGCGGTGTCTCTCCCTTTGTCAGCCACGTCATCAGGTCTGCGCCATAACAGCCGAAGTCGATGATCGCACCGCCGCCGTTCTGTTTCGGGTCAGTCAGCCAGGCGAAGAATTCCTTGCTAACGCCGATCCTGGACGGACCCGCATGACCGTCGTGGAAGACCATCTTGCGGACGGGACCGAAATTACCCTTGTCGAGCAATGACTTGACTTCGACGCCCGTCGGATACCAAGTCGTTTCATAATTGGTGAGCAGATGGATGTGGTTGACGCTGGCCAGTCGGGCCATCGTCTTCGCCTGCTTGAAATTCAATGCCAGCGGCTTTTCGACCATGACATCAACGCCCCGCGGCGCGGCGATCTCGACAATATGGAGATGATCGGCAATAGGCCCAAAGCCCGTGACGGCAACCGGATGGGTCTTGTCGAGCATGGTCTTCATGTCGTCATAGACGAGATCCATGCTGAGCCCGTATTTTTTTACGTAACGTCGCGCCAGGTCCCGGTTTGGCTCGACAATGCCGACGATACGGATGTCACCGCGGCTATCGCTATTGAAAACATTGCCAACGTGGTCGTGGGATAGCCCGATAACCCCGACGGTCATGGGTTCACGCGCCGGCGCCTGAGGCGGCGCCGGCACATCCGGCGCCCTGGTTTGGGCAAACGCCGGCGCGCCCGCGGCCATTGCCCCCGAAACCGCTAAAAAGACGAGTGCCAAACCGATCGGCCGGCTCAGCCGACCAAGGCCGGATTTTTCCATAGGACGTTTCCTCTATGGTTTTTTATCGCTGTCATGACGTCGATATCATTTGTGGCGCGAACTTCGAAATCGAAACGAAGGCGTGCGGACGGCTCACGGACATGTCAGTGCGCCAGGGGCGGCGGCCATGATATAAAAATCTTAATCAAGATTTTTCATTTTTGGCCTAAAGTGTTCATTGCGTTCCCAACAGTACCCCGCCGGAAAAGCCACCCGATGACCGCGCCCAAGGGTCTTTCCTTTCCCTCCGTACCCGCTCTTATCGCGCTGATTTCATTCAGTTTTCTAGGCGCGTGCGCCGGCGTGCATCCCCATTATGACGCGCGTGGCGCCGAGGGTGGACCCGTGGCGTCGGACGCCCATTACCGGTCGTCGACGCTTCGCCCCTATACGGTACACGGCCAAACCTACTATCCTGAAATTCCGCGGCCCGGCTTTGTCGAGACCGGCCTCGCCTCGTGGTACGGCTATGAAAGCCCGTCGCACACCACGGCCGACGGAGAGGTTTTCGACACCGACCAGATCACCGCCGCCCATAAGACCTTCCCTTTGCCGTGTATCGTCGAGGTCACCAATCTCGACAATGGCAAGACGATCCGCGTGCGCGTCAACGACCGCGGACCCTTTGTCGACGGCCGTATCATGGACCTGTCGCGGGGTTCGGCCAAGGCGCTCGGCGTCTACGGCGCCGGTACGGCGCGGGTGAAACTGACCTGGCTCGGCCCGGCGGATGCCGTTTCGGCGACGCCGACCTATGTCGCGCGCAACGATCCGGATGCGCCGCCGCCGACACCCGATGGTGATGACTTCAACTATATTGTGCAATTGGGCGCCTTTTCGCAGTCCGACAATGCCAGCAGCGCCCAAAGCCGCATGGATGGCGCTCGCGTCGACCGGCGCGGCGATCTGTACATCGTTTATTTGGGGCCGTTCAAAGGCGCCGGCGCCGCCGAAAGCCGCCGCCAGGCAGCGATCGATGCCGGATTCCAGGGGGCGATCCTGAAGAAGTACGAGTAGCGGCGGACAAGGTATTTCTTGCCACGAAAAACACGAAAAAAGTCGAAAAGACACGAAATTCAGGGATTGGTTGAGCCTTGTGCGAAAGCGCTTTGATAAGGCGCTTCGCGCTGAATGCCCTGCCGCACGGATTTTCGTGTCTTTTCGACTTCTTTCGTGTTTTCGTGGCAAAATCCTTTCTTCGGCCAGTCATATGCACGCAAGGCGCCGAAGAAAATGCCTTTCCGCCGCCTCAAAAGACCGCTATTTCCAAAGCGTGAACACGCTATCCGAACATGAACAACGCGGCCGTTTCATCGCCTTCGAAGGCGGTGAAGGGGCCGGCAAATCGACCCAGGTCAAGGCCTTGGTGGCGCGCCTGCGCGGCCGCGGCCTTGAGGTCGTGCAAACGCGCGAACCCGGCGGATCGCCGGGCGCCGAAGCCCTGCGCGACTTGCTGGTCCAGGGCGATGCCGGACGCTGGTCGCCCTTGTCCGAGCTTTTGATGATGTATGCCGCGCGCTCGGACCATCTCGAAAAGGTCATCCGGCCCGCCCTGGCGCGTGGCGCCTGGGTCGTCTGCGATCGCTTCGCCGACAGCTCGCGCGCCTATCAAGGCGCCGGCGGCGGGGTGGCGCCCGCCTTTATCGAACAGGTCGATCGCGCCGTCGTCGCCGACACCCAACCCGATCTGGTCGTCGTCATGGACATGCCGGTCGAGGCCGGCCTATTGCGCGCCCTATCGCGCGGCGACAAGGAAAACCGGTTTGAATCCAAAGGCTTGACGTTCCACGAACGGCTGCGTCGGGGCTTTCTCGACCGCGCTTCCGCCGTGCCGGGCCGCTACCGCGTCATCGATGCGGCGCGCGCCATCGAGGCTATCAGCATCGATGTCTGGGACGCGGTTCAGCATGCATTCGTCGAACTGCAGGCGGGTCAATGAGCGAAGAGATCGTCTCTCATCCGCGCGACAGCTTTGCCTTCGAGCACGGCGAAGCCCTGGATATCGCCTTTTTCAACGCCTATGAAAAAGGCCGGCTGCATCATGCCTGGTTGCTCACCGGCCCACAGGGGCTTGGCAAGGCGTCGTTCGCCTATCGCTGTGCGCGCTTTCTGTTGGGCCGCGAGCGCGACCAGGCTTTCGGGCCGCTCGGCATGTCGCCCGACGATCCCGATGTACGCCTGATTTCGGCGCAATCGCATCCGGATTTCCTGGTCCTGGAGCGCGAGGTCGAGGGCGGCCGGCTGAAGAAGAATATCAGCGTCGAAGCCGTGCGTGAGATCGGCGAATTCTTCTCCAAGGCGCCGTCGCGCTCGGCCTATCGCGTCTGCATCATCGATTCCGTCGACGATCTGAACCTCAACTCCGCCAATGCCTTGCTCAAGATCCTCGAGGAGCCGCCGGCCAAGGGCGTCATCTTTCTCATTTCGCATTCGCCGGGCCGCTTGCTGCCGACCATTCGCTCGCGCTGCCGGCGGCTGGGCTTTGCGCCGTGGACTGACGCTCAGGTTGCAGCTTTCGTCGATCGCCGGCTCGACGAGGTCAGCGACGAGGATCGTTTTCGCCTCGTACATTTGGCGCATGGCGCGCCCGGCCGGGCACTGACGTTGATGGCGGAGGGCGCGCTGGAAATCGACGCCTTTGCCGGGCGCCTGCTGGAAAGGCCGGCCATGCCGCGGCCGGAACTGGCGGCGGTCGCCGCGACCTTCAAGGGCAACTCGGCGAAGATGGATGGCGCGCGACGCTTTGCGACCTTCGTCGACTGCCTGGGCGAGCGGCTGCGCGAACGGGCCCTGTCGGCTGAGACATCACTTCAAGCGGATCGACTGTCGCAACTTTGGTCGAAGATCAGCTTATCCACAGGAGAGGTTGAGTCTGTCAATCTTGATAGGAGTGACTATTTTTGGTATATTTTCAATGAATTGAGTGAAGTTATATAAGATTTGGACTGAGATTATGGTTGATTGGCGATATATTGACTCCCACGTGAATCTTCACGCGCCGCAGTACGACGATGATCGGGCGGAAGTTATCGATCGGGCGCATGCCGCAGGCGTCGAGTTGATGGTCAATATCTGCGATCGCGTGTCCAATTTCGCGGCGGTCTACGCGATAGCTGAGCACCATGAAAACATCTGGGCGACCGCCGGAACCCATCCCCATGAGGCGCGCGAGGACCCGAATTTGAGTGTGGAGACGCTGCTGGACCTGGCGCGGCGGCCCAAGGTCGTGGGGGTCGGCGAATGCGGTTTGGACTTCCATTACGACTATAGTCCGCGCGAGATTCAGGCCCGAGTCTTCCGCACGCACGCCGCCGCGGCGCGTGAAAGTGGCTTACCTTTGGTTGTACATACGCGCGAAGCCGATGCGGAAATGACGCAGATCCTCGAAGAGGAGTACGCCAAGGGCCAGTTTACTACGTTGCTACATTGCTATACGTCCGGTCCCGAGCTGGCCAGGCGCGCAGCCGCCATGGGCGCCTATTTTTCGGTATCGGGCATCGCCACCTTCAAGGCGGCACAGGCGGTGCGCGACATCATCAAGGATATGCCGGCCGATCGCATCATCGTCGAGACCGATTGTCCGTATCTGGCGCCGATCCCGATGCGCGGCCGCCGCAACGAGCCGGCTTTCGTGCCGCATGTCTATGAAAAGCTTGCCGAGATTCGCGGCTGGAGCTTAGATGACACCCGCGAGCGGACGCATGACGCCTTCTTTCGCCTGTTCAGCAAGATTCCAAGATGAGCCAGACACTCTCCGTGACCATATTGGGTTCCGGCTGTTCGACCGGCGTGCCGCGCTCCGATGGCTACTGGGGCGCGTGCGACCCGGAAAACCCGAAAAATCGCCGCTCGCGATGCTCGGCATGGTTCGCTCTAAAAGATAGTGAAACCAAAGGCTTGACCAGCGTCCTGGTCGATACGTCGAGCGATTTCCGCCAGCAGGCCTTGGCCAGCGCCATGCCACATATCGATGCCATCCTGTGGACGCACGATCACGCCGACCAGGTCGGCGGCATAGACGATATTCGCGCCTTCACCTTCGTGCATGGCCCCATTGACGGCTATGGGGACCAGGCCACGATTTCAACGCTAACGAACCGATATGCTTATGTTTTTTCAGGAAATTTTGGCTATCCACCCATCTGCAGGCACCACCATATCCCGCCGCACGGCGTACCCTGGGTCATTGAAGGGCAGGGGGGCACCCTACCCGTTTTGACCTTCGACCAGATCCACGGTCCGATTAAAAGCGTCGGCTATCGCGTCGGCGACATCGCCTATTCCAGCGATATCTCGACCATGCCCGAGGAAAGCTTTGCCATGCTGGACGGCCTGAAACTGTGGATCGTCGACGCTATGCGCTACAAGCCGCATCCGACGCATTCGCATATCGAGCAAACGCTTGACTGGATCGCGCGCGTCAAGCCGGATCACGCCGTTATCACCAATCTGCATCAGGACGTCGATTACACCGCGGTCAAGGCGCTTTTGCCGCCTAATGTCGAGCCGGCCTATGATCAGATGCAATTTATCTTCGATATATAGTGTCTTAAGTCAATGGATTAACACCATATCCTGAGTCGTGACATGCGTTGACGATCAACTATGGACGAACGGTGGATAAGTTAATGCCAAAATCGCTTGTAAGCGAAAATCGGCTCTGTGGCGCATTTGGTGTATTCGGACGCACATCGATACGTCTGGATTTGCCACAGGCGACATCTTGCGTGAAGCGTCTTCCTTCAGTGTTTTGGCTTCGACGAGTTCCGTTTCCGTGCTTCCGTGGCCAAAATTTTTCTTCCATTTCCGCGGCTCCGAATAAGACAGGATTAGCCACGGAAAACACGGAAGGCACGGACTTCGCGCAAATCGGCCAATTTCCAATGAGCCGCTCGAAGAAAGGCGCTATGCGCGGTATTTGCAAAACGGCTCTGTGGCGAATTTGGCGATGCTAAACGCATTATAGTGGATAGTGGCGCTAAGCGCGTCAGAGCGTAAACCGGCCGATCCGGGCGTCTACATTTCCCATAATATTTATTATGCGAGAAATGGGTGTAGCCGCCATTTAGTAATGTCGCACCTGTGCCAGTTAGAAATGGCACCCTCCCGCATTTTCGTGGGAGGCCCTCCAGGTGACGTTGCATATCATGAGCGACAAAGAGCTGGCCAGGCTTGAAGTCCTGCGCGATCTGACGAGCGGCCGGCTGACGGCGTCGGCGGCTGCCGAGCTTCTGGGATTGGAGCGCCGGCAGGTCCAGCGCCTGGCCAAGGCCTATCAGGACCAGGGCGCAACCGCCCTCGTGTCCAAGAAGCGCGGCCGACCGAG
>OUWB010006148.1_pt1 | contig 13488 bp, 9 predicted proteins | sample 1779821 | NCBI WGS metagenome assembly OUWB01 (sample SAMEA3914806, study PRJEB12502) | metagenome | biome: forest; material: soil | place: Canada | collected 2011-08-03 | depth 0.1 m
CGCCGCCGCCGCCTCCGCCGCCGGCTTACGAGGCTCGCGAGTTCATCGTCTACTTCGAGTTCGACAAGTCGGACCTGACGTCGGACGCGCAAGCGGTCGTCCAAGCCGCGGCTGATTACGCCAAGGCCGGCAATGCCGCCCGCGTCGTGATCGTCGGTCACACTGACACCTCGGGCTCGGTGGCCTATAACCTGAAGCTCTCGGAGCGCCGCGCCAAGACCGTCGCTGACGCGATGGCTGGTCTGGGCGTCGATGCCTCGAAGCTCGCCGTCGACTGGAAGGGCAAGTCCGAACCCGCCGTTGCCACTGGCGACGGGGTCAAGGAACCGCTCAACCGTCGCGCCACGGTCGACATCACGTTCTAATCGGAACGCTGTCTGAGCTAAAAAATGAGAAGCCCGGCCTGAAAAGGCCGGGCTTTTCTATGTCCGGTCCGACATGAAATCGCATCGTAGTGGCAACTGGGCGCCCTTAGGGCGTGTTCCAAAGCTGCGGCGCGTCATTTTTTCATTATTTTGCACTGCCGAAGGCGGCCGTGACTGTGATCGAATCGCATCACAACTAATGGCCGCCAGGGCCCCAAAACCGCTATATATGGGCCGGAAATCGCAGGCGTTTTGTAATATTTGGAAATAATATTGCCGTTCCCGGGTCTATTGCGGCGCAGCAACTGTGGCAATAAGAGCGCATCCGGTTTCCCATGTGACAAGTGTCATAAAACCGTAGCTGTTTTCGCTCAAAAAACGGCGGAAAAGCGTCTAAGGATTAGTTAATCCCTGTAAGCGAGCGCGCGGTTCAAAAAAAATCGCGGCTAATCCGAAATCCTAGCGATTCCGGAACGGGGTAGCTTTTGCGCAATTCAGTTTTGTAACCTGGAGAGGGGATACTCCGATATGAAGACCAATAAATCCATTATTCTGGCCGGCACGGCGCTCGCGGGTACCGCGGTCGCGACCCTGTTCGCCGGCGCCGCCATGGCCCAGTCGACCGGTTCGCAAGCCGTCGAAGTCATCATCAAGGGCGGTCCGCGTTCGACCGGCGGCCTGGCGGTTCAGACGAACCAGGCCAAGGATCAGTCGATCGTCAACAAGGACTACATCGCGCGCGAAGTCGGCACGGCGAACTTCGCCCAGGACATCAACCTCCTGCCGGGCGTCAACTACACGTCGGAAGATTCGACGGGCATGCTCAGCGGCGACTTCCGCATGCACGGCTTCGACGGCGCCCACGTTTCGGTGACGGTCGATGGTACGCCGCTGAACGATACCGGCAACTACGCCATCTATCCGGGCGAATATATCGTCGCTGAAGCGACCGACCATATCACCGTCAATATGGGCCAGACCGAAGTCGACAGCCCGACGGCCTCGGCCATCGGCGGCACCGTCAACATCATCAGCAAGATTCCGGATGCGACGCCGAGCATAGACATCAACCCGCAGGTCGGTTCCTACGACTTCAAGCGCTTGTACCTGGGCCTCAACACCGGCGCCTTTGGCCCGACCGGTCTGCGCGGCTATATCAGCTTCAACGACGCCGACGCCAACAAGTGGCGCGGCGACGGTCAACTGAAGCGTTGGGGTTCGGACGGCCGCCTGTATCAACCGATCGACAATGGCGGATTCCTGAGCGTCGCCTACACCTGGGCCGCGGAACGCAGCGACTTCTATTATGATGGCTCGCTGTCGCAGCAAGCCCAATATGGCTACGATTTCGATTACAATACCGCCTGGGCGCCGGAAACGGCCGTCGCGGGCACTGCGGACAAGGTGCCGACTCCGGCAGGCGTCGGCGGCGCGGCGGGCAACGACGCCAACTTCTGGGCGCTGCACCCGAACCCCGTCGATTTCGGTGATATCCGTGGCCAATCGAAGTTCAATTTCGGCGACAAGTCGACCCTGACGGTCGATCCGTACTTCTTCTTCACCATCGCCAACGGCGGCGGCACGACATCGCTGAGCGAAAGCGATCCGCGCTTGATCGGTTCGGCCACAACCTTCGCGACTTGTAAGACCGGCTCGGCCAAGAAAGGTGTTGACCTGAACGGCGACGGCGATTGTCTGGATACGGTTCTGGTCTATTCGCCGAGCAATACCGAGACGCATCGTTACGGCATCAACACGTCGTTCATCTACCGCTTCACCGATACGCAGACCCTTCAGGCGACCTACACCCTGGATTATGGCCGTCACCGCCAGACCGGCGATATGACGACGATCGACCCGAATACCGGCGATCCGGCCAATGTCTTCGGTTCGAAGCCGGGCTACGGCGCGCCGATCCTGGCGGCCGATGGTTCGCAGCTCGAGACCCGCAACCGCTTCTCGATCGCCAAGCTGAACCAGTTCTCGCTGAACTATGTCGGCCGTTTCATGGACGACAAGCTGCACATCAATATCGGTGTCCGCGATCCGCACTTCGAGCGCGATATCAACCAGTACTGCTATACCTATAACGGCAGCACGGCCTATTGCGACTCGATCTCTCCGGCCCTCATCGCCTCTGACTTGGCGAAGGATAATGCCGCGGGCGGTGCGCCGAACTCCTATGCGACCAATCTGGACAAAGACTTGTTCGCTGGCGCCAAGACGATCAAGTACGGCCCGAATGGCCTGGCCAACTTCTCCATGCCCTTCGCGGAAACCTTCAAGTTCACCAAGATGCTGCCGAACGTCGGCGCGTCCTTCGATTTCGACGAGCATAACCAGGGCTATGTAACGGCCTCGGAAGGCTTCTCGGCGCCGAAGACCGACGACCTTTACGTTTCGTCGACCGAACTGGTGCAGCCGGAAACCTCCGACAATATCGGTGCCGGCTATCGCTACAAGAACTCTGTGTTCAACGCCTCGGCCAACCTGTGGGCCTCGACCTGGAAGAACCACATCGTCCAGTCGGTCGACCCCACCGATCCGACCCTGTCGATCGACCGTAACGTCGGCGAGGTCAAGCTCTACGGCCTTGATCTCGAAAGCGGCTGGAAGGTCACGCCGAACTTCACCCTCTACGGTTCGGCCGCATTTACCCACAGCGCTCTGCAGAACAACTATGTTGTCTCGATAACGCCGACGGGCTCGTCTGTACCGGTTTCGGTTCCGCTGCCCGTCAAGGGCAAGGAACTGGTCCTTACGCCGGATCAGACCTACTCGCTGCGTGGCCAGTACAAGATCGGCGACCTCAGCCTGGGTCTGGAATCGAAGTACCAAAGCAAGCGTTATGTGTCGGACATGAACGACGCCTATCTGAAGTCGAACATCGTGACCAACTTCGACGCCCAGTACCAACTGCCGGATCTCGGCAAGGGCTCGGTGCTGCAGTTCAACATCGACAACCTGACCAACTCGAAATACTTCACTCGCTCGTCGACGGTCTCCAACACCCTGCCCGTCGCGACCAGCGCCGGTACCTACAGCGCGTCTTCGTGGTTCGTCTACGAAGCCTCGCCGATCACGGCCTATCTGGAACTCAAGACCAAGTTCTAATCTCGCAATCGCGATTGCGAACGGAAGAGGCGGCTTCGGCCGCCTCTTTTTTTGCATCCCGACTCAGCCACGGCGCATGCCCCGACCTCCCCATCATCGGCGGATCAAGGCGTTCCGGCCGTGAAAACGGCCGTACGAAAAAGGTTCAGTGCGATTTTCCAATTTATTTTACCGCGGGCTCTGTGATCGAACGGCATCACAACTAATGGCGGCCGGCGTGCTCGACGCACTATATTTTGGCCGGAAAACCCTGGCTTTGCGCGATTTCCGGCGCCATTATTGTCCGGCCCTGTAGCTTTTGCAGCACAAAAAATGTGGCAATTTAACCGCGCGTCGTTTCACGGGCGACGACCGTCACGAAACTGTTGTCTTTTTTGCTGAAAAAACGGCAGAAAAGCGTCCAAAGACCTCATCATTTGAAATGAAACGCCATCCGGCACGGACGGCGGGGCAGCCTGGAATCCATGCGATTCCGGGGGCGGGGGAGCTTTGTGCGATTTTCATGTTCGTAACCTGGAGAGGGGATCCTCCGCAATGAAGACCAACATATCCAATAAATCCGTTATTCTGGCCGGCACGGCGCTGGCGGGCACCGCGATCGCGGGGCTGTTCGCCGGTACGGCCATGGCCCAGTCGACCGGCTCGCAAGCCGTCGAAGTCATCATCAAGGGCGGTCCGCGCTCGACGGGTGGCGTGGGCGTACAGACCAACCAGGCGAAAGACCAGTCGATCGTCAACAAGGATTATATCGCCAAGCAGGTCGGCTCGGAAAACTTCGCCCAGGCCATCAACCTCGTCCCGGGCGTGTCCTACACCAGCGAAGACCCGACGGGCTTGAGCAGCGGCGACTTCCGCATGCACGGCTTCGACGGCGCCCACGTCTCGATCACGATCGACGGTACGCCGATCAACGATACCGGCAATTACGCCATCTTTCCCGGTGAATACGCCGTCGCCGAATCGATCGACCACATCACCGTCAATATGGGCCAGACCGAAGTCGACAGCCCGACGGCGTCGGCCATCGGTGGCACCGTCAACATCATCACGAAGGTGCCGGAGGCGACACCGAGCATCGAAGTCAATCCGTCGCTCGGCAGCTACGACTATGAACGTCTGTATGCCGGCCTCAATACCGGCGCGATCGGGCCGACGGGCCTGCGCGGCTATGTCAGCGTCAACGATACCTCCGCGGACAAGTGGCGCGGCGAAGGTCAACTGAAGCGTTGGGGCTCGGACGGCAAGCTGTATCAGCCGCTCGACAATGGCGGCTTCCTGTCCGTCGGCTATACCTGGGCGTCGGAACGCAACGACTTCTACTTCGACGGCTCGACCTCGCAAGAGCAGCAATTCGGCTACGACTTCGACTACAACCTCGGCTGGGCTCCGCCCACGGCCGTGGCCGGCCAAGCCGACTCGACCAAGGCGTCGAATGCGGGCTCGAGCTTTACGACCGCACCGGGCCAGGCGGGCAACGACTCCAACTTCTGGGGATTGCACCCGAACCCCGTCGATTTCGGCGACATTCGCGGCCAGTCGAAGTTCAACTTCGGCGACAAGGCGACGCTGACGGTCGACCCGTACTTCTTCTTCACCCTCGCCAATGGCGGCGGCGCCACCTACATCTCGGAATGCGACGCGCGTCTCGTCGGTTCGACCGCTGGCACCAACGGCACCTGCGGTACCGGCAAGGGCAATGGCGTCGACCTGAACCACGATGGCGATGTTCTGGACTCGGTCCTGCTTTATTCGCCGAGCAATACCGAAACGCACCGGTACGGCGTCAACTCGTCCTTCATCTACCGCTTCACCGACTCGCAGGTCATCCAGGCGACCTACACCCTGGATTACGGCCGTCACCGTCAGACCGGCGATTTCACCACGATCGACCCGACCACCGGCATGCCGCAAAACGTCTTCGGTTCGAAGCCGGGCTACGGGACGCCGATCCTGGCGGCGGACGGCACGCAACTCGAGAACCGCAACCGCTTCTCGATCGCCAAGCTGAACCAGTTCTCGCTGAACTATCTCGGCCGCTTCATGGACGACAAGCTGCACATCAATGTCGGCATCCGCGATCCGCACTTCGAGCGTGACCTGAACCAGTATTGCTACACCTTCAACGGCAGCAGCGCCTATTGCGACTCGGTTGGCACGGCTGCCGTTGCCGCGGCGCTGGCGAAGGACGACACCGGCACGCACGCGCCGAACGCCACGGCCACCAATCTGTCGAACCTGCTCGGCACAACGGTCAAGTATGGCGCGAACAACCTGGCTAACTTCCGCATGCCGTTCGCGCAGACCTACAAGTTCACCCAGATGCTGCCGAACGTTGGGGCGTCGTATAACTTCAACGAAAACAACCAGATCTATGCCACGGCCTCGGAAGGCTATTCAGCGCCGAAGACCGACGACCTCTACGTCTCGTCGACGGAACTGGTGAAGCCGGAAACGACCGACAACATCGGCGGCGGTTACCGCTTCAAGAACGCCGCCTTCCTGGCTTCCGTGAACCTGTGGGGCTCGGACTGGAAGAACCACATCGTGCAGTCCTTCGACCCGGTCGATCCGACCCTGTCGATCGACCGCAACGTCGGTGAAGTGAAGCTGTACGGCCTCGACACCGAAGCCGGCTGGACCGTCACGCCGCACGTCAACCTGTACGCCTCGGCCGCTCTGGAGCATTCGGCGCTGCAGAACAACTACACCGTGACCTACGGTTCCGGCCCCGACAAGGGTCTGGTCGCCACCATGCCGGTCAAGGGCAAGGAACTGGTCCTGACGCCGAATCAAACCCTCTCGGGCCGTGCGACCTATCACAACGACATGTTCAGCGTGTCGCTGGAAGGCAAGTACCAGAGCAAGCGCTACGTTTCCGATACCAACGATTCGTCGCTCAAGGCCAATACGGTGGCCAATCTGGACGCCGAGTACTTCCTGCCGCACCTCGGCAAGGGCGGCATGATCCAGTTGAACATCACCAATCTGTTCAATTCGAAATACTATGTCCGCAGCACCACGGTCGGCACCGTCAACGACGTGGTCTTCGCCAATGGCGACCACATCTTCGGGTCGTCGAACTTCCTCTATACGGCTTCGCCGATCCAGGCGGTCGTTCAGCTCAAGACCAAGTTCTAGTCTCGATCGAGGTCGATCCCCGACGGAAAGAGGCGGCTTCGGCTGCCTCTTTTTGTGCATGGGTTGCACTTTTCCCAAAGCCGCTTAAAAAGCGCTGCGACCGCAGCCTTCAGCTCTAGGATCCGATATGACCCGACTGGTTCCCGCGGAATGGGAAGCGCACAAGACGATGTGGCTGGGTTTTCCCAGCCACGGCAATCTGTGGCAGGACGACCTGATCCCGGCCCAGGCCGAGGTCGCCGCCCTGGCGCGCGTGCTGGCCGAGATGGGCGACGAGCACGTGCGGCTGATGGTCATGGGTAATGAGGCCCACGCGGCGGCGCAAGGCCTGCTGGGCGACGCCAAGCGAATCGACATCATCGACGGCCGCTTCGGCGATATCTGGTTTCGCGATACCGGTCCGATCTATGTCGCCGAAGGTGAAGCCGGCGGCCAGCATCGCGCCGCGGCGATCGGTTTCCGCAACAATGGCTGGGGCGGCAAGTATCAATTGCCGCACGACGACGAGGTGGCGCGCCAGATCAGCGAAGGCGAGGGCCGGGCGGCCGCGACCGAGGCCTTCATCCTGGAAGGCGGCTCGATCGATCACGACGGCTTCGGCACGGTGCTGACGACGCGGCAATGCCTGCTCAACCCCAACCGCAATCCTGGCTGGACCGAGGCGGTGGCCGAACAGGCGCTGGCGCGGTCGCTGGGCGTGCGCAAGGTGATCTGGCTCGATGACGGCCTGCTCAACGATCATACCGATGGCCATATCGACAATCTGGCGCGCTTTGTTGCGCCCGGCGTCGTCGCCTGCCCCGTGGCTTTCGGCCGCGACGATCCCAATGCCGATGTCTACGACAAGACGGCGCGTCTTCTCGCGGCCCAGATCGACGCGCGCGGCCAGCCGCTGCAGGTGGTGCGCATTCCGTCGCCCGGCATTTTCTATGATGAGGACGACCAGATCATCCCGGCCTCGCACATGAACTTCCTGATCGCCAACGACGTCGTCGTCGTGCCGGTCTACAATGAACGGCCGGCCGAACTGGCGGTCGAGGCGCTGCAGACCCTGTTCCCGGAACGCACGGTGCTGGGGCTGTCGTCCAAGGCGATCCTGACCGGCGGCGGCTCGTTCCATTGCATCTCGCAGCAGGTCCCCCTAATTAAGGGGTAGTTTGGGGCGCTGGCCCGTGTTGTTTTCCCGGAGAATTTGAATGGCGCGAATGCTGAGCGTTGCCGCCCTGCAGACGTCGTACGGCGCGGATCTGGGCGACAACATCGCCAGGACCGAGGCCTTGGTGCGCGTGGCCGCGGCCGAGGGCGCCCAGATCGTGCTGCCGTCCGAACTGTTCCAAGGTGAATATTTCTGCGTGTCGCAGGAGGAAAAGTGGTTCGCCACCGCCCATCCGTGGCGCGAGCATCCATGTACGCTGGCCATGCAGGCCCTGGCGCGCGAACTCGACATCGTCATTCCGACTTCGATCTACGAGCGCGAGGGACCGCACTATTTCAACAGCCTGGTGATGATTGACGCCGGCGGCGAAGCCCTGGGCGTCTACCGCAAGAGCCATATTCCCGACGGGCCGGGCTATCAGGAAAAGTACTATTTCCGTCCCGGCGATACCGGCTTCAAGGTGTGGGACACCAAATATGCCCGAGTCGGCGCCGGCATCTGCTGGGATCAATGGTATCCGGAAGCGGCGCGCGCCATGGCGCTGCTGGGCGCCGAGGTGCTGATGTACCCGACGGCCATCGGCTCCGAGCCGCACGATTCTTCCCTCGATACGGCCGCGCCGTGGCAACGCATCATGCAGGGCCATGCGGTCGCCAATGTCATCCCGGTCATCGCCGCCAACCGCATCGGCACCGAAAAGGTCACGCCGGCCGGCCAGACCTTCTATGGCCACAGCTTCGTCGCCAATCACCGCGGCGACCTGGTCTCGAGCCTCGGCGCAACGGAAGAGGGAATCGTCGCCGGCACCTTCGACCTCGATTTCCTGCAGACGCACCGCGCCGCCTGGGGCTTTTTCCGCGACCGCCGGCCGGAATTCTATCACGCCCTGGCCACCGGCCGGCCGGTTTAGGAAATTTGGCGGTCTAAGCCGTCTTCAACAACCCCGCCCGCTCGGCGTCGCTTAGCCGCCGCCACTTGCCGGGTTTGAGCTCGCCGAGCGTCAAATCTCCCATCTGCGCGCGATGCAGGGTGTCGACGTGATTGCCGACGGCGGCGAACATGCGCCGCACCTGATGGTAACGGCCTTCATAAAGCGTCAGCCGCGCCGTCTTTTCGCCGGTGACCTCAAGGAAGGCGGGCTTCAGCGCGTCTTTTTCCTCGTTGAGCACCAGGGTGCCCGAAGCGAAGACCGCGCCATAGCCGGCTTCCAGCGGCCGGGCGCAGGTCACCTCGTAGATCTTGGCGACGTGGTTCCTCGGCGAGATGATTTTGTGCAGGAAATCGCCGTCGTCGGTGAACAAAAGCAGGCCCGACGTGTCGGAATCGAGCCGGCCGATGCTCGACAGCACCGGCTTTCTCTGGGCGAAGCGGGAGGGGAGCAGATCGTAGACCAGCCGGCCGCGGTCCTTCAGCGAGCAGACATAGCCGGTGGGTTTGTTCAATATCAGCACCACGCCGAAATCGGGATCGAGCGGCTTGCCATCGAGGCGGATATCGTCGTGCGCCGGTTCGGAACTATCATCGAGCACGGCGCCCGAGGCATCCGTCACCACACCCAGGCGGATCAGCTTCTGCATCTCCTTGCGGCTGCCATAACCGAGATTGGCCAGATGCTTGATCAGGTTCATGCCTTTTTCAGCCCCACGGCGCGGAACACCTTGTAAAGCGGGGTTTGCGCGGCCGTCTCGACATTGCGGAAGACGGCCTTCAAGGTTTCCTCGTAGGGCAGGTGGCGATTGGCGACCATCCACAGGGTGCCCGACGGCGTCAGCGCCTTGGCGGCGGAGCGGATAAAGGCCTGGCCCAGTTCGTGGCGATCCTGGCGATCAACGTGAAACGGCGGATTGCTGACGACGACGTCATAGGGGCCGGGCAGGGGACCGGTGGCGTCGAGCCATAGATATCCCACGCGATCGCCGAACGGCGCCAGGTTCTGCCGCGCCATGTCGAGCGCCCTGGCCTCGGCCTCGACGGCGTCGAGATGGATGATAAGCGGATAGCGCGTCAGCGCCTCGTGGGCGAGATAGCCGAAGCCCGCGCCCAGGTCGGCGACCCGGCCCTTGAGCGCGGGCGGCAGGGTATCGATCAACAGGCGCGAGCCGGCGTCGATATGATCCCAGGCGAACAGGCCCGGCCGGCTGAGGAAGCGGTCGTCAACCACGCGGCGCGGCGCGTCGAGCCCGGCCCACTCATCCAGGCGTTCGTTGTTGAGCCGACCGGCATCGATACGCGCCCAGAAGACGCGGCACTTGTTCTTCGAGAGTGCCGTGACGATGCCCGTCAGGCTTTTCAGGTCGTTTTCGACCGTCTTGGCGCCTTCGAGGTTGGACACGGCAGCCATGACGATGCCTCCCTCGCGCGTCGAGCGGACGGCGCGCGCCAGCAGGGCGCGGCCCTCCTCGCGCTGGCGCGGCGGCAGGACCAGGGTCAGGCCGTAGGTCTCTGCGGTTTCATGATCGCGCAGGGCAAAGCCGTCGCGCGCCAGGACGTCGCGGGCCGGTTTGAAGCTTTGGTCGCAAAGGAACCGATCGCGCGGCAGCCGCCGCAGGGCCTCGCCGGTGCGGGCACGCAGGAACAGGGCGGGGCCGTCGCCGGGCAGGGTAAGGGTGCCATCCTCAAAGGGCAGGCACAGGGTATCCAGGATGGGATCGTTCATCGTGCTGCCTATGCCACAGGGCACGGGCCAAAGGCAATCACACGAAACGGGCGACGACCATGCAGACGAAACACAGGGCGAGCAGGCCCGCCGCCAGGCGATTGACGCCGGCCACGGTCTTGCGAACGCCGCCGACGTCCCCGCCGGCCTTCAGCTTGCCTAGCGATGTACCGACCACGACGCCCTGAACGCCCGCGGCGACGATGGCGAGACACGCCCCGCCGCCCAGGACCATTTCATAGACGCCGACCCCACCCGTGTGGAGCTGGCCCCACAAAAACCCACCTGTCAGCACGGCGATCAGCGCGGCCCCCATCTGACGCGGAAAGAGGGTCTCCGCGCCCAGGCCGCCATTGCGTCCGACCATGCCGGACGAACTCATCCAGAACACGGCCGCCAGGGCGTGGACGACGACGGTGGCGGCGATAAGCATTTGCATGGGCTGCAACATTGCGGCAGTGTCCTTGGACCAAGTTGGATATACACGCTGTTCACTGAAAAATAGATATACACGACGTAAACCGAAATTCAAGCCGAAAATGCCACCTTTTCCTCCGACCGCGCCCGATCCGCGTCCCTATGTCAGCCCCAAGCGCGCCGCTGCCGCCGCCGAAACGCGGGCGCAGATCATTCAGGCCGCCATGGGCTTGCTGGAGGACGGGCCGGCGCAGATGTCGATGGACGCCGTGGCCAAGGCGGCAGCGGTGACGCGGTTGACCGTGTACAAGCAGTTCGGCTCGCGCCGCGGCCTGCTCGAAGCGGTATTCGATGAAAACGCCCGCCGCTTCGGCATCGTGCGCATGGCTGAGGCGATGACCCTGGAGGATTCACGCCGTGGATTGCGTCTGGCCGTCGAGATTCTGTGCGACTTCTGGGGCAGTCACCCGTCGTTTGCCAGGCTGCACGACGCCGCCGCCGCCGATCCCGAATTCGCCGAGGCGCTGGCGACGCGCAATGAGCGCCGCCGCCGGGTGTTCGACCAATTGCTGGCGCGCCTGCCGGGGCCCGCGGCGGCAAAGCGCGACTGTTCCGACCTGATCTTCGGCATGACCGCCATGGCCATGTTCCGCCTTCTCAGCATTGACCGCACGCCGGCCGAGGTCGCGGCGGTGCTTAATGGCGCCGTCGAAGCCATACTGGCCGAACGTGGGATCGGCTAAAGCTGAGACACACGCGCTTCCCAGCCGCGCAGGGCCGGGGCGTCATCGTCATAGTTGCCGGCGAGACAGGTCCCTTGCGGCAGATCGATGGCGACGGACTCGGCCGAAAAGTTCAGCATGACCAAAAGCGTCTCGTCTCCGGCCGTGCGCGTATAGGCGAAGACCCGCGGATGCTCGGGCAACAGATCCTGATAATCGCCATAGACCAGGGCCGGATGCCGGCGGCGCAGCGCGATCATCGCCGCATAATAATGATAGACCGACCCTGGGTCGGCCAGGGCCTTTTCGGCATTGATCTGCGACGTGTTCGGGTTGACCGCCAGCCACGGCGTGACGGTGGTAAAGCCGCCGTTGCGCGCATCGTTCCACTGCATCGGCGTGCGCGCATGGTCGCGGCTGACCTTGAGCTGATTGGCGAGGAAATCGGCGGCGGAGACGCGGCCGCTTTCGACCTCTTCGCGCCAGGCGCCCTTGACCCACAGGTCGTCGAATTGCGAAATGTCCGTGAACGGATAATTGGTCATGGCCAGTTCGTCGCCCTGATAGATAAAGGGCGTGCCCTTCATCGTGAGCAGCAAGGTGGCCATGAGCTTGGCGGACCGATCGCGCCATTGCGGCCCGTCGTCGCCGTAGCGCGAAACGAGGCGCGGATTGTCGTGATTGGAAAAGAACGCCGTCGGCCAGCAATGGGCGTCGAGCGCGGCGTCGTGACGCGAAAAGATCGCCTTGAAGTCGGCAAGACGCCACGGTTTCCATTTGCCGTCAGCGCCGCGATCGATTTCGACTGCGTCGAACTGGAAGACCATGTCGAGCTCGCCGCGCCGCTCGTCGACGAACAGGGGCGTCTGGGCCAGGGTCACGCCAAAGGCCTCGCCGACCGTCATTGTGTCGTAGGGCGCCAGCGCTTCGCGCCGCATTTCCCGCAGATAGTCATGCACATGCGGGCCGTCGGCATAGACGAATTGCGGCTTGGCGCGCTCGGCGTCCGAAAGGCTCGGCAGGCCCGGACGCTTGGAAATGAAAGGGATGACGTCCATGCGAAAGCCGTCGACGCCCTTGTCGAGCCAGAAGCGCATCAGGTCGTAGACCTCGTGGCGCACGGCCGGATTGTCCCAGTTGAGGTCGGGCTGTTTGGCGGCGAAGAGGTGCAGGTAATAATCGCCTGTCGCTTCGTCCTTGTGCCAGGCCGGCCCGGTGAAGATCGACGTCCAGTTATTGGGAGGCCCCTCTTTCCCTGAAATGTCGGCGTTACCGGGGCGCCAGATATAATAGTCCCGGTACGGATTATCGCGCGACTTGCGCGCCTGCGCGAACCAGGCGTGCTCATCGGAGGTGTGATTGACCACCAGGTCGATGATCAGCCGGATGCCGGCGGCATGAAATGCGCCCAGGAGCGCGTCGAAGTCTTCCATGGTGCCGAACTCGGCCATGACCTTGCGATAGTCGCGGATGTCGTAGCCGTTGTCGGCATTGGGCGAATCGAAATGCGGGCTCAGCCAGACCACATCGACGCCGAGCCCCTTGATGTAGGGCACCTTGTCGAGGATACCGCGCAGATCGCCGATGCCGTCGTCATTGCTGTCCATGAACGAGCGCGGATAGATCTGGTAGACGACCGCCTCTTTCCACCATCGCCGCGCGTAGCCGTTGAGGGTGTCGGTCATGATGGTCGTCCCCGTTTCGATTAAGCCTTGAATAGCCGGTGCGTCGTTCCAGCGTCAATTCCGAGACCTTCGCGCCCGGAGAATCCGCTCTTGCATCCGCAGGCAAAAATAAGCATATAGGCGGCGAGGCGGCCGGACGAAGGCCTCGCCAACCTGGTCAGGGCCGGAAGGCAGCAGCCACAACGAATTCACCTTCGGGTCGGCCGTCTCACTTCTTTGGCGCTCAAGCGCCGCG